>Ga0214473_10000311_pt1 | contig 68318 bp, 59 predicted proteins | sample RVTome_7_FD_203509 | JGI IMG/M metagenome (GOLD analysis project Ga0214473, IMG submission 203509) | Soil microbial communities from uranium-contaminated site in the Upper Colorado River Basin, Wyoming, United States - RVT98D197 | ecosystem: Environmental > Terrestrial > Soil > Contaminated >...
GGAAACGGAGCAAGGCGGAGCTATTGAGGCACCGGCAGACGAAAGGGCCGGAAACAGATAGGCTCCACCTAAACCACCGCGCCACGTCTCGACTCTACCAACAAGGGTGCCATGTCTACGCTTGCGTAGACATGTTCGACTCGATGGACAAAGCATGCTTACGCGAGCGTAAGCATGGCACCCAAGCCCTATCCTTTCGCATCCCGTTTCTTCCCGACACCAGCCGCCCAGAAGCGCAGCGATTTGCAATGACGTGCTCAGACGCCCCAGTAGTGCAGAAGGGGGCCGTCGGGACCGTAGACGGGGTCGGACTTGGGCAGCGGCACGCGGGCGATGTTCTCGTCGGTCTTGGGCCGCTCGCCCTCCTCGCCGTAGCACATGTCGTAGCCCTGCCCCTGTGGATAGGCCCCGATCACGACAAAGGCGCCGCCGGCCGTGAGCCTCTTATGCGCGATGCCCGCCGGGAGGATGATCACGTCGCCCGCCGAGACGGTCCGCGTGATCCCGTAGTCGCCGCCGAAGCGGACCTCCGCCTGCCCGCCGCAGATCGCGAGCACCTCGTGTGCGGTGCTGTGATAATGATGGAAGTCGTACATGCTGTCGATCCAGGAGCCATCCCACAGGTTCTCCTCGAACAGCTTCTGCACCTGCTCGATCAGGTCCGGCGCCTCGGCGTCCACTGCCTGCCGGTAGATCAGCAGAGGCAGGGCCCCGTTGTTGGGAAATACACCTGTGTCGGCCAACGTGTGCATCTCGACGTTGGGAGCGCGAACGATCTCCTCTACCGCCGATCTGCCGGTTTTCTCTTTTCTCTCATGGTTCATCTGTGTTACCCCGTACTTTCCTGAAAAATGACGTCAGGTCAACCATTTGCATGAGTTGCCACTTCTCATCGCCGCAGAGAAAGTCATGAAGGACGCGCACGGAGGGTAGTCTGCAATCGTCGATGCCCAGGATGCCTCCCACGCGCAGCCGGCCTTGTGTGTAATGCCAGTCCAGGCAGGGGAATGGAAAGCGATGCGCGCCGTCGATAAAGATGAAATCCAGGGAATCGGGAAGCAGCGAGATTCTCGGAAGCGCCGTATCCGAGCTTTCAAAGACGAACGTGAGATCACCCTGCACGTGTAATTCATCGCAATAGTCGCGGATCCTGTCAGCCTGTTCTCTCTGCGGCGTGATGCAGATGTGGTGCGTCCCGGCGATGGCGAAAGCGACCGTGGTCTGGCCCGCTCCCGTTTCCAGCGTGTTCATGCCGGGCAGGAGCTGATCGTGAATGAACATCAGCGTGTCCGGGGCCACCGAGCAATTGGCGGGCGAGCCGTCCGGCCAGGCATGGAAACTCGGGTTCTCCCGGATCAATCGCTCCAGCGGATGAGCGGCTGTCTGCTGCAATGTCCTCATCACGCGTGCTATCTCCCATGGACGTCAAAACCACATCCTGCCGGTATAAGTGTACAGCGCCGCCGCCGGCCGAATCTATGGGCGGATACCTTACAGGCGTATAGGCACTGTGCTGATTCTTTCAGGCCATTATAGCTGTCCTGACGGCCTATCGTTCAGCACGGCTTTTCTGTGCGACGGTGCAACGGGCCAGGAATGCGGCGCGCCTTTGTGCGACGGTCCGAAAGCCGCAGTGTTCCACCAGCCTGCGGAGACCTCGCTGGCTGAAGAAGTGCAGGTCGCCGTTCAGGGGGTAAATCCTCAGAAGTAGATTCTCCATCTGCAGGATAGGGAAGAAGAAAAAGGGGTCTGCGATGATGAGCCGCCCATCGGGCTTCAGCACCCGAAACGCGTGATTGATAACTCTCTCAGGGTGCGGAAAATGATGGATTGCGGCCGTCATGGTCACCACGTCAAAGGTCTCGTCCGGCCAGGGCAGGGCCGCCTCCGCATCCCCGACTCGCAGGTCCGCATTATGACCGGAGAGCCTGTCCCTCGCTACATCGATTGCTTTCGGAGAGATGTCCATGCCGGCCAGCCGGGCCGGACGCCTCTTGCACAGGATGAGCAGGGCACGGCCGGTCCCGCAGCCAACGTCGAGAATCGCGCTGCCCTCAGGAATCTCCTTCGAAAAGCTCTCCACCCAACGATCGCACCACGACGCCCAGACCGACCGGTCGATGGCGTCGCCCCAGTTGTCGTACACGTCCCGCTCGAATTGCTTGACTCGCCCGCGCCACCGCAAGCCGGGTACGGAGAACAGCCGTTTCATAATCCCTTTCGACATTATCGACAATCTACCGGCCGCCCCCGATAAGGTCAATGCCCGATGCCGCGCGATGTCGCTGCACACGCTTCGCTGATGAGTTTTGACGAACAAGACCGGTGATCAAGTTCTGCGTTGGGAGTTCCGCGTCTACGCGGTCCTGGGCCGCCTGAAGGCGGAACTCCCAACGGAAGCCTGGGGAAGCGGTTGGACAAGCCCCACCCTGCACGTTACCGAACTTGTTCGTCAAAACTCATTAGAACAGGCGTCTCGCCGCTTTCCGGCCGCGCGTCTGTTTCCCGGAGGGCCGCTTTGCGCAGACCCTCCGTCTCCTCTGGGCCGGCCATTCCTCGGGGAAATTCAGCCGGGCGGACTCGCCGAGCAACTCGACCGCCTTGCGATCATACGCCCTGGCCGCCTCGACCTCCTCGGTGAAATAGCCAAGATGGAGGCGTTCGCCCTCGAAGGTGATCCTTGCATGCCATTTCCGGGTATTGTAATTGTAACTGACGCCTCGAAACCTGGAGGCTGCGCCGTTCCGCTTGCTCCTGTTGTGCGTGTTCTCCTGCTGCGTGCAGACGTTCAGATTGGCGCGGGTGTTGTCCGCCTTGTTCCCATTGGTGTGATCCACCACCATCCCTTTGGGTGGCTGCATGATCTGGCGATGCATGTAGATCCGCTTGTTCTTCTCGTGACGTGCGGCGTATCCCCCGTGCAGGTGCCAGGCCCACCGGCTGAGCCACTCATAGTCCGCGGCGTCCACATAGGCGTACATCCCATCGCCCAGCGGGATCTGTTTGACCTCGCCTCCCGGCGTGGCGGCCTTGGGCCGGAAGTTCCGGCACACCCCGCCCCCAACGGGCGTCGGCCGCGTCAGCCCAATCGAATCCGGCTGATTCGCACACACCGGCCGGCTCGGCCATCCCATCCCGACGGTCACCATCCACCGGCACCGGTCGAAGTAAGCATACGCACAGTCGTAACAGGTAGGTATCCGAGCCATGATTTCTCCCTTCCTTCTGAAAGTTGTCAGTTGCCGGTTCCCAGTTGTCAGCCGGCCGGCGCACCGCGTCACACGGTACTCGATATATGATATATCAACCATACCATGCGGTAAACAAGAATATCCAAAAAATGTGCCTTGTTGCATGGTTCATAAACCCTTACCGCCCAAGGACTAAAGAAGCCCGGCCAGGAAATGTAGCACAGCCGCCCTCGGCTGTGGACTCAGAATTCACCACAGAGACACTGAGGACACTGAGTTAAAGACCCTTGACTCTGCTGAATCCGGTTGCCTTCTCCGTGGTCTCTGTGCCCTCCGTGGTTCAAAACCTCTTTTCTTTGTCCACCACGGAGATCACGGAGGACACGGAGGACACGGAGAAAAGAGGATCGCGCAGGGTAAAGCTTTCCCCACTTAGACACCTAAATCCAAAGCCTGACCCCCTGCTGACCCCTGACCCCTTTTCTTTCCAGTTTCCCACTTTTTTCTTGCCCTGCCGAACAGCTTCTGCCATAATGATACGTTGTGGGTTCCTGGCTGGCGTGCATTGACGACGCCGACATTGAGAGTTGCGTCATTGACCAGGTCCTGACGGATTGGCGCGAGGCGGGAGATGTTGAGAAGCTCAAGAACCACTGGCCGCAGAATTCTGACTGAAAGGCAGGGAGAATGCGACAGCACAGGGGACAATAGATGATTGCCCGGGGATTGAAGAGAATCTATTAAAATCCATTAGTACACATGCTGCGGCATGTGAGGTTCTCACAGGATCAACATACCGTGTGGACAGAGACGCACGCCTATAGAAGTTGAGCGTTAGTTGCTAAAGGAGGAACGAGATGATAAGAGGTCCAGGGGTAGTCAATTCTTTGGCAATTTCAGTACTTGTTGTGTTCTGCTTGACCTGCAATACTGACGGCCAGATAGCAACAGAGTATTACGTCTCCACTGATGGCAATAACGATAATCCGGGCACAGAGACACTACCATTTAAGACTATTGGCAGAGCCTGTTATGAACTTACTCGGTATGGTGGCCGTTTTCGACCATGGCCAACCGGCGGCATAACCGTCTGGATTCGCGATGGGATCTATCGGGAAACAGTCCGGCCATTACGGTCCGGTACAGCCGACGCACCCGTCCGCTTCGTAGCTCATCCTGGGGAGTCGCCAATAGTAAGCGGCGCTGATCTTCTTGACGTTTCATGGGCCGTTCACAGCGGGAACATTTATGAAGCTTCGACTACGGCCAAATTCGTACAGCTTTTCGTTGATGGACAAATGATGAACGAAGCACGTTGGCCAAATACCCCTGTAGATGACCTTGTCCATATGAAAAGAGCGACGTGCAAATGGGGAACAAATGCAAATATGCTCATCGACAGTACACTTCCGGAAGGTGACTGGAATGGGGCCTATGTCCATATAATACCTGGCAACGGATGGTTTAGTTCTACCAAGCAGATTAAGGACTATCAACCCCACATCGGTTTCTATTTTGCCGATAGCATGTGGGTTGATACGGGCCAAGTACCTAAACCATTTAATCCATACTGGCTATTCGGAGCGTTATCCGGCCTCGATATTGCCACTGAGTGGTTTTTGGATTCCACTGCGGATGTCATTTATCTTTGGTGTCCGGGTAGTCCTGACCCAAACGCTCATAGAATTGAAGTTAGAAGACGACTCTATGCCTTCGACTTGTCGAATCTTTCGTACATTCACATCGAAGGACTGAGCATATTTGCTGCCGGCATCAATATGAAGGGTTCTGCATATTGTACGGTTGATGATTGTCACGTTAAGTACCCAGAACACTATGGTGCAAGATACGTCAATGATATGGGTGGCCATCATAACGAGTGGAAGAACTCCAGCATAGCCTATTCGGCTGGGTATGCGATCTGTGACAAGGGAAGTTATAATAAGGTGACCAATTGTATAATCCATGATGTCGATTACTTAGCCGATGACCTAGGTGCTATCGACTCGCAAGCCTATGGCAGTGAATACACCTACAACACGCTCTACAACAGCGGTCGGTTTATTATCTATCTTCACCATGCACCTGATGCCAAGACTCTGCGGATTGAACACAACCACATGTACAATGCAGGACTGCTAACCAAGAATTGTGGTATTATATGCGCCCAGGGGCGCACAGACGGAGCTGAAACGGTTATTGCCTACAATCATGTACATGACAGTTGGCCGAATTATGGAATAGGGCTGGATTCTGGCGCTGACAATTATAGTGTCCATCATAACCTCGTTTGGAACTGCGCAGGTTCAGGAATCCGTCTGACGGCTCCCTCCGTAAACAACAGAGTTCAGAATAACACTATCCTGGAGAGTGCTGGAGGTATCTCCTGGTGGAACGATCCCCCTACTGCACCCAATCTGACCATGCCAGGGACTGAAGTGATCAATAATCTTACTCAATCTGGGCTTAATTTCCCTGAAGGCGAATTGGTGCCTGAAGCACACCACAATGGTAGCTTTCCGGTTGATGCATATGGCTGGCCAACACCGTATTCAGGCGCTATTGACGCCGGCGTCGTAATTCCTGGTATTACGGACGGCTATGTAGGTTCCGCCCCGGACATAGGCTGCTTCGAAGTGGGCACGGAAGGCTGGACTGCTGGCGCCGACTGGGTTGAACCATAGAAATTCCGGGGACATCTATGAGCAAGCCGTTGTCAAGACGGTTGGGGGATTTGTTCGCGGGAATTCCAAACATCTATTCGGCGTCACGTCGCATCATCGAAATCACGGCGGTATCGGGCAATTCCCGCCGGTCCTCTCCAGTTAATGCGCTTTAGCCGACCAGTTGAGGACCCGCCAAGGCGGTGAACCTGTCTTGGGCAAACTCGAACAGATCATCTATGTGAGCGATTGTAAAGGCGCCCCTGGTCGCGGGAGCGACGTTGCAGAGCGTCAGCTTGTGCCCGCGTTCATTTGCCAGCCTCTGGATCTTCTGGAGCTGGGCAAGCCACGCACCGTGCACAACATGCACATGAGAGAAATCAACCACGACATCACAGGGGCCCCCATTGCGCAGCATGGCTATGACGGTCTGCAGCTCGTTATGTCTCTCCAACTCCTCAGGCAGATCCACAAGGACCACATCTTCCGACCAACGCTGAATGCTCATTCGTTACCCCTCTTCTCAGCATCGACCTCATTGTATGGCAGCGCCGACACCATGCGGATGAATTGCCGGAAGTGGTTAACCGCAGATTGCGGATTCTCGTGCCAGACTCAAGCGGCACATCCCGTCCGCAATCTGCGATTACGCCACCGGGCTCCCCAAAGGCATCCTTGCCGTTTCGGGGGCCTCTCTCGACGGCCTACTCGGGCGTCGATTCCCTCAGCCTGGACTCCGTTCCAGGGAGCCAGCCGTCAGTTGGCGGTCTCGTACATCATGACCGTATTCCAGTCTTCCGCAAATCTGCCTACCGCCGCGTGAAGTCGGCTCTTGACCGTGCCGACGGGGATTCCCAGAATCCTGCCAATCTCCGCATAGGAGAACTTGTGGAAATAGGCCAGGACCAGAATTTCACGAAGCTTCGCCGGCATGTGCGCGATGACCCGCTTGACCGCCGCCGCCGTCTCATCCCTGATCAGGTCGTCATAGGGCATGTGCTCATCATGATCCAGCGTGTTCAGCGCGTCGTCCATAGACTGCTCCTCGCTGTCGAACAGGCTCCCCAGGTTGGTGGAGTCAACTCGCTGCGCGCGACGCAGAGCATCCCTCGCCTTGTTGGCCGCAATCGTGAACAGCCAGGGACGCAACGGCTTGGACAGGTCGAATGTGTCGCGACTGGCGTACAGTTGCATGAAAGTTTCCTGGAACACATCATCCACGAGGTCCCGGTCGTTCAGAAACCTCCTGAGAAATGCATATAGGCTGTCCTTGTACTGGTTGACCAGCTCCCGGAACGCTCCGTCTTCGCCGGCCGCATACCGCTTCAACAGTTCCACGTCGTTCATGGTGATCTCCTTCAATCCAACCGTAAGCTACTTGGCACAAGGATATCCGCGGCGCGATTCTGATACAGTCGGGCGGTCGCTGGTTCTCCCATCCGACAGGATACTCGTTTCCGTATCGGGGATCCCCTCAGGGGGCAGGAGGGTCAGACCTACGCATTTCACAAACGTGATGAAGCGATCAGGCAGCATAGGCAATCGCAGGGTGTCGGAGGGATATCGGCGCAGGGGATCACCCGGTGCCGGTCTTGATTGTCATCATCAGATTGCCGCCTCGCTGGAATTCGTAGGGGACAGTCCTGATGGACACGCAGTAGCCCTCGGCGGTCAGACGCGCATGAACCGCTTCGACGTGACGCGACTTCTTGGACCCGAGTTCCAGCAATGGGAAGATGCGCACCTCGGTTGCGACGCGGCATAGTTCCTTGATGGATTCGACGTGGAAATCCTCGGACAACTGCTCGCTGTACAGAAAGAGCAGGTGGGAACAGACGGCCAGATCGAATGTGTCGTCCGGGAAGGACAGGCGCGGAAGCTCCCCATCCACGTAGCGTTTCTCGACCACGCCTGCGGGGTAGTCCGACAGGAATTCCTCCATGGCCGCCATGCGCAGGCGCCCCAGTTCCTCCACGGACCTGATGCTCGTCCAGATGAATTCGTGCACGTTCTTCCGCGTCTGCTCCATGATCTCGGCGTAGGTCTGGCGGATTCGTTCGCGAATGTCGCTCTGCGAGAATCGGTAGAGCGGGTCCACGGAGATGATGCGTCCGCCTCTTCTTGTGAGCCCGGCGTTGAATGAGGCCGGGCCGTCACCGCAGCCCAGGATCGCTTTGCCGAGATCGGCCTCTGTCAGGGCGAACATCGCGACGTACTCGGCGAACGACCTTCCCCACGGGACTACCTGGCTCAATGTGAAGCTCATCGTAGAGAGCACCTGTACATCTTGGCCTTCTCGTAGGGTGGGTTCTTGACCCACGCGGTTAGCCAAGCGGAACGTTCTTGACGCGTGGGTTGAGAACCCACCCTACACACCGCTATGTCATTCCCGCGCAGGCGGGAATCCAGTCGCGTACCGAAGTCTCCTGGACCCCCGCCCCCGATCAGGTCGAGGGCAGGCTCTGCGCGGGGGTGACATGACGGGACGGATTCCATGAGGGTCTCCTAGAGGACACTGTCTACCACGTACCGTGCGCCGAGGATGATGTCCACGGCTAAGGCGGCGCAGAGGATGGCCCAGCGCAGCCAGCGGACGCGCAGCTTCTGTCGGATCATCAGGTAGATGATTCCCGTCGCGATGGCGCCGAGCAGGTACATTTTCGCCGTCTCGACGAACAGCCGGGCGTAGTCGGCGGCCAGACCGAAGAGAACCTGGAAGTACCTGGCCGCGAGGAACAATGTGACAATCGCCAGCGTGCACAGGATGGCGGTCACGGCCATGACCCATTTTCGATCGGCAAAGCCCGCCTCGAGCAGGCCCTGCAGGCCGATGCCGCTCAGGACGGCGCACCAGACGAGCGGAATGCTCAGCCACAGGATGGGACTGACGCCGAGCCAGGCGATTCTGTCGGCGCCGATAAACGACCTGGAAAACGCCAGCAGAAAACCAATGAGCATGACGATGAGAATACTGTAACGGCGAGCCTTCCACATCATCACCACCCCGAGCACGAGCGCAGCTACGGGGACATGGTAGAGTCCCATCATCGCAGCGCCTCGCTTGGCCAGCACCAGCGGGGCGATGAATCCGGTCAGGTCCGCCAATCGCACTTCAGCTCCAAGGGGAGCCGCAAACAGGCGGTAATCGACGAATACATTGGCCAGCAAGTAGAAAAATAGCAGGATGACAAGAAAGGGCAGAAGAAGCAGCGCAGTTCCCAGCCATTTGCCTCGTGTCCTCTCCAGGAATGCCGCCGGGAGAAACAGCCACGGCACGGAAGCGGCGAGCAGACCGGCCGATGGATGAAATCTCGCCAGGCCCAGGGTGAAAGGTGCGAAACCATAGATAGCACCGGAGAGGAGCGAGCCGGTGAATCCCGCTACCCACCGCCGGCTCAGAAGGTAGCCTCCGAGAGCGGCGGCACAGGCATTCAGGGGCAGCAGCCATTGCCGGCCTGTGAAGCCGCCGAAGTGAGGCTGATAAAGGTAGACTGCGAACAGGCCGTACAGGGCCGCCGCGGTCAAAAACCATGGGAGTGCGGAATGCGGAGTGCGGAATGCGGAGTGTGTGGATGCCGAATTGCCCATTCTACAGATTCCGTTGTCACAGGCGGATGGTTACGAATGGCAGGCTGGCTGCGATTCGAATCCGCAATCAAGTCAGTCTTTCAGAACGACCTGCCCGGTCCCGCGCGTGATGCGCCCAATGTTGTTCACCTTCTCGCCCCACTGGATCAGTTTCGCGGCCACGGCATCGGCAAAGTCTTGAGCCACGATGACCACGTAGCCGATGCCCATGTTGAACACGCGGAACATCTCCTCTTCCTCGACCGGCCCGATCTTCTGCAGGAAGTTGAAGATCTTGGGCCGGGGCCAAGCTGATTTCTTGATCACCGCGTTGCAGTCGCTCGGCAGGACGCGGGGGACGTTGCCGACGATCCCGTTACCGGTGATGTGGGCCATGGCGTGAACGACGCGCTTGACCCTGTACTGGGTGAGCAGCTTGATGATCGGGCGGACGTAAATGCGGGTCGGCGCCAGCAGGGCGTCGCCCAGCGTGGTGCCGTCGAGCTCATCGATGGTCTCGGTCAGTTTCAGCTTGGCTCGCTTGAAGCAGATGTTCCGCGCGAGGGCGTAGCCGTTGCTATGCAAGCCGCTGGATCGCAGGCCGAGAATGACGTCGCCTGGCCGGACATTTTTGCCCGTGATGATCTTGTCCCGCTCGACGACCCCGACCGCAAAGCCGGCCATATCGAAATCACCTCGTCGGTAGGTGTCGGGCATCTCCGCCGTTTCGCCTCCGAGCAGAGCACAATCCGCCTCCCGGCAGCCCGCCGCGACCCCCTTGACCATCTGCGCAACGAGCGCGGGCTCGAGCTTATGCAGAGCCACGTAATCGAGGAAGAACAGCGGCTCGGCGCCCATCACGAGCATGTCGTTGACGCTCATCGCCACCAGGTCGATGCCTACTGTGTCGTACCGTTTGGCCTTGGCGGCCACCTGGACCTTGCTGCCCACGCCGTCCGTGCAAGCGACCAGTATGGGATTGCGATAGTTCTTCTTGAAGAGCTTCTCGTCGTAGTCCAGGCGAAACAGTCCGGCGAACCCCCAGGGCACGTTGATGACCCGGGGCCCGTACGTGCTGGCCAGGGAGGACTGAATACTGTCGACCATCACATCGTTGGCCTCGATGTTCACGCCGGCCTGCTCGTAGGTGACATATTTACTCATAAGTGGTGGCGAACTCCTCGAATGGGTCGACTATGTCCCGCGTCCCCGGATTTTCGGCTGACCGGGTGGCTGTGTCAAGCGCAGCTTGGCGATGGTTTGCCCATCCGCCATCGCCAAGGCCTTCGGCCTTGACGATGCCACCCGTACGCGTTGCCTGCGCCGGCCCGATGTCAAGGACAAGGACGTTGTCAACGGGTTCTGTGTTTGGCGAGACGCGATCGCAGATCAGGATCAACGCCGTTCCTCGAACATGTACAACTGGTAACGCTCCATGGAGAACTTGTTCAGCACGATATTGACGGGGATCGGGTATCTGCCGGTCCAGCAGGCCGTGCAGTAGTGGTCCTCGGGCAAGGCTGCGCCGGCGAGCATTCCCTTGAGCGAGAGATAGCCTACGCTGTCCACCTCAAGGAACTCTCTGATCTCCTCGAGCTTTCGATTATTGGCCAGGAGCTCTTCTTTGGTCGGGAAATCGACCCCGTAGTAGCAGGGGAATCGAATGGGCGGGCAGCTCACTCGCATGTGAATCTCTTTCGCCCCCGCCTCGCGCAGGGCCAGGATCTTGCCGCGCGTCGTCGTGCCGCGGACGATGGAGTCATCGACGACGACGATCCGCTTGCCGGCCACGACCTCCTTGACGATGGCGAGCTTGAGACCGACCTCCATCTCCCGCAGCTTCTGGTCGGGCGCGATGAACGTTCGGCCGATGTAGTGGCTTCGGACCATGCCCATATCGAACGGGATGCCGCTCTGCTCAGCGTAGCCGATGGCCGCTGAAGTCCCACTATCTGGGATAGGAATGACGACGTCCGCCTTGGCCGGATGCTCTTTGGCCAACTGCCGGCCGAGCCTCTTGCGAAACTCGTGCACGTTCTCCCCGAAGATCCGCGAGTTCTGCTTTGAAAAGTACACGTGCTCGAACGTGCAATGGGCCGGCGTGATCTCCCCTTTGCGTACGAAGAACCGGCTGTGCAATCCGTTCTTGTCCAGCCGGACGATCTCGCCTGGCTCCACTTCGCGGATGAACTTGGCCCCGATCGCATCGATGGCGCAACTTTCGCTGGCCACGAGGAAGCACCCATCTCGCGTCTGGCCGATGCACAGCGGGTGGATGCCGTAGGGATCGCGGGCCGCCTCGATGTGGTCGGCGAACAGGAAGATGAGCGAGTAGGCGCCCTGGAGATGGTTGAGAACGTGGCCGAGCGGGTCGGGCTTGCTCTGGTGGGTCGGCTTGGCGAGAAGGTGAATGATGATCTCGGTATCGCTGGTGGATTTGAAAATGCTGCCGTAGGCCTCGTATTCGTCGCGCAGCAGTCCGGCGTTGATCAGATTGCCGTTATGAGCCACGGCCACCTGTCCGCGGGAATACTCCGCCAGAAGCGGCTGACTGTTCTCCACGTTGGACGAGCCCGATGTCGAGTACCGGACGTGGCCGATGGCCATCGGGTTCGCCAGCTTGTCGAGCGCATCCGAGCCGCTGCGGAAGACCCGCATCACGGTGCCCATGCCCTTGTAGCACTGGATGAATTCGCCGTTGCTTGAGGCGATTCCCGCCGACTCCTGGCCCCGGTGCTGAAGGGCGTACAGACCGATATGGGTCTTCTCGACGGCCTGCGGATCGCCGAAAATCCCGAACAGTCCGCACTCCTCTTTCTTCTCCGAAAAGACCTCGAACCCATCATCCCGTTGCGAAATTGGCTTAGGCATGGTTCTCACACTGACTGCCAAATAAAGAATAACGTTCCTCAAGGCACATCACCCACCGACCCAATAGTGTAGCCGTCCGCTCAGGATAAGTCAACCGCCGACTTGACGTTGACTGCCGAAAGACGCTTCCCTATACCCTCGCCAACCAACACTCACGTCCGTAACTGCCGCCCTCACCTGAGCTTACGTGACGACACCATTACTACTGGATGCTCCTGGGTTTGTTCACGTCCGCTGACAAGCGCTCGTGGCGGCTGCTGCGATTGAGGTGACGTAAGTGTATTAGCAGCAGTCGGTTAGCCGCGTTGGTCGCATCCGTCCGGCCAGCCGCATCTTTTCGTCCTGACTGATTTCCCCTGTCTATCTGCGCCGTCGCGCAGGATTCGCCAAAAAGGGAGTATTCATATATGGGCGGACTTGGTGCGCCCTGTTGGCGGCCGTGTGCCCGTCCCGGTGTCCCGGTGTCCCGGTGGATTCGCAGAAGGATTCTTTGAAATCCCCGCCGATTCGTGGTATATTAAATTGATTCAGCCGTAGGTGCTGCAGGCAGCCACGAAACACCTTCTCGCAGGCAACGACTCTCTCGCACCACGGCGATGTCGGACATTTCTATTGAGTTGGAGGTGAGGTATGCACGTCGCACGCAGATTCCGGGGGATTGTCGCCGTAGGTCTATTTGTTCTGACCATCGCTTCCACCGCCACGGCCAAATACAGCGGCGGCACGGGGGAGCCGAACGACCCATACCAGATTGCCACGGCCGCCGATCTGATCGCCCTCGGCGAGACGCCTGACGACTACGACAAGCACTTCAAACTAACGGGCGATATCGATCTTGCTGCTTATTCCGGCACAGCATTCAGTATGATAGGAACGTACAGCGTTCCGTTTACCGGCGTCTTCGATGGCAGTGGCCATACAATCTCGAACTTCAGACTCTCCAGAAGCAGCGAGCCGGTAGGAATGTTCGGGTATGTGAATGGCTCGAACGCCAGTATAAAAGACCTGACCTTGATGAATCCCGTCATCAAAGCCAGTTGCTATCGCGTTGGCTCAATTATTGGTTATCTGAAGACTGGAACGTTATCCAAATGCTATGCAAAGGGCGGCAGCATTTCCGCTTCTGGTAACCTTCGCATAGGCGGACTGGTTGGCGAGAGCTGGGGAACGGTCGCTGACTGCAATGCAGGATCCGATGTCTCGGGGCAGGACAACGTAGGGGGGGTCGCTGGGGAGAATCACGGGAGTATATCCCGCTGCTGTTTCACCGGAAAGGTCGCGGCTAGCGACAGTAGTGCCGGTGGCATAGTTGGGAACAACTTTGGCACGGTCTCCGAATGTTGGGTGACTGGTGTCGTATCAAGCCGTTCGTGCTGTGGCGGACTCGTGGGTATAAACCGGCCAAATAAAGTGATTAGAAACTGCTACTCGCAGGGAGCCGTCTCAGGTCAGGAACGCCTGGGTGGGCTGGTTGGCCTGAATGAAGGGACCATTAAGACATGCTATTCCGCGAGCTCTGTTACAGGAACTGCGAAGACAGGTGGGCTTGTAGGAATAGACGACGATGGACATGTATATAGTTCCTTTTGGGACATGCAAAGCAGCGGTCAGACGACAAGCGGGGGCGGATGGGGCAAGACAACTCCGGAGATGCAGACAGCAAGCACATTTGTACTTTGGGGCCGTGAAGCCGTCTGGACAATTGATGACGGAAAGGACTATCCTCATCTCGCTTGGCAGAACATGCCCGGACAAATCATCACGACTCTCTATGGTGGTGGCGACGGCACGGAGCGTGATCCCTACTTAGTCGCCACGGCTGAGCAGTTCTGTGCCATTAGTAATGATGCCAACGACTGGGATAAGCATTTCACACTAATGGAAGATCTTGATTTGACTGGCATTAGTGTATATCCAATTTCATACTGGTCCCAGACGGATAAGGACAAGCCCTTCTCAGGCGTGTTTGACGGCAACGGGAAGGCTATTAAGAACTTCAAATCCCCCGTGATTTCATCAGGACTCTTTGATTATGTGTCGGGACCGCATGCTGAGATACGAAACGTTACACTTGTAGACCCCAACATAGAGGGGGTTTTTGTTGGACCATTGGTTGGATGTCTGGAGGAAGGAATCATCAAAGACTGCGCCGTCGTAAGTGGCAACATCAGGGCCGATTCCTATGTTGGTGGACTAATAGGATTTGTCACGTACGGTGTCGTTAAGAACTGCTACTCCAATGCGAACGTTACCGGTAACTGGAACATCGGCGGTCTGGTTGGAATGTGCATGGATGATGCCATGGTGGTAGGCTGCAGAGCTAATGGAGTTGTTCAAGGAGCCAAGTATGTCGGTGGGTTGGTTGGATTGTGTCGAGACAGTGCAATGATAATGAACTGCGAATCTTCTGGAGCTGTCTCTGGGACAGAATATGCCGTGGGTGGTCTTGTTGGACAATGTCTAAATGGCCCCGTAATTGCTGGTAGCTCTGCCACCGGAGATGTCTCAGGCCAATCTCAAATTGGCGGCTTGGTAGGAAACCTTGAATACTCCAGGGTCGCATGCTGCTACGCGACAGGGAGCACGTCAGGCCCATACCCTGGGGGTTTCGTAGGCAAAGCGGATGGTTCCTATATTGCCGATAGCTATTCAGTAGGACAAGTCGTACGAACCGGCGGGTCCGGTGGCGGATTTTCAGCGACTAATGATGTAACTCCGGAATACGATTGCTTCTGGAATGTTGACACAAGCGGCCAAACGAGTAGTTCCGGAACCGGAGCTAAGGGCCTCAATACGTCTAAGATGCAGGATCCTAATACATTCATAGACGCAGGCTGGGATCTTGTTGGTGAAACCGACAACGGACCAAGCGATATATGGATCATGCCCGATGGCGGAGGATATCCGATCCTATCGTGGCAAGCGTCGCCTTTGCCTCCGCTACCGAGGTTCTCAGGTGGAACGGGTGAACCGAATGATCCCTACATTATCTCCACGCCACAAGAACTGAACAGCATTGGGCACAATCCAAGGCTTATGGGAGGACATTTTAAGCTGGCCAACGACGTGAATCTTGCAGGTACCAAGTTCTTCCCAATAGGCCATCAAGATTATCCATTCGGTGGAGCGTTCGATGGTGATGGCTACACAATTAGCAGCCTTGTGTACGCGGGAAACATGAGGGACGGAAAATATATTGGGTTATTTGGGCATGTATGTGGCGTAGAAGCTGAAATCAAGAACGTGAGACTCACCAACTCCAGTGTTATAGGAGAGGTCAACACAAGTACATCGCGTTCGTCGAACCCAGAGAAGATTGGGTCTCTTGTCGGTCTGCTCTATGATGGTACTGTTCTCAACTGCCACGTAGATGCGGACAGTGAGGTCTTGGCTCAAGAGACAGTGCGTGATGATGCAGGTGGTTTGATTGGCCAGAACGGTTATGGGAGAATTGAAGGTTGCAGTTCAGCGGCTACTGTAGATGGTGAAGGCGACGTGGGTGGTCTGGTGGGAAGCAATTACCGAGGCATCATTCTCGATTGCCAGTCATCAGGAAACGTTCTCGGCGGCTATGAATGCGGTGGATTGGTAGGATACAACACCGGCTATATCAATGGATGCAGTGCTTCGGGCAACGTCGCTGGGACTGCCGCTGGCGGCTTGGTGGGAACAAATGGGGAGAAGCCTCTTTGGGAATGGAATCGCATCTATGGTTGCATCTCCACGGGCAATGTCTCTGGACGCTTCACGGCCGGTGGTTTGGTCGCATTCAACTATCGCCTTGTCATCGCCTCATGTGCGTACGGTGACGTGACAGGAGATGGTAGCAATGGTGATCAGGGTGTGGGCGGATTGGTTGGATACAATTCTGGGGACATTCTGTATACATACGCTCGGGGATCAGTGTCCGGGAACCAGAGAGTTGGTGGCCTGGTGGGAAACAATACGTACACGCTAGGCATCACCGGCTCAGTTGTCACATCCTATTCGACCGGCACTGTCTCTGGGCCGAAGGATGTCGGTGGTCTTGTGCACAGAGGGGACGAAACCGCCACAACGAGCGGTGACTGCTTCTGGGATACTCAAACCAGCAAGCAGACCACGAGTTCTGGAGGTGGCACAGGCAAGACCACAGCCGAGATGCAGACGGCGAAAACGTTTCTCGACGCCGGCTGGGACTTCGTGGGCGAGACGACTAACGGCACGGAGGACATCTGGTGGATTCTCGAAGGGAAGGACTATCCGCGCCTGTGGTGGGAGCTGATTCCTGAGAAATGACCTTGTAGCCTTCTCATAGCATCGCAGATGTACTTCGCCGGATGCTTACCGTTGGTCTTTCCGGGCGGACAGTAGTTCATCAAGCAGAAGTCTCAACTTGCGCAGTGCGTTGCCGCGATGGGAGATAGCATTCTTCTCGTCCTCGCCGAGCTGGGCGATTGTCTGTCCGAGCTGGGGCACGTAGAAGATCAGATCGTACCCGAAGCCGCCCGTGCCGGCGGGTTTGTCGATAATGAGCCCTTCCAGCGTCCCCTGTGTTTCAATGAGCACTTCTTCCGGACTTGCCAGGCACAGGCAGCAGACGAACCGGGCCGTGCGTTTCTCCGCCGGCACTCCTTCCAGCAACGACAGCACCTTGTCCATATTCCGCCGGTCGAGGAGCTTACGGTCGGCTCCTTTGGATCTCTCCCCGGAGAACCGTGCGGAATTGACGCCGGGCGCGCCGCCCAGGGTATCCACCACCAGCCCCGAGTCATCGGCCAAAGTCCAGAGCCCCGTCGCCTCGGCATAGCCCATCGACTTCTTTCGGGCGTTCTCGGCAAACGTCGAGCCGTCCTCCTTCACCTCCCCAACCGCCGGGAAGTCCGCCAGGCTCTTCCACTGGAGATCTCCTCCCAACATCGTCCGCAACTCCCGCACCTTCCCCGGATTCGTCGTCGCCACGAGGATCTGCCTAGTCACACGACGTGCCATGGACACAGAACGCCTCCAGTCATGTATCATTCGGTGACGATGTCTCGAACGGGCCTATTCCATTGGAACTTCAAACGAAAACTCATTCCACCCCTCAGACTTCGACGAATTGACATCGAAGCACTTGTAGTGGATGCTAAAACCGTGCGCTTCCGCCACTATTCTTGCTATGTATAGTCCTAAGCCAGATCCCTTTGAAGAGAACGTCTCCGCTGCCTCAGTCCGAACCCGCCTCTCGAAAATCTTTTGCTGCATTTCCTTCGGAACTACTGGCCCATAGGACTGAACCGCAACCTTTACCGATCTACTTGTGTCACTAACCACAACGTAAACACTGTTCCCTTGGAGGGAATATTTTACCGCATTGTCTACCAACACGAGCGTCAAAGTTTCGATAGAATCGAAGCACCTCGGTTTCAAATGGGAAGACCCCTGCATCTTTATGCTCACGCCTCGTCTGGTCGCAAGTTCGTCAAACAACCGAACCATTCGGTGGAATATTTTATACAGAGGCACCCGACGTTTTTGGCCAAACGATGCGGACTCCGGATTTGCTACTATTGAGGACATGGATAAACGGGTGTGGAGCAACTCGATTGATCCCAACAATGATCTTAGTGGTGGCTGAGCATTGTCTATTTTTACCTCGTCTGTATCACCCTCCAGCCCGGCGATTATCGCCTCCGCGTTCCGTGTCACGAGATTCACTGCTGTTGTCACGTCGTGCAAACCTTCAATCAACTCGCGAGCCTTCTCTTCGGAATACCGATTGATGAAGGGCATCGTTTCCGAGACGTGATTGTGCCAAGAGAGGATTTCCTCCCATGCAACCTTTTGTCTCTGGTGTGTCTTTCTCATCAGTGGAGGACAGGAAGCATTGAGTGCTGCTACGATGAGGCCGTTGCACAGTATTTTGGCGTTCGGCCATGAGAGTGCTACGAGCGAGAATCCCTTGGGACAGACGGAATGAACAGCTTGCTCCTTCTGCTCCGCGCCCAGCGTCGTAAGGCAGCCTTTGGGATCGCATTTATGACATGCGCGTGGCTGGCGCACCAAGTAACCGTCTCTGAGAACCCCTTGCTCGTTGATCGTGGGATACGGGCAGCTCATCATCAGGATGTCGCGCATCAAGCACCCTTTTATCACCCCAGCAATGCCGCCATCTTCATCCCGACGCTGGCTAACCGCAGGGCCAAATCCGCCTTCTTGCAGGCTGACCTTAGTATGTCGCAGACTTTATCTGTATCCTTGCTCTCGATGGCGCGCGCGAGTCTATCTTCTATCTGTGCGATGTTCTTGTCACTTACTTGTTCGCGTTTGAGGACTTCTATCACTGCTCCCCAGTAGTGAGATAACGTCATCTTGTTTTCTATCAAGCTGTCGAGCATTCTCTTGCACCTAGTCGCATCTACTGGTTTACTCAGTGAGTCATCGGCCAGTCGCCAGAACCGATTTTTGCTCAGGTCAAAAGTCTGTCCGGAAAACGCGACGACTATCTGGGCTGGATTGGCATCCTTCAAGTGCTCCAGAATGCCTAATCCATCTTCATGCGTGTATTCTTTCGCCACGCCACCAATATCGAGAACTATGATATCGTATTCTCCTCCCTCCAGTCTGCTAAGGTTTTGTACCTTCGGCCAGTAATCGATTGCATATCCTTCGTTGCGCATTATCTCGAAGGGGAAACTATTCTCGTCATCGTCAATAACAAGTATCCTTGTGCGCTTCCTCAACACATCTACACTTGGGAGTCGTATCCTTGATATCTTCTTCTTAAACAAGCTCATATTTGGGCCCTTGCCGCATTATCAGATGGCTCTATTGCCTCTCGGTGTGGCAACCATTCTATCATGTCCCTTCGTGGTCTGGAAGTGATATCCGATACATATTTGCCAAGTTCATGTTTTTCACCGACCTCTGCCTACTCCAAGGCTCATATGAAAGGTGTATTTCTCCGGCTTCGCCTACCACCCACGCGAATTCTCACGAGAGACCTCCCTTGCTTATTTGTTGACATCCATGGCGATTTTCGAGCCGAATTGGAGTGCCCTGGGGTCGATTTTCTTATCGAACTGGACGGGGTCGCGGAACACGTAGGGCAACTGATTCACTCGTTGTCGCAGGTCGATGTCGGATTTGTCCTGCACCGGGAATTCGAAACTCGCATCCGGAAACAAAAGCTCCTTGTCGGCGCCCAGCTTTCTGCGGATGATCCCGATGAACTCTGGGTTGATCTCGAAACCAACGGAATTCCTGGCGAGGTTCCTTGCCGCAAGGCAGGTTGTCCCGCTTCCGAGAAACGGATCGAGAACGGTATCGCCGACGAAGCTGAACATTCGAATCAAGCGGCGTGGAATCTCCTGCGGGAACATCGCCAGGTGATCGTCCTGTTTTTCGCCGGGGATGTTCCAGTGGCCGGCGAAGAAGGTGTTCCATTCCTCCGTTGTCAGACGTGATTGCTCTTTGATCTCCTTGCTGACCGTGGGGGCGGTTCCGTATTTCTTGAAGATCAGGATGAACTCGTAATCGAGCTTGAGGATGCCGTTGCGCGGATAGGGGAACGAGCCCATGATCGTGGCGCCGCCGGTGGTGTTGCAGGTGGTGACTTTCTGCCAGATGACCGCCCCCATGTAGTCGAAGCCGACGGTCTCGCAGAACTTGATAATCTCGGTGCGTATGGGGATGACCTTGTAGCGGCCGTAATACACGGAACGGGCGAACTGGTCGCCGACGTTGACGCACAGCCGGCAGCCCTGGGCCAGGACGCGGTGACACTGCGACCAGACGAGGTTCAGGTTGTTGATATATGTCTCGTAGCTGTCATCGAAGCCTATTTGCTGGCTATTTCCGTAGTCCTTCAGTTGCCAGTAGGGCGGAGAGGTCACGACGAGGTGAACCGATTCGTCCGGCACCTCGGCCATACGCCGTGAATCACCGGTGATAATCTTATGGTGCGTCTGCATACACTGGTCCTCAAAGCCTTGGTCGTTGAGTATGGGGTTTATACTCCCTTTCCGGACAGCCTGTCAACGCTGATCAGTCCGCGCACGCCGTTGGGGGTGCACGACGGGATTGTGGCAGAGCGTGTATGAGGTTGCTGGGTGGCGGCGTCAAGGCCGAAGGCCTTGGCGATGGTCTTACGCATGCCAAAGACGCCATCGCCAAGCTGCGCTTGACACTGCCGCCCATCTCTTGGGCGACTTTGCGTTTGCCCTGGTGCGCCTGTAGCGCGAGAGAAAGGCCGGGGTGGATGGCCCGGCCTGGGATTGGATGCAGGAACGGGTTTACTGGCGTTTCAGGATCAGAAGGCCGCAACGGCCGAAATCGGATTTTGTCCCGTCGACGGCGCCATATGTGAAGGGCGTCACCCATGTGTTCGTCGCCGGGACGGTCAGCTCGAAGCCGCTGTTCGGATCGACGCCGACCTTCAGCTTATAGGAAATGACGGGAATCAGGCTTTGCAGCACCGTTATGTAGTGCCCTTGCTCGAACTTCAGCTCATCGAGCGACAGGTGCCATTGGCAGATGAGCATCGTCTGGCCCGCGGACAGCTTGTCCAGAGGCAACTCAATGTCGTACGTGCCGTCGCCGGTCTTGTGGAAGGGCAGCGAAGCGAAGTCCTGCGCCGGCTGGCCGGGACCGCTGAGCAGCACGGACTCCAGCGGAGCCTTGGCATAGGGCAGCCGGATCGGCATGAGCGACGTGTCTTTCGGGCCTTTCATGAGCGTCAGGTATGCTCCGACTCTGATCTTGTCGTCCGCCAGGACATACCAGAAGTCCTCCTGGCTCCCGACGAACTCGGGCTTGGACCATTGCTGATAGCCGGCGACGGGCGTGGCGACGTCGTCGGCCGGCAGCGGCTCGGGCAGATTCTCCGGGGCCGCGTCCTCGACGCGCAGGTCCCCGTAGATCACGCGGTAGGTCTTCGAGCCTTTCGGCCGGTACCAGAAGATGGCCTTATCCGCCTCGCCGAGCTTCACGCCTTTGCCGCGGTAATACCACTTGCCCTCGCCCTTGAAGAACCGGGTGAACAGCAGGTACTGCTGCATCTTCTTGCCGAGGGCCATCTGCTCTTCATCGGACAACTTCATTGCCTCGAACTTCTTGGTGATGCTCGGGACCTGCTTCAAGTAGTCCTCGACGGCTACGCCATCGGGGAACTGCCCATCGTTGAAAGACTCTGCCAGTACGCGCAATCCCTCGATGAAGTCCGCCTCGGTTGCGCTGTTCAGATCGAGCTCCATCTGCTGGAGCTTGTAGCCCTCAGGCACCTCCATGCTGAACAGCGACTCGTCCATGGGCGCATCGAACTGCATGTTCTTGACGATATAGAGCGCCTGTTGTTCCTTCTGCTCGATGCGGACGGGCAGGCCGGTCTTGGAATCCGCCCAGACCGTGACTTCAATTTGGGGATGTTTCGCCAGGAACCCGACCGCCTCCCGCCCGTCGATCTCTCGCAAACCGAGGTCCTCCACCATAAAGTGAGGGCTGTCTTGGAGTCTGACAATCGTATTCTTGAGCACCTCCAGGTAATTCGGAATCGCGGGCAGACCCTTGAGGTCGATGTAGGCTGCCTCTTTCTTCGCCTCCGTCAAATTCAGAATGCGTTTGCTCTCCAGGTCGATGATGCTGACGTTTCCCGGGAGGTTCGATATGGTCCGCCGAATCCGTGAGCCTACGACCATGTCGCGGATGACCGGCGAGTTCGGCTCCTCAACGCCGACGATGATATCGAACACCGCTGAGCTGGCATTAAGGATAGGCTGGATGGCTTGTGCGAACGTCACGGTGGAACCACCGACAAACGGCAGTGCGATTAGGACTGCCGCCACGACAGCCGCCGCGACGGCTAGTTTGCTCCATTTGCTATTCATGATGATTCTCCCCAAGCTCTTGCGAGCTTGTTGTCCTTCATTTGCCAGAATAGTCCGCCGGACGCGATCTATCGCCCGGCCTGTGGCCTCGGGCGACGGCTGCATGTTGGCGAGCAGCTCCAACCGGCGGCGGAGTTCCGCATCATTCATCTTCGACATGCTGAACCTCCTTTCCGCCGGCCGGCGAATGATCGCATCCGAGCACGTCACGCAATGTGCTCAGAGCCTTGAAACACAGGGCACGAGCCTGATGAACCGTCTTGCCGAGCTGCCCGGCAATCTCTTCGTACGACTCCTGCTGGATATACCGCATGATAAGAACCTCGCGCGAGGCGCCGTGGAGCTGAACGATCGCTGCGAGGACCTGCTCGAGCTCCTCGGACTCGATGAGCCTGCTCAACGGCGCCGCGTCGTCTGAAGCACGTTCCGCCGCCGCATCGAGCGAGCAGACCGGCGATCTCGCCTGCCGGCGGTGCCAGTCGAAGGCCAGATTGATGGCCGTCCGGCGGGCGTAGGCATACCAGCATTCGATTCCGCCCTGGTCCCTGGCGCCATGGAGCTTGAGGAACAGGTCCTGCATGAGCTCCTCGGCCACGTCCTCGCGCAAGGTGAGCCTGGCCAGCAGGGCGTGAAGCTTCGCCCCGGATGTCTCCAGCAGCTCGAGCAGCTCTGTTTGTCGTTGACTCAATCCAGGCTCCTGTTTCGACTCGTGCCTCAGGACTTCACCATTATAGACGAGCGAGCCCCTCCCGCGCAACCGCCCTTTGCGATAGGATGGTATTTCCGACAGGTGCAACAGGCCTTCTCGTGCGTCTCAAGAGTGGATACGGTATCCGACGATTTGGCGGCAGGATGGCAATGCTGGACGATCCGATACTCCTGTGGAGATCGAAGCGCGGCGACCGCAAGGCGTTCGACCTGCTCTATGAGAGGCATCTCGACACGCTGCTGACGGTGGCGATGAGTCTGCTTGGCAACGCCAGCGACGCGGAGGACGCTGTGCACGAGGTGTTTGCGTCCTTCATCGAATCGCTCGACACGATCACGCTTCGCAGCAATCTTCGCAACTTCCTGGCCGTCTGCGTCGCCAACAAGAGCCGGGATATGCTGCGCAGGCGAAACAGGCCTCTCGCGGATCCCAGCGCGCCGGCGGCGCCCGTCGAAGCTCCCGACGCGCTTGAGCTGGTCGCTCACGGCGAGCAGGTCCATCGTCTTGCAGATGCCTTGGCCGAGCTGCCTTACGAGCAGCGCGAGGTGATCACGCTGCACATCCACGCGGGATTGACGTTCCGGGCCATGGCGCGGGCATTGAACGTTTCGCTGGGGACGGTGCAGAGCCGATATCGTTACGGCCTCAACAATTTGAAAGCAGCGCTCAATGGAGATGGCCAGCCATGAACCGAGACTGGAAGATCGAAGGGCTCATCGCCCAAGTGCGTTACAGGAGCGGTACCCTTGTCCGCGAGAGGATTCGCCGGCGTCTGGACGACGTGTGGCATCGCCGCAGGCCGATCGAAGCCGGCATGATAGCCACGTTGTCCAGAGTGGCATTTGCCGCATCGGTGCTCGTCGTTATGGGCGTCCTGGTTGGTCTGCTCCACAAGTCAGGGGGCCCTGCCTATGCGCTCGAGCAGACACTCGATGCCATCAGGGATATCCGCTATTTCCACTTCCAGTTCCTCCGAGGCTCGGACCAGCCCGGCAGAGAGGCTTGGATTGAATATGACCCGAACGGCCAGTTGCGCAACATACGGGTCAACTACTACGACACAAACGCCGTGGCGGTCTGGAGCGACGGCATCAGCCAGTACTGGCGGCAGGATGAGAAGGAACTCTGTATTTGGGAGGATAGCGAATACACGGAGAAAATCCTTTTCTTTGTCCGGCGGTACAATCCTCGCCAGGCCATTGCCTATCTGCAGGAGCGGGCCCAGGAAGGAGGCATCCGGGTCGATATCGATCAGCCGGATGGGAACGCGGAGCCGGTTACCGTCACCGTGGTGTACGATCCGAATACATTCCTGATCGGAAAGACGACGCCTCGCATGCGTGAGCTGTTTCGGATCGATCCTGCGACAAAGTGGATCACGCGTGTAGAGATTGAGACATTCCGGCAGGACCGCTATCTTCGGGATGGCGTCTGGGAGTACGTGGACTACAACCGGCCCTTCAATCCCAACACGTTCAATCTCAAGAGCGAAGTCCCGGCCGACGTGACCGTATCCGACGTGACGGACATTTTCATGGGGATCGCACAGGGCGGGCTCTCGGACGAGGACGCCGCGGTTCAGCTCGTGCGCAAGTTCCTCGACGCATGGGCGGCAAAGGACTACGATAAGGCCGCACAAATCCATGGCTATGCGGCAATGCGAGAGAAGGAAGGTCTTGGGAAGATCTTGGGCAGGAAGAACATTCTGCGCGTGGTCTCTCTGGGGCCGGCTGTCCGGGCGGAACAGCCCCTGCGCGGCCTGTTCGTGCCCGGCGAGGTGGAGTACGAGGAGAACGGACAGAAGGCCGCCATACACCTCAGGACGCATGTGAGCCAGTACTCCGAACGCCGCTGGCGTATCCGCGATATTGGCATGAGGCCATGAGGAAGCGGAAAGCTACAACCACCGGCGGACTTGGGACTTGTAGCGCAGGTACTGCTCGCCGAACTTTGCCTCCAGATGGCGTTCCTCCGCCGGCACGACCCGCCGGTCCATCACGAGCAGAACTGGGACCGCCAGCAGCAGGACCCAGCCGTTGTTGATAGGGAATGCCGCGCCGAGATACCAGAGCGTCAGAGCGACATACGCCGGGTTGCGCGAGAAGCGGTAGGGCCCATCCGTGATCAGGGCCGAGGCCGGCTTATGCGGGTCGAATGGCGTATCGGCCCGGCGAAACCGCGGGAGCACCGGGGGCATGATTGCTACGCCGGCCACGATCAGAGTCACGCCGACGATGTCGCCCCATGGACCCCGCAAAAGCCTGATGGGCCACCAGCGATTCAGTCCGACTCCGATCAACAGCGCCGCCAGGTAGATCACCGGCGGATGAACGCGTAAGCGCGGCTCTTCATCCGACATATGTCGCCTCCATGAGTCGTCTTTTCGATCTCTTCCTTACCGGCTATGCGTCAACCCGATTGTAACCGCGTTTCCGCCCGAATGCCACGCGGAATATGTGTGTGGAAAAGCCGGGCGGGGGCCCGGCTCTGTGTTGTTGCTCAGAGGGAGTGGGAGGTCTACTTTGGCAGGTTCTCCGGGGCGGCGTCTGCGGCGCGCAGGTCGGCGTAGATGACCCGCCAGGTCGCAGAGCCTTGCGGCTGGTACCAGAAGATCGGCGCGGCCGGGTCGCCGAAGGCGACGTTCTGGCCGGCGTAGCGCCATGTGCCGCTCGGCACCACCCCCATGAAGCTCATCCCGCGAAACATGATGTCCGTCTGCTGAGCGGGGTCGTACCCGGGGGCGTAGGGGCCCCGGAACTTGCCCTCCCTGGCCATCTGTACCGCAATCCTGGCGATCTCAGTTCCGTTCACGACCGGCGGGAAGCTCCCGTCCACGGTCCAGCGGGACCACAGGCGAAGGAATTCAATGAAGTCCTTCTCCGTGACCGTCGAGACATCCGCCGCCACCTGCACGCGCTCATATCCCTCCGGCGGGGTGAGGCTGAAGAGGGCGTCGTCCAACGGAACATCCACCCGGAAGTCGCTCAAGATCATGTTCATGCCGGGGGCATTGGCGAATTCCAGCTCCGCACGGACGAGGTCGCCGGTCTTCGGATCGATCCACACCGTCGTCGTGGCGTCCGTCTCCCGGACGCGGAACCCATCGAGCGTGCGTCCGTCGATCTCCCTGCGACCGAGTGTTTCATCGGCCTTTGCCGGAAGCGCCCTGAGCTTCTCCACGGTCGCCCAAGGATCGTTGCCCGGGTCGTCCGCCACATGGGCCATTTGAAACGCCACGTAGCTCTTCGTGCCGGGGACGAGGCTGATGCCTTTGACGCCGTCCTGCGTCGCATCGACCACCGTGATGTAGCCGTCGGCGGTGGCCGTTCGGAGGTAGCCGGGGTCCTTGAACGCAATGTCCATGCGGACGGTCGGCATACTCTCCACGCCTGTCATCGTGACCACGCTGTAAGTCAGGGTCCTGGCGTTGTGCAAGAGGTCCACCACGTTGGCGTAGGCGCTGCCCGTGCCGCTGTTGGTGAACAGGCTCAGGCCGAGAACGAGGGCCAGGATCACCCCGGCCGCAACGGCAAACTTCGTCATTCGATTGCTCACGATGGTTCTCCCGAAAATCGCCGCGGCGGACTTGGGCCCGCGGCGCGTTTGGCTTTCGTCTTGTGCTTTCACGGTCAGCAACACCTTGCGATCTGCCGACTCATACGTTTGTGCATCCGCCGGTAGTGCGCTCATGCGGTCGGCACAATCGAGCAGTCGTCTGAGCCGCCCAACTGCCTGCTCGCACTGTCCGCACTGCCGGATGTGTGCCTCTATTTCACGCGCCTTCGGAGAAGGCAGCTCTCCAAGCACGAACTGGACAAGTTGCTCATTGGATGTACTGTGAGAACTCATTACTCACCTTCTTCATTCGCCCAAGTACGGATGCAGCTCCCGAGCGAGCCTTGTCACCGCGCGATGGAGATGGACGCGAACGGTAGGCTCGGCACAGCCCATGATCCGGGCGATCTCCGCCGTTTCCAGCCGTTCCAGCCGTGACAGAGTGAACGCATCCGCCTCCCGTTGAGGCAGCCGGGCAAGGGCGGCAGCTAATCTCTGCTGTAACTCATTAGCCGCCATTGCATCCTCAGGCCCGTTTGTAGTGACGCCGTAAGGCGTTTCCTTTGATGCCCTTGCGTGCACGCTACAAACGACCCGCCGTCGCGCCAACTCCAAAGCCTTCCGCACGGTGGCCCGGTACAGGTATGCCGTCCAGTTCACCTGGCCGTTGTACTTGTGCCAGCGGCGCCAGATGGACAGGAAGACCTCCTGATGCACATCGTGCGCCAGGTTCACGTCACGCAGAACGCGAGTCGCCGTACGGAGGACCCGCCCGCCGTGCTCGTTCACCAGGTTTTCAAAACTCTGATCCGACACTGTTGTACTGTCCAGCAACAGAAGAAACGTTTCCAGGCCAAGGCCCGGCTGCATGCCGCTTGAGATCTCTACCCCTATAGAGGGCCTCGTCCTCCCTCGCGTTTACAGGAAATCCGCCGATGCTACCCCATAGCTCGCATTGCAGTTGGTAGTTTGCCCGCAGGGGCATAAGAAAACGCCTTGCGGCGTCACTACAAACGATGTCATGGTGTCCGGATGTGGAGCAGGTTCGGCGTTTCGCCTTTGCACAGGGCTACCGCCTTGCCCAGTTCACGCCGGCACAGGTCGCGAGCGTGGTCACAGGGTCCGCTCGTGAGATAGCCTTCGAGGACCGGCAGCGCCCGAGGGTCGCGTGCCTGCCCGAGTGCCCAGACAGCGTTATTGCGCTGCCGGAGGGGATGTGCGTCCGACTGCACGTAATCGAGCAGCGCCGCGACGTCATCTCCCGGATGGGGATGTGCGGCTTGTGCCGTTATGCACCACCTGTTCAAATCTGACTGAATCCGCTGGCGCAGGACTCCCAGCGCCGTCGCGCACAGGATGAGACTGATCAATAGGACTCCGATCACCTTTTTGCCGGAGAGTATTCTGAAATGCACTTTGCGCCTCCTGTCATTCTTTTTGGATCGCCCGATTTCCTTGCGCCAGCGAGGGCATACCTTCATCGGCGTGGGACGCTACATATGACCCTATCACAAAAGGTCCTTCACGTCAACGATGTTGGTGGACAGATGGCTCAACTTAAGACGGCCACAAGCGGTCCATTTCCAAGAGTTGCACTCGATTTGGAGTGATGATGTGAGAAAAACGTGAAATATTCAAGGCGGATGCCCGACTAATAGTACGAATCGTACTATTGGAGACCGTGAAATGAAGCAGGAAACAGGGTTATCGACGTTGTCGCTGGCGATTCTGGGGCTGATTTCGCAGAGGCCGCTGACGGGGTATGACATCCGCAAGGTGTTCGCGACCACCCCGATGGGCCACTTCAGCAGCAGCCCGGGGGCGATCTATCCGGCGTTGAAGCGAATCGAGGATGCCGGCTGGGTTCGCGGCAGGGCGGGGCAGGGCAAGACCCATCGCCAGCGGATGCTCTACGAGATCACGCCGCGCGGGCTCGAAGTTCTGAAACAGCACCTCTCGCGGCCCGTCACAAGGGACGACGTCATCTGGCACATGGACGACCTGATGATGCGGTTCGCGTTCATGGACGGCATCGTCGGCAGCGAGAAAACCGTGCAGTTCCTGCAGGACTTCGCATCGCAAATCGATGAGTACGTAGCGGACCTGCGGGGCTATCTCAGCAGTGTCAAAGACATCATGCCGCCGTGCGGCAGACTGGCCATGGAAAACGGCATCCAAAGTTATGAGATGAACGCCCAGTGGGCCAGGCGGGCCACAAGGGAACTCCAGGGCGGTCCACAATAGGCGGACTTGAAGGTACCCATCCCCAGCGGGGAAGGAAGGAACGACCATGAACACGGCACAAGCTCTTAGAATGGCATTTGCACATCTGTGGCGGATTCCATTATGTACTCTCGCATACGTGGCCGGTGCGGTGGCCGGCGGAGCGGCGGTCTCCGCCCTGGGTGTGCCGCTTCCACAACTGCCCGAGCAAGCGGATGCAGAGACAATGGGCCTGCTTCTTTTCATTGCCGGCCTCGCCCTGGCGGCAGGACTGATCCCTCTGACCCGACGGCTCCAGGGGTCGTACTGGCTGCGGTGGTTGGTGCTTGCGGTCCTGTGCTACGTCTGCATCGGCGTGACCTCGCCGCTGGAAGGGGCCATCTTCACGACCATGGACATGGCCTCCGTCCCAGTCCTTTCCCTCCTCCCATGTCTGCTCTTCGCCGCGGTCATGGCGCTGCTGTTCCAGCCGGCGGACGGGGGCGATTCGCTTGCCGTGAACGTGCTACGGTTCTTCCGCGGCCGCAGTGCGGGACAATGGATATGGCGGTTCATCGCGGCGATCTTTGCCTTTCCGATCATCTACTGGACGTTCGGGCTGATGGTCGCCCCGTTTGTCATGGAGTACTACAAGCAGGGCCAGTTCGCCCTGGCCGTGCCGAATCCGGCCGCGATCCTGGCAACTCAGTTCGCCAGAAGTGTGCTCTTTCTGCTGGCGGCAATGCCGATCCTGGTCATGGGGTCGGGATCGAGGCGCCAGCTCATCCTGGCCCTGGGCCTCGCGTTCTACGTGCTGGTGGGCCTGTTCGGTATGATCCAGTCCTACTGGCTCGCCCCCACGCTTCAGGTCCTGCACAACACAGAGATGCTCATCGATTCGATGGTGTACGCCTGGGCCCTCACGGCTCTGCTCATCCGTAAAGATGAAACGAAAGACGACGAGTTGTTCGCCCGCTACTTGCTGTGCATGGCGCAGACGCCCGTCGCACATTGAAGAATCCCATTTATTTGGAGGTATGAGATCATGAGAACGCACGGAATCACAGCAGCATTGACGATTGCAATGATCTGCAATTCGATCTCTCTCGCGGCGGGAGAGTCGAAACGCATGGATGATTCGATCCTGCGGCAGACGTTCGACTTCGCCGGCGCTCGCTCGCCACAGCCGCAGTTGTTCGACATGGAAACCATCGTGATCACCTACGCCCCGGACGGTAAGCGCGTGAACACGGACGTTCTGAGGCTTCAGCTCAAGTGCACACCGGCCCGCGCGATTGGCAAGGACGCGGACGAGTACACGTGCGTCCGATTCGCCGTGAAGTTCGGGGACGCCGCCGAGGTCACTGTGCCGGCCCTGGCGGACTGGACGTACCCGTTCAAGACCACCGCTACGGGTGTGGACGAGAAGGGCCAGGTGTTCGGGATCGACCACGCGAAATTCGAGAAGCTCGTCGATGCGAACGGTCAGCCGCTGCCCGTGGACAAGGCCTACTATGTGTACAACGCCTTCATCGACTTCCATGGCTTCTGCAACGTTTTCGCCGAGCCGACGACCGGCGGCAAGGGCATCCAGGACCTCAAGAGCATCGGAGACAAGATCATCCACGCCGCCGCATTCACCGAGCCGCCGGTCAACCTCGGCAGCGGTATCAAGGAAGGCTCCACGTTCAAGAACGGCGAAGTGACGCTCGAATTCAAGGGACTCAGCATCGTGGATGGGGCCGCGTGTGCCATCGTGGCCTTCGACTCCGGCCAGAGCTCGTTCCAGATGCTCATGAACCCCGTGCCGAACATGGAGGTCCGCGCCGTCGGCGCTTCGCACTACAAAGGCGACATCCACATCGACCTGGCGACCCGCTGGCCCCGCAAGGTGACGATGGACGAGCTGGTCGTCGCCGAGAGCACCGTGCCAGGGCTGTCTAACAAGATCAGCACCGTCATCGAACGTAATACCATCATCCGCAACATCGGAAACAAGGCCCGGGACTAAACGTCCGGGTGGCAGCGGCAAGCGCCAGCTTGCCGATGGTCCTCAGCGCCCGCAGTCAAAACCATCGGCAAGCCCTTTGGCCTTGCCGCTGCCACCCAGAGTCGAATTATACGAATTATGGTTAATCCGTGCGCCCTGCGTGTCATCCTGAGCGCAGCGAAGGATCTGGGCTGCGAGTGGAAGAGAACTCCTCTTCGGTGGCCAGATCCTTCGGTTTCGCCTCAGGATGACAAAATCCCCCCCCCGCGCGAGAATTTTTCCGAATCCGTACTATTCTCTTCTGAATGCCATCGGGTGTCCGACAGTCCTATCCCCGATCTGCGGGTCTGCCGTAGACCTCGACCTCTATGTAGTGATTGAGATCGTTGGAGGTATTGCCACCGCTGTAGAGACGGACGTACCGGGCGCGAATGCCCTTGGCGTCGAAGATCTCGCCGAAGCTCGTATCGACGTAGTGCATGTCCGTGCCGATGCCCAGGCCGGCGGAGTTGTCCATGTCGTTGTTGTAGATTGTCTTCACATCGGTGGCGAAGTTGGGGTCACTGGAGATTTGGACGATCACGTCGAAGTACACGCGAGGCACTTTGTGGTAGTGCCAGGCTCGGATGCCGTAAATCTCGTACTCCCCCTGCAGGTCGATGGTGACGTGTTGCAGGAGAGGCGCCAGCTCCACATAGCTGCCGTCGGCGGCTTCTTTGTCGCCGTCCGTGACCATTGTTATCTCGCCGATGATCGGGTCCGGGTCACTGGCGGACACGGGTTTGCCGAGCGCGACGTTTTTGGTTCCCACCGGAGCAAGGAAGGGTGGTCCAGCCTCTGTCTGGACAGGCTTGGTATTCGGGGCTCGGATGTCTTCCTCTGTCCCGCGGAACACAGGTGTTGGGAGTTTCGTCTCGACCGGCACCAGTGCGGCTGATTTCAGGTTCGCAGGACCCGAGGCGTCGTGCCGCTGGGAATTGTCGGACGGCTGTGGCTCCTTCGTCGGTTTGCAGCTGTCCTTGAGGACGCAGACGAGGCGAAAGCCATTGTTGTAGTGACTGCAGTCGGGAAAGCTGCCCATCCGGATGGCGGAGCCGAGCCAGCCGGGCGGATTGGCAAAGGACCCGCCGCGGGAGACGACGTCGCTGGCGGGAGACAAGTTCCACCGGGGGCTGCCGTCGGCCGGGGCGCCCTCATAGCTCGTAGTGAAGAAGTCGAGGCACCATTCCCAGGCGTTGCCCTGCATGTCGTACAGACCCCAGGGGTTCCCCACCCTGGTCGCAACGGCATGAGGGCTGTCGAAGGTATTCTCCTCATGCCACGCCACATCCTTCAAGCCTCCGGCAGAATCATCCTGGCGGCCGGCGCGGGCGGCGTACTCCCACTCCGCCTCGGTCGGCAGGCGGCAGGTCCGACCGGTTTGTTCGCTCAACCAGCGGCAGAAGGCCGCCGCATCATTGCGACTGAGAACCACGGCCGGATAGTCGTCGCTCGGTGCGAAGCCGGGCCGGCGCCAGTCGAGACCCCGCTGGTGCGGATGTACGCCGGGCAGCGGACACGCATGGGCCCAGCCTAACCGTTCGGCGTCCGTCTTGTACCCGGTGGCTTCCGCGAATGCCCGGAACTGCCGGACCGTCACCTCGGTCCTGCCCAGGTAGAGCCCGTCTGCGATGGTGACCTCGTGCGCCGGTCTCTCGTCCCGACCACCCGACGACGAGCCCATCAGGAACCGTCCTGCCGGGATGCGCACGAGCTCGAACGCCACGTCGCCGACTCTCAACGTCTGCGTATCTGCCGCTGCGGCTGCCAAGCTTGCGCTTGCGAGAATGAATACGACTGTAAGAACCCGGACTCTGCGCGCATTTCGTCTGTGTCTCATGGTTTGATTCTCCGCGAAGGAGTGGTTTGGACCGCGACGGGGCCAATAATCAATTATCCCTAATCAATCCAATGGGCCGGCCGTAGACTTCCACTTCGATGTAGTGATTCAGATCGTCGCTCGTGTTGCCGTTGCTGTAGAGCCTGACGTAGCGGCCCTGCACGCCCTTGCTGTCGATGAGCTTGCCCTCGTTCGTTTCCGTATAGTGCAGGTCCGTGCCGGCGCCGAGGCCGAGGGAGTTGTCCAGATCGTTGTTGAAGACGGTCTGCACGCCGGTCCGGAAGTTCTTATCATCGGAAATCTGGACGATCACGTCGAAGTACACACGCGGCAGCTTGTGATAGTGCCAGAGGATAATCGCGTATATCTCACATCGCTCGCGCAGGTCGATCATGACGTACTGCGGCTTGGGGCCGAGCTCGATGAGACTGCCGTCGTCGGCCTCCTTGTCGCCATCGGTGATCATGTCCGGGCTGCCGTAGAGCGGGTCGCGGTCGCTCGCGGAGACCGGCTTGCCCAGTGCGACATTCGTGGTTCCGGGCGGGGCGAGGAACGGCGGTCGAGGCCGGCCTCGGGGCCGCTCCAGGTTCGGCGTCCGCGCATCCTGCGGTGTGCCGACGAACTGCGGCTTGGGCAGCTTGATCTGCAGCGGAACCAGCTTCGGGTCGCTCGCAGGCGTGGGCACGGGGGTGGGAGTCGTCGCTGGCTCATCGCTTGGCGTGCCGACTGGCTGCTGCCTGCGGTCGATCACACGGGCAGTGGCGGGCACGCCCAGATCGAACATGCTGGCGGGTCCTGAACGTGGATAGTCAATATTCCAAAACTCCCGCCCGAGCGTGTTTCCGTCCTGGCCGTAATACACGATATCTGCCTCTACAACCCGCTTCGTCCTCGGGTTGGCCAAGACGGAAATCTTGAGCCTCGCCGCCGACCGGCCGTCAATGCTGACGCCCTGTACGGCGCCCTCGATCTCGTACCATCGCGCATCCCCGCTCACGCGCCGGATGGCCCACGTCGTCGTGCGCCCCCCGTCCTTGTCGGCGAGCACCGCGAACGCGTCGATGAGGTTGTACGCAGACTCAACTCCAAAAGGTGATGCGGGCGCGAGTTCGGAAACCATTACGGCTTTTATACGGGGGCTGTAGACAAACTGCTCATGTTCCGGCCCGTATTCCCAGCCAAGCACGCTGCCGTCCTTTGTGACCATGTAGGTCTTCTCGGCCGTGAAGTTGTACCAGTGCTGCAGGGTGCGAACCTCGCTGCCGGCAGGGCCCTTGATCACAGCGTGCATCCACGGCATCCTCTTTGTCGCCAGCAGGACTTGGTCCAAGGTCGTTGGGCCGCCGCCACTGAGCAGTGCCCAAGCTCCTATTGTCGCCGCGATGAGAACCGCCGCCGCGATGGCCAGCCTCTTCAGATTTGAAATTTGAAATCTGGAATTTGAACTTCCGCCCCGGGCGATCCGGGCCGTCTCTTCATAGGTCTGCAACATCTGCCGTCGCAGCCGCTCGCGATGGGCGGGGTCCGGCTCGGCGTCGATCTTCATGCCGGCCACAAGTTTTCGAAAATTATGCTCGTTCTGAACCATTACTCATCTCCACCCAAGTCGACCCGCAGGTCTTCCTGCAGGTGTCGAAGGACTCGGTGCAGTGTCACGCGGACCGTGGCGGGCCGAGCCTCCACGACCCGCCCGATCTCGTCATAATCCATGTTCTCAAAGAACCGCAGCGTCAGGATCGTCTGGTGCTCGGGCTTGAGCTGCTGAATCGCCGCATAGAGCGTCGGCCAGTCCAGGCTCGACCAATCGCCCGAGTCCTGCTCGTCCATCCTGCGGTTAGCCACGACGTTCTCCATCAGCCGCTTTCGCCGCGAGGTCTTGCGGATATAGGCATTGGCCTGGTTGGCCGCGATGGTGTAAATCCAGGCGCGAAAGTCCTGCTCCGTCCGGCCCTTGAACCCCCGCATCATGCGGGCGACCGTCAGGAAGACCTTCGAGGTCACGTCCTCGGCCGTGGCCCGATTGAACAGCCGGTGTACGCAGAACCGGAAGATCCGGTCGTAATACAACTCGTAGAGCCTGCCCAGCGCGCCGGCCTGGGTCTTCGCCAATTCCACGAGATCATCGTAACCTGTCTGCTCAACGGGTTTTGCCATAATCGCGACCATTGCACAGTTTCAATTGCGCCACCGGCCCCCATGTTACACCCCCGCCCCCGGAAAAGCAAAAAACAGGGTCCTCTCCCGGTTGGTGCAGGGCAAACGTAAGGTCATGCGATAACACTGTCCTATATGTCATTGCGAGCGAAGCGAAGCAATCTCCCATGCTGAGAGTTGAGATTGCTTCGTCGCTGCGCTCCTCGCAATGACGTGAATGTGATCTGGCAAGTAACCTTGCGTTCGCCCCGCCCGTTGGTGGGTGTGATTGACAGGTTGGCGTGCCGTGGGAACAATGTGCCGCACGTAAGGCAGTGCCCAGTAAGAAAGGCTATTCCCGGAAAGGAAGATGTCATGGCTCGATCTGCAAAGAGTGTCGGTCTCATGGTTTTGACCGCCGCGATCACGGCGGTCCTCGTATCCCTCGTCATTCCCGGCTGCACGCAGAACCAGGAGAACTCGCCCATCAGCATCTCGAACTCCCAGGGCCGGCTCGCCCTGAGCGTAGCCTGCAGCGCAGACGGCTCTACAGCCTGCGTCACCGACGGAAGGAACGTCTATCGCTACGAGCGCAACCCCGCCGGCCAGACGGATGCCTGGCAATGCATCCTCTCCCAAGCCGAGCGCCTGGACATGGCCATCCAGCACGACCCCAACGAGCAGCAGGCCCCCACCCGCTGACCGCACTCACGAGCCTGCTCACAGTCGGGGCCGGCGGATTGCCTTGGTAATGGCTCTCGCCTACGCTTGCGGTGGCAGAATTGGGCCGACGGCTAAATTAGGATTGATAGGGTTGTCCGTCGAGATTAATCGGATCGCGTTGTTCCCGGATGCAGCGAGATCAGAAGGGAAGGAGGGCACCTTCAACATTGCGGTTCGATGTGGTACGTCGTTTCTTACTCCTGCTGCCTACCGAGACGATACGTTGACTGTGGTTTTTATATGTTGACCATGACGGATAGTACTGGTCAACCTCATCGCCCCACTGGTCCCAGCCTTCTCGTTTTCCCCGAGCAAACAGTTCCAAGTACGGGCCAGGGCTGCACTTCTCGATGATCCCATACAGTTCGTCAGGTTTTCGTGAGTGCTCGCGTTTCATCGTTTTGATGATATTGACTTGCCGCCTACCGGGTGCGAGCGTACGAAGGTGTCCACGCACGCCGAACAGAACCATTTCAGTCGTGTTCCTGAAATAGAACCCCACGCCACGACCGTCAGGGCCTCCATCTTTTCTGATTTTATGCCATATGATATTCGTCTTGTATCCAAAGCCCCATGCCTCCATGACTCTCAGTCCCTCTTGGAGGAGAGCATTGGGTACCCACAAGTACAAGTGAGCTTGTGGTGCTGCAATTAACTGCACGGGGAGTCCTTCGATTTCCTCAAACGAGAGCGTGTTATATCGTTTGAGGCGCTTATGTTCCGGTGCCATCTTCCCTGTGCGGTTTGCGAATTGCCACGGAGGGTCTGCGAGTATCGTACCGTACTCCTTGCCCCTTATACCAGACAGGAAGGGTTCCGCTGAGACTCCATTCTGAGCAGGCACAGTCAACAATCCTCAATATATAGCTTCTTGGTGATCCCAAAGACAAGTATGGGGCAACCCCCACCGCCGCCGCCTTCGATTCGCGGCAGGAGCTTCTGCATCCATGTGGTGGTGGTTCCATATTTGCTCCAAATGCCAAGATCCTCCATGATCCTTCTCAAATGGTCAGACTTGGTGATTATGACACCAACGCTGATGGCTCTCAAGTCAAAAAGCAGGCGGAAATTGTTCAGGTCTCGATCAAAGAACGGGTCTTTGTTGCTCCATTCGATTTCCAAGGCGACTCCATTCTTGAAGCAGTCAACCTTATGCGTGGGAGATTCGAGCGCCGTGTTGTCAATCACGATCTTGGTTTTGAAACCCTTCGCCTTCCAGCCTCTTTCGTAGAAAGCCGAGTCGATTGCTGTCGAGACTGGCGATTTTCCACCACCTTTGGCCAGCATATGCCTCTTGCGCAATCGGAACTCGCTGAGCACGTCGATGATTTCCGCCCACTCTTTCGGGAAATCGGTCGACAAAACCGCGCACGCGTGCTTCCATTCGTGGATCTCGTACACATCACGAACGAACTGCGGCAAAGAGTCTATGGTCATACTCACGTCTTTCCTGAGCGGCGTTCTGAGCCCCTCGTGCTGAAATCTGCACGCACGGGATCATCCTATACGGGCCCCCTGCGTCACGCAACATATTTGCCGTGAGGATTTGGCTTGGGGACGTGCGTGCTTGAGGTTGTCCCGGAATGGTACTATGATGCCGGGAAAGGGTCGCTGATGTAGTGGAGAATAGAGATGGAATACTCGGTTGGCGGTGTGGGTCGCGTGGCGGTCGCGAGGCTGTTCGAGGGGGAGGATTTGCATGAGTGCATCGGGCTGATCGCTCGCAAAGAGGGGATTCGCTGTGCGGCGGTGCTGATCACGGGCGGGTTCCGCTCGGCCAACGTGGTGGTCGGACCCCGGCAGGAGGAGCCGAAGATCGAGCCGCGATTTCAGGTGTTCGCCGGGCCCGGCGAGGTGCTCGGCGTCGGGACGCTCTTCTGGAACGACACCGATCCGAAACTGCACATCCATACCGCCATCGGCAAGGACGGCGAAAGCCTCGTCGGCTGCCCGCGCCACGACACCCGCACATTCCTGATCCTGGAAGTGACCATCATCGAGATCACCGGCATCGACGCGGTACGCCAGTTCGACCCCCAGGCAGGCATGAACCTCCTGCGCCTCGGACCCGCAGCGCCTACAACATAATGAGGACGTGTCCCACGGCGATCCTCATGGCATTCCCGCGCAGGGCCTGCCCCTACGATGCCCTTACGGGCACACTACAAACAAGCTTCGCTTGACGATGCCATCCGCTTCCATCGCCAGTTTTTGTCGCCCCCTCATCTCAACCGTGGAGAGGCAATCGGGCAGATGGATGGGGCCACGCGGTAGACGCTTTGCCCGATGTGCGGATATACTCGCGGGGATCGTTCGGGTGGCAAACAGGTACAAGGTAGGAGTACGAAAATGCTGGCGGCGGTGCTGAAGGGGTTTGACAAGCTGGTCCTGGAGGACGTGCCTGAGCCGCAGGCGCAGATGCACGAGGTGGTGGTGCGGGTCAAGGCCTGCGGCTTCTGCGCCACGGACTACAAGGCGATCAAGGGGATTCGCAGGAACGTGACGTTCCCGTTCATCGCGGGCCACGAGCCGGCGGGAGTCGTCGCATCGGTGGGTCCGGGCGTGACGAGCGTCAAGTGCGGCGATGAGGTTATCGTCCAGCCTTCGGGCTACTGCGGCTTCTGCTCGCACTGCCGGGCGGGCAATACGCACTATTGCGAGACGGCGTTCACCACCGGCGGGGATGGTCCCGCCGACGTCCGGCCTGGCGCGTTCGCCGAGTACATGAAGACCGATGTCAAGTGCCTGCTTCGTAAGCCTCCGGATATCTCCTTCGACGCCGCGGCGCTGACCGAGCCGCTCTCCGGCGCGTGGAAGGGGGTCGTCCAGTACAGTCAGATGTCCGTGGGTGATGACGTGGTGATCATCGGCGTCGGGGGCATCGGGCTGCTGTGCCTGATGGTCGCCAAAGCGGCGGGCGCGGGCCATCTGGTCGCCGTGGATACGAGTGAGTATGCGCGGGAGCATGCCCTGCGGCTGGGCGCGACGGCGGCCATCGATCCTCGCGACGGGCGGACGAAGGAGCGAGTCTATGAGATCATGCCCGACGGCCCGGACCTGATCGTCGAGGCGGCCGGCCCCATCGATGCCGTCAAGCTCATGGTCGATTTGCGGCGTCGCGGCACGCGATGGAACGTCTTCGGCATCACCACGCACGAGACCTTCGAGCTCGACGGCGGACTCACCCACTTCCTCGAAGGCCGCATGGACGCCAGCTTCGGCACCACGCCCCTGGCCATGCAGCAGGCCATTCGCCTGATGGACCGCCGCCTCGTGAATCCCGAGGCGATCATCACGCATCGTTTCCCGCTCTCCGAAATCCACAAAGCCGTCGAGGTGATGGCTCACCGAGACCGCAACAAGGTGATCGTCAACCCGTGATCGCGGGTGTCCGAAAGGGGCCGTGCAGGTCGTTCCGGCTCGCTCTTCAACGGGAGCAGAACAAGCTCTCGATCCTCAGATCGCCAATCCAAATCTCTGGGTGGCATCGTCAAGGCCGGAGGCCTTGGCGATGGTCCTGCGCACGGGAAAGTCGCCGTCGCCAAGCTGCGCTTGACGATGCCACCCGCCATGTGGGGCGACTTTGCGTCCGCCCTGCCTTGATGCTGTCACTATTGTGAGGGGGCGCCGATTATGACTCTCAGGAGCGTGTGGCCGTCCGTGATTTTGCGCAGCAGCTTGAACAGGATTCGATCCATTCCCACGTAGCTGCTGTTGAACGTCACGGCGATGACGACAAGGGCCGCCATCTCGACCAGGTTCTTGTTGACGATCAGGTAGTTGCCTTCCATGGGAATCGAATAGTAGTACCCTACGAGCAGCGGGTTGCAGGCGTAGTAGAGCAGGATCAGGAAGATGCCCGCAGCGCTGGCCAATCGCGTACAACAGCCGAGGATCAATCCGAGCCCGATGGCCATCAGGCCCCAGATATTCATCTGGTTCACGATCGCCAGAACGCTCGGCGTATCGGCTATCCAGTGGAACAGGGGGGCAAACCATCCCCGGGACTGCATCAGGTACCCCGCCGCGGACCAGTGGGGCTTCAGGAATTTAGCGACCCCTTCGTACAGGAAATGCCACCCGATCATCACCCGCAGAAACACCAGAGCGATCATCTGCACGCGATAGTATCTTTGTTCTTCCATAATCTTGTCCCTTCCGCGAGAGATAGGCGTGGATCGCGACTATCCAGGCGATCTAGACCTTGAATTCGTCCTCACTGAAATACAGGCGTTTTCCGGCCTCGATGGCCTCATTGACCTTGAGGACGGAGACCGCGGTTTCATAGCCGATTTCCGCCGGACAGTTCAAGGCTTCGGCGCCTCGAACGGCGTTGAAGAAATTCTCCAGATGCGGCTTGTGATACGGATCGTGGAACTCGATCGGGATTTGGTGCTCATCGGGCGATACCGACTCTCGCACGTCCAGCAATGCGTTGATTTCGAGCTCTTTTTTCGCCATCTGGACCCTGGGGGCACTCACATAGCCCAGGCGGACCCATTCATCCCAGGGCGGGGCCTCCGGCTGACGGTAGATCGAGCCGCGATAGCCGGCCTCGGATTCCGAGAGCACCAGGGTGCCCTGATCGCCCATGAAGTTCTCGAAATAGCCCTGGCTGCCGTTGGTGGTCTGAGTCTGATAGTACGCTCGGACGGGTCCTTGACTGGTCTGGTACTCGTAGATCGCCATCACCGTGTCGTACCACTCGTGCGACTCTTTGCTGTAGTAGTCGATGCCGCCGCTGGCCAGGACCGCCTTGGGCCGGGCGCCCAGGAACCAGTTATAAATGTCGATCTGGTGTGACCCCAAATCGACGATCGGCCCTCCGCCCAGCCCTTTGCACCACCGCCAATTGCGGAACTGCTGCATGGACTTGAATCCGTATTTCTCGAGTCGGTCCTGTGGGATCGCGTAGCGGCTCGGCCAACCGAGGTCCTGCTGAACGGATCGGTTCCACTGCCCGTTGATCGTGACGATCCGCCCGATCATATTCGTCTTCTTGAGGAGCTTCTCGTAGCAGTGAAGGTACCGGGGGTGGCTTCGGCGCTGATGTCCGATCTGCAGCAGCCTGCCCGTTTCGCGGGCGGCGAGGACCATGCGCCGAGCGCCTTCCAGCGTGTTGGACATCTCTTTCTCGCAGTAGACGTGCAATCCGGCCCTGAGACAATCCACGGTTTGCGGGCTGTGACAGAAGTCGGGCGTTGCGATGACGACCGCGTCGAGACCCTTTTCTTTCTCCAACATCTCGCGGTAGTCCTCGTAGCCGTTGGCCTCGAATTTGTACTTGCTCAAGTAATTGATCGCCCGCTTGAGATTGTAGTCGGTCCAGATGTCGCAGACGGCGCGGAATCGTATGTTCGGTATTTTCAGCATGGCGTCGAGCAGCACGGAGCCCTGCGCTCCCGCGCCGATCAAGGCCACATTCAGTTCCGGGAGTTTGCCTGCGTGTGCGGCGGTTCCAAGTTTGGCCGCTGTTTGCGCCCTCTGGTAGGCTCTCTCCTTGTGTACGGCGTACCCGAACAAGCCGAGGACCGGCACGGCGGCCACACCGTGAAGAAAATCCCGCCGGTCCAGGCCGTGCGCCGGCCCGCTGTTTGAATTATCCTTTTGACGATGGCTTTTCTCTTCGTTCATGGTTGTCTCTCCTTATCGCGATCTTTGGATCATCACAACTTCTATTGCGCATCACGAGCTTACGTTACATCCGCCCGCGGCAAAATCTCGCCCAGCGCGACCGCAAAAAGTCACTATCAACCCGTGAGCGAAAATTTTTTTGTTTTGCATCCACATCGGAGGAGCGAGAAACGTCTTTCATCCGGGGTGCTGTTGGGAAACCCTCGCGAGAGGGAACGCGCGCTAACCCACCACAGCGCCCCTTCTTCGATCTTCTCTGCCGGGGGCGCTCCCCATGTTCGCCGTCACAGGGACGAGCTCGTCATTGGACTTCTGCAAAAGTCCAGTTCTTCATTGCGGTTGGGGCGGCAATCGTGTATGAATTCTGTAGGATAGGAGCACAATTGAGTCGGTCATTGATGTGAGGGTACAACAGCACTTTGTGGGAGAATGACTATGAAGACGGGTGAATCGATTACAGGTTGTGCACGTTGCGGGATGAGCCGCCGACGGTTCCTGGCGGGCTGCGGGGCTTGTGCCGGTGCGGCGGGACTTCTGGCGGTTCCCTCGCGGGTCGCCACGGCCGGCACGGGCAAGGTGCGGATTCGGATCGTCTATTCGCTCCACGCGGTCAAGCAGCCGGGCCCCGACTGGCCGAACGTCGGGTTCGATTTCGCCCCCGTGATGGAACGCATCAATAAGGAGTTGGCGAAACGCCGCCCGGGCTTCGAGTTCGTCTCGTCCATGGCCGCCGGACCCGAGCAGGCCAAGAAGATCCTCGATGAGGACAAATCCGCCGGCATCGACGGCTATCTGGTCTATCAGATGAACGCGTGGAATCAGGTGGTGCAGACGATCGCGACGTCGGGCAAGCCGGTGCTGTACGCCGATTTCCAGTACGGCGGCAGCGGCGGGTTCCTCGTCTACATGGCCGGCTTCCTTCGCAGCAACGCTCCGAACGTCGGTTTCGTCGCGTCCTCGCGGATCGAGGACCTGGCCGAAGCAGTCAAATGCTTCGACCTGGTGAAGAAGGCTGGCTCCCTGTCGAGTTTCGTCGCGGCCACCGCGAAAGTGCGCACGAGCCAGACGCCAAAGCCCGGCGATATGCAATGCCTGCCCGATCCCCTGACGACCGTCTCGCCCGACGAGTGCATTCGCAAGCTGAAGGCGTCGAAGATCCTCGCCGTGCGCGGCCAGGAATCCGGGCCCGCCGGCGCCATCCTGGACATCCCTATCGAGCACGTGACGTATACGGAGGTCAACGACGCATGGAAAGCGGCGGACAAGGCCCAGGCCGCTGCCGTCGCTGATCGCTGGCAAAAGGACGCCACCGAGGTCATCGGCGTCTCGCGCGAAACACTCGAAACCTCCGCGGCCATGTACCTTGGCATGAAGGAGGTCCTCAAGAAGCACAACGCCAACGCCATCGCGATCAACTGCCTCGGCGGCTTCTACGGCGGGCACATCCACGCCTATCCGTGCCTGGGCTTCCACGAGTTGAACAACGAGGGCCTGGTCGGGGCGTGCGAGTGCGATACGCGCTCCGCCGCCACCATGCTCGCGATCAACATCATGACGCGGGGCCGGCCCAGCTTCATCTCCGACCCCGTCATCGACACGGCTAAGCGCCAGATCATCTACGCCCATTGCGTCGCGCCGAACAAGATGTTCGGGCCGCAGGGCAGGACCAACCCCTTTACGATCCTGACCCATTCCGAGGACCGCCAGGGCGCCTCCATCCGCTCCGTCCTGCCCGTCGGCTACATGACCACCACGCTCGAGGTGGACCAGGGCCGAAAGGAGATCCTCTTTCATCAGGGCAAGGCCGTGGCCAACGACCCGGACGACCGTGCCTGCCGGACGAAACTCGGCGCCGAGCCCGTCGGCGACATCGAGAAGCTCTTTACCATGTGGGACCAGTGGGGCTGGCACCGCGTTACTTGTTATGGCGACCTGAAGAAGCCGGTCTTTGCCCTGGCCGACGCCATGGGCTGGAAGGTGATCGAAGAGGCATAAGCAGCTTCCACAATCATTGGTTGCGGCTTTCGAGCCCAACGGGGGTCTGTGCGTGCCGTTCACAATGCAGGCGCACGTCCCTTGCAGGGCGGCCGCACGACGGCAGGTGGTGTCCGGCGATCAAGAGCGCCGTTTTCCAGCGAACAAGGACGGCCCGCAGGTCGTGATATATTGGAAGGTTGGCTTGACGCACGATGCCCCAGGAAAAACGAATGGAAAACATCTCTGAACGCAGTCCGGAAGAGGAGGCCGGGGGAGTGCTGGGAGGCGTGTCGCGGCCTCCAAAGTGGGTTCGCCGCTTGGGATATTACGGCTTGGCCCTGCTTTTCGTGGCGGCGGCGGCAATCCTGCGATGGGCGCTGCCGGACGCTCTGGGCCCGACACCGTTCTTGGCGTTCTACCTGGCGTGGGTTGGCGCCGCAGCGTTCGGCGGGCTCGGTCCGGGGCTGCTGGCGACGGCGGCCTCATGGCTGTGTGTGGATCTGCTGTTCGATCCCGCCGGCAGTTTGATCAAGTTCGCCGACCCGACGACCATAAGCAGGCTGGTCGTCCTCCTGGCCGGCGGACTGACTGTTAGCCTGATCGCCGAGAGGATGCGGCGGGGCAGAATCCACGAGCGCCGACAGGCCCGGGAACTGGCCCGCGCCAAGCAGGAGTGGGAGCGGACCTTCGACGCCGTGCCGGACCTCATCGCTATTATCGACCCGCAGCACCGAATCCTGCGGGCCAACCGCACGATGGCCGAGCGTCTGGGCGCCAACCCTGAAGGGTGCACTGGATTGACGTGTTACCAATGCGTTCACAGCCTCGACGCACCGATGGCCCTCTGCCCGCACGACCAGAGTCTCGCCGACGGCCGCGAGCACAGCATCGAGGTCTATGAAGAGCGACTCGGCGGCTACTTCCTGGTCACCTGCACCCCACTCTATGACCAGCGCGGAGCTATGATCGGCACCGTCCACGTGGCCCGCGACATCACCGAGCGCAAGCGGGCCGAGGAGCAGTTGCGTCATAGCGAAGAAGACCTGAACCGGGCGCAGACTGTGGCTCAAACCGGAAGCTGGCGGCTGAACGTCCATCGCAACGAACTGCTCTGGTCCGACGAGACCTACCGCGTGTTCGGCATCGCCAGGGGGATGCCCATGACGTACGAGCTGTTCCTCGCCGCCGTGCATCCGGCGGACAGGGAGTACGTGGACCGCCGGTGGGTGGCGGCCCTTCGGGGCGAGACCTACGACATCGAGCACCGCATCCTTGCCGATGGCAAGCTGAAGTGGGTGCGTGAGAAGGCCGAGCTGGAGTTTGATGATGCTGGAATACTCCTCGGCGGATTCGGGACCGTGCAGGACATCACCGCGCGCAAGCGGGCGGAGGAAGCGATGCACGAGGCGAATGAACGCCTTCAGTTGCAGGCGGAGGAACTGCAAACTCAGGCCGAGGAACTGCAGGAGCAGGCGGAGGAATTGACGACCGCCAATGAAGAGCTGCGCGAGAGCGAGCAGGCCCTGCGCGAGAGCGAGGAACAGTTGCGCCAGTTGAACATGACGCTGGAGAGCAAGGTCGCCCAGCGCACGGCGGAACTGGAGCACCGCGCGGGGCAGCTTCAGAAGCTCACCCTGGAACTGTCGCAGGTGGAGGACCGGGAGCGCAAACGCCTCGCGGAAATCCTGCATGACGATTTGCAGCAGATGCTGGCGGCGGCGAAGTTCCATCTGGGCCTGATGAAGAACCGGGCCAGGCAGGATTCGTCGCTGCAGGCCACCGTCGCTCAGATCGACCACATGCTCAAGGACGCGATCGAGAAGTCCCGCAGCCTGTCTCACGAGCTCAGCCCGGCCGTGCTGCATCATGGCGACTTCGCGGAGATCTTCGAGTGGCTGGCGGGCCAGGTGCAAACCAAACATGGCCTGGTGGTGCACGTGCGTGTGCACGGCCCGGTCAACTCGGACTCGGATGTGCTCAAAACGTTCCTGTACAAGGCGGCCCAGGAACTGCTGTTCAACGTCGTCAAGCACGCCCGCGTCAGCGAGGCCAGACTCCGGATTCGGCGGGCGGGCCAATACATCTGCCTGTCGGTCGCCGATCGAGGTCGCGGCTTTGATCCACAGACGCTGAAGGAGGCCCGCGGATTTGGGCTCTTCAGCCTCGGGGAGCGCGTCGAGCTGCTCGGCGGCCGCATGAGGATCAAGAGCACCAAGGACAAGGGAAGCACGTTCTTCATCATAGTGCCTGACGGTGAGCTGGTTGTAGCACCCCCGTCGCGGCGAGGACGTCCCCTCGGCTTCGCTCGGGACAGGCTTGGTCTCGCTTCGCCAGGCCACGATGCGCCCGTCGCCTCCGAACTGAAAGGGCAAGATGCCGTTGCCGCGGCGGCCGGCCCACAGGCAGAGCATCGCCTGCGGGTGCTCCTGGTGGACGATCATGAGATCGTGCGGGAGGGCCTGATCTCATTGCTCGGCGAAGAGCGTACGATCGAGATTGTCGGTGAGGCGGCCAACGGCCGCGAGGCGATCAATCTGGCCAGCGAGCTTCAGCCCGACGTGGTGATCATGGATGTGTCCATGCCGCTGATCAACGGCGATGAGGCCACACGCCAGATCAAGATGCTTCTGCCGAACGCGCGGGTAGTCGCGCTTTCCATGTTCGAGGACGCCGAAACCGTTGAGAGAATGCGTGCGGCCGGCGCCGAGGCCTACGTCCTCAAGACCGCGCCCACGGAAGAGCTCCTCGCCGCCATCCGCGGCAAGATGTCGGATTCATAGCTCCCGCGCCCATCTGTCACCCCAGCTTGGCATCTTCTCTTGACCTGGTCTCCGCGTGCCTGTAGGGTGGTTGCGGCCGATCCGATGGTCCTTGTTGGAGATCTGCAAATGAATGCTCGGCTGACGGCACAGCGCGAGAGTGGAAGACATCTCTTGGCGTGGTTCAGTAAGATGGTGACTGCTGTGCTGCTATCGTTCGCTGCTCTGACAGAGGCGAAAGGGGACGTGGCCGTGGTGTTCGATGCAAACTCGCCACCGATCTGGATGGCCACAAGCCTGTGGGGACCATGGCAGGCGACGCTCGACACGCAAGACAAGGGTGAGCGGGATGGGTATTTCAAGGCCGACTTCGCGCCACAGCGGTGGAAGGATGTCAACGTCCCCGCCAGCTTTGCCAACGTTGCCCCTGAGATCGACCGCTATGAGGGTGTCGGCTGGTTCCGCAAATCGTTCCGTCTGCCGGCCCAGTGGAAAGGCCGGCGCGTTGTCCTGGCATTCAAGGGCGTCAATAACCACGCGAAAATCTGGCTCAACGCAACCCTTGTGGGCGGAAACTCGGATGCCTTTCTCCCGTTCGAGGTCCCAATCGACAGCGTCCTGCGGTTCGATGGAGAGAACGTGCTGGCGATTCGCGTGGACAATACGCGCCGACGCGACGAGATTCCCGGCGGGCGGCAGGGCTGGCACCCCTATGGCGGCATTCTCCGCGAGATTGAAGTGCTGGCGACCAACCCCTTCCGCGTGGATCGCTTGCGTGTCTGCGGTGAGCCGCAGGGCGACGGCGGCCGGTTCACGCTGTGGGCGAAGGTCGTCAATGGCCGGGACAAGCCAGCCCAGGGCCGGCTTGGGGTCACGATCGCCGGGCCCGGACCGATGGCGGACATGACATTTCATAAGGACACAGGAATCTTGGAGCCGGGACAGGAGAAAACACTTGAGGTCTCCGGGACAATTCCAGGGGCCCGGCCCTGGTCACCCGGACAACCGACTTGCTATACCGTCGAGATGATACTGGTCGCAGGCGACGAGATAGTTGATTCACAGGACGCCCTGTTCGGCTTTCGAAAGATCGAGGTCCGCGGCGAGATGCTGTACCTCAATGGCGAGCCGGTCTTTCTGACCGGCTTCAATCGTCACGAGGATTCACCCAGGAAGGATATGTGTCCTGATCCTGATTTGACGCTCAAGGATCTGGTGCGCATGAAGGAGATGGGCTGCAACTTCATTCGCCTATGTCACTATCCGCAGGATCAGGGGACTCTCGATCTGTGCGACAACGTCGGTTTGCTGGCGATGTGCGAGATTCCGCTGTACATGTGGCCGGGGTTGCAGGAGGGGCCGGAGAACTATCGCGGGACCGTGGAATCCGCCAAACGGCAATTGACGAAGATGATCGAGTGCCACTACAACCACCCATCGGTCATCTTCTGGTCCGTCAGCAACGAGGTTCACACGCAGCACCCGGAGGTTCGCGGCACGAACGTCGTGCTCATCCAGCAGGCCAAGCGGCTCGACCCGACGCGCCTGGCGGTGCACGTCTCGGACCACTGGCAGTTGGGCGACCCCCGCGCCGACAGCTTCGGCGAGGACGATGTGGTCTGCCTCAATGGCTACCCGAATCCGAAGGATGGGCCCGGCTGGTGGGCGAAGCGACTGGAGGACTTGCATCGGGAATATCCCGGCAAGCCGATCCTCATCACGGAGTTCGGCGGCGAGGCCGACCGACCAATCGAGTGGCAGATCGGCCGGCTCAAGGCCGGCTTCGAGGGCACGACCGCACCCTACGTCTGCGGGACCACGATCTGGTGCTGGGCCGACCACCCGTGGGACAAGACCTGGCTCGAGCCGCCCCTGAGCCCCTACGGCGTCTTCTCCCGCGATCGCCAGCCCCGCGCCTCTGTGGAAGTCGCCAGACAAGGCTTCCTCGACCGCCAGCGCCAATTCCAGTCACGGACGAAATGACGCGGCGACAGCGGTGAAGCTGCTGCGCTCATGATGGGTGGCACGGACAAACTCGTTTGCCCGTGGCGTATCGAGTGGTCCGGCCCGGCCGAATCAGCACCATCAAACGACGGGTGGCATCGGCAAGCGCGAGCTTGCCGATGGTGCAGCACCTGCACAAGCCGGAGAGTCCCGTCTATCCGCGCTGGGTGGCAATGCCGCCTACCGTCACATCTCAGAAGTCATGCACCCTCGTGCGGCTTTCAGATTGCTTCGCTTCGCGCGCAATGACATACCGGCTTTTTATGCCGTTGTGAGTCGCTGCGGTTGACGCTGCCACCCAGAACCTCATGCCGGCTCTGCCACAATCTTGTCGGACACCCAATCGAACATTCCGTCAGGAATTTTGTTGAGGCCGAGTCATGCCAATGTTACATTGTGTTCAGTTGTGTGAATTTGTCGCACGTTCAATTTGGCGCGGATGATGGTCTTTTGCGGCATCGATGTAGGAACGACCGGCACCAAGGCGGTGGCGCTCGACCGTGACGGTCGGGTGCTCGATGAGATGGCTCTGCCCGCGCCGGCCACGGGGGAGGCCTACTGGTACGAGCATTTCTGTCAGGTGCTGGATTGCTTGGCTCACAGGGGCCGGTTCCGGGACCGGGGGATCGCTTGCAGCGTGACGGGGCAGGGCGGCAGCTTCGTGCTCACCGACGGGTCGTTTCACGCGGTCAGTGCCGCATGCAGTTGGACGGAGCTGGCGGCTGATGCGATTGTCCGGGACATGGTTGGCACGTTCGGCGCATCCGAGTATTATCACCTGACGGGCTGGCCTCCTCACGCCTGGCTGGCCGCCTGCAAGCTCAGGCAGAGGGTCGAGCGAAAGCAGGTCCCGAGTGACGCTCGCTTCATCGCTACGGTGCCGGACTTTGTCTATGCACAACTCACGGGCGGGCTCGGCACGGACATCACCAGTGGTCAGATCACGGGCCTGGCCGATTTTCAGCGGGCGCAGTGGAGCAGCGACATTCTCCGTTGGGCGGGCGTTTCCGAGGGCCTGCTGCCGCCGATCCGGCCGAGTTTGGGCGTGGTGAAGGACGGCCTTCCCACTCGCTGGGGCAGGCTGACGCTGGTGAGCGGCTCCCACGACCAGTACGCGGCGATGGAGGCGGCGGGACTCGCGAAGGACACGAGCGTGATGCTGGGCACGGGCACCGCCTGGGTGATCAATGGGCGGACCAAGCGGCCTTTGTTCGATGATGGGCGGTTCCGGATTCATCCCGGCACGGACCTGCACCCCGATTGCTGCGGATTCATCATCACCCTGTGGCAGATCGGGGCGGGATTCGACAGGCTGCTCAGCCGTTTGGGCATGGCGCATACGTCGCTGCCCGGACTTGAAGAAGCGGCCGCGAACGCGGATGTCCCGCGAGCCCGCGTGAAGGTCGATCTCGAGACGGGCGCCGTCGAGCCGGCGGACGATGCCGCTTTGTCGGTGAGACGGTTCATGGAGTGGTCCGGCTCGGTGGTGGCGCATGCACTGGATGGCTGCGGTCTGAGGCGTGGCCTTGAGAAGGTTGTCGTCGCGGGTGGTGCGATGAGCAGCCGGCTATGGCCGCAGGCAATCGCGGATGTCTGTGACTTGGTGGTGGAGGCAGTCGAGTGCCCGCCGTTCACGGCATACGGCGCAGCGCTGCACGCACGGCAGGCCGTGCTCGGCCCTTTGGAGCCGCATCGCTTTCCCAGCACGGCGGTTGTCCGGACCTATACTCCACAGCACCCGCGCGAATACCGGGCGTGGTACGGCGACTGCCAAAAGCCGATGCTCGATGCACAAAGGAGTTCGACTCTATGATGTCAGAAGCAGACGAATTTCGTATCGGCGTGCTCCTGCCGGTGGCTGACTTGTACCATCGGCTCTGGTCCGACATCGACGATGCGCTGGAGCATCTGGCCTGCGAGGTTGCGGACAAGTTCCGAAGTGCCGGGCTTGAAGTGCTCTGCAGTCCCGCGGTCAGCGTTCCACAGCAGGTGACCGTTGCCTGTGACGAGTTGGCGGGTGAGGGGGCCGATCTTCTGCTTGTAGCGATGGCGCCGTACTGTCCCAGCGGTGTGCTCGCGCCGGCGCTGGCACAGTCGCCTGTCCCGGTGCTGCTATGGCCGATGCAGAGCATTCTCAAGCTCGACCCGCAGAAGTACGACGGGGAGGCGATCAAGCTGAACCACGGGGTTCATGCCGTGCAGGACCTGGCGAACGTGCTGGGCAAAGCGGCCAAGCCTTTCGGCGTCATTCACGGACACCAGGACCAGCCGGATTTTCTCAGCGAGCTGAAGCTGTGGGCACAGGCAGGGCGGATCATCCGCGCCATGCGGGACGCCAACCCCGTGCAGGTCGGCGGCCACTTCGCCCACATGCTCGATCTGCAAGTGGGCAAAGATGAATTCGTCCATCAAATGGGGATCAGGGTGAAGGCGGTGTCTACCTCCGAATTCGCCGGCCTGTTGATGAAGGCGACTCCGGGCGAAGTCGCGGAGCGCGTGGCGCAGTACCGCCGGACATTCCAGATGGGACCGGGGATAAACGATTCGCTGCTGGCGAAGACTGCGCGTGGCGACGCGGCGCTGCGGGCGATTCTCGCCCGCGCGGACAGCCGGGCCTGCGGCCTGAATTTCCTGGAGCTGTGCAATGAGGAACGGGTCGCCGACGGTCTGCATGTCGCGGCCTCGATGCTCATGCACGAGGGGCTGGGCTATGCGGGTGAAGGGGACTGGGTGACGGCCGTATTGGTCCGCGGCATGCAGCAGGGCTTTGGGGTCGCCAGCTTCAGCGAGATATTCACGATCGGGTACGCCGACCACAGGCTGATTTTGAAGCACTGGGGCGAGGGCAATTTCGCCATGGCCCGGGCAAAGCCGCGATTGCTCGCCAGCAAGTTCACGGATCGCTGCACCGCCGAGTTCGCGGTTTGCGATTTCGAATTTGAGCCGGGAGCGGCGACATTGGTGAACCTGAACTCCACGTCGGATGGTAAGGGCCAATTGGTGAGCATCAGCGGCACGATCACGGAGGATCACCTTCCGAAGATCGACGGTCCTCGCGCCGTGTTCAAGCCCCAGCGAGAAGACGTGCGCGACGTGCTGACCGAATATGCCTACGCGGGTGGCAGTCACCACATGGCCCTGATCAGAGGCGCGCCAGTGGATGTGCTTGAGAAGGTATGCCGGCTGACCGGATGGTCTTATCGGCGGCTATAGGAAACGCATGGCTCGAACCAGCGACAAATTGACGCAAATGCAGCGGCTGGAGGCGATCCGGCAGGAACTGTTGAGGATCGATGAAGTCTCCATCGACGCGCTGGCCGGACGGTTCAACGTCAGCGGGATGACCATCCGTAGGGACTTGGAGCTGCTTGAATCGCGCGGCGACGTGATCCGCACGCACGGCGGAGCCGCCTTGGCCAGGCGGCTGACGTTCGAGTTCTCGTTCCGCGAGAAGCAGAACCGGAACAGCCGGCAGAAATCGCGGATCGCCAGGCAGGCGGCCGGGCATATCCAGGACGGCCAGGTGGTGATCCTCGATACGGGCACGACGACCTTGGAGATCGTCCGGCAGTTGATGGGGCGCAGGAACGTGACGGTGATCACGACATCGCTGGCGATCGTATCGGCGCTTCAGTTTGCCGCCGGGGTAAGGATCGTGCTGCTCGGCGGCTTCCTTCGCGGCGGCTCGCCTGACCTGCACGGGCCGCTCACGGAGCAGAATGTTGATATGTTCCGGGCCGATCTGGCCTTCATGGGCGCCGACGCCGTGGACCTCGACGGCAACACCTACGCCGATGACTTGCAGGTGGTGAACCTCGACAGGAAGATGGCGGCCAACGCGGCCCGGGTCATCGTCGTCGCCGACAGCAGCAAGTTCGGCAGGACCGGCATGTGCCGGATTTTCAGCCCCGATGATTACGATTCGATCATAAGCGATTGCGGACTTGCCAAGGACGTGCTGAAACGGCTCGCAAAGAGGGGCATCCATGTGGAGATCGCCGACTAAGAGCTTATTGCAGCAGGCTTGTTACTTGGTTGGGTGGCATCGTCAAGCGCAGCTTGGCGATGGTCTTCCGGCCTTGCGAAGGAGCCATCGCCAAGACCTTCGGTCTTGACGCTGCCACCCGCGAGTGGCGTGATACTGTTTGGGTAGACGTAGTGGGAGTAGTTGAATGCTGGTGAGTGAAAAGGCGTGTACTGAGGTATCCATTGTGGATCTGGCCGGTCCGTTGGGGCGGGATGTGTGCCGGGCCATGGCCGCGGCGAAGGCGTTTCTCGATAGCCACAACGTTGGCCAATTGCTTGGGCTTATCGGCCGGACGATAGATGGGGCCGCCATGGGCAAGACTATCGACAAGGCCGTGATGCAGAAATCTTATGGCGGCGGCAAGATCGGGCAGACCGACGACCTGCTTGCCGGCAAAGGTCTGTTCTACATCACTGAGCAGGGCCGGCTGTTCCTCGATTGCACGGCAGGACATTACCAGATGAACTGGGGATACGATCATCCCGTCCTGACGCAGGTCATCCGCGATGGCCTGGCGGCGGGGATCGTGCCGGACAACCACTCGAATATCCCGCAATGGCCCGTCAAGAGACTCGCGCAGAGACTGATCGAGGCGGCGAATCCCGACTGCCCGGAGTTGCGGAAGGGGGATTTCTCGGAGGTCATGGAGTCAAAAACCCGGCTGAATACCGTGCTGCTCGGCATCGCCACCGGCTCCATCGCGTGCGAGGCCGCCCTGAAGATCATGCTCATGCACCACGAGCGGATGAAGCGGCCCCGCCCACCAATCTTCGTCGTGCTCGACGGCAATTACCACGGGACGGGCTTTTTCTCGCAGAACCTTCGCGGCATGTGGGGCCCATACATCCGCAATATGAAAGTCGTGACGGTCCAGCCCAACGACGGCGCGGAGCTGGAGAAGGTCTTCAAGCATTGCGGCGAGCGAATCGCGGGTTTCTGGGCCGAGCCGGTCATGATGAACCGCGAGGCAATCCTGGTACAGACCGAATACCTGCAGCTTGCTCGAAAGCTCACGCATGGCGTCGGGGCGTTGATGGCGGTCGATGAGATCCAGACGGGGTTCTGGACGCCGGATCTGTTCATGTACAAGCAGTATGGGATCACGCCGGACATCGTCATCGTCGGCAAGGGCATGAGCGCGGGCCTGCACCCGCTGTCCAGCATCATCTACCGGCGGGAGCTCGACATGCTCGCTCAGTACGACGCCATCAGCACGAATGGCAACGCCGCACTGGCGGCACTGGCGGCGTTGGCCAACATCGAATTGCTGCAACAGCAGGGCAAGCAGATCAACGAAACCCAGGAATACTATCACACAAGACTTTGCGAGCTTGCGGCGGAGTTTCCCGAGCGGATTGCGGCCGTGCATGGCAACCGTTCCATGACCGGGCTGAAGTTCCGCAATGTGGACGATGCCCTGGCGTTCCACAAGAGATGTGTCGAGAGCGGCCTGTGGCTGCGCGTGCACGCCTACCACGCGGGACACAGCACGATCCTGTGCAAGTTCGCGCTGTGTCTGGAGCCGGTGGTTGTGGACGAATTCATCCGGCGATTGCGGATGCTCCTGGAGACGCAAAAGTAGGGGCGATATGTCGCGGCTATTGGAAGTGAAAGACGTGGATCGCAGGTTTTATCAGGAAAGGCTCAAAGGCTTCCTGCCGGATAGGATCGTCGATGTCCACGCGCACGTTTGGCTTAAGGCCTTCCGGCGGGTGGCGCCGACGGGGCGCGCCGTGACATGGCCGCTGCGCGTGGCTGAAGATGGCCCGATCGAGGAACTCATCGAGACGTATCGGCTGATGTTTCCCGGCAAATCGGTCAAGCCGTTGATCTTCTCGTTTGTCGAGTCGCAGGAGGACGATTTTGAAGCCGCCAATGCATACACCAGTCAAGCGGCAAGGGAGCATGGTTTGCCGGCTCTCGTCTTCGCCTCGCCGCAATGGTCGGCCGAGAGACTGGAATACGAGATTCGCGGAGGCGGCTTCATCGGCGCGAAGGTGTATCTCACGCTGTCGCCGGCCCATATACCCGCCGATGAGATCAGGATTTTCGATTTTCTGCCGCATCATCAACTGGAGGTCCTGGACCGGCACGGGTGGATCGTCATGCTCCACATTCCTCGCTCCGCCCGGCTCCGCGACCCCGTCAATCTCGCCGACATGCTGGAGATCGAGCGGCTATATGCGAACGTCCGACTCATCATCGCGCACGTCGGAAGGGCGTATTGCCCGGAGGATGTCGGCGACGCGTTCACGGTGCTCGCGCAGACGCAGCGTATGCTATTTGACATCTCGGCCAACACGAACGCCGCCGTGTTCGAGCAGCTCATCCGGACCGTAGGACCTCGGCGCATCCTCTTCGGCAGCGACCTGCCTATCACGGGAATGCGGATGCGGCGGCTTTGCGAGAACGGCAACTACATCAATCTCGTGCCCAGGGGCCTGTATGGCGACGTCTCCGACGACAAGCACATGCGCGAGGTTGACGGCGGGTGGGCCGATGCGCTCTCCTTCTTCCTATACGAAGAGATTGACGCGTTCCGCCGTGCGGCACAGGCCACCGGCCTGACACCGCGGGACATCGAGGATGTCTTCCATGGCAACGCCGTACGGCTTATCCGCCTGAGTCAGGAGCCCGCATGACCCACCGCATTGATTTCATCCTGTTCGCGCTCTACCTGGCGTTCAATATCGCACTGGGGATCTGGGTGGCGCGGCGGCGAACGGCGAGCACACGCAACTACTTCCTCGCGGGGGACGGCCTGCCCTGGTACACGATCGGCGGCTCGATCATCGCGGCGAACATCAGCACGGAGCACTTCATCGGCATGATTGGCGTGGCCTACGCCGTCGGATTCGTCGTCGCTCAATGGGAATGGGGCAACTGGTTCACCTTCTCCGCCCTGATCTGGATCTTCCTGCCGTACTACATTCGGGGCGGGCTCTACACGATGCCGGAATTCCTCGAGCGGCGATACAACTCGACCTGCCGCTACCTGTTCGCCGTCTGCTCCCTCGTATTGTGGATCGTCGCGCAGATGGCCGTGGTCATGCTCGCCGGCGGCAAGGCGATGAAGGGAATGTTCGGCATCGATGAGAGCCTGACGATTGTCGGCCTGGCGGTCCTGGCGGGCAGCTATACGATCTACGGCGGCCTGGTCTCTGTCGCGTGGACGGATTTCCTTCAATTCGTCGTGATGATGCTGGGCGGCCTGATCGTGACCGTCATCGGCCTGCATGAAGTGGGCGGCCTGCACGAGCTCATGATGGCCGCCCCGGAGAAATTCAAGATCATCTACCCGATCACGGACAAGGAGTACCCCTGGTTCGGCGTCTGGAGTTTATTCATCTCCATCGGCATCTGGTACAACTGCACCAACCAGTTCATCGTGCAGCGGTGCCTGGGGGCTCGCAGCGAATGGGACGCGAGGATGGGCGTGGTCTTCGCCGGATTCATGAAGATCGTGCTGCCGTTGCTGGTGGTCGTCCCGGGGATCGTGGCGTTCAAGCTCTACCCGAGCCTGGCGGACAAGGACCAGGCGTTCCCGACCCTGGTGCGCGAGCTGGTGCCGGTGGGCCTGAGCGGGATCGTGATGGCCGGCCTGGCCAGCGGGATGCTGTCGCACATCAGCTCCGTGCTCAACTCGTGCAGCACGGTCTTCACGATGGACCTCTACAAGCCGGCCCTCGGTCGGAATAAATCGGAACAGCACCTGGTCCGAGTAGGGCGTCTCAGCGCCTTTGCGATCCTTGCCGTCGCGACATTGCTGGCGATCTGGTTCAGCTACCAGCAACTCGGTGTCTTTGTCCTGATCCAGAATGTCGGCGCCTGGGTGGCGGCGCCCATCGCCGCGGTCTTCCTGCTGGGAGTGCTGTGGAAGCGCACTACGGCCTGGGCGGCGACATTCGTCCTTGTGTTCGCGTTTCCCTATACGGCGTTCGTCGAGTACTATCTCTTCAAGCACGTCTCATGGCTGATGCCGTTCGACAACTGGCTGAATCGCACGTTTCTCGTGTGGGCCACTTCGATGTTCATGCTGATAGTACTGTCCCTGGTCACCAAGCCTCCCGATAACGAGAAGACCAAGGGCATTATCTGGTCGTGGAAGGTGGCGAAGCTGCCGGAGTCGCAGCGGCAGCGCAACCGGGGCTTGCGGAACCTGTTTCTGTGGTGGTCCATCTTCATCGTCCTGATGGGTGCACTCTATGCTTACATGATGTGGTTCCAGTTCGCCGGTCCGGGAAGCCGGTCCGGGTGAGGGACATGTGTACACTGATCCTTGTATTCTCGGGACGGGTTTGGTAGCTAATAGGGTCAAAAGGGCTTCTGTCACAGGAGATGAGTTATGACAATCTCGAATTCTATGGGCTTCAAACGGAGCGCTCCGTCCGATGGCTGGTCGCGGCGGGAGTTCCTTAAGTGCGGTGTGGCGATGGCCGGGGCGGCGCTGCCGCTGTACTCGACGCTGGCTGCCAACACGGCGCCGAAGAAGGTGCGGATCGGCGTCGTTGGAGGCGGGTTCGGCACGAGCTTCCAGTGGCACGAGCACCCCGACTGCATCGTGGAGGCGGTCAGTGACCTTCGGCCGGAGCGACGCGAGGGACTGATGCGCACCTACAAGTGCAGCAAGTCTTACAACTCGCTGGAGGAGCTGGTGCTCGATAAGAATATCGATGCCGTCGCGATCTTTACGGAGGGCCCGAACCACGTGAAGCACGTGGCGGAGGCGATGAAAAACGGCAAGCATGCCATCTCCGCTGTGCCCGCCTGCCTGGGCGGCGGCGTCGAGGAGGCGCAACTGCTGCTCGACACGGTGAAGAAGTACGGCCTGACCTACATGATGGCCGAGACGAGCTACTACCAGCAGCCGACGATCTCCGTCCGCAAGTTCCACGAGCAGGGCAAATTCGGCGAGATCTACTATTGCGAGGCGGAGTACCAGCACGCGGGTCTCGAGTCACTCTACTTCGAGAATGGCAAGCGGACCTGGCGCCACGGCCTGGCCCCCATGCACTATCCGACGCACTGCACCGCCTTCCTCGTCGGCATCACCGGCGAGCGGCTCACGGACGTCACCTGCTATGGCTGGGGCGACGACAGCCCCATCTGCAAGGACAACGTCTACAAGAATCCCTTCTGGAACGAGTCGGCGATGTTCAAGACGAATCGCGGCCATGCGTTCCGCGTCAACGTGTGGTGGAAGGGGGCGCACCGCGGGACCGAGCGGGCCCAGTGGATCGGCAACAAGATGAGCTTCTACTGCGATGAGCCGAACGGCCTGGGACCGGTGATTGTCCGCTCCGCCGAGGGACGCAAGGAGAAGGACGACGCGGGCTTCGTGCGCGACCTGCCCGAGCTGGAGAAATATCAGCAGCCGCAGTGGTGGAAGACAGATATGCTCCCTGAACCTCTGCGGCACGACACCGGGCATTACGGCTCCCACTCGTTCCTGACCCATGAGTTCATCAGTGCCCTGACGCACGGCCGCCGGCCGACCGTCGATGTCTATGAGGCCCTGGCGTACACTGTGCCGGGTGTTATCGCCCACGAATCCGCGCTTCGCGGCGGCGAGCCCATGAAGGTCCCGCAATTCGACCGGCCGCAAGCCTGATTGCCTTCACAGGAGTCCAGACATGAGGATGAAGCGTTTTGTTTTTGTGTTCGCCGTGCTTGCTGCTTCCATGGCTTGGGGCGCGCAGGATGAGAAGGTGGCCCAGCTTGCAAAGGAGGTGGGCGGCAAGGGGTGGATCGTTTATGCGGCTCGCGGTGACAACGGCACGTGGGACCTGTTCCTCATGCGGCCGGACGGCTCCCAGCGGCGCAATATCACGAACACGCCGGACTTCGAGGAGGGCGGCCCGCGATTCTCGCCCGACGGCAAGAAGCTGCTCTATCGCCGCTTCGCCACGGGCACCGTCCTCGACCACGACAAGTGGGGCTTCCAAGGCAATCTGATGATCGCCAACAGTGACGGCTCGAATCCCGTGCAGATCGGCGGCGACAGGGAATACCCCTGGGCGTCCTGGTCGCCGGATGGCAAGCAGGTTGCGTGCCTGACCCTCAAGGGGATACAGATCGTCGATCTGGAGACGAAGAAGATCGTGCGGGAGCTGCCGCGAAAAGGCATCTATCAGCAGCTTTACTGGTCGTCGGACGGCAAGTGGTTCTGCGGCGTGGCCAATACCCGCATGATGTGGACGATTGTCCGCATGAACGCGGAAACCGGCGAGATGAATGTCGTGCACGAGTTCCAAAGCTGCACACCGGACTGGTTCCCGGATTCCAGCCGCATTATCTATCCCTCGCGGCCGGCCGGCCAGCCGGGCAACAACGGCCAGGGCTTCACGCAGCTCTGGTACAGTGACGGCGACGGCAAAGAGGCAAAGATGATCTACGGCGAGGACGGCTTCCATATCTATGGCGGGGCACTGTCACCCGACAGCAAATACGTGCTCTTCACCCGCTGTCCCCAGGATGGCGGCGGATCGGAGAAATCCGGGGCCCCGATCTGCGTCATGCGGATGGCCGACACCCCCGCGATCGCCGGGGCGAGCCCGGACCTGCACAAAGTGCATCCCGGGGCAAAGGATGCGCCCGTGCTGCAACTCGTCAACGGCTGGGAGCCCTGCTGGACTTATGCTGAAATTGGAGTGCAGAAATGAGAACAGCAGCCTTGTCTATCTTTCTGCCCGTGTTGCTGATCGCCTCCTGTGCGAAGAAGGTGGAGACGGGTGAGGACCCGAAGGTCACGACGCTCGGGAGTATCGAAGTGACGGCCCGGCTGGAGGAGATTCGCGGCGAGCTGCGCAACGACCCCCTCTACGATTACGCCCACGTGATGAAGTACAAGCTGCTCCAGGTGCATCGCGGCGAAGTCAATAAGGAGACCATGTACGTCGGCCATTACAACCCGGCCAAGCCGCGGGACAAGGCCGCCGACGCCCGCGTTCAGGAGATCGGCGGCAACGTCAGGCAGTTCCGCGTCGGCGATATCCATCGCATGGCCCTGGAGGTCCCCATCGACGACCACTACATGGGCGGGATCATCAACAAGTACTTCGGCGAGGTCAATGAGCCGGTCTATTGGGCTATCTGGACCAATAGGGTCGTGAAGTAGCCCATGGCCTTCACGTCGCACATATTCCTCTTCTATTTCCTGCCGGTCCTGCCGGCGCTGTACTACGTTTTGCCCCGGCGGTTCGTCCTCGGCCGCAACGTCCTGCTGCTGGCGGCAAGCTACGTGTTCTATGCGTGGCTGGACCTGCGATTCGCCGCGCTGCTTTTCGCCATGACGGCGGTCAACTACGTGCTGTCTCGTCTTATCAGCAGGGCTAACATGAAAAGGTCACGGCTGTTCCTGACCGGCCTGGCCGTGGCCGTCGATCTGGCGATACTCGGGTTCTTCAAGTACACCGTCTTCATCCAGGACAATCTCAACAGCATGCTGCTGCTCGTTGGCCGCGACGTGCTGCCCGTGCTGAAAATCGTCCTGCCTGTCGGAATCTCGTTCTACACGTTCAAGCTCATCAGCTACATCGTGGACGTGTATCGGGGCCAGTCGCCGCCGGCGCGGTCGCTGCTGGATTTCGCCTGCTACGTCGCATTTTTCCCGCAGCTTCTCTCTGGGCCGATCCAGCGATTCGGCACGATCGACCCAAAATCCGAGCCTGTGCCGACTTTCGCGGGCCAGGTTGCCGCGCGTCAGCATACGCTGGACAAATTCTCTTGGGGTGTGGCCTTGTTCATGCTGGGCTTTGCGAAGAAAGTCCTCCTGGCGAACGGCGTGGCGCAGGTGGCGGACGCCGTCTTTGCCGCCGAGTCGCCAGGCACGCTCGACACATGGTTCGGAGCCCTGGCGTACTCTTTCCAGTTGTACTTCGATTTCTCCGCCTACTCGGAGATGGCTATCGGGCTTGGGCTGATGCTGGGGTTCGAGTGTCCACGGAACTTCGGCGCCCCGTACCGCGCGGCCGGCTTCGGCGACTTCTGGCGACGCTGGCACATCTCCCTGTCGAGCTGGCTGCGTGACTATCTCTACATCCCGCTGGGCGGCAATCGGGTGGGGACCGGCCGGACCTATGCCAACCTCATGATCGTGTTTCTGCTGTGCGGCCTGTGGCACGGGGCCGGCTGGACGTTCATCGTCTGGGGCGCCTGGCACGGCCTGTGGCTGGTCATCGAGCGCGCCCTCGGCAGAAGGCCGCTCTATGTCGCTTTCCCCTCGCCTATCCAGGTCCTGCTGACGTTCCTTCTGGTCACAGTCGGCTGGGTCATCTTCCGTGCGGAGACCTTCGGCCAAGCTTGGAGAATGCTCGCGACGATGTTCACGCTTGTCTCGCCGCAGGCCGGCTCAGCGCTGCTCAGCGCCGTGATCTACACCCGCGGCCACCTGGTCCTCATGGCCCTGTGTGCAATGCTCGTATTCCAGCCCGTGCAGGGCTTCGACTGGACGCGGAGGCTGAGCTGGCCGAGAGCCTTTCTGCTGATCGTTCTATTCGCCCTGGCATTGATGACGATGTTCGCGCAATCGTTCCGATCGTTCCTGTACTTTCAGTTTTAGGAGACACGCCGGTGCCGGCGAGCCGCAAGCTGCATATCAGCCTGATCGCTGCCTTCCTGGGCTTGATTGGTGTCGTCGCGCCGAGTCAGATCATCTGGGAGCTGCGCGAGGGAGAGACACCGCTGATCGTGGACCTCTTCCGCCAGGCGCCGACCTGGGCGAGTCTCAAGCAGCTTGAAAGCGGACTGGAGAACAACTGCCGGCTGGCCCAGACACTTCGTCCGTGGATGCAGTATGCTCGCTTTGTTCTCTTCGAGGACGCCGGCGACAAAGCCCTCGTCGGCCGAGCCGGCTGGCTCTTCTACCGGCCCGCCGTGCAGTACCTCATCGAGCCTTGGTCGTCTCCGGATCATGTCTTTGCCGCGATTCTCTCGTTCCGAGAGGAACTGGCAAAGCGAGGCATCAAGCTGGTGGTGATGCTCGCGCCGAACAAAGCTAGCATCTATCCGGAGATGCTCGCCACCAGAGCGGCTGGCGCGTCTGCGCCGGTGAACGCGAAAACCAGAGACGTCTTGGCGAGACTGGAAGAGGCCGGTGTCGAGATCGTTGATTTATTCGAGATCTACGGCAAGGCGCGTCAGACGGCCGGGAGTTCTGACTATTATCTTGCACAGGACAGCCACTGGTCGCCGCAGGGCATGCGGCTGGCGGCGGAGGTCGTCGCGCGCAAGCTGCTTGAGTCTGGATGGGTGGAGAAAGGGCCGGTCAGGTACGAAACCAGGCCTGTAACCGTCGAGCAGCACGGTGACGTGCTCCGGATGATTCGCGTGCCGCAGGTCGAGAAGCTCTATGAGCCGCAACGGATGAGTTGCACGCAGGTGATCGATCCGGCGACCGGGCAGCCGTACCGGGACGCCCCGAACTCGCCCGTCCTTGTCCTCGGCGACAGCTTCCTGCGGATTTTCGAGCGGGACGATCCCGGCAGCGGCGGCTTCATCGCTCACCTGGCGCACAATCTCGGCTTTGGCGTGACCTCCGTGGTCAACGACGGCGGCGCCTCGACTCTCGTGCGCCAGCAGGTGGCGAGCCGGCCCGCTCTGCTCAACGGCAAGAAGGTCGTCGTCTGGGAATTCGTGGAGAGGGACATCCGCTTCGGCACCGAAGGCTGGCAGGTAATCCGCCTGCCATGAGAACTGCATAGGACCTGTAGGACATATGGGACCTATGTTTGCGAGCGGAGCGAGTGGTACTGTGCGATTACCTGTTGTCCGAAGTCACTGGCCGGCTCTACGCCTGATACCTGTCGGAGCGTCTCGTGCACGCCTTCTTGTTGGATCAGGGTTTGCAGGCGGACGGCGTGAGGGTCGTCGGGATAGTCATAGCACAGGGCGGCGGCGCAGATCGCGGCGATGTGGTCGGGCACGATGCCCTGGGACCGGCATAGCTCTGCGGCCCCGATGATGCGGTCATCCCGGCCGAGCTTTCGAATCGGGTCCCGGGCGACCCTTGTGATTGCGTCCTTCAGGAGCGGATTGCCGAAACGCACGCGGACATCCTTGCGAATCTCCACGTGCTTTCGCCGGTCGAGGTCGGCTGGGTATCGTCGCAGGAGAGCCTCCGTCGTCTCATCAAGGGCCCCATCGAAGACCGACCGCACGAAATCATCGTCGAAGGTCTCATGGACGTAGGTATGGCCTCTCAAATACCCGAGATAAGCCAGGCCGGCGTGGCCGACATTGTGCGTGAAGATTTTGCGCTCCACCTCGGCCTTGAAGTTGCTCACCGGATGGAACCCCTCGATGCCCGGCTCGCCCGCACGAGTCGCTTTACCGTCATAGGGGATGTCCCGATGCGAGTCTGCGACGACCAGTAGCGGGTCATCCTGTGGTGATCGCGCGCCGGGGCCGCCCACGATCCGGGCGACGCTCGTGCCCACGAACCCGATGTTGCTCTCGGCCCAGGCTCGCGCCTGCCCATGGAGAAGGCTGATGACTTTCTGTGAGAGTATCGCAGCGGCGCCGAGCATGTTCTCGCAAAGATACACGTCGAGCGGTCCGGCTTTTCGCTCGAATCGCCGGCGGACGCCCGCCGCCAGCAGCGGCGAGATCGTACCGAGGTTCGCCACACCCACAGCCGTGGCCACGACTCGGGCATTTACAATCGCTTCTGCAACCGCAAGCTCGTCGCTCGTGTCGAGCGATTTGAAGCCGCTGACAGTCAGCTCACGGATGCTCCCGGAGTATGCGTCCAACAGGCGCAGTGGATAGCTGGCGCGTCTGTTGAGCTGCTCCACGAGTGACCCGTTGGCGTCCACGAAGACGATTTCAAAGCCGCCCTCGTAGAAGAGTTGGCCCATGAGCCCCCGGCCGATATTGCCGGCCCCAAACTGCACTGCCAAGTTGCCCTCATTGCCTTTCATTGAAGCCGCGATTATATCACGGCTGACTCGGATCACCAGCATCGGCCGCCCGCAAGCCAATTCCCTCTGCACTCGCCGGTCTATTCGTGTTCTGGTACCGAATTACAGTGCCGGGTGGCAGCGGCAAGCGCAAGCTTGCCGATGGTTTGTCCATTCGCCATCGGCAAGGCCTTCGGCCTTGCCGCTGCCACCCGATGCGTATGAGGTTCCCAATGGTGGTGCACGGCGCGATGGAAGATGGTTGACGGAAGGTGAACGGGCCGGGAGAATGTCGCGGCAATGCAGGATCAGAAGAAGAACGTCAGCATATACACGGATGGCGGCTGTCTGGGCAATCCCGGACCCGGTGGATACGGGGTGGTGCTGCGCTACGGCGAGCATGAGAAACGCCTTAGCGGCGGGTTTCGGCAGACCACGAATAACCGCATGGAGATCATGGGAGCCATCGTGGGCCTGGAAGCCCTCAAGGGCCCGTGCTCCGTCACGCTGTACAGCGACTCCAAGTACCTGGTCGATGCGATGCGCCTGGGCTGGGTGCAGCGGTGGAAGGCGAACGGGTGGCGCCGGAACAAGAAGGACAAGGCCGTCAACGTGGACCTGTGGGAGCGTCTCCTGGAGGCGTGTCAACGTCACACGGTGTCATTCATCTGGATCGAGGGACACGCCGGCCACCAGTGGAACGAAGTCTGCGACGCCCTGTCGAAACAGGTGGCCTCCGGCAAGGACCTGTCAAAAGATGAAGGCTATGAGCAATAGCCGGGCGCGAGTGTCTCCTCCCCGGACCGCCTCTGTCGCGGTGAAGTCGAAGGCTACCAGAATGTCATTCCCGCGCAGGCGGGAATCCAGGAACCCAACGGATAAACCTTGGCCTCGATCACGAGTCTCCGGCGGGTGGCATCGGCAAGGCCGAAGGCTTTGCCGATGGCGGATGGGTAAACCATCAGCAAGCTTCCGCTTGCCGCTGCCACCCACAACCGTATGTTTGCCCTGCCACGATCTTGTCGTACACCCATTCGCACTTGCCCCCGCAATTCCGTGAATTCTTGTCCCTCGCCGCATTTTTTGTCGCAAGATCGCCCGGGGACGCACCATATAGCGAGAACAGTAATCTTGGGAATGTAGTGAGGTGCCGAATGGAAAATGATGCTCACTATGTGGAGCGCTGCTTAGATGGCCATCCGGATGATTTCCGCCATCTTGTCCGGCGGTACCAGCCGGTCCTGCTGGCTCATCTGGCGGGCAAGCTGGGCAGTCGGGACAGTGCTGAGGAGGCGGCGCAGGAGACTCTTGTGCGAGCCTACTTCAAAATGAGCACGCTGAAGAAGCCCGAGTTCTTCTTCGCTTGGCTGCTCGGGATCGCCGATCACGTGGCGATGGAGCAGCAACGAAAAGAGCTGATCCGCCGCAAACGCGAGTCCGTCCACGCGTTCTGTGAAGAGGCGCCGGAACCGGAACTCTCCCAGGATTACGCTCTCGAAGCGGCGGTGGCTACTTTGCCCGAGGCGTATCGGACTGTGGTCCTGTTGCGATATTACGGCGGACTATCGTGCAGCGGGATCGCCGAACAGCTCGGTATGCCTCTGGGCACAGTTACAAAAACACTATCACGGGCCTACGCCTTGCTGCGCGAAACCCTGCAGCGGGGACAAACAGTAAACGAGGTGCAATGATGAACTGTGCAGAATGCAAAGAACTGTTGGTGGTGCACCTGGAAGGATTGCTCGATGAATCTCAGAAGCAAGCCGTCCTGGAGCACCTGGGAGCGTGCGAGATGTGCCGGGCGGAGTTGGCGGGGCTGCAGACCCTTCAACAGCGTCTGGTCAACAACGGCAAGGCGCTGGCCGTAGAGACGCAAAATCTTGCGTCTCCGTTGGAAAACGATGTCATGAACCGAATCATTCGCGAACAGAATGCCAGGCTCAAAGCGGCCGACCAGGTCTCTTCGGGCCTTCGCATAAGGAGACTGATCATGAAAAGCCCAATCACAAAATTAGCCATAGCCGCGGCGGTCATCATCGTCGCAGGCATAGCGATTCAATTCTTCGGCGGGCCGGTGGCCTACGCCTTGGAGCAGACCATCACCGCCAATCACAGCGTTCGCTGCCTTCACGTCAAAGTCCCCAACGCCCAGTCTGAGAACGAGCCCAAGGAGTTCTGGATCGTATGTGACGAAAACGGGCAAGTCCAAACTGTCCGGCTCCAGTTGCCTGAATGGGCCAGCCCGGAGGACGGCGCCAAGTGGGTCGTGTGGGATCAAGGGATTGCCAGGGTTTGGTTCAAACGCAAGAACACCTTTCTGATCTGCCGGGATGAGACGATCCAGAAATGGGTGCTGAACCTGGTGCGGAGCAGCGATCCACGAAACACTGTCGAGCGCCTGACGGAAGAGGAGAAACGGGGGAAACTGACCCTGGACATCCAGCAGCCGGCGGAGAAGAGCCAACCGATCATTGTCACGGCGATCTATGCCTCAGACGGCAAGTCGCCCGGCCGGCAGGTAGTCCTCCATGTGGACCAGGCCACCAGGCTCGTGACGACCATCGAGTACTACCGTCAGGAGGCCGATGGCCGCTTGGTCTATGCCGGTCGGCAGGAGAACTATGACTACAACGTCGCGATTGCTCCCGAGATGTTCGTGCTCGACGACGAGGTGCCTGCTGACGTGATGCGTGTCGATCAGGTCACGGCAGCGGTCGGTCTGCCGCAGGGGACCATGACGGATGAACAGGTGGTCGTGGAGGTTGTCCGGCAGTTCTTCGAGGCGCTGAAGGCCGGCGATTATGACAAGGCCGGCATGCTGTTGGGAGGCATCCCCGCCAAGGACACGCAGAGACTACTCGGGGATATCAAAGTTGTGAGAATCGTGTCGATTGACGAGCCGAAGCCTCATCCGATCCCCGGCGTAGGCGGCTTCGTCGTCCCATGCAAAGTCGAGGTGGAGAATGCCGACGGCAGCAGATCGATCAAGGAGTACCCCGGGGTGGGTGTCCGACCGGTGGACCTGAACCGGCAGGCAGACCGCTGGAACATCCAGGGCGGCATATAACTCAGCACGAACTTCATCAACTCACCATGACACACAACGGCCGGGACGGCGGAGCCCGGCCTTTTTGCTGCGAGGGGAAGGGGGGCCGTGGGTAGAATGCGGAAAAATCGATTTTTCCGTTAATGCGCGTGAAATGGGGCCCTCTATGGGAGCAGAGATCTCTGCGGCTGCAGCCGAGCCTTGGATTCAAGGAGTCGTGTCAGTAAGGAACGTCAAGAGTGTCTGATGCACGGTTTGAAGAGCTGGTGAATGACCACGGCCGGGACGTGCTGAACGTCGCCCTGCGGGTCTCAGGCGACCCGGAGACGGCAAAGGACGTCTACCAGGAGGTCTTTCTGGCCATCTGGCGGCGGTGGCATTCCTACGATGGCACGGTGAATTGGGGTCCGTACCTCTACCGAGTGACCGTCCGCAAGGCGCTGGAATTAGCCAGAGCACGCGGGCCGGTGGCAGAGGCCCCGGAGGGCTGTGAGCCTGAAAGCCCGGGCTCGGACCCTGATACAGCCCTGAGACTCAAGGACCTTCAAACCAAGCTAACGGCGTCTCTGGCAAAGCTGCCGAAGCGCCAGGCCGACGTGTTCGTCCTATCCAGGATCGAAGGCCTGGACCATTCGGCAATAGCGGAAACCCTGTGCTGCTCGCAGAACAGCGTTCGCGTGCTGTTGCACCGGGCCGTGAAGCAGTTGGCCCATGAGCTGAGCGAGTACCTGAGATAACTACGGCGGTGACTTATGGCTAACCATGAGCATATGAAAGATCAACTCGTGAGCCTCGTGCTCGGTGAACTGTCTGAGCAGCAGCGGTCGCAAGTGTCCGCACACGTGGCCGAGTGCGACGAGTGTCGCGCGGAGCTGAAGCGGCTTGAGCAGTTGCTGCAATGTGCCGGGCGGCGTGAAGGCCTCTCGGCGGATGAGTCGCTGCTGAAATCGGCCAGGAATGGCCTTCTGGCGGCGGTGAGCAGCGAACAACCAAGGATCATCGCCCGGCCGGACTTCCGCCGGGCATTCGAATGGAGAAAAATCATGGCAAGCCCAATTATGAAAATGGCCGTGGCGGCAATGATTGCCGTTGCTGCAGGACTTTTCGGCATGTCGAAGCTAAAAAATCCATCTGAACCACCCTCGCGTTTTGGGCTTCTGTCGAAGGCCTGTGCCGCTGAGGAAGCCCTTTTTGCCGGAACAGAGATCATTCACATCCAGAACGAGATCATCGTGCATGCCGGCGGCGCTGAGCCGAATCAGGCGGAGCCGGGCCTTGACTATACCTGGCTGCCGATGTGCTCGATGAAACCCGATGGCGGACTGCGGCTCAATCAACTGAAGATGACCCTCCCGTCCGAGTCGTACGTGGTGACGGACCACTCGTGGTACGATCCTGTGACGGGCCGATTTACCAGGGTGCTGAAAACGGGGGACGCGGTGGTTTTCGCGAACTCCTATGACGGCCGATTCATTTACGACGCGAACGTGACGCCTGATGGCGTGACCCAGATCAGCAAACAGACTCTGGCGACCGGCTTCAAGCCGCCGCAAAGCCCTGCCGAGTACCTCGGTCTGGCTGCCGGCCTGACAACCGCTTTGGCGAAGGACGACTCCATGGTTCAGAAGGTCGAGGAAAGCACTCTTCCCGACGGCGAGCCGGCCCACATCTTTACCGTGGGCACGCCCGATCCGAGTGGGCAACTGCAAGGCTACTGGCTATTCAAGGTGCGGGACAAGGATTCGACGATTGCCGAGAAAGAGTTCGTGCTCCTGGGGCGTACGCAACTGGTCATCCGCCGAGTCCGGACCGAGCGGGTCGAGGCGCCGGGGGTTTCCTGGAATCTCGCGGAGATTGAGGGAGCCGCCGCCGGTGCGCCTCGGCAAGTGACGATCACGCCGGACATGGTCATCCCGAATGTCTCCGTCCGGCACATGGTGGACCGTGCCAAGTTCGAGACCTATGTCTTCTCGGTCAAGCCCTCCTGGACCGGCGCGATCGAGATCACCGATTGCATCGACCCGGCGAGCCTGGGCGGCCGGATGTTCATCATGACCGCTCGCGCCGACGACGGCCGGCATCTGGTCCTGGTCCAGTCCCCGACGTACAACATGATGCTGGGCCAGTTCGTCAAGGCCGGCCAGGTCGTCTATGCCTCCGCGAACGGCTTCAAAGTCTGGGGCGGCGGGCCGCAGAAATGGTACTCCCAGATCCTGCTGCAAAGCGCCCAGGCCAGCATCAAGGACCCGCCGTCCGAGGATCGCATCGGGTATATCCTGGAGTCGCCCGCAGGGACGTTCCCGGCGTTGGCAATCAATGGCCCGGTCAGTGACGAGGAGCTCCACAAGCTGGTCGATAGTCTCATGCCCGCGAAGGACTACCTCAAAGCCGGCCAGACGACAAATTCGGACAAGAATTGACCTCAAAAACCCTGTTCCGCAGCACTGTGCCGCGTTTGGGAAATCGTGTGGCTACAGATTGCTTCGCTTCGCTCGCAATGACATATATGCCCCCTATGTATGTCATTGCGAGTCGCTGAGCCGCTTCGCGGCTGGTGTCAGGAAGAAAATGGCCTTTGCGAGGCATTTCTCTGTAACCCATGCTGGTTCCAGTACTTGCGGGCATTTCCAGCATACCGCACCAAA
>Ga0214473_10000312_pt1 | contig 68218 bp, 59 predicted proteins | sample RVTome_7_FD_203509 | JGI IMG/M metagenome (GOLD analysis project Ga0214473, IMG submission 203509) | Soil microbial communities from uranium-contaminated site in the Upper Colorado River Basin, Wyoming, United States - RVT98D197 | ecosystem: Environmental > Terrestrial > Soil > Contaminated >...
TGGGCAAGAAGAAGCCGGTGGCGAACACTGCGGTCATGAGGAAGCTGCTGCACGCCATCTGGGGTATGCTGAAAAACGATCAGGCCTTCGACGGGTCGAAGTTCTACAGAATGCCCGAGCCGCCCGCAGCTTGATCATTTTTCCGACTTCCGGCCTTGCTTTTTAAGAGAGAATCTCCATGCTACGCTCGAAGACTCGCTCCGCATGGAGGCGATATAGGGGGATGGGGGATTTTCCATAGGGGATGAAACGGTTAACTGATCAGGCGGAGTTACTGTTGTAAAAATTAATCCCGGAAATTTTTTCATGTTATCTTTTTACTCCGTCAAATAAGCGCACGATGTCGCAGGATGTTATATAATAGAAACCGTACCGTATTGAATCCATACCGCGTACGATTTCGACCAGATGGGCATTAACCGACCAAAACCCAGAATCCTCGACCGCTTCGTGGGCTGCCTCCTCGGACTGGCCTGCGGCGACGCACTTGGCGCGCCGGTCGAGGAGTGGACCGCGACCAGCATCCGCGCGAGCCTCGGCTTTGTCCGCGATTACCAGACAACAATTCTCGGACGCGGGATTGTCACCGACGACACCCTGATGACCATACTCCTCGCGCAGAGCTTAATCCAGAACGAGCACTTCGACCCGTCCCACTTCGCCTACACGCTCGGCGAGTGGATGCGCCGCGTGGACGAGGGCGAGGAGTCGGGACGCGGCGCGGGGCAGACGGTGAGCCTTGCCTGCCGGCGTCTTTACAAGGGCGTGTACTGGAAAAGGTCGGGTGAATTTTCCGCCGGGAATTCGGCGGCGGTGCGGGTCCCTCCCCTCGCGATGTTCCATTGCAGGAAACCTGAAAGCGTAATAATCAAAGACGCCGAGGATTCCGCGGTCCCGACGCATATAGACCCACTTGCGATCGCGGGGACGCAGGTCTACGCGGTCGCGCTGTGCCGTCTTCTGCACGCGGATAACGAAAGTTTCAACGCAATCGAGTTCGTCAAATCTCTCGCGGAGTTCGCCAGGCCTCTGCACGGGCAGGTCGCGGATGTCATCGAGGACCTTATTTACCGCCTGCAGGGACGGTCGGTCGAGGACCTCGCCTTCGTCGTGCCGGGGGGACCTAACGAGGTCACGCATTTCGACCGCTCCATGTTTCTCGAGGAGGACGTGCGCGAGCTCGACCGCATGGGCACAGGTAAATTCATCCTGCAATCGCTGCCGGCGGCGATGTTCTCGTTCCTTGCGAACCCGCACGATGTCGAGTCGGCGATTCTTTGCGCGGTCAACGCGGGCGGGGACACCGACACGATCGCCGCGATGGCCGGGGCGATGGCGGGGGCGTTCAACGGGGCGCAGGGAATTCCGATGCGATGGCTGAACGAGCTCGAAAAGAAGGACCTCCTCATCGACCTCGCGAACATGCTCTACGATCTCGCGACGGAAGGCCGCACGACCCGCGAGATCGGCGGCTGGCGCATTATGGAATAGGCAACTCCGATTTTTCAGTGGGATTTAGTGTAGGAACCATCCACGTCTGCATTATTTTGACGGTCCGGAGCTTCTTGTGGAGGTCGAGCATGTGGTCGACAAGATCGACCATGCGGTCGTGGCGCCTGCGGTCGGAGGGGTTGGAGAAGTCGATGGGGGTGGATTGTCGAGGAGATGCCCGCGATATGCGATCGGGCTTGTTTGAAAACCCTTTCAGGATTACAATTAGCTAGTGGAACTGAACCAGTCTTGGAAAGATCGGACCTTTCGAATAACCGACCATGCACTGGAGGGCCGATAATGAAAGCAATGTATGACCCGGAAACCGATACCCTGACAATGATTTTCAAGGAAGATACGGAGGTCGCGGAGAGCGATGAGGAAAAACCGGGGATCATTCTCGACTATGACGAGCATGGGAACCTTGTCTCACTGGAAATTCTGGATGCGTCGAGCCGCGTAACGGAAACAAAGTCGATGGAATTCCGCATGACCGGTTAGAGGCATAAAATCCATAGCAGCACAACCCGGGAATTCCGTATCGGAGACGCGAATGTAAATGAGCGTGCGGTGAATTTTGTAACGTGCACAATTCGAGCCCGCCGCGGCGGGTCCCGCTTTCAATAATTCACGGCACGCTCATTGACATTCGCGTCTCCGATACAGCGCCGTAGCCGTTTGCGGGTGGAGGGGTTGGAGAAGTCAATGGGTGTCCCACGGTTAGTCTGAGGCAACATTGACATAAGTCCTCTCTTGTGGTAAATATGAATATACCCCCCCGGCGCTTCGGCAAAGGGGAGCGGGGCCGCCACCAAGCGGCTCCTGCAGTTTTAGTGGAGTGTAGATTGCGAACATGCGTTTATATTGACGCTTTTAATCTCTATTACGGCGCTCTGAGGGGCACGCCATACCGATGGCTCGATCTTGAAGCCTTATGCCGAAGGTTGTTACCCCGCAACGAAATTGTACTCATACGCTACTTTACGGCTTTGGTCAAAGCCCGCCCCATTGATCCGGATCAGTCAAACCGCCAGCAATTTTATCTGCGAGCTCTCAGAACTCTGCCTTTAGTCAAAATTCATTTGGGCCGCTTTTTATCTAACCGGGTCACACGTCCTCTTGCCACCCTGACCGGATATGCCGACATTATAGATACCGTTGAGAAGGGTTCTGACGTCAACTTGGCAACATACCTTATCCACGATGGACACCACGGGAAGTACGAAGTGGCGGTTGTTATAACAAACGATTCCGATCTCGTTGAGCCCGTGAGGATTGTCCGGGATGAGCTTCGCAGAACCATTGGTGTCATCAACCCTCACCCTCACGCCAGTCAGAGATTGCGCCAATCCGCCACTTTTTACGGCAAAATCCGGCATGGCCTTCTGCGCGACAGCCAATTCCCCGACATCATGAGCGACTCGAAGGGCACTTTCCATAAACCGCCGACATGGTGACTGGTTCCTTGCCCCTGCGCTCGTGCGGGATTTTGACGGTCCGGAGTTTTTTGTGGAGGTCGGGAATTCCGTATCGGAGACGCGAATGTTAATGAGCGTGCGGGGAATTTTGTAACGTGCACAATTTGAGCCCGCCGCGGCGGGTTCCACTTTCAATAATTCACGGCACGCTCATTAACATTCGCGTTTCCGATACAGCGACCTAGCCGATTGCGGTCGGAGGGGTTGTAGAAGTCGATGGGTCGGATGGGGGGGGGAGTTTATTTTCCGGAAACCGCAGCACGGGAATTCCGTATCGGAGACGCGAATGTTAATGAGCGTGCGGGGAATTTTTCAACGGACACAATTCGAGCCCGCCGCGGCGGGTTCCACTTTCAATAATTCACGGCACGCTCATTAACATTCGCGTTTCCGATACAGCGCCGTAGCCGGTTGCGGTCGGAGGGGTTGGAGAGGTCGATGGGGGGGAGTTACCTCCTAGGTTATGTGGCTTAGTCGACAGTATGATGCCATTGGACCCAATCGGAATTGCAGCCCAGTATCTTGAAAAGGCAAAAATTAAATAACACCTCAAGATAAGAGGAAACTCTACAGATTTGCTGGAAACTATATTTGTCCTTTTTGAACCCATGGAACAGCTTGTTGCGCAGCTTGCAGATTTGCTTGATTTTGTCTGCATATGAACATGTCCCTTGCTGCAGAGCAAAAGACTGCAACATATCCTGGAATGAAGGCGAGAAAAAACTCGTGATTTTGCTTTCTATCAATTTGTTCTTATAGTTCTGAATTTTTAGTATCGATTCGATGGAATTGCGGATCTGTGTTTTTGCATCCTCCTGCACACTTGGATCTAAAATGCCATCAAGAACACTTTTCGGTTTCTTCTCTGGGTCAGCGAACTGAGCCTGCAGAGCCTCTAAGGCCATAAAGCGAAGTCCAAATTGCACTTGTACAGGAATAGGCAATTGAGCATGTATCGCTAGATAAATTGCATTCATTAAGGCTTGCTGCTGATCCTCAGTGAAGCCAATCAAAAGATTTAGTGAGCAATTAAGGAACTCTTTGAGATTCTGCGGTCCGATTGCCTCATTGCCAATTCCTTGCGAAAAAGCATCGACGACTTTGAACCGAACATAGCTTTCCTCTCCATTTGGGTCCTTACTGCAACAGCGGAACCAGTTAACAATCCTACCAAAAGCCAAACTTAAGACCGCACAGATTCGTTCGCAAAGGTCATCCGCCTTCTCAAGAGAACAACATTCTCTGAATTCAAGAGTCAGTTTGGCGGGTTGGCCGGTTTTGTTTTCACACGGAATACCTGTGTCATCTGATTCCGCATGTTCGCCGGAGGACAACTCAATGGTGCAGTCGCTAAGGGAGACAGATAAATTTCTTATCCATCTGAACCGACCATCATCCCATCTGTTTTCGTCGGCAAGCTCTAGGATTGCGAAGTTACAGTTGATTATGTTGTATTCGAAGTAAGTGGGATTGCTAATCATCGCAGACTCCCTTGCACTAATTTCCATGGCTAGAGCCCTGAATTCTACACTAATGTCTTTATCTGTCGAAACTCGCGTTACTATTACTTCCTTGACCGAGATGAATTCGCCATTGGGGCATGTTCCATTAAGAGTAAGATGAAGTTGACCAATAACGAGAGCAATCCTGGGGATCGATTCAGAAGTTGTGAAAAAACCATAAATTGAGGAATTCCTATCAACGGATATGTTGAAATCTGTTTGCAGGTTTCTTGAATAACCTGGTCCCTGAATCAAAACCATGCCCTTGCAAAAAAAGGAGAAAAGAGCATCGGGTTGGCATCCTGGTGGGCATTGGGATATATATTCAGGTGAATTATTCATGATCATTCCCCCTCCACTATCTTTATCTCCTCCTCCGTAAGCTCGTACAGCTCGTATACCAGACGATCTATCTGCTGATCGGTTGCGTCGATCTGACGCTGGAGCGTTTCTTTCTCGTGCGGGGTTTTGACGTTCCGGAGCTTCTTGTGGAGGTCGAGCATGCGGTCGACGAGATCGACCATGAGGTCGTGGCGTTTGCGGTCGGAGGAAAGGGCCAACGCACTACTTGGGCGCTGCGATTTCATTCTTGTTTTTCTTTGTGTCCGTGGATTTCTTTTTTCGCAACTTCTCGATTTCGCGCTGAAATTCCTTTCCCGCCTTGTGAAAATATTCAACCTGCTCATCAGGCGAGAGGTCTTTAATCTCCTCGTAAATCTCTTTCTGCACTTTGTGCTTGAAAGCTATCGCATCAAAGTCCTTTTTCATCGCTTATCACCTCTCTCGGAGTAAATATAGCCATTAAAGGATAACCCAGTTTCAGGTTGACTGCATTGAATCCCCGAATCTTCTCCCATTTTACCATATGTCTCTGGAGCAGTTCTGTATCGTGCGGGATTTTGACGGTCCGAAGTTTTTTGTGGAGGTCGGGAATTCCGTATCGGAGACGCGAATGTTAATGAGCGTGCGGTGAATTTCGTAACGTGCACAATTCGAGCCCGCCGCGGCGGGTTCCGCTTTCGATAATTCACGGCACGCTCATTTACATTCGCGTCTCCGATACAGCGCTGTAGCCGCCTGCGGTCGGAGGGGTTTGAGAAGTCGATGGGTCGGATGGGGGGAGTTGTTGAAGGGGAATATTTGGAATCACCCATATCTCGACTTCGTTTAACTATGGACGGCACAAGGGTTGACAATTTTAGGAATTTATGCTAAACATTATTTACGTTACAGTTCAATTGTTTAGAAGAAAGGAAGAGATATAACATGACTCAAGATTCAAGAACTCCCGCACCAGAATCAACCGATAGGGAAAAGGTCTTCAATATGATTGCCGACCTTCTTTCAAAATCCGGTAAGGATATGGACCCGGAGGTAATACTCGGACAGTTGTTAACCATTCCAGCTCAAATGAAAACAAGTATGATTCTTCTTGGAGAAATATTGTTGGAACTTCGAGCAATAAGAAGAGTGGTTAGTTCCTCTGAAGAGAATGAAATGCTCGAAAAAACTGAAGCAGAAACACCCAAAACGGATAAGACGCCAATTTTTATAATTGGGCCAGAAAAGGATTATGTTAAAGGACTGGAAGGATACGATGATGTTCTAAAATAATGATTAATACACAGTTGTAGTTCCTTTGCATATAGTATTCGATTTATGTATTTATCATAATCCCGGCAAATTGTTATCCGGGCTACGGGACTTGCTTGAAAGAGCAGCAAGCAGTTTGATTAGCATATCTTGAAACCTGTCTTCATCTTTCCATTCTGTAAAATCCATCACATGGTATCGTCTCACATCCTCCTTTCTGGGATGTTCCCACTCATCTAGAACATACCTGTCAATCATGATGGGGAATAGAATTTCCGTTCTCTCTTCGTCTTCGCGTCTGATAGCACGAATTAATTCTCTGAGCACGGGATTGCTTGTTAGTGATTGACTCGAGCAAACAAGGAGAAACTTGTCAGAATTCTTGATTGCCCATTCTATTTGCTCCCACTCATCTTCACCCCCTTTAGCATCTTCCTCATAGTACCATGTGCCTACATCAGCAGTTCGCAAGTCTTTATTGAGCCTATCGCAGAAAGTTTTATCTTTGCCGCTATGGGATATGAAGCAAGTATAATATGACTTTATTACACCCTTACCAGATGAATGAATATAGGTTATGAAATCATCAGGTACACCAGCCCGTCTTAGGAATTCATCAGGAATTTTGCCTTTAGATCGATAGATTGTATCAACACCGATCGAGGAAGGACCAGAATGAAGCATCAGTTCCAGTCCTTTAACTTCACTGAGATCCAAGTTGCTAAATTGAGTCCACCCCATGATAGCTCCGGAGAAATCAGCATCTGTAAGAGTTGCATTCCGAATCATGGCGGAGCGAAGATCTGTTTGTCGTAAGTCTGCTCCTGTAAGATTGGCATAATTGAAATCGACAAAGGTTAAAGAGGAATAACAAAAATTAGCTCCAGTGAAATCAGCATTTAAAAAATCGGCTCCGATGATATTTGACGAACTCAAGTCGGCTCCTAGAAGCCTAGCGTTATTGAAAGAAACTCCAACCAGATTTGTATTTTTAAAATCAATGTCTGGTAAAACTTTTAATCCCAGATCAGCTCTGGCTAAATCGGGCTGGATTGCAGGATTATCTCGACGCCAAGCATTCCAATCGTCAACTCCCCCCTTTTTGAGAATCTCAAGATGTTTACTATCAGCCATTAGAATCAACCCCCTCCACTATCTTTATCTCCTCCTCCGTAAGCTCGTACAGCTCGTACACCAGACGATCTATCTGCTGATCGGTTGCGTCGATCTGACGCTGGAGCGTTTCTTTCTCGTGCGGGGTTTTGACGGTCCGGAGCTTTTTGTGGAGGTCGAGCATGCGGTCGACAAGATTGACCATGAGGTCGTGGCGTTTGCGGTCGGAGGGGTTGGAGAAGTCGATGGGTCGGATGGGGAAATCTTTAAAATAAACATAACTCGGCTCGTAAAAATCCCCTCTCAACTTTGGCAACATAGTTCTGAACAGTAAAAAAATCAGCGAACTGTTTAAAAGACCCAATAAGTATTTATCTGTCGTTGGGATGATAAAACATTTTTGATTCGTGTAGACGTTGGAATCATCAAATGCAAACTCAGGTTGTTTGCATATGTTCGGATAAATTATCTTCGGCTTTTCAAATTCAGCGTAATAATCGCAAGCGCGCAGTTCCCACCAATATTCTCCCTTATCGCCTCTCTTCATCCCGGCTGATTGGAAAGACGCCAGATGACTCGCGATTGATGGATAATTAGCCTTTAACCATTCCCAGGCTTTCGGAGCATTTTGGGAAGTCAGTCTCGTCCAACCTTTCGGCATAAAAATCAAATAATGCTCAGTTTCAGGTGGTTGGTATCGCTTGATGTCCCGTCCCAACAAAAATGGCTTTATCAGTTCAGCGCTTCTCGGGTCCTCGGTTATTAATTTCTTCTTCGTCTTTTCATCAATAACAAATGCTTCGTTCAGACCTGTTTTGATTCCGTAAAATATTTTGCCTTTTACATACTCCGACAAAGGAACACCCTTCGAGCTGATTTTTCGTAAAAGAAGCAATACATCCTTTTTATCCAGTTTCCATTCATTATCTGAAAGATCCGCTACTGCAACCTTGAAACGATCCTGTTGGACATACTCCGTCAAACTGTCAAATTCGAGAGATTCAACCTTTGTGGCATAAAATGAGGAACCGGGAGCCGCATTCCGAATAACCAGAATGCAAGGGTATGTGGTTGCCTGCTTAAATACAGGCAGGTCGCCAAAATCAATAATCTCCTCCACACTTCGGGTTTTAAGCCACTTTCGCAATGGTTCTCCATAATTAGCCCGCATCCATTTGTTGGCTACAATGTATCCGAATATTCCGTTTTCATTTAAAAGCGATACTCCTCTCTCAATGAAATATGTATAGAGATCGGCAATACTGTTATATGTCTGATATCGCTCCTGAAAATATGCCTTGAATTCTCCAAGCGATTCCTGTCTGACATAAGGCGGATTGCCGATCACCGCGTCGAAGCCCGGATTGTCGCCCTTGAACACCTCCGCGAATTCCTTCTTCCAGTCAAACACATTTATCCTGTACTGCTCCTCCTCCGTAAGGAGCATCATCTGCGCGTTCGCGTAGAAGTCGGGACCGATGAGCGAGTTCCCGCACTTGATGTTGCCGTCGAGGTCGGGAAGCGCGCGCTCGTGGAACAGGCGGAGGTTGGACGAGATGTTCTCCTCATTTTCGCCTTCGAGAACTTTCAACAATAAACTGAGCTTCGTGACCTCGACCGCCTGCGAGTCGATATCGACGCCGTAGATATGGTCGGTGAGGATTCGTTTCCGCTCGGACGGATCGAGCCGCCAATCGCCGCGCGAGTCGCGGTAAATCGGCGCCTTGCGTTTTTTCGACAATTTCTCGGGATCGCCGTCCTCGGTGTACGCCTTGAGATGCCAGTCGAGGAGATACTGGTAGGCGCCGATGAGGAACGAGCCGGAACCGCAGGCGGGGTCGAGGATGCGAAGTTTCGGGACACCCACAAGCAACGCTCGAGGACTCGCTCCGCTTGTGGGCGCCACCCGAGCCGGACTCGCTCCGCGTGTGGGCGCCACCCGAGCCGTTTTGGTGTTTTGGGGTCTTTTGCCCTCGAGCAGTTTCCCGACCGTGTTTTTTACGATGTATTCAACGATATATGTCGGCGTGTAATAGACCCCGCCGGCCTTGCGGACCTCGGGCTTGTCCTCGACCTTCGCCTGTCCGCCGGGAGTGAGGCGGATGACTTTGCCGAGGAACCTTTCATAGACCTGGCCGAGGATGTCGGGTGGGATGACGGAAAATTCGTACGGACTTTCGGGGTAATAGATTCGTTTCAGGATATTTTTCAGGACCGCGTCGTCGATTTTAAGATTGGGGGTGACGGTGTCGGGCTCGGGACGTCCGGTTTCGATCTTGAAATGAAAAAGTCCGGAGTTGTAGCGGAAATCGGCCTTTTTGAACAGGTCGACGAGTCGGGGATAGACATTGACGCCGTTCTGGAGAGCCATTAACAAGCCGTATTGCTCGATCCCGCGTCCCTCGCAGATTCTGAGGAAGACGATCCGGTCGATGGTGGATTGGACCGCGTAATTGAGCATGCGCGACGAGAGTCCGGGATTGCGAAGTGCGATATTGCGGGCGAGCATGTCGCGCCACGACTCGATCTCCTCGAGGATGGCGTCATCGACCTGCGCGGTCCCTCTTTTCAGTCTCGTCGACTGGGCGAATTTGTCGAATGAACCTTTACGTATAGCGTCGGGGGAGAATACACCGGCAATCTCGTCCCATCGGTCGGCGTATTCGGTGTGTTTTATGAACTTAATACGCGCGGTCGACGCCTTGTCGTCCTTTTCGGGCTTGACACGGCAATCGTAGACCGCGAATTCCTCGAAGTCGGAGAGAATGGAAAGCGGGAGTTTCGCGGACCACGCGTAACGTCGGAGTTGATAAGCGGGGGAGGTGTCGTCGCGAATATTTACGGCGGGTTTTTTCGCCTCGACAAAAAACTTGCGCTGTCCACCAATGCGGAAGCAGTAATCCGGCGCCCTGGCGGTATCTTCGACCCTCAGCGAATCCTCATGGATAACGTCTTTATAAGCCTCGGCGTAACCCTGCTCGTTATCTACGTCCCATCCGAGGGCTGTAAAGAACGGGTCGAGAAATTCACGCCGCAGCCGCGTCTCGTTGTAAGTGGGAGAACGATAATCTTCCCTGTTACATTCGAAGCGTTCGATGAGGTCGACAATGCTTTCGGGTATGGGCATGCAGGTCTGGTTCCTCCCGGAACAGTTTAACATTGTTGGATGGGCTTTTCGAGTGTGGTGCTGGAAATGGACTGCGGGGTTAAAAATAAACCGTAGGCGCGCATGGCAATGCATCTTTTTGCGTTGCTTGGAACTTTAGAACGCATTGCCATGCGCGCCTACGGTTTATTTTTTTTTCTCAATACGTAACCCGGGAACCCTTGTTGCGAATGTCGTGCTCTCAGCGAAATTTCTGGACGGGTTCCCGGGCTACGCACTACAGGAATTGATCGATATTTTAAACTTTGACAGAAAAAAACCGACTCCAGTTCCATTCCAGCTCTTTCAGCCTGTCGACCGCGCTAACAAAAGGATATATCGCACCTGAAAGAATATTCGCAGGCAAAAATCCGATCTTCCTCATATCGACCAGCTCGACAAGGTTGCCGAACGGGTCGAGGACAAACGCATAGTAACCGTACGATCCAAAGCCGAGTTTGATGTGATATCTGGTAATTTCAGAATGCGGTGTGCGGGAAATCAGTTCTACGATCGCCCGGTCGATGTCGCTTGTGTCGACAGCCACTTCCAGCAGGCCGATATCTCCCCAGCGTCGGTCTTTCGAAATATTCACGCCGCCGGAGCCATTAGTGTGGATCAACCGTAAATTAGTCTGGTTGATCATCCCCGCATGGCCTTTCTTATCGGCCTTGTTGCCGATCAGAACGTTCCGGGTCCGAAGGTCGCGGTCGGTAAAACCGTTCGGTACATGAGCGGACTCATCCCACCTGAATAACGGCTGTCCGAATTCCAGGACATCGGTATAAAATCTCTCCGCGGATTCAAGATCGGGCACTCCGAGACCCAGGTGCTCGATTCCCATTGTGCAGGGCTTGTCGATGAATCCATTCAGCGGGGTTTCAACAAGCTGAATCAAGGTCCCGTCGGGATCACGAATGTACGTGTACTTCCGAATCGCGCCGTCCATCCAATTTTTTTCCAAAATGGGGGTCAGCAAATTTATTCCGAGAGCTTGGAGATTCGAACAGAATTCCTCAAGACGATTGATGCGAATCGCGAGCTCGACAAAGCCGATATCGCCAAGCATTACGTCCTTAACGGGAGGAGCGGGTTCGACATGCCTGAACTGGGCGAATTCCAGCCCGGCGCCGCCCATCGGATGCAGCGCGAAGAACATCCTGATCTCACATTGATGCTCCTTATCCCGGCTGTAGCTTTCAATCGACAGGTCGGGGACCATGACATTCTTCGCGTCGAAAAAGACAACGCGAAAACCGAGGATGTCGCGGTAGAATTTATAACTCGCGTCTACATCCCTTACCCCGATAGCGATGTGCTGGACGTAATTGATCATCCGGAGCTATGGCGATTATGACTTCAAATTGCTTTTTAGGTTCAATAGAAAGGCGGAAGTCACCATCACGGCAATTATAACAGCGAGCGCGAATAATTGTGTCGCGGACATCCCGAGAGCAATTCTGGTCGATGTCCCGCCGATCCTGAAAAATTCGAGGATAAATCGTTCGAGGGAATATACCATCAGGCAGACGCCAAGAATGACGCCCTTCCCGGGATGGATGTCGTTTTTTCTAATCGCAAACGGGAGAATCAGCAGCACCACGATACTGAATAGAACCTCGTAAAGCTGGACCGGATGGCACGGCGGCGTTTTTATGCCAAGCTCGCTGGACAATGTAAATCTGACAGCCCAGGGGACCGATGTCGGGGCGCCGTAGCAGCAGCCGTGCACGAAACATCCCACCCTCCAGACCGCGCTCGCGACAAAAGCCGCAGGGGAGTAGAGGTCGAGAAGCTCAATTGTCGGAAGGTGGTGAATCACCGACGCAATGAGTACGGTCAGGACAGCTCCGATCAGGAGTCCGACGGATGAATATCCCGCGCGCCATCCGTCGAACGTGAAGAAGAAATTCTGAAAGTCGGAATGGAAGGTCCCGGGGGTATAGAAATAGATTACGTGACACATGATCAGGGTAAGGGGAGTGCCTATAAGAATGACGGCGGGAAAAGCGTCCTGCCATTTGGGAAACTTGACGTACCAGGGTCGCCAGAGGAGATAAATTACGATCCCGAACGGGATTAACAGGCCGTATGAAAGAAAAGCGTTCATCGCGACAACACTGATTTTTTATCCCGGCGGAATTTCTTCTTCAACCGGAGCGCTGGTTTCATCGATTCGAGTATAAACCGTCGGTTCAGCGTATGCCCCTTCCGTATCCAAATGCTCGATCATGAAGGCCTGAAGTTCCTCTGGCGACGCGGTCAAGACGAGTCTATTGTTCGGGTCAGAATGGACCTCAGTATATGGATCAACAACAAATTCATGTTCAAGGACATCGGGATTTTCAGAAAGATAAGAACTTAGCCATTCATAATCCATGTCCCTGATAATCAAATCCGGTTCGATCTGCTCGACAAGAACGAACATGTGCGAACCAATTAGCCAATCCATAGCCAGATCAACTTCATCGGTTTCTTTCAGCTCAGGATACAAATCGAGGAACATGTAATCGCCGACACCAGCCAGATGCGCAAGGAAATTACCTGTGTCCCTATCGCCGTTCGTGAACGTCAGTTTGTAGGCATTCCCGTGTTCTGGAAAGGCAACAAATTCAAGGACATCTCCTGAATCTCCAGAATCCTGTTCCTGCCAGGTCCCGATCAACGCAGGATCGTAGATGATGTCATCCGGCGTATAGATGGGATGCAGCGACGGGGTACAGCGTACGACAATAGCGACATAGATCGGAATAAGCAGTAACAGCCAAAGAGTATACTTCTTCATAACAGTCTCCTTTGTGTGTAGAAGTTCAATTTGGAGTTACGGTAGTTTAATTCCCAGACACCACCGTATGTCCCCAATGAATTGACGCAATCAGTTGAAAATAATTATATAAAAATTTATCGAAAATAAACACTCATTCCAGGATATTTTCATACTGCTACCTCTCCCGCGAAATTTCCACCCCTACCCGCCCGACAGCCTCGATTGCGGCGACCTTTTCGACCGAGACGACCGCTTTTTTTACCCGCTTATCCTTGAGGCATATCCGAGCCGCGGTCTCGGCAAGGGTTTCGACAAGGGTGTACCGCATCCCGGATGCTTTTTTCCTGATTTTCGCGACGATGTCGCGGTAATCGACGGTATCGGTAAGATCGTCGCTTTTCGAGGCGGGTTTCAGGTCGATGGAAAGCTCGATATTGATGACGACCTCCTGCTCCTGCCTGCGTTCGACCTCATCGACGCCGATTAAGGTTTTGACGACCATGTCGCGGATGAAGATTTTGTCCATGATGTACCGTTCAAATTAGCGCTACCTGGCATTTAGCGGGGATAGCGCATTTTTCCCTGTTGGATATCCGATCGGAACTGTAGCGCTGACCTCCCGGTCGGCTGGACCGCTGACGTCCCCGTCGGCAAACAACCCACCCTATAATCGTCCCGGTCCTGTTAAGCAGGTCATCGAAACGCGGACGGGACGTCCCCGATCCAGCCGACCGGGAGGTCAGCGCTACAATCCAAACGGAACTACGTCAGCTTTACCGAAAGAGTAACAATACAATATCACACCCTAAACAAAAATACCGCAAATTACCGATAATCCTTTGACAGAAAGCAGGATTACTGTTAGGATAGCCCATTGTCTAAAAGAGAGAGAACTAAACAAATGGAGGAAGCTAGTGGCTTTCGATAAGGCTTCCAGGACCGCGGTCATTGAGAAATACAAACGCGGTGAAAAAGATACGGGCAGTACCGAGGTGCAGATTGCGCTTCTGACGTCGCGTATCAATCACCTCGCGGACCATCTCAAGACGCACGTAAAGGACTTCCATTCACGGCAGGGATTATTCAAGATGATCGGACGTCGCCGACGTCTGCTTGAATATCTCAAGCGTACCGATGTGGAGCGATACCGAGCGGTCATCGGGACCCTCGAACTCCGCAAGTAGAATCGAATGGAAACAATGAGCCGTCTGGTCAGCGACCAGATATCTATCCCGATCGGTGACGAAAAGCTTCAGATCATGGTCGGACCGTTCGCGGGACTTGCCGGCCAGAGCCTTCTTTGCCGTTACGGCGACACTGAACTCTTAATCGCCGTCACAATGAGCAAAGAGGTGCGTGAGGGCACCGATTTTTTCCCGCTCACAGTAAATTACGAAGAGAAGATGTACGCTGCCGGTAAAATTCCCGGCGGCTTCATCAAGAAGGAGGGACGTCCAACCGACGTCAGCATCCTTACAAGCAGGGCGATCGACCGCCCAATTCGTCCATTATTCCCGGACGAACTACGTAATGAAGTGCAATGCGTGGTTCTCACGCTTTGCGCCGACCAGGTGAATCCACCCGACATCCCGGCCATCATTGGGACAAGCACCGCGCTGCTCCTCAGCGACATCCCGTTTGAAATCCCGATGGCCGCGGTTCGTGTCGGACTCAGAGAAGGCGAGATGGTCGTTCTGCCATCATGGCAGGACCTCAACGAGTCGCCCCTGGATTTAACGGTATGCGGTACGCGCGACCGTGTCGTTATGATCGAGGCTGGCGGCGACGAGATTTCTGAAGAGACCATCTTCAAGGCCATCGAGTTCGGCATGAGTCACATCCACGAAATCCTCGACGGTGTCGAGGAACTCAGGTCGAGGATCGGCAAGGAAAAAACTGTAGTCGAACCTCCGAAAGAACCATCGGATGATTTCGTAAAATTCGTATCCGGTCTTGTCGACAAGGTCTGGCCGTCGCTTCTCGGAATTACCGAGAAAAAGCCCCGGGAGAAAATAATCGAGGACCTAAAAAAGGATGTCATTATCCAGCGCTTTGGAGAGGACAAGGAAGTATGGACCCGCGAGGAAGAGTTCGAGAAGAAAAGGGCCGACGACGTTGTCGAAAAGCGCATCAAAAAACTCATGAGGGCAAGGATTCTCGACGAGGGTCTCAGAATCGACAATCGAAAAGCTGAGGACATCCGCCCGATCTGGTGCGAGGTCGGTGTCATACCGCGCGCGCACGGTTCTGCGGTGTTCACTCGCGGCGAAACTCAGGCCATGACTGTGACCACGCTCGGCGCGATCGGCGACCAGCAGAAGCTCGACGACATCGGTGTGGAAGAGGCCAAGCGGTACATGCACCATTATTATGCCGCGCCATTCTGCTACGGCGACACCGGATTCATGAGAGGTCCGGGACGCCGCGAGATCGGTCACGGAGCGCTCGCCGAGAAGGCGTTATGCAGGCAGATACCGGAGCTCGAGGAATTTCCCTACACATTGAGGCTGGTGACGGAGATCCTTTCGTCGAACGGCTCGACATCGATGGCATCGGTCTGCGGATCGACGCTGTCCCTTATGGATGCAGGCGTTCCGATAAAGGAACCGGTCGCCGGAATCGCGATGGGACTAATCACAGACCCCGACACCGGCAGGTTCGTGGTCCTCTCTGACCTTATGGGCATGGAGGATTTCTACGGCGACATGGATTTCAAGGTCGCGGGAACGCGCAACGGCATCACGGCGGTCCAGATGGACACAAAAACACAGGGTCTGACGATGGAAATGGTCAAGGCCATTTTCGAGCAGGCCCGTGTCGGACGAAATTTCATTCTCGGAAAAATACTCGAGACAATCGCGAAGCCGAGGGCGGATCTGAGTCCATACGCGCCGCGTATCACGACCGTAGTCATCGATCCTGAGAAGATCGGCGACTTAATCGGTCCTGGCGGGAAAATCGTGCGCTCGATCATCGAGGCGACAGGCGTTCAGATAGACATCGAGGACGACGGGAAAGTATTTGTAACATCAACCGACGGTCCCGCGATGGAAAAAGCGATTCAGATGATCAGAGAGATCGTGCACGAGCCTGAGATCGGCGAAATATATGAGGGCAAGGTAGTCAAGCTTGCGACGTTCGGGGCTTTTGTAAAGCTGACCGGCGCCCGCGACGGCCTTCTGCACGTGAGCCAGATCTGCGACAGGCGTGTCGAGAACGTCGAGGACTGCCTGAAGGTCGGCGACGTGATCAAGGTTTTAGTCAAAGAAGTCGATCCCGAGACCGGCAAGATCTCGCTCACACGGAAGGGACTTGAGTTCCCGGACGGCGATCCGATTCTCGATATCCTGGATTCCGCGCCCGTACGCGGACCGCGAAGCGATTCAAGGGGCGGAGGCGGAGGGTACGGCGGTGGCGGATATGATCGAGGCGGCCGTGACGACCACGGAGGCCGCGGCGGTGACCGTGGAGGCCGCGGCGGCGGAGATCGAAGGGGCGGCGGGAGCGGAGGTCGCGGTGGCGGAGATCGAGGCGGTCGAGGCCGGTAATCGATTAACTTATTTTTATTTTTTATTATGAGAAGAATAACCCCACCTGCGAAGGTGGGTTTTTGTAACACGGCCTTTCCTGTAGCACGGCTTTTCCTGTAGCACGGCTTTTCCAAGCCGTGATCGGGTCGCATGGACTTTTAGTCCATGATGGGGTTTAATCCATCTTTGCTTGATATTGTTCAGAATATTTATCCAGTTCTGCCCGAAAATGGTCCCATATTCTCCCAAGCACCATTACTATTTCATACCTAGAGAATGTTCTACTCCCCCGGAACTTATCATCCGGATTTGCTTGGAATAATCCTTTCCGGCAAAGGGACTGAAAGGACTCGTACGCCCAATGGTCGGATGTCAGATCTGCAAAAATAAGGCTTTCAGAATCGGAACCATCAATGCTTTCCTCTTCAGCAAAAATTGCGAAGTCAAATTTCGTCACTAACCTGTTCAATGTAACCACGAACTCAGCAATGGTAATTATTTTATCGCCATTGAAAAAGCCGTTTTCATCTCCGACCATAATCCCGCTGTTGTCCATCACTGCCACATAGCCGGCTGCCCAATGATTGTATGGGACATCCTGAAAATACACGGGACCGGTATCGAAAGGAGCGGACATCATGATTTTTTGCAGTCCCGGGTCGACGCTGAGTACTTCGGAGATCATTCGTTCGTAGATCCTGGCAATAATCGCCGCACATTCATATCGCGTAAAACTGCGATTGCCGCGGAACGTGTTATCAGGGTAACCTTCGATAAATCCTTCAGACTGCAACGGGTCAAGGTACATGTCGGCACCGTCATTGTGATTATAAGGAACATCAACAAACTGTCCCGCTGATACTCCAGTCGCTAAAAGTAAAAAGATGCTGAAAAGAAGAGCGAGAATCATTAATTCTTTGCGGTTCATTGTGGACCCTCCTTGCGCCAGGTGAGACACAAATTCAATATATCGCATTTTTTATTGAAATGGAATATGTTTCAATAAAACCATGCGCCGGCGGCGCATGCTACGAAAAAAAAAATAAAAAAAACACCGACTGGAAAGTCGGTGCGACCCGGCCACGGACTGAAAGTCCGTGCTACACTATGGTCAATTCAGCGCAAAAGGACCTTTCAGGAGCAACGTGGTGGAGTCGAAGTGGTGGAGTCAAAAGCTTTTCTGGAAACTGATAGTTTCCACGTTCGTTATCTCGATCTTACTGGTCGCCATTCTCAACGTCGTTGCGGACCCATTCGGAATCTACGGTACCGGCCTGTACCCCCCGGTTGCGTCGAACCGCTATTTTGAGCTGAGGGTATCGCTTGAAAACTGCGAGCCTCCACCAGGCGCGCTTATCATCGGCAGCTCCCGCGTCGATTGCCTCGATGAGGGTTTGGTGACAGAGCTGACCGGTTATAAATGCGTTAATTGCTGGGGACCGGGCGCGACGCCTGAGATCTATCTGGCAATATTAAAAATGGCGCTGGATGAATTCCATCACCCGATAAAGCTCGTCATTGTGGGGGTCGAGCCGGGAATCCTTCTGAACGAACAAAATGAGGTCCATCCGCAGGCGAAAATCCTCCTCTCGTATCAGCGCTATCTGTCAAAAACGCCTGAATTGTCGGTCTTCTGTGAAAAGTCGAAACGACTCATCTCGCGCGAACAGACGATCGCTTCACTCTTTGTTTTGACCGGGAGAGCCGAAAATCTGTCAACCAATGATTTGATGGATTGGATTCCGACTCAGGACCTGGACTTTGGGATTCGGAGGGTCGGGGGAAATCCGGAAGACAGACTGCAGGCTGAAATTCGATACAGGGTCGATCGACTTAAGAACTTCGGCAATCGGGGCCTTTCCGAATCCCGGACAAGGTGCTGGGATGAATTTCTTGAGATGTGTTGTGACAACAAAATTGAGGTGTACGCATTCACGCAGCCGGCGCATCCCGATTTAACGAAAATTTTATACGAAAACAACGCCGGGGAGATATATCGACCGTCGGTGGATCATCTCGAAAAGTCCGTTTTGGAAGTGGGGGGGGAATTTCGGGGGTACATTTATCCTGACGAATTCGGAGCGGATAGCGAGAATTTCAGGGATGCGGTCCATATGGACAAGGAGGGCGGCGATAAACTGCTGGAGGATTTGTTGGCTGGTTTTGGAAAGTAGTGAAAGAAGCCATGCGCTGGCGGCGCATGCCACGAAAAAAAGTTTACTTATATTGAAATTTGGGATCGCGTTTTTCGACGCCCTTGATTTTTTTCATTAGTGGTGTATATTGTCCAAGTAATGCCGAATTCCCTGAAGGGGTACTTTGTGACCGTTCGGGGAAACGGGGGACCCAATTAGTGGGGCTAATCGCCAATCCGGCGAAGGAAACCTCTTTGATCCTAGCCCGTCAGCTAACCTCGTAGGCGTCAAAGAGGAGCTCCTCCAGAGAGATTCTGGGGCCTCCTCAGAATTTCTAACAACACTGGAGGCGGCTTAATGCCCGCAGAATCGTCTTTTAACGAACCAATCCCGTTAATCCCGTTAAGACAAATGCGCGTGCTTCTCAAGGCTTCAGAAATGCCTCTGCCGCTGTTTGCCGCATGGCCTTCAGTGGCGGTCATATTCTGACCGAAGGAGCACTGTGATGTCTGACAGGATTCGAAGGTTACTGCTCGGTTCCCCGCGAGACGTTACGGATACCGGTACGTACCACAAGATCGCGCTGGTCGCTGTTCTCGCATGGGTCGGACTTGGCGCCGATGGTCTCTCGTCATCGTCTTACGGCCCTGATGAAGCCTTCCGCGCACTGGGCGAACATCGGTATCTTGCTGTTGTACTCGCGATTGCTACAACTTTAACCGTTTTCGTTATCTCAACAGCCTACCGGAACATAATTGTTCATTTCCCCTTCGGTGGCGGTGGTTATATCGTCGCCGGAAAACTCCTGGGACCGCGATTCGGCGTCATATCGGGTTCGGCGTTGCTGATTGACTACATTCTAACGGTCTCAGTGTCTATCGCAAGTTGCTCAGACCAGATGTTCAGCGTCCTGCCATTGGAATGGCACGCGCTAAAGCTGCCGTTTGCCGCGCTGGTAATCAGCATCATGATTGTCCTCAACCTGCGCGGAGTAAAGGAATCCATCATGGTGCTGGCCCCTATCTTCTTCCTTTTTCTCATCACACATGCAATTCTGATCTTGGGGGGAATAGGCTCACACATTTCTGAGTTGCCGCGAGTGGCGGGCGAAGTTCAAAGCGGTTTCAGCCATGGAATGGCCACAATTGGATTAGCCGGCATGGCGGCAATATTCTTCCGGGCATTCTCTATGGGAGCCGGCACGTACACCGGGATTGAAGCAGTGAGCAACGGCCTGCAGATCATGCGTGAGCCGAAGGTCGAAACCGGCAAGCGAACTATGCGATATATGGCAATCTCCCTGGCTGTCACCGCCAGCGGGATTCTGATATGTTACCTGCTTTTTAATGTGACTCCGGAGGCTGGGAAGACCATGAATGCCGTTTTGTTGGAGCGTTTTGCGGCCAACTGGAGCATCGGCAGCCTGAACGTCGGACATGGATTTGTCGGACTGGCTCTTGTCGCTGAGGCGGTTCTGCTTGTTGTCGCTGCGCAAGCGGGTTTTATAGACGGGCCGCGCGTCATGGCAAATATGGCTCTGGATGGTTGGCTACCAAGACGGTTTTCGCAGCTTTCCGACCGTTTGACCATGCAATACGGCATCTTCCTGATGGGCGGAGCAGCGCTGTTGGTTCTCCTTTACACACATGGCGATATAACACTTCTTGTCACGATGTATTCCATTAATGTTTTCCTGACCTTCTCCCTCACCGAAATTGGCATGTGTCGTTTCTGGCTGAGGGAACGGCACAAGGGTGTTCCATGGTTATGGCCTTTGACTATTCATGCGATCGGTCTTATGACATGCCTTTCCATCCTGATCGTTGTCGTGTACGAGAAATTCGAGCGTGGCGCGTGGTTGACTATTCTGATCACATCCGTGGTAGTTGCCTTGTGTTTTGTCATTCATCGTCACTACGGTCATGTGAGCGAGAGGATAAAGAAGCTGGATAAGGATCTGGCCACCCTTCAGTCCAGTGGAGAAGAGATGGATGCTCCGGTGGATCCGGTGCATCCAACGGCAGTGATAATGGTGAGCAATTATGGAGGCCTTGGCATCCGCCAGGTGCTGCAAGTACAGCGTCTCTTCCCGGGACAATTCAGAAATTACATGTTCGTTTCAGTCGGCGTGATCGATTCGGCTGTGATGAAAGGTGTGGAAGAAGTTGAGCGCACGAGGCAAACCACCGAGGACTCTCTGAAGAAGTATGTCGCTTTGGCTCGGCATTTGGGTTACGCGGCTGACTACCGGATGAGCATAGGAACTGAGGCTGTGGAAGAGGCTGTCAAGCTGTGCCTGGAGATTCACAAGCAGTTCCCCAGTGCAATTTATTTCATGGGTAAACTGGTTTTTGAGCGGGAGAGTTGGTACTACCGCCTCCTGCACAACGAGACGGCATACCAACTTCAGCATCGCCTTCATTTCGCCGGTCTGGACGCCATAGTACTCTCGGTCCGTCTGAATAAAACTGATGATCTTTCTGCTCTGGATGGCAAATCCGGAGGATGAAATGATTGGTGCGCCAAACGACACGTCCACCGACTGGAAAGTCGGTGCGACACGGTCACGGACTGAAAGTCCGTGTTACTTATATTGAAATTTAGGGTCGCGTTTTTCGATGAACGCGGTAAGGCCTTCTTTCGAGTCCTCGGTGGCGTACGCGAGACCGAACAGGTCGGCTTCGAGATTGCCGCCCTCCAATGGCGTCACAGTGAGGCCATGATGGATCGATTCGAGCGCAAACCGGCACGCGAGTCCGCCATTTTTGAAAATCGCCTTCATTATTTCAAAGCACTTGTCCAATAATTCTTCGGGTTTGACGACATAGTTCACGAGGCCGATTCGCAGGGCGTCGCTCGAGGAGAAAATTTTTCCAGTGAGAATCCACTCGACCGCGTTGCCCTTTCCGACAAGCCTCGGAAGACGGATCGTGCCCATCGCGCCGGGAATGACGCCGAGATGGACCTCGGGCTGTCCGAATTTCGCCTTTTCGCTTGCTACCCTCATGTGGCAGCTCATCGCGAATTCGTTTCCGCCGCCGAGGCAGAATCCATTGACCGCGGCGATGGTCGGTTTGTGCATCGATTCGACCTTCATGAACACTCGCTGGAGCTCGCGGGCGTAGATCGGGGCGGTTACTGCGTTGAGCGTGGCGAGTTCCTTGATGTCGGCGCCCGCGATAAAGGCTTTCTCGCCTGAGCCGGTAAATATCACGCCCCAGACATCGTTATCCGCGAGGAGGGCATCGACCATCGTGTCGAGTTCCTTTATCGTTGCGATATTGAGGGCGTTGAGGGCATTGGGTCGGTTGAAATTGACGACTGCGACATTGTCTTTTACTTCCACGAGGAAGTTCTCATATTTGTAAGGCATGTGTTCCTCCCTGATTAATTGTTTGGAGGGGTAATGATACAGAGAAAACGGGTATCAGGCAACCCGTTTGTTCCGGAGGTCGTTTATGCGATCAAATCAGCGGTTTAACCGGTATTACCTGATTCGGGAGAAGGAGCCTGCTCCACATTGAAACTTGCGGTAGTATTTCTAAATGAGAATCCTACCTGTTCCCTCCCGTCCGGTCCCACACGAGCGCCGGTGATGACTAGTTTTACGTCATGCTCCATGAGCAGGACACCGTCGCGATATACCGCAAGACGCACGAAGTCGCGCTCATCTCCGACTGCGGGCTTCCATTCAACGGGCTCGAGATGGCAGTCGGATTGATCCGCAAGGAATCGTATCTCAACCACATTGTTCCCTGAACCAAGGCAATCGGAGACCGGAAACTCGCAGAGTTCCTCAAAATTGCTCAACTCCACTACTCCAACCTCTTTTGAGTTGACGTTGCACGCGAGTTTGACCGTGCCGCTGAAATAGCTCTCGGAATTTTTAATGACCAAACTGTAACCGCTGGTGATTCCGGGCACTATATTGCCATTCTTGTCGATATGGAGTTCCTGCCGTTTGCAGCCGCATCCATACAGAATGACTGCTGTCGCGATAAGCAGAATTGGGATAGCTGATCCCCGCATGTCGCACCACCGTTTCATTCAGGATGTCCCGGAATTCTTGAAAAAATAATATCACAATCGAAACCGGGTGTATATATGAATATGACTAAAAAAACGGGAAATTTAAAATCACAACATAATATAACCAGGACGTCGGGAAAGTTGAAGGACACTCACAGCCAATGATTTTTTGCAGGAACTTTACCAGCTCCAGCCGAAACCCACGACGGGAAAGATTTCCTCGTCGTCCGATGGGTTTGCATATCCTATTCCAACCCTCCAGAGGATGGGGTGGTACGCTGTGGGGAGATTACCATATTCGATAAAAATTGCCCCCGCACCAAAACCCCCGACCGCGCCAAGGCCGGCGCCGGTAAAGAGTGCGTTGTCGTCACCCAGTGATGTGACTATAAATGCAGATGCTCCCACTCCGGCAAGAACAGTACCGACGCCGATACTAAAGCCAACCGGTGAGTCTTCAGGCATCACAAGGTAGTTGAGACCGAGACCTCCCCAGTCGGCGCCAAGTCCGAAGCTGATTCCGTCAGAAGAATCATGTCCGCTGTCCTCGCCCTCCGCATTGGCGGGTGAAATAGTTAATGACAGCAGCATAACGAGTGAAATAGAAACAATAAGGGTGATCCTCATGTTCTTAGCTCCGATTGTGGTTTATTTTTCAGCCCCCTGGTTTAAGGGCTATTTTCCATATTCGTAAAATCCCTTACCGGATTTTTTACCGAGATAGCCCGCCTTGAGCATGCGCCTTAGAATCGGCGGCGGCAGCATGCGCGCTTCCCCGAACTCATGGTACAGGATCTCCCCCACCCAGACCGCGACATCGATCCCGATAAGGTCGATAAGTTCGAGCGGACCCATCGGATGCCCGCAGCCGAGTTTCATCGCGGTGTCGATATCCTCTTTCGAGGCAAGTCCCTGCTCGTACACTCGCGCGGCATCGATGAGATACGGCACGAGGAGCCTGTTCACGATAAAACCGGGCTTATCGGTCGAGCGAACCGGCTTCTTGCCGATTGCGTTCGCGAATTCGAACACCTCTTCATAAACGTCCGGCAAGGTCTGCATCGCGCTGATCACCTCGACCAGCTTCATCATCGGGACCGGGTTGAAAAAGTGGAGGCCGAGGAACCGCTCGGGACGTCCGGACGCGGTCGCCATCTCGGTCACGGAGAGGCTCGAGGTATTCGACGCGAAGATGCATTCCGGTTTGCAGGCATCGTTGATTTTCGCCCAAGTCTGCTTTTTAAGCTCGATATTTTCGAAGATAGCTTCTATTACGAGATCGCAGTCGTGGAAGTCCTTGAGATCGAGCGTGCCTGTAACACATGCAACCGCTTTATCGGTGGCATCCTTGTCGATCCGCCCCTTCGCGGCCTGACGTTCAAAATAAGTGCTTATCCGCCCAAGCCCGGCGTCAAGGAGGTCTTTATTCGCCTCGGTCGCTACGACCTCGTAGCCCGCCATCGCGGTGACAATAGCGATACCGTGCCCCATCGTGCCCAGCCCGAAAATTCCGACTTTTTTAATGGCCATGTCTCTCCACCTCGAGGTCTGCAGTGCAATTCCCGCGGTACTCCGTGTAATTGAGGGCGAAAATATACCACCAATCGATGTCGAATTTCAAAAAAGGTAACACCTCTGCTAACTGACAATCGATCCGCTCCATAACTGTCGCGGTTCTGTTGGTTGGGTTGTCTCGGATTACAGGGAAGGCAAACACAACAGAACCGCGACAGTTATGGAGCGGATTCCTCCAGTTCAATCACATGGCTGAAGTGTTGCCAAAAGAGATTCATGATTGGTTGGTTTCAAAATTTACTATTTATGAGCGGACTTTTTCCGATTATTACTTAAAGATGCTTTGAATCGTTTAAAAATCCACATTTTGCGTTATACTAAGCTCCCCGATGAAGACAGGAGTGATGGCTATGAAACTGATCGCAGGACTAACAATCTTTTTAACGTTATTGTTGTTCCCATGCTACGCGTTCGCGCAGGATGCAGGGAGTGTCGAGGAAGTCGAGATCGGAATTCCCGACACATGGTCGTCGGCGCTGACACGTGTGCCGGAGGACGCGCAGGCGGATGTGATCGAGGCGTTCGAACTCGCAGGCTCCAACTCCGACGCCCTCGTGAACACGCTTTTATCCGTCCCCGATAACTGGATTCCCGGCGCTGTGTTTCTAATCAGGTATATGCCCGTCGAGGACCTCACGGTGATTACCGAGCGGATGTTCACAGACAATCTGAGGTGCGCCTATGAGGTCAGGGCGACATACCCGTGGTGCTCGGAGTACGATGAGGAAACTTTTCTTCATTATGTTCTTCCGATGCGGGTGAGCCAGGAGCCGCTTGAAAATTGGAGGCCGTATTTTCTGGAGCATCTGAAGCCATATCTGGCGGAGGCTACGAATCTCGACGACGCCCGTGAAGCCGCGGGACAGTGGATCTGGAGCCTCGCGAGTTTCCAGCAGACGCAGAGCCGCGACCAGGGTCCGTTCGAGACCATCTCAGGGGGTTACGGACGGTGCGAGGAGCTAATGAGCCTCTTCATCGACGGCCTGAGGGCATGCGGGATTCCGGCGCGTCACGCCTGGACGCCGTACTGGACGTACCAGGACAATAATCACGCATGGACGGAATATCTCGGTGGGGACCTCCTATGGCATTGTTCGGACGGATGGGTCCCAGCATGCGCGCAACGCACAGCAATAGTGTTGTCTTCGTCATTCGGGCTTATGGATGAGGGCCAAGGCAATATCTATCGGAATTTCGATGTCCCCGGCGCGCGGTATTCGATCATCGATTCAATCGCGGACTATCGCGACGAGTGCAACCTCACTGTTAAAGTCATCGACATCAGCGGTAACCCGATGCCGGAAACCGACGTGTATATTTCGATCTGGAATTATGGCGCTCTGAGGCCGATCGCGACCGGCACAACAGATGATAACGGGGAATGGAAAATCCAAATCGGACCGGGCGGGCTGTTTATTTCGGCCGGTGACGAGATTTCGGGAGCATTGGAAGCGCTCCAACTTCCGGAAGTTGCTGAATACATGCTTGAACTAAGACTCGGACTTGGAGCGGAAGTGCCACCTGAGACACTCTGGCTCAGGTATCCGAACGAGGGGGAGGCGCAGTAATGAATACAGTAAAATTTACTTGCAACCTGCTAGCCATATTTACGATACTGCTTTTTATCGGTGTTGCAGCGCTCGCGCAGGAAACAGAGACTCAACCCCGCAAGGAAGGATGGTTTTATTCCGACGAGCATCCCGACATCGTAGCGGCGCTCGAATCAAGCGAATTCAAAGACGGCGTGCTCGCGGCGTTAACTGACGCCGGTAAAAACTGGATCGAGCTCTGGGACGGCCTCGACAATATGGTCGGGCAGCATCGCGAGGATGGCTGTTGGATGCTGACCAACATGCCGCATCTCGACCGGCTCGAGATGAGCAAGCTGACCTTCATAGAGCACGTGAATTTCGCGTGGCTGACAAAATCCGACCTGCCGTATGACATCCCCGAAGAGCTTTTCCGGGAATATATTTTAACCTACCGTATCGGCGATGAGCCTGTCCGGCCTTATCGGTCCGACATCTGGTGGCAGTATAAGGATGAACTGGTCGGCGCCACTCCTGCTGAAACGGCCAGAAACATCAATCTTTGGGTAAACGAGAATCTAACCGCAAGGGAGCGCGGATTTTTCGGACCTCGCCCAGACCCGATATCGATCATAAAATCCGGGACAGGGACATCGAACGACATCGCCGTTGTAGCGATCGCGATGTGCAAGACCTTTGGTATCCCGGCAAGACGTGCGAGGGTCGAGGTTCTCGGCGAAGAGAAAGGCGGAAAAACCTGGCTCGAAATATACTCCGACAGCAACTGGATCCCGATGTACCCGGAAAATCCGGACGCTTTCGGCGATTACTCCTACGTGGAACAGGGTCACCCCAGAAATATCACGCTTGTAAGGGTCGAGTCGGCATTCGATTTCGAACAGGTCACATCGAATTATACCGATATCTGCACGCTGACTGTCAATTTCACTCGGAACGGCGAGTATGTGCCCGATTACGAGCATTTTACGGTCTCGGTGTGGAACGACGGAGCATGGCTGCCGATCGATGATATCTGGTATGGCACCGATCAGCCCGGCGACGATGGATTTAAATTGGTCCTCGGCAACGGATTTTACGTCGTGCAGGCCGGGGTCAGAAATTCGCGCGGCGACGCGTGGGTGCAGACCCGTCCTGTCATGATGAATCCCGGCGATGTTGAGATGCTGATATTGGACCTCGACATCCCAGCTTCGGAGAGCTCAGAAGTCGAATTGAGAAGCAGGGCTATCGATCCGCTGCCGGAAATCGATCTCAATTACGCGAATCCCGGCTCGCCCGCTCAATTCCCCGCGGATTTCGACACTGACGGTTACAAATGCGTGATGATTTTCGATCCTGTCGGGGAACCGTCGATTAGAATGGCGCCGATTGTGTCGGAATGGTGCGCGAATAACGGTGTCGAGCTAATCGGGATCGGAGTGGGAGACACATCGGCCGGGCAGGCGCTGTTCGACGGGCTTCCGACAACGGATGGGGCGTCAAGAATTTTCTACGGCGATCCTGACGGCACTACTACCGCAGCATTCGGTGTCACTCCGAATGATGAGGGAGCCTGGCATCGTCTGCCATTGGTGATACTGTTCTCGCCCGACATGGAAATAATTCTGTTGCAGGAGGGGCTGAATTTATCGATTGGTGACCTATTGCCCCGGGCGATAGAATTACAGGAGGATGGATCGGTTTCAGGTTGAAAGATTTTGGATTGCGGATGAGCCCAAACAGTTGCAGAATGTAGATAAATAGTCTACAATTGTAGATATAATGTCTACGAAAAATACAACATACGCTTTGTTCCCTCGCTCCAGGCTGCTGACACTGAAAGAATTGGTGCTGGCCGGAGGCAAGCAAATCCACCTTCGCGAACTTGCGCGGCGAACCGGTCTTGACCCTACCGGACTGGGTCGCGAACTGAAAAACCTTGAAATGGCAGGGATTGTTACAGTTGCACATTCGGGGAATCAGAAATTGTACATGCTGAATCCGGCTTGCCCGATACGTAACGAGCTTGTCATGATGATCCTCAAAACGGCGGGGCTCGCAGACGAACTCCGTTCAGCATTAATTCCACTGAAAAATAAAATAAAAAAAGCATTTATTTATGGCAGCTTCGCATCGGGAACACAGAAATTCGACAGCGATGTAGATCTCATGGTTGTGGGCAACGTGAGTTTAAAAGACGTTGTGAAGGCGGTAGCTGAAACAGGTCGTAAACTTTCGCGCGAAATCAACCCGACTGTTTTTAAATCCGATGAGTACGGAGAAAAACTTGAAGATCCCGGAAGTTTCCCAAAACGAATAGAAGGCGGGCCTGTAATTTACCTGATAGGAGAAGGAAATGGGACTTGAAGATCTGGCAAATGTGGGCGTGTTGGAAAAACTCCCGGCAAGCTGGACCGAGGTCAATGGTTTACTGAAAAAAGCCGGAAGGAAACTATCCGATGCGAAGTCGGACAGCATAAGCAGGGAAACGCGGCTTGAACAGGCATACAATGTAATACTGACTTGCGCTTTGATCGCATTGAGAGTTGCAGGTTATCGCATCCTCAGTAAAAAATCCGGGCATTACACCGCTATCGAAACACTTCGCTACACCATTGGTTTGGACAACGATAAAATCGATTACTTCCAGTCATTGCGAGGCCTGAGACACCGTGACATTTACGAAGCAGATCTGGTCATTAATGAAGAAGACCTGTCAGATTCCATAAGAGAAGCTGAGAGCTTGCTGAGTGGCCTTGAAACCTGGATTGCCAAGAACTTTAAACCCTAGGTAATCGGTTATTTTGCGTCAGGCAGGTAAAGAGAAATAATACCGTTACGTATACTTTCGAAACGGAAACATTCCATTCCTGGAATAACCCATGCGCGGGCCGCGCATGCTACGTTACTGCGCATGCTTACTACCTTCGATCACTGCGAGCGTTCGCCGAAGGTGACGGACAGGGTCAGTTCAACGCCATCGCGTAGGACAATAACCTCGACCGTGTCGCCGGGGCTGTATTTGGCCAGGGCATCGGTGTAGGCATATACGTCCGTAATTTCATAGTCGCCCAGTTTTATCATGCAGTCGCCCGCTAACATTCCCGCAGCTTCAGCGGGACTTCCGGGCATCACTCCAGCGAGCCAGTACCCGCCCTCCATCTTCTCGAAGTCCGGCATCGTACCGAGATAGACCTGACGGGTTGGAGCAGTAGCCGGGTCGCGTCCGACCGCACCGGCGGGGACGTCCCAGCTCTCGAATGTAAGCATCTCATCGCGGTTCGCAATATCGATCACAACCTCATAGACTGTGTTGACGATCTCCGCAAGACCGTCGAAGTTGATCTTGTCCGCGTCGTCGGTCGGCTTGTGATAGTCCTCGTGAATTCCGGAGAAGAAATTCAATATGGGAATCTGAGCCTCATAGAAGTTGGTGAAATCAGATCCCACGATCATCGCGTCGACCTTGTGAATATCGACAGTCCCGTCCGGGGAGGTATCGGGCACAATTTCCTTCCATTCGTCCGCGCTGGCGAGTCCATGAACCGCGAAAAAGTCGTTACCCTCTTCATCAGCTGTTACCCTGCCGATCATGTCCATATTGATCATCGCGGTTGTTTTGTCGAGAGGAACGATCGGATTCGACACATAGAAACTTGAACCCAGGGCGCCGATTTCCTCGCCTGAAAAAGATATAAAGAGGATGCTTCTGCGGGGAGCGGTTTCGCACGACGCAAACAACCTTGCCAGCTCCATTAGGCCCGCCACGCCGGACGCGTTGTCGTCAGCGCCGTTATGAATCTCAGCGGTGGGATTCCCCGATATCGCGTCGAGGCCATAACCGATATGATCATAATGAGCGCCTATAATTACATACTGGTCGGAAAGTACTGGATCGCTTCCGGGGAGGATTCCGACAACGTTCCAGGTTTTAATGTAATCCCTGACAAGGTCGACATTAATTTCGACGGAAATATTTTCGAGAGGCGCTCCGAAAGCCATTTTGCGGTTTTCCATCTCGCCCTGGTACATCTCAAGCGGCGCATCCATTGTCGAAAAAAGAAGCTCGGCAAAATCCTGACTGACCTGCACGACCGGGATGGTCCGCTCGCCAAGTCCCCTCGGGTTATCAAAACCGATAAATGTGCCGGAGTCGCCGGCGGCTATGTAACTCGGACCCCTCGCGAGAATCAGCGCGGTCGCGCCGTGAACGATGGCGTTCATGACCTTCCATCGAAGCGCGGAATGCTCGGTCGGATTTTTGCCGTCGAAGACACTATCGGGATCGTCCCGTCCCGGCTCATCAAGAAGGCAGAAGACGATTTTTCCGTTAAAATCCAAGTCCTTATAGTCGTCCCAGCCGTATTCGTCCGCGGTGATTCCGTATCCCGCGAACACAACCTCGCCCGACACATTGCCACTCTTCGAAAAATAATATGGTTGAAAATCGACATTGAGCGTGCCCTCATTGTCGCTGTCGGGAGTCCTGATGATGAATGTATTCCCATTGCCGGGACTGACACCGCTGGTGATGTCGAAATCCTGAAAGTAATCGCCGTCTAAAGCGTCGCCGGGTTGAAGCCCGACCGATTCAAAACAGGATTTGACATGGTCGGCAGCGACCTCCGCGCCATGAGTGCCCGTCATGCGGCCTTCGAGATCGTCGGACGCGAGTAAGTTCACATCCTGCGCGATACGGTCGGGGTCGGCAGACTGAATCGCTCCATCAGCGAATGCAACCGCTGCAAAAATGAAAATCGAAATCAGACTCACGACTAAAATATTGATCCGGTACTTAATCACGTATTACTCCTCCAAAAAAGTTTGACCCATTATAGCTGTAAGCGGTTGCTTTTTTTAGAGAAATAATTAAATAATCCGGGGCTGTTCAGCCAACTTACTGATAATCCGCTCCATAACTGTCGCGGTTCTGTACGAAAATGCGCTTCCAACAGCAGAACCGCGACAGTTATGGAGCGGATCGATTGTCAGATGACTGATGTGCTGCATTTATTCGAAAAAGGGGAAAACAAAGAATGAAGGTCACATATGTTTACATCGCGATTATTCTTGCATTAACCGCATTTTACGGATCACCTGTCTCGGGTGAGGAAACATACGGCGGAAATCACGACAATTGCCAGGCGAATACCAACACTGAAGAAGGCAGCATTCATCTTGACGATGAAGCTGCGTCCGAGCCATCACCGGAGACATCCCAAGACCTCATTTTTCCTGGTGAGGTCCATTTTGCCAACATACGCCAGCTTACGTTCGGCGGTGAGAACGCGGAGGCTTACTTCAGCGCCGACGGCACGAAACTGATCCTTCAGTTCCATGAGGGCGATGATAAATGCGATCAAATTTATATAATGGATATTGAATCGGGTCAAATCAACCTGGTATCGACCGGAGGCGGAGTGACCACCTGCTCATATTTTCAATATCCGAATGACGACAAGATCATTTATTCATCGACACACCATTACGGCATCGAGTGCCCTCCCAAACCGGATCAAAGCCTGGGATATGTCTGGAAACTTTACGAGGAGTTCGATATTTTCAGGGCTGACCCGGACGGAAGCAACCTCGAGCAATTGACCGACGCGTGGGGTTACGATGCCGAGGGGACGTACGCCGAGGACGGAAGTAAAATCATATACACATCGATTCAAAGTGGCGATCTTGAAATCTGGACAATGAATCCCGACGGGTCCGACAAAACGATGCTGACGGACACTCTTGGTTATGACGGGGGGCCGTGGTTCAGTCATGACGGGACCAAAATCGTCTGGCGCGCTTATTACCCCGAAACCGATGAAGAGATCGCCGATTACAACTCCCTTCTGGCGGCAAGCGCCATCAGACCTATGGCTTTACAGATTCGAGTAATGAATTCCGATGGGACAAACCAGGTTCAGGTGACAGATAATGATGCGGCTAATTTCGGACCGTTCTGGCTCCCCGACGATAAAAGGATTATCTTCGCATCGAACTTCGAAGCCGCGTCGCACATGGACTTCAACTTATGGATCGTCAATGAGGACGGAACGGGCATGGAGAGGGTCACATATTATGACGGTTTCGACGGTTTCCCGATGTTCTCACCGGACGGGACAAAATTCGTATTCGCGTCGAATAGGTTCCAGGCGAAATCCGGAGACACGAACATTTTCATCTGCGACTGGGTGGAATAATAAAATGGTGCGTCCACCTTTGGAGTGGGTCTCATAGAGGTTTCATTCAAGGGAATCCGAATTATTGCCAAAGTAAAAATCCTATCGTAGCGCTGACCTCCAGGTCGGCTGGAGCGGGGACGTCCCGTCCGCGAAAGGTCACCGCATCTGGCAGTCCCGAACATGCCGACGGGGACGTCAGCGTTACAGCCGACCAGGAGGTCAGCGCTACAGTACCGACTGGAATTATAGTAGTACCAAATATCCCCACGAAAAATTGCGTGTTACCCGCTCTAAGCCCGGAAATGCCAGAAAAATTAATCAAAGTGGGAATTCATTTACCGGCCATGACGGCACCGGCGATGAAGTCGGGTCGATATGGCCGGTCTTCTTTAGCGACGCGTCGCAGAGAGCATAACCCCAGTTTATTAGCCTGCCCTGTTCCTCGCGAGTGAACGGCCCGAGACGCGTGCGCAAGGTTCCGAGTAAACGGGTAATCTCCGTGTCAGACGCCAGCGCGTTATCGATCCCGAGCTTGCCGATCTCATCGGTCAACGCCCACCAGACGATTTTTCCATCTTCCATCAAGCAGGAACATCTTTCGAGCAGACGCCTCCGGACCTCCCTGTTCGCGATTGTCTGTAGAATTGTCGAACGTCCGGTTTGGCGCACCCAGAAAGTGGACGGTGTCCGCCAGACTTCCTTCGAGACATTCGCGTCCGACACCAGAATCATGTCATGCGTGTCGAAAACAGGTTCGACACCGGACGGATCGTGAATCCCGCCGTCGCAGAGGATCATTCTGGTTCTCAGCTTCTCTTCCTTGAAAAGATCCGATGTCTCGTGCGGTTCCCAGTCAGCGGACCTGGTCGTCACGATTGTCGGCGACAGAAACGGCGGGAGTCCGGACGATGCCGCTACGGCGGTCGCCAGCATCAGGTTCGGCGATTTAAGTAATCCGAGACGCTCATCCCATAATCGATCGCGATAAATCCAGACACGCGAGTTTGTCTGGATGTTGCTCGCGAGAAAAATGAAATCAGGTCCTTCATCAGAGGATGGAAGATCTAACAATGTGGCACGTCCGAATAGATGTGCCTCGTATTTCGCTTCGAGCGCGGTAGACACCAGTCCGAAAAGCATCAACAGCATATTGGAAATTGTCGGGAGCGTGTCGATGTCCTGGGAACAGAGTTGTCTCAAGGGAGCGATTATTTCACTATCGAGATTTTTCGCGACACCGTTTTCATCGAAGTCGAGGTTTTTCCACCTGTATCCGAGCCAGCATCCTGTTATGGAGCCCCCTGATATACTGGAGACAGATGTCAGTTTCGGCAAAAGTCCGATCTCGTTCAACCTGATCAGCGTGCCGAGATGAAACAACGTCGCCCTGAATCCTCCACCTGAGAGCGCGAGGGCGATTTTTTCCGGGAATTGTTTACGCTGGTTCATAATCGTCGTATTATACTTGAAAATGGTCGGGACGAGGGGATACCAAACTGACCTGAAACACCTTGAACTGGTATCCTGTTTTTGGTGTCAAACTGGGGATTCCCAAAAGCCGAGGCGGTGTCATATACTTATGTTGACAAAAATCTGGAGCAAGCTGTATTTCATGAGATTTTCACGTTTTTTTCTCCTGCTGTTCTTCACGTATCTCTTCTTTGCCTGGTTCGGATTGGTAGCGGCATATTCCCAGGAAGAGGACCCGGAAGACCCCGTGCTCAGGACGCCTAATTTCGTTAACGGCGACTACGGATTCGGCATGGCGTTTCCGGACGGATACCTTCCGTTCGATTTCTACGATGAAGAAAACAAAGTCTGGTCTCTCAACATTCTTGGAGAGATGGAACAGGCATCGGCTATCCTTAATGTGGAGCCACTTCCCGACGACATTGTTGATGTCGCAGGCTACTGGCAGCACATGAAGGACCGCGACACGTATATGGAGCACAACATCACGTATGAAAAAATCGACAGTGTCGCGGGAGTCGGGGCGATACAGGCGCGCATCGAGGGCATGGAGGTCGATAATTATCTCCTCGCGATAACATGGGTGTTTGTCCACGATGGACACGGTTTCGTGCTGAGTTCGTACCCTCCGATCGGCGGCGACAACAACCTCGCCCGCGATTTGGGAGCGGACCTGGTCGAACAGTTCAGATGGATGACGCCCGAAGAGATCGCGGGGACGGAGGTCGAGGAACCGAATCCCGAGATGCCCGGCGGACAGGATTTTTAGATCCCCCTGATTTAAATAAAATATTTGTAACACCTCAGCCATGTGAATGAACTATAGGAATCCGCTCCATAACTGTCGCGGTTCTGTTGTTGGAAGCACATTCTCATACAGAACCGCGACAGTTATGGAGCGGATTCTCATACAGAACCGCGACAGTTATGGAGCGGATTCTCATACAGAACCGCGCCAGTTATGGAGCGGATCGACTGTCAAATGGCTGAGGTATTTCAATTATTTTAAGAAGATATGTATGTAAAAGTTGCCTTTTTGTGCGGAAAATATTAAAAAGGGGTAATTTTTGCCGTATGGTGAATCAACACATCGTATGAATAACGAGGACTTGACAAAAACGGGCGAGGGGGAAACAGAGACAATAACGGAGAATGTCCCGATCGTCGGGACGTCCAACTCGCGGTCCCGACAGGCGCTGTGGCTTGCCACACCGTTCATTTTTATCGTTTTCTTTTTCGTTGCCTTCGGAATCTACCTCCTGTCCTCAGGTATCGATATTTCTTACGCGGTCGGGACGAGCGGCTGGGTCGCGCCTCCCGGAAGCAAACTCGCCGGTCACGACATCGGCGGGAAATCGTTCAACGAAGTCGAATCCCTGCTCGAAAATATGAACTCCGAGTTCTCAGGCCTCTCGGTCTGGATCGTGGAATCGTCGCTGCTGCCGTCAGTTTACGCGGGCGATCTCAACTTCACGTCATCGCCCGACCATTTCGCCCTGTCGATCGCGCCGGACGAATTCGGCCTCAGTATGGATCTGGTGTCCATCGAAAAAGAGCTGGACTCCCTCGACCAGACCTCCAATGGAATACTTCTTTTCAAGGACAGGCTGGACCTCTGGAATAAACCTCCCGAAATCGACGCGAAATTTTCGCTCGATCGCGATGCCGCGGTGAAATTTCTCGAGGGGATTAAATCTACGGTCGATTGTGAACCCGTAAACGCGTCGATGGACCTTGCGAATCACAGGATTTCCCCGGCGCTGGACGGCGTGAGTGTGGACATCGAATCGACGCTCGCGGGAATTCCGTCTGTTTTCCCATCGCTCATTGATATCGCGGTCGAATTAAAAACGACACATACAGCCCCCGAGGTCACAGAGGAGGATTTCAAGGACATAGACGCGGAAAATCCTCTCTCCTCATACACGACCAATTTTTCAAAATGGAAACGAAATCGTTCATTTAATATTGAGCTGGGAGCGTCGCTTTTCGAGGGCGTTGTGATACATCCCGGCGAGGTTTTCAGCTTTAACGCCGTGACCGGACCTCGCGGGTATGAAGAAGGATACCTGGCGGCGCCGATGTATCTGAACAGCAGGCCGGAATTGGAGCCTGCGGGCGGAATGTGCCAGGTCTCGACTACGCTATATAATACTCTTCTACTTGCGGGATTCGATATCGTCGCCCGCGTGCCCCACTCAAGGCCGTGCAGCTATGTCCCGTACGGTCGCGATGCTACAGTGGCATACGGCTCAGTCGATCTGAAAATGAGAAGCACTCTCGCTCACCCGGTCATCATTCATCAGGTTGTTGATCGTCACAACGCAGGGACAATAACGTTCGAGCTTTTCGGACATCCCGACGACCATGTGAATGTTGAAATCGGCAACGCGTACTCGTTTATCGGACGTTCAGATTCGATGACGAAGTATGTAATCGACACCAGCCTTGAACCGTGCGAGGAAGTAGTCGAGGACGCGGGCGTAAACGGCATCAGTCAGCGCACGTGGCGAATCTGGTATGACGAAGCGGGTAATGAAATACGCCGCGAAGACCTTACGAGCGACCACGTAAGGCCGGTCGGGGCATTCATAAGGCACAATCCATGCGACGGCGCCCCTCCTCCATCATCGGAAAGTCCTTCCGAACCTCCAACGGAAACACCCCCATCAGACAATCCGGGCACTGTCTTTTAAGGCTTCGACTTCAATCCTGAATTATTGTATAATTTAAACGTGATTATTTTATCTTCACGCTAATGTCTTTCTGCAGGAGGCATAGCATGGCCAGAAATTTACTCCTCGTTCTGATAACGCTGCTGTTAATTCTTATCGGTTGCAAACACGGACAGGGGCCGGTTTATCCGGGAGACAAAGTGACGGCAGAGTTTACGCACTCCGCTCCGGACGGTTACGTTATGGGCAGGGAAATCCTGTTCGACGCTTCATCATCAACATCCACGCCGGGATCAATTATTCTCTATTCCTGGGACTGGGAAGACGAATCGGATGTTGAAAACAACGACACCGTCAAAGCATCGCACATTTTCGCTGAACCGGGCGATTACTCCGTGACATTGACGGTCAAAAGTGAGACCGGACATACGGCAAACGCCTCGAAATCTCTGACCATCTCTGACGGAACCGAGCCCGTTGTCGATCCCGAACATCCGGTGGCGGGCTATACATACCATGCTCCGAAGGGAATGGTCCCCGGTGAGGAAATTTCCTTCGACGCGTCCGGTTCCTATGACCCGCAGGATCGGGAGCTTACTTATTTCTGGGAATTCGGCGATCTCTCGACATCCGGACCTTCGTCTGAGCCGACAGTGTCACATACTTATCAAAGCATGGGTGATTACAGGGTCACGTTGACGGTCACAAACGACGCGGGGCTGGAGGATACTGACGATCACGCGTTATTCAGGTTCGGATACCCGTCCTTCCCGCCAATTGTCGGGACACTTGATGGAATCAACGGGAAATTCATGGGGATATCCGGCAATAACCTGGTCCTGACCAGCGCCGGCGACATTTATCTTGTCGATATCTCAGATCCGGTTCATCCGGTTTTGGCATCGGTAATTTCGGTAGACTCTGTCGAGTTCAACGAGATGGCAGTCGATGGCGAACTGGCGTACGCGGCAGTGAACGGTGATCAGATCGCTGTGGTGGACCTGCCTAATCCCGGGGCAACTCCGACGTATACACAATCGTCGCACTATATCACGGACATCAGCGTGCATAATGGATACCTTTACACCGCTGGAGAAGGACTCGTAACAGCCTACGATATCACCGACAAACTGCACCCGGTCGAGGCCGGAGAGTTCAAATTCATCGGAATGTGGTTCGGGTTCCTCTGGAATGGTAACATGCTCGTAACAATAGAAGATTACTGCAATGTCGATTTTTACGACTTCAATGATCCGCTGAATCCAATTTACCGAAGCAAAATTAACTTGAATGTGGGCCAAGTGCACGAAGCCCATATCTACGGTAACTATTTATACGTCGGAGTCGAGGATCAGGGATATCGTCTGATCATTGTCGACGGAACAGACCCGTCACATCCTTATTTACTTTCCAACGGGATTCAACTCCGTTACCCTCTTCCGTCAACCTTTGGAATTCACAATGGGTACCTATATATCCCTGCCTCAAGAGACAGTATCTACAGCCTGGATAACCCAGCAAGTCCGCGCCTGACAGGGACTTTGATACCGAGGTCGTCCGAACCCTCAGACATCACATTTTTTGAAAATTACGCATATATCATCGAAAAGCCCAGCGGATTAACGGTTGTCGATATCGGCGCGCCTGAATCGCCGCACATGGAGGCGATGGTTTGGGGGGGAATCCCGTATGGGGAACAGGCGTGGGATTTCGATGTCGAGTTAGTCGGCGATACCGCGTTTGTCACCGCCAGGGAAAACACTTTCAGCGCTGTCGATATCACCAACCCGCAATACACGCATGTCGTTTCGTCGCTGAATACCGGCGGTCCTACAACAGCGTTCGATATCCGGGGCGACCTGGCATTTGTGCCCCACAGTGCGGGAATGAGCATTGTGGACATCAGCGATCCACCGAACATGCATGAGGTCGGATTCGCGCCCGTTCCGAACGCTCGATGGGCGAAGGCCGGAGACGGCTACTGTTTTGTGTCGAAGGATCAAAATGGGATCTCCGTTGTCGACATCGCCGATCCGACGAATCCCGAGGTCATCGCGGAAATCGGAGCATCATCGGATTACACCGACCTCGAGCTTTACGGCAATTATCTGTTTGCGGGACGCCTGGGGCCTGAATCCGGCACTATTAAAGGCGCAATCGAAATTTACGATATCACCGATCCTGCAAATCCTGTTTTTATCGATGAGGTCGGAACTGAAAATTACCCCATGGACCTCGAGGTCGAATCGGACAGGCTGTATTTCCTGGGTAGGGGGTATAAAAACCTGTACTATCCCGGTCCGGCACGTCTCGATATTTATTCCCTCTCAAGTCTTCCGTCGCTCACATTACTGGGAGGCGTCCCGACGCTGGGTGAGGGACAGGACATGCAGGTATCGAACGAATTCGCGTACGTAGCAAATTATGAAGGGCATTTCTGCATAATCGACGCAAGGGACCCGGTAGATCCGGAGATTATCGGGGTTTTATACGACGGCTATCTGAGCCAGGCTGTGGGAGTAATGGGTAACATCGCATTTACTCTGTCTACGTGGCCAGACGGCAAATCACCGAAATACAATATTTATACGCTATGGTAGACAGCCTGATTTGGCAGTCCCGGAATCGAACTCTGCGCAGTTCCTTGAAGCGACCTCGCGGTGATTTATGGCTTTTATGAAAATTTCTGGATTTAAACCTTGACAGTTAAAGCTAAATAAGAGAGAATGATTAATTGCCTGCACTGATTAAGACCCCCAAATCTTCCCAATGCAGAGTAAAGAACAGGAGGCTTTCAAAGTCTCAATGAATATTTTTGTAGGAAACCTGAGTTTCAACACAACCGAGGACATCATCCGTGCCAGTTTCGAGCAGTTTGGCGAAATTGAGTCGGTCAACCTGATTGTTGACCGCGACACAGGACGCTCCAGGGGTTTCTGCTTCGTCGAAATGCCGAACGAGGACGAAGCTCGTGCAGCTATTGCCGCAATGGCAGGCCGAGAGATCGACGGTCGCGCTTTGAACGTGAACGAAGCCCGTCCGCGTGAGGAACGCGGTGGCGGCGGTCGCAGTGGCGGCGGCGGCGGTGGATACCGCGGCGGCGGCAGCGGCGGCGGCGGCGGACGCAGCGGCGGCGGCGGCGGTGGCGGTCAGAGACGAAATCGCTGGTAGAAATACCGGAGATCAAGCGTCAAACCGTCCGGTGGGCTGACTGAATTGATTGATCCTGAGTGATAACTGTTCTAGATTCGCAGACGTGACCCAGACAAGAGATTTGAAAGCTTATTTCACCGGAAAATAATATAAAGATTCTAACTGGCGTGTAGCCGGAACGGATCGATTCGAAAAGCCCGACCTCCCAAGGCCGGGCGTTTGTTTTTTAGGTATGTTATTCAATGACTAAAGGAATCCGCTCCATGACTGTCGCGGTTCTGTAGGAAAATGGGCAGTTAACAAATGTGGCGTTAACAAATGTGGCGTTAACAACAGAACCGCGACAGTCATGGAGCGGATAGATTTCAATTCCCTAATCCGATTTGCCGGATTTTCAGTTTCATCGTATAATAAGCATGTACGATTTCAGGGCTCGGCAGGAACATATCTCATTTAGGAGGGAACCCATGACGTTCCTAAGGCTTATGCCAGCCCTGATTTTTGTATTTCTCCCGCTCTTGATCGGATGTAACGGAGGCAGCGGCCCGGTTTCGCCGTCGGATGACCCGGTCGCCAAGTTCACGCACAGCGCGATGGGCGGATACAATCCCGGCGAGTCGGTGATTTTCGACGCGTCGACATCGTCCGGCGGAATTTCGAAAATCGTCTCTTACGTCTGGGACTGGGGGGACGGAAGCGATCCGGAAATTTACACGGTCCCGTCCGCCGCGCACACGTTCGGCGATGTGAAAAGCTTCCAAGTCGCGCTGACGATTGAGACGCAGTTCGGGAAGTCGGCGAAGATGTCCCAGGTTGTGGACATTGTCCTGCCCGGAGGCGCCCCGGTCGCGGTTCTGAACTATGACGACCCTGAGGGATGGAACCCGGGCTCAAGGTTTTATTTCGACGGCTCGGAATCGTACGACCCGGACAATGACATTGTGAGTTACTACTGGGAGTTCGGCGACGGGAGCAGTTTTGGTCCAAGCGAATCTCCCGCAGCGGAGTACAGCTATCCAGATGTAGGCGAATTCGAGGTGAGGCTGACGGTAAAGGACGGCAGCGGAAGAAGCTCTGTGTCGGGAGCATTGGAGTTATCGATCGGAAGGCCGCTGAATCCGGAGATTATCGCTACATACATGCCTGGTTGGCAGCTCATGAGCGCTTCCAGTTACTACGATGATTATACCCTTGTGTTGGACGGCAGCAGGGTCTATACGGCAATTGAACGCAGGGGCTTGGAAATCTACGACTTTTCCAATTCTGAAATGCCTGAAATTACAGGCCAGGCATTCACGTCTGATCGTATTTATGAGTTTACGGTCCGGGATGGCTATGCGTATGTGCCCGATTCGTACCAGGGCCTGCTAATTTACGATGTCGGAGGCTCAGGAAATGCGAATGTCGTCGGGACTTTACCCAGACAATACCTGACGTGCATAACCCTGGTCGGAGACAGAGCGTTTGCTGCAGGTTCTTGTGAAGGGGGGGAAATGGAAAAATGGGACATTGCAGCCATTGACATTTCGAACATTCAAAATCCTTTCGTTACCGATGAAGATTGCTGGGGAGCGACAGTGTGGTGCCTGGATGCCAACAATGACTATGTTGTCTATTCGCGTTCAATTTATTACCCTGACTATGAATGCCATCTGTATGTCGATAAAAGAACGACGCCAGGAGAGTTTGAAAATATCGCCTGGATCGAGCATGAAGGGTCTGCATACGATATCGCATTGAACGGTAAATATTTTTACGCCATCTTCACCAGGGTCGATGCGCCAAGATTGGAAATTTTTGAGATTACTGATGATTTGGAAGTTATCAAAGTGAACGAGAAACAACTGGGTGAAGGCAATGGTCAAGGCGAACTGCAGGTTGTTGGAAATTACCTCTACATATTTTTCGAGGAGGCGTCATCAGATATGGCAATTTATAATATTTCCAACCCAACCGATCCTCAGGGCATTGCAGGAGTTAATGTTCATAAATTGTCATATACCGGCTATGTCGACCAAAACAAAGCAGTAATACTATCCGCAGGCTCATCGGGCAAGGACGTCACCTTCACAACAATCAAACTCTGGTAATCAAAAAGCCCCTTCGGTTTGTCGGAGGGGCTTTTGAATTTCGAACAACATCCTCGTCAGTTACTTCACAACAAAATTGACCAGCTTCCCGGGGACAACGACCACTTTCACTACTTCTTTGCCCTCGAAGTATTTTTCAATCTTCTCGGTGCGGCAGATCAATTTTAGGTCATCCTCTGTGATGCCCACAGGCACCTCGACATTGTCACGGACCTTACCGTTCACGCTGCAGACGATTGTCACCGTATCGCTTTTCAGGAATTCCTCATTGTGCTTCGGCCACGGGGTTTTCAGGATCGATTCGGTATTCCCCAGACCCTCCCAGCATTCCTCGACAATGTGAGGCGCGAACGGCGACAGCAGCCTCAGTAGGACGCCGCAGCCTTTCGCCAGGTCGCTTAAGATAGCCGGCTCGACAGGATTGGGCATGAAGTTCGCGAGGATATTGAACAGCTCCATTATTTTCGCGATCGCGGTATTCAGGGTACGTCGCTCATCGATGTCCTGCGTGATCTCCCTGATCGCGTAATGGACCGCCCGGCGGATTTCGTCATTTTGGATCTCGCCGACCGAGCCGTCCGACGGAACAAATGATTTCTCTCCTTCAGGCTTATGCCGGTTCAGAAAATAGCCCATGCGCCAGATTCGGTTCAGAAATCTATATTGACCTTCCATGCCGCTCATGCGGTAATTTTTAGGAGGGAAAGTGTCCTTCGGTTCGTTCTTGCCGCGCTCGATATGGTCCTCCCAGTCGATGTCCCTCTCCGGCGGTGCGGCAAACAGGATGAAAAGGCGGGTCGTGTCCGCGCCGTACGCTGTCGTGAGATTCCTCGGGTCCTCGGTGTTGCCCTTGGATTTCGACATCTTGTGTCCGCCCCACATCACGATGCCCTGAGTGAGCAAATTCGGGGCAGGCTCGTCAAATTCAAGCCAGCCAGCGTCGAACATGGCTTTCGTTGTGAAGCGAAAATACAGAAGGTGCATGATCGCGTGCTCCGGACCGCCGATGTAGAGGTCTGGAGGCGCCCAGTATTTGACATCTTGTTTTTTGAATGGGACATCGGTCGCTCTCGGAGAGCAATATCGCAGGAAATACCATGTCGAATCGACAAACGTGTCTATTGTGTCGGTCTCGCGATGTCCCGGCCCTCCGCATTTCGGGCAGTCGACATTAACCCAGCCCTTTGCGGATTCGAGCGGACTCCCCTCCCCGCCGATGAACTCGACCTCTTTGCTTGGCGGCAGCAGAACGGGCAGATCCTTGTCGGGAACAGCGACCGGGCCGCAGTTGTCGCAGTGAATTATCGGGATCGGAGCGCCCCAGTACCTTTGGCGCGAAATCAGCCAGTCGCGCAGACGGTACGTCACCGTCACACCGCCCTTATGTTCGGATGCAAGCTTATCAGCGACCACTTTCCAGAAATCTGTCGATTTCATCCCGTCATACTTGCCGCTGTTGACCATAATCCCGGAACCTGTGAATGCTTCATTAATCGGAGTGTCGGGATCGATATCGCTGTCCTCGGGCTTGATGACCCGGACTATCGGTAGCCCGTATTTTTTCGCGAACATGAAGTCGCGGGTGTCGTGGCCGGGCACGCACATGACCGCGCCGGTGCCGTACTCGGCCAGAACATAATTGCCGATCAATATCGGGATTTCCTTCCCGTTTATCGGGTTGATGCACGTTCTTCCCAGATGCATGCCGACCTTTTCGGAGTCCTCGCTCGTGCGTTCGATCTCGGACTGCATCACGCACTGTTTTACGAATGCCCTGACATCGTCCAGCTTATCGGGGGCGGTCAGTTTTTCGACAAACGGATGCTCCGGCGCTAATACCATATAAGTACAGCCGTAGAGCGTGTCGGGACGGGTCGTAAAGACCTCGATATCATCTTCGAAACCTGGGACGTGAAACGAGATCATGCATCCCTCGGACCGGCCGATCCACTCGCGCTGCATGTCACGGACCCTCTGCGGCCAGCCGGGATTGAGCTTGTCGAGATCGTCGAGCAGACGCTGGGCATAGTCGGTGATCCTGAAATACCACTGCTTCAGTTTGCGAATCTCGATCTCGGACTCGCACCGCTCGCAGACACCGCCCTCGGCCTGTTCGTTCGCGAGGACGGTTTCGCACTTCGGGCAGTAATTGACCCTGCCCTCTTTTTGATAGGCGAGGCCCCTGTCGAACAGGAGCTTGAAGAGCCACTGGGTCCATCTGTAATAGTCGGGACGGTGGCAGGCGACCTCGCGGCGCCAGTCGTAGGTGAAACCCATCCCTGTGATCTGCTTGCGGATGTATTCGATATTTTTCTCGGTCCAGGGACCGGGATCGGCTTTTTCCTTGATGGCGGCATTCTCGGCGGGGAGGCCGAAGGAATCGAAACCCATCGGGTGAATTACATTGAAGCCATTCAGAGCCTTGAAGCGGGCGTAGACGTCACCTATCGCGTACACCCGTGTGTTCCCCATGTGGAGGCCGGAGCCGGAGGGGTATGGGTACATTTCGAGCACATAATATTTTGCCCGGTTTGGGTCGGCATCGGTCTGAAACATACGGGACTCGGCCCATTTTTTCTGCCATTTATCCTCGACCAGCCTGAAATCGTATTTGGAATCCATTTCTTTTCTCCAGTAATTCCCCTAAAAATAATCCGACATTCGGAGCTTATTTTACTGGGGCAATCGGTTTGGGATTTTTGTGTCCGCACCGGGAGGCCGGGGATATCGGGGGACACAGCCCGAGGTTGGGGTTGGCCCACATCACCGGGATGCGGGCCGGAGAAGGTCGAGAGTACGGGGAAGAGGATTTAAGGTTCTTGTTATCATGGTCAGGTCACTCATTATAATCGTGACGTGCAAGGGATATATAAACCCATGGGGAAGGAATGTCAAGCGCCGAGTCCGGGCTGCGCTATTAAGCCATAAACCGGGATATTTTCTAAATCTATAATCCGGTATAATTTTATATCAAAAATACTATTGATTTTTTGAAAAATGTGTTAAACTGTTAATCAGAAATTAGAAGCGGTGAAGACGCTCACACAATCGTACGTTAAAGTGGTACGGGGTTGATTTTTAAAGGCAAAGGCTTTAATGTGTTAACTGATAGTCGGTGGCCATTGGGCATCGGCTCTAAATCAGAAATACTACCTTATCTAAAGGAGGCTGCTTATGAATCGGTGGACAGTGCTCTTCGCTTGTGTGCTCGCAGCTGCACTTTTAGCGTTGGGCTGCTCCGGAAGTAACACCCCGGTAACTCCGAATAACGGGCTTACTGAGAGGGAAATCACTTCCGGTCCAACAACACAAACTCACCTCTGGGGATATTACGACATCTATATTGATGTCGAGAACCAGACTGTGGAAGCGGTACCCAACAGGAACGTTGCCTTCACAGCCAACGTAGTGGGTTTTGTGAACAAACCCGCCACGAATCTCCAATTCGACATCTGGGGAACCCCCGTTGCATTGGACGAGTCCTTTATAGACGTCGATATCGACGTTTCAATCACTCATCCTTTCCCGGGACTGAACCAGTATGACGGATACGATGTTCGCGGTATCTTCATGGGCATAGGCTCAGAATCATTAAACTATGATCCTGACCTTGTCTATGCAATGCAAGGTGGGACAGACCAGGTCATGTACGACTATGACCTTGGTGACGATCCCGACATCGGATATGATGATCCTTACGATGGATTAGTCGGTATGCCCGATGGCTTCACCCGCTGGTGGAACCCGGAAGAGTTCGGCGGCGGTGTCCTTGGCTACATCCAGGGCAAACTCGCGACCCCCGGCTACGAAGACAGCATCACCGCAACACTTAACCCTTACAAGTACTATGCGGACGGCCTTAATCCCGACGATGATGTCTATCCATGGTTAGTGGCCAATGCTGCCGATGATTACTTCGTACAGGGCGTCTTCACCGCGGGATCAACCAACACAAGGAACTACTACCTCCGCTTCCCAACCCCCGATCCTCACGTAAATTACGGTTATGCGATCGCGGCTGACTGGGGCGAGCATGAGGCTGCAGATCCTCCTCCTGCCGAAAGCCACATGGTTGAAACCCCGGCCATTTCGGTCACCATTGAACCCGACCTTTACTTTGTTGACAACACTATTAAGGGCGGAGACTTCATTGCTGACATCGACATCTGGAGTTGGGACTATCAGCCGGCAACAGTGATAATCGAGCCAAACTTCCACAGCGCAAACGTGGCAGCTACAGGCCCGACAGGCGGAGACGACAACTTCTCAACATGGTCTGTTGAGTTCACGCCTGACAATCTCACCCAGCTCGAAGGCAACGAGTACTGGGTAATCGCTGAGTACACTGATTTCGATTACACCGCCAAGGGCACGGAGTACTCCGTAGGTACAGAGTATCCTGATGCTCCTCTCGCCGCGTTCTTCAAAATGGCGCTGTGGGTATCACCAGACCCTTACTGCCTTGATCTACAGCCCACACTGGAAACTCTGAACGGCGTAGCCACCTACATTGGCACTGCCGATGCGATGACCGATTTGGAGTTGGTGGGCACTAATTTTGAAGAAGGGCCCGGATTGGCAGTAGATGTCATGCAAGGCTCCACGCTCATAGTGAGTGGCACCAATGTCGTGTGGGTTGATATCACGACTGTCACATTCGATGTCGACATGACCGGTCAAGCCGGCGGCTCATATGACATTCGTTTAACGAACGGCTGCGGCGATATGCTGCAGGTCACTAAAACCGGCATGCTTGCTCTCCTCCAACAGCTCGTCGTTGTCGGCACCCCCAACATCAACGTCGGATCAGGCATGATAGATATCGCTATCGATCCTTCAATGGATCGGGTCTGTATCAACCGTGGACAGACCTGGACCAAGTACGAAGCCAACTACACAATCTCCAACAACTACCCCTTCTGGGGCGGGGGCAACTATCCGGCAGGGAAGTGCGACGTCCAGGCGTGGGGCGTCCTCTACCCCTTCTTATACAACGGCCAGTATTGCGCTTGGTGTTGGGGCGACTGGTTTGGTTCCGTGCCGGGTGGTTGGTACTGGACAGCCATACCGTCCGCGAGGGACTTTTGCAACATCCAGGGCACGAGCACGATAGCGGGGATATACGATGCTGCGAACTATTCCTATTACATTTACATGGAATCTTCCGGTTACAATGTCTTCCCAAGCTACTACATGATCTATCCCCCCTTCTACAACGGCACCGGCAACTCAGGCGTGGTCGGATCTGCACTTCTCGCGACTGATTATATGAACGATACCACGAGCCGCCGGATGTACTTCCTGGAGAACCTGCTCGCCAGCAACACCGCCGTCGTTGAGAGGTACGTCATGAGCACTTCGCCGACTTTCCAGATCGCGTTCGGCCAGGGCTTGCTCTATAATAACGCGCTCGACATCACCGTCGACTCGAGCAACAACATCTGGGTTCTGGAGAAGAACGTCAACGCCAAACCCGTAATCTGGGTTTGGGACGTCAACGGCAACCTGTTTGCCACCTCAGGAGAAATATCCGCCGCCAACTGTTCGGGTAACCCGCTGCGGATCGATGCCGCATTGGCCCCGACCCCCGACGAGGTGCACCTGGTTCACACAGCAGGCGTGACCAAGTTCTCCTTGTAACCTCGGCAGATCCTTATCCTTATCAAGCAAATCAATTGGCCCCCGCTCCTCTGCGGGGGCTTTTTTTATATGAAAAATGCCCCCATTGGGGGGCACAATTTTTAACCTCGAAGGTGAAATTTTCAATCTCCGAACTTTATCCCCTGGGCCAGAGGAAGTTCCGTTGTCCAGTTGATCGTGTTTGTCTGACGGCGCATGTAGGCCTTCCATGAATCCGACCCCGCTTCCCGACCGCCTCCGGTTTCCTTCTCGCCGCCGAACGCGCCGCCGATCTCCGCTCCGGATGTCCCGATATTGATGTTCGCGATGCCGCAGTCGGAACCCCGATGCGAGAGGAATGTTTCCGCGGACAGGAGATTTGTCGTGAAGGCTGCCGATGATAGTCCCTGCACAACTCCGTTCTGAAGCTCGATTGCGTCCTCTATCGATTTGCATTTCAGGGCATAAAGAATCGGGGCAAATGTCTCATTCTGGACGATCTCCCACTGGTTTTGAGCCTCAGCAATGCAGGGCTTCACGTAATGTCCGCTCTCCAGACCCTCCAGTGTTATCTTCTCGCCCCCGATGAGGATTTTTCCGCCTGATAATTTTATTTTTTCGATCGCAGCCTGCATGATTTCGACCGCGGACGCGTTCACGAGCGGTCCCATGAGCGTGCCGTCATCGAGTGGATTGCCGATCGGAACCGATTTGTACGCTTTAACAAGTTTTCCAATGAGTTCGTCATAAATTTTTTCGTGAAGTATTATTCTTCGTGTCGACGTGCACCTTTGTCCTGCCGTTCCGACCGCTCCAAACAAAATTGCCCTGAGAGCGAGGTCGAGGTTCGCGTCGTCCATGACCAAAAGCGCGTTGTTCCCGCCGAGTTCGAGGATCGTTCGTCCAAGGCGTTTTCCGACAACCTCGCCGATGCGGTAGCCCATCTCGCATGAGCCGGTCGCGCTGACGAGAGGAATTCTTTTATCGCATATCAGCTTTTCGCCGACAGCGCCGCCCCGTCCGACAACCAGGTTGAAAATTCCCTCAAGCCCGTTCGACTTCATTATTTTATTGCAGATGTGCTGGACGGCGATAGCTGTCAGGGGTGTTTCGCTCGACGGCTTCCAGAGCATAGTGTCGCCGCATACCGCCGCTAGCGCCGCGTTCCAGGCCCACACCGCGACCGGGAAATTAAACGCGGATACGATTCCGATCGTGCCGAGCGGATGCCACTGCTCGTACATCCGGTGTCCGGGACGTTCCGAGTGCATCGTGAGACCATAGAGCTGGCGCGACAGACCGACCGCGAAGTCGCAGATGTCGATCATCTCCTGCACTTCGCCGATTCCCTCGGCACGGATCTTCCCCATTTCAAGTGTCACAAGCGCGCCGAGTTCGTCTCTCTTCTCGCGAAGAGCGTTCCCGAGCTGGCGGATGATCTCGCCGCGTTTCGGAGCGGGCATCATACGCCAGGTTTTGAAAGCGTCCTGGGCTTTCCGCATTATTTTTTCATAGTCGTCGGCTCCTGCCATCTTTACCGTAGCGAGTTTTGCGCCGTTGATGGGAGTGAAGACATCGAGATCGCCTCCCGACGGGTTCTTTATCCAATCTCCGTAGCACGCTCCCGAGTTGATGTCCTCGATCCCGCATGCCCTCAGGATTTTTTCATATCGTTCGTTCATGTTAAACCCCCGTAGCACGGCCTTTCCAGGCCGTTTTGTAACACGGCCTTTCCAGGCCGTGACTGAGTCGCACGGACATTCCTGTCCGTGCTTTGTTTAATTCGGACATTCCTGTCCGTGCCCCTGACATCATGCACTGGAAAGTGCGTGCGACGCAAGCCACGGACTGGAAAGTCCGTGCTACAATTTTATTCTAAAATGCGCCAATAGCCCGTGACCCTGTGTCCCTCGCGCTCATGCGGGTCGACATAGGTGTACCGCACTCCCTTGTTGTCCATGAAATGCTGACGTTCGGTATCGAGAAACCAGCCATTTATGATTTTATCCTGATATGTGATGCTGCCGGCTTCGCGATATGTATCGACTATCGATGATTCGTTCGCACCCGGGCTTTTCTGCCCCGGAAGTGTCCCGCCTGCGAACGTATAAACCAGAACCCCCGCGAGGAAAACTCCAAGTATGATGATCAAAACAAGTATGGGCTTACGGAGAGCGTGATCGTCGTCGACCCGTCCGAGGTTCTCGGGAAGACGCTGGGGTGGCATCATGACCTCGTCGCCGGGGAAGTCGACAAGCTTCCCATTTTCCTCTTCTTTTATTTCTTCATCCGGGTACATTTCAGTCCGCCAGCGTTTCCGAATTCAGCGATTCAGTATGAAAAGGTTTGTCCGCCTTTGCCAGATGGCTCGCCTCGAGGTCATCGATATATTTATTCAGGAGAATGGGAGCTTCGGGACTTTCCAGCTCGTTCAGAAAATTCCCGGAGCGGATTTCTTCGAGAATATCGTCGAGAATACGCCTGGTATGCTGATCGACCAGCCTCGGTCCCCGCATCGCGGCTCCGAAAGCGGCGGTCGGGCTAATCGCCTTGAAGGCCTCGACAGGTCCGAGCTTTTCGTAAATGTTCGCGATGTGCGGAAGCTCGTAAATCGTGCTCATGCGGCAGATTGCGGGATCGTAACCGGCTCGGATCATTGTCGCGACGACCGCGCGGAGAAGCTCTATCACTCCGCCGACCAAAAGCGCCTGCTCGACGAACAAATCCGTCTCGACCTCTTCCTGGAGCGTGCTCCATCGTATTCCCGCGCCCTTACGTCCGCATCCGATAGCTGCCGCGAGCGTTGTAAGACGTCCCGCGCATCGACCCGACGCGTCCTGCACGATCGCAAGGATCGCCGGGACCCCGCTTCCTTCGTTATACATTCGAAGTACCTCGAGTCCGGGACCGTGCGGCGCGATCAATCCGCAGTCCAGACCCTCCCTCGGCTTCCATCGATTGAAATGAAGGCTGGCGCCGTGCGCAAGCACCAGAATAGAGCCGTCACGCGCATTTTTCTGAACGAGGCACGCGACCTCGCCGATGAATTCGTCCGGCACAAGAATGACAATCGCGCTCGCGTCACGGCAGACGTCCGCGATCGTCCCGACCTTGAATCCGTCCGATTCCGCCTTTTGCATCGCGGGGCTTTTTTCTCTAAGCCCTATGACCACCGGAAGTCCGCTCGCACGGAAATTATGAGCCTGCGCACGTCCCTGGTTGCCGTAGCCGATGATCGCGACAGTCTCGACAGGACCATCGGGACCGGTCATCGCCGGCATGTTGAAGGTGCGGTATAGGTGACCTGCGTTGCGCATGGACTCGGCCTTCTACAATCCCCGCTTCTCCTCGCGGAGTTTGATAATCGCGAAGATGCAGTAATTCATGATGTCGCGGTATTCGGACTCCCTGCCCTCGGCGACCTTCGAGTCCTCGCCCTTCGCCGAAAGCTCCTCGAGGCGCCGGACCCTGTTGACCTTGACGAGGATCTGGTCGGTGATCGACGGAAGGCGCATGTCGCGCCAGCTCTCGCCGTAATCGTGGTCCTTCGCGCGCAGGAGCGCCTGGGCCTCCGCGACAATTTCGTTATAAACCCGGATGGTGTCTTCAACCGACATTGCGTGTGTCCCCATTAATTTGAAGTGGGAGTAGTATACCAGACTATAGCGGGATGTTTACAATCCTTAATGACCGGAAGCCATGATTTTATCCGCCTGCCTGTAATCGGCGCGCACTGAGTCTAATTAGGACGGCCAAATCAATTTTTTTGCAGATTCACTCACGATATTAACAAGCAGGTCCCTGATAATGGAACCGACCTGAGGACCAGCTTTCTTAATCATTACCTGTAATCTGGAAGCTCCAATTGTTGCACGAGGTGTGTCCCTGATTGTATCTGACAACATGCCCGGCAAGTCCGCAAGATCATCATCTGTGAGCGCTCCTGATTGTTTAAGCAACTCTAGAACGGTTTCTTGTCTCATAGTGGTCCATGGGAAAGGGCTACCGCAGGACAAACAAAATGATGGCGGTTCATAAAGTCCCATGCTAAAAGTAACAGGAACTTCGTACGGGCCTCTAATTGGCTTTTCGCAGCTGGGGCATTTGCTTATCGTTCGCTCACCGCATTTCTCACAAAAAGCTTTATTCCGGTGCGGATCACTTTCCATTGCTTTATTGGCGACATGCCCGTTAAGACATACCTGCGCAGTCAAATAATAGCCTATTGACATCATTTTCCTCCTTCAATCTGCAGTAACCATGAGAAGATTATATGGCATAAAGCCAGGCTGGGGGATTGCCAAGCTACGTAATTGTAGGACTATTTGTTGGGAGTTGCTCTAATTGCTCTCTTTTCCTCTGGATCTTCCCACTTTAATTTAAGAAATTCAATCCATTTGTCAGTGTAAACGTAGTCCTTGTGAGCAACATCGTATATGCAGTATTTATTATTACAGCGTTCTGGACTTACTGATGATGACTTGGGCCGGATCTTGTATTTTTTCCATGCTTTGACATGATCTCCTGCTGTGAAGTCTGTGCAACCATTTTCATTAAGCAATTCGACAACTTTCCCTGGTTTATATTGGGTTGAGTGAAGAACTTCCACCTGCTTCTCTTTGATTAGAGCAGTTACTTTTTCGTACTTCAGCATCTCTTCGGGCTTCGTCGGGTCATATTGCACAAACTCTACCGCAATGGTATTTTTTGTTTCACGATTGCTTAGTTTTGGAACTAAATAAACTTGAAAACTGAACCTGTTATCAGAAAGTACATCTGTTGAGAGACTTGAACGGTAAGATTGCACAAATTCGCTGATTTGTTTCCACCCCGCTGTAGCTCTTAATTGTACGCGTTTTGGCTCATCGGAAACATGAATTGGAAAAGTCAAGTAGGAATTAATGCTATATTTTGAACCGAAATGCTTGATTAGATATTGCTCGAAATTGAGTATGCTCGCTTGTGCTTCACCGAACACTTCAGCATCCAATTCTGGAATGGACCTATGCTCGATTTTGTTTCTCAACTTGATCAGGAAACGTAAATTGTCCTTAACTGGAGATGACTGGTCCTTAAAAAATTCTTGGAGGCATGTACTGAGTTCCCAATGTTTGTAGTCACCTTCGATCTTCTTGTAGCGCCGACTGTTTTTTTCTCTGTAGTATGGTTTGACCTTCCTTGAAAGGTAATACGCGTGAAAAAATGCGGTCCAAGCTATTACCATTAATGTAATGAAACCGCCGGTCCGAAACTTGACACTTGGCTTATTGTAAATCTCGACAGCTAGAAGGGCGGACTCCCTAGCCTTGTCCAAAGCGGACTGAGCATATTTTGGCAAACACCTAGGCATACCGTTCAGAGGTTAAAATGGAAAGTCCAGAGCAACTCAAAAGCCATTGAACTATGATCAAACCAATTCGACTGTAATTCCCGAATTTGGACCAGCTGGCACACCAATTTTGGGAGTTCGACCCATATTTTCACGAAGGTCTGCAAGAATAGACTCAGCTGAAAATATCTCTCCTTCAAGGAGGGTTGAGTCGACTCGAGGATCGGACACTGGCTTGCCTCTAATAACTCTTACATCATTGGTGCGGTCATCAATGGCTTTTCTGCAGACACCACGAATGTAATACCTGTTAAACTGATCATGCCCAATCGTAGTGTGCTTGGTCACGGGTGTCCGAGCCACTGTGTACCCTACTTTAACGCTTGTTTTAGTTTCTCCTGCTTTAAAATACCCAGGTTTGTCAATCTGAGTGGAAAGCCAATCTTCATCATGCAATTCTATCGCTTTTCGAAGGAGTTCAGGCCAAGCAGTTTCCCCATCGGGTGTAAATCTTTTGCTTGAATACAACTTCCCAGCATTGACATCAGAATCAAACTCCTCCAGCATGTAATGTCTCACTTCGTTAAGGTGTTTGAAAATGAAACTCATACCATTCTTCCTCCTTTATGAATTCAATGGCATACTTTTGTGCACCTTTGGTTTATCACATATTCAATTGCATGTCAATAACCTATTCAGTCTCGTAACCCGGCAATACCGTTGCTGGGATTATGATAAATGAATAAATCGAATATTATGCGTAGTGAAATCCCGGGAAATGGTTTCCCTGGCTGCGGCGCTGTATCGGAAACGCGAATGTTAATGAGCGTGCCGTCAATTATTGAAAGTGGAACCCGCCGCGGCGGGCTCAAATTGTGTCCGTTACAAAATTCCCCGCACGCTCATTAACATTCGCGTCTCCGATACGGAATTCCCGGGTTGCGTAAACTATGGGAAATAGCTATTTGTTCCATCCAAACCATATACGGCCAAGCCCGTAGATCCGGTTAAACCGCTGTCCAACTTCAATTGCAGAGCCCCGTTTCCATCCCTGAAACTAAGCCAGGGCTTCCCGCTAGTCAGGCTGAGATTGGCACGGTAAACCCCATCTTTATCATAAAGCCATAACCCAGGATTCCCGTTGAAAATGTTCAGGCGGACCCGGTTAATTCCATCTTCATTGAAAAGTTCGAGCCTTGGCTCACCTTCAAGAAGCGTAAGATGGACGCGCGCATTCCCTTCCTTGTCATACAGAGAGAGCATCGGTTCACCGTCAACCAGTTTGAGATCGGCACGTAGATGTATTTCATCGTCCAGAATTTGAAGATTCTTCGTGCGGACCACATCCTGAATTTCCGTCAACGCTAAGATAGCGTCGGGATTCACAGCCTGAAATTCCGCCGTGCGATCCGTATCCCGGATATTCGGCTGACGTTCTTCAGCGCCCAATGTCACAACCAGGAACAGCACGGCTCCCAGAATCCATGCGGTTCTAACGAGCCATCTATTCTGTTTCTCAAGGCGGTCAAGTCGCTTAGTGAGGAGTGTCAGCGCTTTTTCCGTATCGTTTGCGTGCATTTTTCAGCCTCCGTGTATCAATGATTTATCAAATATTCGTCACAATCCACAGTCTGGGGATTGCAGGGGATTTGGAAAGATATTATACACGTAGTTTCGGGGGTTGGAATGTGGTGGTGAGCTAAATCCGGGGAATTGGTTTCCAGCGCAGCGAAACGGTATAATCTGACGTGTGACGAAATCAGTATCGTGGAGGAATGCAAATGAAGAAAAACCGCATATATGCCGACACGTCGGTTTTCGGCGGGGTATTTGACGATGAATTCTCGTTACCATCGAAGCGATTTTTTGACGAAGTGCTCATGGGAAAACACATTGTTCTTGTATCGGAAATCACGGAGCAGGAGCTGCGCAGAGCGCCACTAAAAGTTGTCGAATTTGCGAATGGGCTTCCAGCCGGCTCGATTGAAGCGGTCGCTATCACGAGAGAAATGATCGATCTCACAGATGCATATATCGCCGCAAAGATAGTGTCAGAGCAGTGGTACGATGATGCAGCCCATATTGCCATTGCAACTGTCGCCAAAGCCGACGCAATAATTTCCTGGAACTTCAGGCATATGGTAAAATGGGAAAAGATTCGAGCCTATAACTCGGTCAACCTGAATCTGGGGTACGCGCTCATCAATATATTTACCCCGCGAGAGGTAATAAGCTATGAAAAAGAAATTTGACGCTGTGGCAATGAAACGAAAAGCCCAGGAAGAAATTTACGAGGAGATAAAAGACCTCTCGCCGGATGAAAAGGTCGAGTATTTTAATAAGGCAGGAGCACTTTTTAAATTGGAAATGGAATCGCTTAGGAGAAAGAAGGAAGCACCCAAGCATAAGAAAACTACAAAGAAAGCACCTGCTCAGAAGCAATAACCTCGTAACCCGGTTCACAAAAAAGCCCCGGACGGTAATCCGGGGCTGTTTGCTTGAATGGTATTCTCAAAGTTAGAGTTGACTTAATAAATCACGTCGCGATGTCGGCGTCCGAAAGCTGCATCAACAGAGTGTCGGAGAGCTTGTCGATCTTGCCCTCGTTGTTCTCCGATATCGCCTGCTCGAGCTGACGCACGGTTTCCTCGATCTGAGTCCTCATCTTAGTCGGCAGATTTTCCCCCTTGTCGGCGAGGAAATCGCGCGCGTCGTTCAGGTAGAATTCCGCCTCGATCTGCGCGGACGATTTGCCGTCCTGCTCGCGTCCCGCAGTTACTGCAATCGTGTCTGCATCCATATCGTCATCGTGGTAACGCGCTTCCCTGGGAGCGGCTTTTGTGGTCTCGGCGAAAGTAACGTTGCTGACCATTCTCTGGGCGGCGACCTTTTCCTCATCGCCGAGCCGTTCCTTCGACTGCTTGATGACGATGTTCTTCTTCGCGCCCGAATCGCGGTCGCGCGCCGTTACATTGACTATTCCGTTCACGTCATAGTCGAAAATAACCTCGACAACCGCTTCGCTCTTGGGTTTCGGAGTGATTCCCGTAAGCACGAATTCGCCGAGTGAAGTGTTTCTGGTCGCGCGTTTATGGTTGCCCTGCAGAACGTGGATGTTCGCCTCGGTCTGGTAATCCGACGTGGTCACGTAGCGTCGCTTCTGGCTGCACGGTATCGCGGAGTTGGCGTAGATGATCGGCGAAAACCTGTCGTCGATGACCTCGATGCCGAGCGTGTACGGCGCCACATCGACAACCACCAGGTCGTCGAGCTGTCCGACCTTGACTCCGGCCTGAACAGCGGCGCCAATCGCGACGCATTCCTCAGGATGGACCTCGGTCAGAGGCTCCCTGTTCAACATCTCGGTGACGAACCTTTTGACCGACGGCATTCTTGTGGTACCGCCGACCAGGATGACCGAATCGATCCCCTCATTGTCGAGTCCGGCGGCTTCCATAGCCTCCTCGACAGGCTTTTTTGTAGCCTCGATGAGGTCCTCGGTCATGCTCTCGAACTCGGCGCGGGTGATTGTCACGTCAAGGTGCTTCGGTTCATCGCCCTGTGAATAAAGGAAAGGAATGTTGATGTTGGTCTCAAGAAGCGTTGACAGGTCGATCTTGGCTTTCTCGGCAGCTTCGACGATTCTCTGCTGGATCGAAAGCCTCATCTTGTGATCCTCGATATTTTTCAGATCGACTCCTTCTTTTTCGGCGAACTGCCGGTACAGGTAATCGGATACCTTGTTGTCGAAATCGAGACCGCCCAGCCTGTTATTGCCGGACGACGCGAGGACCTTGAACGCGCCTTCGACCATCTTGATAATGCTGACATCGAACGTGCCTCCGCCGTAGTCGTAAACCAGAATTGTCTTCGTTTCAGACTGGTGCTGGAATCCATACGCCAGCGCGGCAGCGGTAGGCTCGTTGATGATCCTCTCAACCGTGAAACCAGCGATTTCACCCGCGTCCTTGGTCGCCTGCCGCTGTGAGTTGGTGAAGTATGCGGGGACGGTGATTACCGCCTCCCCCACAGGCTGTCCGAAATACGTCTCGGCGTCGCGCTTAAGCTTCGCGAGAATAAGCGCTGAAACTTCCTGGGGGGTGTATTCTTTACCACCCAGTGTCACTCTCTGGTCGGTGCCCATGATCCTCTTGATGCCGGTTACCGTACGGTCCGGATGCGCTACCGCCTGGTTTTTGGCCGGCTCTCCGACCAGAAGTTCACCCGTCTCGGAAAATCCCACCACGCTCGGTGTGATGGTTTTCCCCCTCTCGTTCAGAATCAGAGTCGGTTTCCCGTCCCTGATTGCAGCCACAAGACTTGTGGTAGTCCCGAGGTCAATTCCTACGATCATCAGCTTGCACTCCTTCCGAACCGGTTAAGAAACTTTCTCAATGCGCCCTGGGACTTCAGGTTAGATGAATTCGAATAATGTTATAAGTCGTCCCAGCCTGCTCCATCCCCGTATTACCGGTTCGATATTGGTCGTATGGGGACAAAACTTACACGCACAGCCATACGGCTGAAACACCGTAACAGCCATGCCATACAGGATACCAGAAAATTCGCTCCATGAAAATATCCGGGGAAGCACAAATCCTCTTTTTTTAGCGCTTTGGCAATATATCACTCTATTCCATTAAATCGGACCTCTTGCTGATTACGACATCCGGGGTCCTCAGTATCTTTTTGCCGAGAATAAAACCGCGGCGTTCCAGACGTATGATTGTGTCCGGGGGCAGGTCGTTTCTGACCTCCGTCCCGACCGCGGCCTGGAATTTCGGATTGAACGTGCCTCTCGCGGGAATCTCCTTTACCTCATTCTTTCTTAAAATCATCAATACGGAATTATACACCGCCCTGATACCGTCCATCCATGTATCGAGCCTGGGATCGTGCAAGCTCTTTGCGGACTCGAAGAAACGGTCGAATGCGTCGATCACCCCGAACAGCTCCCTCAGAAATGCTTCCTGCACTTGCGATTCAACGTCCTGTCGAAGGTTGGCGACCTCCGGCTGCAGACGTCTCAGCTCGTTAATCGCGGTCGTTAAAAACCGCACCCCCTTGTCCTCGGAAAGCGGCAGTGGGCCATCGGGACGTTTTCTCGACGCTTTCACGACCTCGATGCGTATTTTCGAAATCTCCTGGAGAATCCGGACAAGGTCGATATCTTCGAGGTCGGCGAGGTCCGCGCGGACAGACAGAATTTCCTCGGGCCAGGGGATGTCGAGCGGACGGTCGTCGCTGAAGTCTACATGGATGTCGGGCATTATCGTGGAGTATTATAGCAGAGGATGGAAGATTTGCATTAAATGCAACGTCGTCCCGAATTTTTAATAAAGGCAATAAAGGCAATTTCCCTGTACCGCCTCAAGGCGACCTTCTCCCTGTACCGACTCCAAGCGACATCCACAAACTTGACTTTATCCATAATTAACAGGAGCTTGGAGTTGTTTAATCTAATGCACACTTTTTTGAAAATGCCTTCTCATCCCCCGAAATCTTCCGGAAGTCCCTTCACTATCTTCACGGTCTCCAGACTCACACGTATCACCCGACCCACCAGCTTGACAATATACTCCGGATCGTCCGGGCGATTCGGGTCGGACAAAATCCCGCTGCGCTTGCCGGTTTTCACCTGATACTGGTCGATAACCCATTCGAGTGCGCTTCGATTCCCAAGCCGATACTCGAATGCCTCGGGCGGAATGCCGGATAATGTGAGAGATGGATTCACTACAAGGTGAGTCTTATCTTTCGATAGCCGCATCTTGTCCTCGACCCGATATGAAAGCGGAATGTCTTTATTCACATTAAATTCGAGCGGATGCGGCTCCGCGCTCTCATAATCCAGATGCCATTTAGAAAGGGACTTGCCCGCTTCGCGGAACGCCGCAAAGTCGGGGGCGTACGGGATGCGGGGAAGGTCGCGCTTCAGGTTATCGGCGTACTTGGCGCGGTAGGCGGGATGATGAAGGACGCCGTAGATGTAATGGAAGATGTCCCACTTGGTGATTTTCTGTCCCGGGTACCGATTCCAGAACTCCTTAAGCGCCCATTCGGTGATGTTTTCGGTTTTGCCGGAGCCGTCTTCTTTGTATGTGTAGAAGGGGAAGCATTGCGAATCGCCTGTTAGATGGATATCCGGAATGACATTCGATATAAGGCAGTGGAAAGACTTGGCTGCCCCGATTGCTGATACGCAAATCACGCGATTCTCGGACTCGGTCGCGGGGGTGGGGAAGATATATGGAAAGAGATATACGCTGTTGTTAAGAAGGCGATCAAAAAATAAAATTCGTTTGTTAAAAGGGCGATAAAGAGAATCGCGCAGCTTTACCTCATCAAATTCAGCATATTTTCCCTCGGACAATGCAACCTTAAGGTCACCGCTCCATTTGATTTTGTCATAGCGAACAAAACCATCGATGTTGGTTTTTCCTGATGCTCTTTTGAAGCGATCCACCTCGCCGTTATAATCATCAACAAATTGAACGATCCTCTCAGCCAACTTTTCAAGATTGAAGTCATAGGCTACTTCATCGCGGTTTGTTTTGACACCGCTTGAGAAAGTTCTGCAAATGATATTGGTTTCTTTTGAAGATGCTTTTGCTTCTTTGTTGCCCATAGGAACAAGTGAGGCAAATTCATTAGCATGTTCTGGCACCAGCCATGAATCTCGGGAGTCAGGCGATAATTGTGTCCAAGGAACACTGTCAACATTTGGAAAAGACCTGAGATGTTCGGCTTTTTGTCCTGCCTTCCAATAATCTGGCACGCAGAAATACTTTATCTGTGGGGATGCGGATGACTGTTTTTGAACAAGCACAGTGATGCCAACCCCAACCCTTATCTGGTCACTAAATATATTACCCCCCTCTTGCCTTCGCCTTTCTCCGCTCGTTCGGGCATTGCCTTTTAAATCGAAATGATAAATCGTTTGAAAATCTGATGCCAAGTGTTTCCGAAAACCATCAAATGCAATTCCCCTCAGAAAACCGTTGTTTGAAACAAAGCACACAATTCCATCACGATCGCCAAGTCGGTCAGAAGCCCACCGAAAAAACCTTACATACATGTCGTATAACTGAGTTTTAAGGGTAGCTTCGGAATCCTTGGCGTACGTTTCCTCAATTCGCTTGTCCATTGCGATGTAAACCCGATTCTTATTATTGTCATTTTCATTCAATTGGCCGGCATTATATGGCGGATTGCCTATAACCACTGTAATGGGTGCTTTTCTCTGTTTTTCCACTCGCTCGGTGTTTATTTTCGTGAAATATTTATAATCCTTGTATGGTAACCCTTCTTCAGATTGCGCCGGCTTTCCGAGCATGTCCAGACTATCAACGAAGCACAATCCCTCAAATGACTCATATCCTCCAGTTAATTCAGAGTAAGTATGCTCGATATTCAGCGATGCTATGTAATACGGCAGAAGCATTACCTCATTCGCGAAAAGCTGCTCCCTGTACACTCTCGGAAGGTCGCGCTTCGGGATGCGCCGCATCAGATTGACAATGAAATTCCCCGTGCCGGTGCAGGGATCGATGATATAAACGTCTTTGCTGCCGAGCGTCTTGCCGAATTCCGTTTTCAAAACCTCCTCGACACTCGCGCACATGAAATCGACAATCGGCTGAGGGGTGTAGACGATGCCGTGCGTGTCGGCGATTTTCACCGAGTAGCCCTGGAAGAACCGCTCATAGACGGTGTTCAGGAAGTGCTGTTTTTCGGAAAATTCGGTCAGGAGTCGCGCGGTTTCCTCGATGGCGAAATAGAAGCGGTCGAGGTTTTTCAGGAATTCCTGGCGGTTGAAACTTTTCAGCACGAGCGCATCGATGACTTTCTCGATTTCCTGCGCGATGACGTTGCGCTTGGTGAATTCCGGGTTATTGAATACGGTGCGGATGAGGCGCTCGGTGAGAAGATGTTGCACGAGCATCTCATCGACGGCGGCCATGCTGATATTGGGATTGAGAGATGATTTGCAAAGCTCGAAAAATGAGTTGAACGCAGTAATGAAAGGCGGATTATCGGTATGCGCCTTCGAGATTATTCCGGTGAGACCCTTCGCGAGGTCCGGAACCCGTTGTTTGAATTCTGTTACCGCCTTCTCGAAACCTTCGATGGCGGGTTCGGAGTGGCAATAAAAAAGATTGAGCAATTCGACTAGTTGCTCGGGCTTGGTGAGGTCGGCACGGAAAGCGATGTCGCCGTCCTGATAAAGGATCCCGGTGCGGCTGTCTTCAAAAATTATATTTGTTGTGGGATAGCCCTTGTTGATTTTCTTCCTGATCTCGGCGTCGAGATCATCGGACGTGTCTTTTGCTTCCCAGTGTCCGCGAGCAAGGTCGAATTCATTCTTGAGCGTGCCGTCGGGGACGACCTGCTGTCCCGACACCTTCATTCTGAGCTCGGTGATGAGGGTCCATCCACGCTTCTTCGCGGTATCTTTGAGAAGGCTCTGGAAAGCGCTGCGGATAGCGGTTTCGTGCCCGATGTACAGCTCATCGTACGTCTTAAGCTCATCGTAGTAGCGTTTGACGGCAGGGTTTTTAAGTTTGATGATCTGTATCGGATTCATTACCTGTCACTTGCGGGAAGTATAACGCAGAATTGGATTCAGTTAAAGATTGTGCATTAGGTGAGACAACTCCAAGCTCCGGGCGATTTTTAGGAAAGTCGAGGTGGTGGGTGTCGCTTGGAGTCGGTACAGGGGGAAGGTAATTAATCCCTTTGCATTCAATCGACATATAATAATTGGAAGCTGTATTACACGCACTGGAAAGTGCGTGCGACGCGGTCACGGCCTGGAAAGGCCGTGTTACAACGCGGCCCCCTGCGCGATCAGGCCGTTACGGAGGTCGTAATAGTATAATTCGCGGGGCGTGGTGTTTTTCTTCACGCTTAACGCGGCGGCGACACCGGCGGCGTGACCCGTCCCGCTCGCGACCGGCATGATTCGTACAGAACCGAGCGCGATATGCGAGACTGAAATACATCTTCCGGCAAGAAGAAGATTTTCGACGCCCATCGGGACGAGGCATCTGTACGGAATATCATAGCTGGCGCCGCCCTCGAGTTTGAGCCCCACAACACCGCATCCGGAGAAATCGGCGCAGTGGATGTCGATTCCGTACGATCCCCGCGCGATCACGTCATCAAAACGACGTCCGTCCAGAACATCCTTCCCGGTCAGCTCGTATTCACCGATTATTCGGCGCGATTCTCTCACACCGACCTGAACTCCGGTCTCCTGAAGGAAGGAATTATCGAAGCCGGGGATATTTTTAATAATGAAATCGGCGAGAACAATCGCCTGACGTCTTGTTTCGACGGATGCGTAGGTCATGTCGCACGCGTTTGTCGCGTCGACCTCGAATGCCCGGGTCGCGTTAATTGAGACGACGCCCGGCTGTGTCGTACGTTCGAAATAGAGCTGGCTGATCGGTACATCGGCGGGAAACGTCCCATCCTCGACACCCTCCCGGAAAATATCGGCGAACAGATAATCGGCGGGAATCTGGCCGTCGGGACGGTCGGTACGGCTGTATTGTTCGGGAAAGGCGACCGACTCATTCACGCCGCCCATTCGGAAAAAAAGCGTCACGGATTGCGAGTACTGGTCATATCCGCGTCCGATCTCAAATTCGCAGCCCGCGCCTGCCGCGATGTCGCCGTCGCCGGTAGCGTCCACGACCACTTTCGCCAGAATCGCGATACGTCCGGACTTGTTGTCGACGATTATTCCCTCGCAATTTTTGTCTTTCACAAGGGGACGCTCGGCCCAGGAATGCAGAAGCATTTTGCAGCCGGAATCGATTACCAGCTCATTCAGCACATATTTCAGTTTTTCCTTGTCGAAATAGATCATCCCGGCATTGCCGCGATCTCGCTGCATGGCGTCTTCAGCCTCGAGCGCCTGGACGATATCCTCGAAAATGCCCTTCACCAGGTCTTGTCCGCCAACCGTGTTGGGCATCATCGGCGCGACCATCGCGGCTGTCGCGGTCCCGCCGAGAAAATCGTACTGCTCGACCAAAAGCGTCTCGACCCCCAGACGTCCCGACGCGATCGCGGCAGACGTCCCCGACATGCCGCCTCCTGCAACACATACATCGGTCAGGATATAACCGTCCAGATGGCCGCAGTCATAACGCTCCTGTATTTCGGAAATTCTCTGCTGATCGGTCCTCAACTCAGGGATATACGATGCTCTCGGGGCCGAACCTTCCTCCATTAGCCAATCTTCAAAAGCCTGCCATGCCGCCGATACCGCCGCCTCGCTCGCAGCCGGGTCCTTTGTAATCAGACGGATGTCGTCGAAGTACATGGTATTTATTCCAGCCATTTCGGTATCTACCTGGCTCCAGCTTATCCGCTTCATCGACCCGAGCTCCAAACCCTCATTTCCCAAATCCGCAAGAGGCTGCCTGAGCCGGCTCCAGACCTTTGGCGGAAGGCTGTAACGCCTCCAGACCGAATGGTCCGCGTGATCCGCGTACTCAACCTCGATCGTTACGGTGAAGTCCTCGGAATTAAGTATCGCGGACTGGAATTCGGAGTAAGGCGACCAGTCGACTAGCCGTCCCCTCGCGGGATGCATGAGAGTGTAGAAAACCAGCCGTTTTCCCTGACGCTGGGAACCGACATAGAATGTGGCAGCGCATGATGTGGATCCGGTCCTCGCGACATCGTTCGTCGGCTCGACAAAAGTGTTGACGTTACCGTAGACAAACCGTCCGGCCTCATCCGGATGCTCGAAATCGAACAGGACGACATCGCCGTTTGGTTCCAGATACGGAGTCAGGCGCGTCGCGGTGTCGGGTGACGAGACCTCTGCGGCCTCGACCCTTGCAACCGGAGCCGCGTCTGGTGATTGAATGCGCACACCGGAAACAGTAATAAGGAATAGCGCGACAATAGCGACTGTCAGGAAAATTGCGAAGTAACGTCTCATTCGAAATGCCTCGGTCGGTTTAAATCTCTATAAATTTGATAAAGACCCTCTAATACAATCGGGACGAGACCCGAAATGTTTTCACAAAACGGAGGGAAGGCGTCCCCGCCTTCCTGCCTGAAGCCATCCCTGGCTTCATCTGCTTTCCTGCCTGAAGCCATCCCTGGCTTCATCCGCCTTCTGCCTGAAGCCATCCCTGGCTTCATCCGCCTTCTGCCTGAAGCCATCCCTGGCTTCATCTGCTTTCCTGCCTGAAGCCATCCCTGGCTTCATCCGCCCACAAGCTTGTCACCTGCCCCCTTTTGCAGTTACATTATCCCAACACCGTAAAAGGAAACAATCATGACCGACCTTCACTGGGACACTTCCATTACAAAGCTCACCCCTACCGAAATCCGCGTGAGGGGCTACTCGATCGGCGACCTGATGCGAAAATTGACATTCGCCCAGGCGGTCTGGCTTGTGTTGATGGGCGAAATTCCCGACGAGAAATTGTCCACATTGCTCGACGCCATCCTTGTCGCGACGGTCGATCACAGCGCCGCGCCTCCCTCCACCATCGCCGCTCGAAATGTCGCCGCGACAGGAGCGAGCCTGAATACTGCTGTCGCGAGCGGAATCATGTGCATGAACAAGTTCCACGGGGGCGCTACCGAGGGTTGCTTCAAGGCATTAAACGAAGCCGTGACAATCGCAAGATCTGATAATTTAACATTCGACGCCGCTGCCGACGCGGTAATCTCAATATACAAACAGCAAAAAAAGCCTGTCCCCGGATTCGGACATCTGCTTCATACATCCGATCCCCGTACCACCGGGCTCTTCGCGATCGCCGGAGAGCTTGGTCTCGCGGGCGACCATATCAAAATGGCAAACGTGTTCGCGGCTCATTTCAAAAAAGCCGGCAAAAATCTGCCCATCAACATAAACGGGGCTGTCGGGGCGGTTCTCGGCGACATCGGCGTACCTCCCAATATGATGAATGGATTTTTTATGATATCGAGGGTGCCGGGGCTTATCGCCCATGTCCTGGAAGAGCAAAAGCTGGGCGTTCCATTGCGGAAAATTCATCCCATCGATTACGGCTACTCAGGCCCGGAGGACCGTGAGATTGAATAATGACAATGGGCCATGGTGTGCGATCGACGTTCAAGAAAACATCCCGAGCCTGTGGCACTGACAGCACGAGTCCGCGAGGGATGTCAGTTCTGCAACTTTTTCCGAACCGCACGCACATCCCCCGAGGACTCGGGCTGTGCGTGCCACAGTGAATTTTTTTGCTTTATGACTGCGCCTCAGTTTTGTGATAAACGGGTGGGTGTAATAAAAAAAGTTCTTTAAAAAGTACTTACTCACAAAATTCGGCATTTTATGGTATAATGCGCTCCCAGACGTTCTGGGATTTATTTTTTTATATCAAAATAAATAACTTTTCTAATCCCTTAAGGAGGGGATACAGATGAAGATTGGCCGAAACCTTATTTTCCTGGCCCTGGCGGCATTGGCAATTTTGCTTTTCACTGGGTGCCCACCTGCCCAGGACAACAATGCCGGGGACGACAACGGGGGCAACGGTACGTCGATAAACGACGACCAGGGAACGGCCGCAACGGACGATCAGGGGTCTGCAACGACCGATGACGATGATTCGTCACTGACCGATGACGACGACGAGGGTGAAGACGCCGATGACGACACCGAGGGTGAGGATGCCGATGAGGAGGGGGATGTCGATGAGACCGACGAGGGGGAAGATGAAACCGCTTCCTATACCCCATCACCGGAACAAACCGCCTACATGGCAGCATACAAAGGCGCGGAAGCGGCCGAAGTCGGCAGCTCGACCTGCATGATGTGCCACAGCGACAAGAAACCCGGTGAAGAACCGACCCACGTCAAAGCGCTCGAGGGCGATGAAGCCGGACCGTTCTATGGTAAAGCATGTGAAAAATGCCACGGTCCGGGTGAAAAACACAACGGCGACCCGACAGGCATATTGAATCCCACCAAAATGCCTCAGGAAAATGTTGTCACACTCTGCACGCAGTGCCATGCGAAGCAGGGCAAGTTCGATGTGACCAGCTTCAGGGCGTCAACGCACTTCAGGGTGGGTAACTCCTGCGTCACCTGCCACAGCGCCCATTTGCCGAACGGGTCGTTCCTGAACGATGCTGTCCCGAATAACGTGTGCGCGACCTGCCATGCCGACAAGATCGCCGGGCTCGCCGACGGTTCACACGGAGTCCCGAACGGTGTCTGCAAGGACTGCCACAATCCGCACGAGTAGACTACCTTTACGAGTAGACTACCTGTACAAGTAGACTATCTGTTTCGGAATTTTCAGTAAATTTAAATTCGAAATCAAAACCCGGCCCGCAAGGCCGGTTTTTTTTACTACTGTCACAGAGCTTATGAATCGGTTTAAAGAGAAAATTTACCCAGCACGGAGGGAAGGCTTCCCAGCCTTCCTGCTTGAAGCCATCCCTGGCTTCATCTCGGCCACGCTCCCGAACTTGTTTGTTATCCGACTATTCATCTTAGCGCAACGAGAATCGCCGTCAGGATAACAGCGTCACGTTTACTCATGCTCTGGAAGAGTATGACACCATACCCATTGATTTTCGTGGCTCCATCATTTATATTTTGGACGCTATCCAATCGGGTCGGTACCTTTGTATGCGGGAATAGCTCAGTTGGTAGAGCGTCAGCTTCCCAAGCTGAATGTCGCGGGTCCGAATCCCGTTTCCCGCTTTTTTTCTTGGCGGCATAGCCAAGTGGTAAGGCACGGGTCTGCAAAACCCTGATCACCGGTTCGAATCCGGTTGCCGCCTCCAGATTCGACATCAACGCGTCCCGGATTTCGTCCCGTGGAGCTGAAAATGGCTCCAACACTGGAAAATCTTGTCTGCCGGGTTGAACTTTCGGGCGCGTTACTGTAATAATTGCTCTGAAAACGGGCGCGTAGCTCAGCTGGTTAGAGCGCTACCTTGACAAGGTAGAGGTCGTTGGTTCGATACCAATCGTGCCCACCATTTGAGTGAAACCAGCACCCGCCGGTTGACATTTGGCGTGTGCTTTGTTACTTTATCACGTTGCTCTTTTTAGGGCCGCGCGGAGGTTTTATATCGGACGTCGAAGGAAGCGACCACAGCAATACGAGCCTCGGGTGCGGACAAATTTTCACATCCGCGTCTCAGAGGTCAGGGTAATAGACGCAAACGGGCAGCAGCTCGGAATCATCCAGACTCGCGACGCCATAAAAAAGGCGCAGGAAGCGGAGCTGGACCTGGTCGAGATTGCGCCGAATGAACGTCCCCCGGTCTGCCGCATTATGGATTTCGGCAAATATCTCTACGAAGAGAAGAAAAAGAAGCAGGAATCCAGAAAAAAGCAGGTTCGCGTCGAGGTCAAGGAATGCAAGTTCCGCCCGAAGATAGGTGAGCACGACTTCCAGGTTAGGGTCCGTCACGCGGTTAAGTTCCTGTCGCAGGGCAACAAGGTAAAGCTGACGGTGATGTTTCGGGGACGCGAGCACGCGCATCCGGAGATAGCCGAGAGGCTGATTCTGAGGGCTTTTGAGCAAATCAAGGACCTCGGAAAAATGGAATTTGCCCCCAGGAAAGAAGGACGCGACATGCATACGCTGGTCGCCCCGCTTCCCGAGGTCATCAGAAAGAAAGCTGTAAAAGCCAGGCTGGCCCTCGCTAAAGAGAAGGCGGGAGGCGACCAGGCGGAAGATATCATCAAAGTGGACAAGGTCGGTATTGTGGATGATATTGAAGCGATCGAAAAAGACGTTCTCGATGAAGAAGAAAATGAACTGGAAGATGATGAGGTTGCCGTAGAGACGCTGGACGAATAAGAAGTCGAAGATGAGGAGCTGGAGGACGAGGAAGAACTGGTATAATAAGTTGATTCGATTCTGGTGGGGAATAAACATAGCAAACAATCCGAGGGCGGATTCCCTCGGTAGTTTTTTGAAAGGTGCAATATCATGCCGAAGATGAAATCACATTCTGGAGCCAAGCAGCGTTTCCGGGTTACCGGGAACGGCAAGGTCATGAGGCGAAAGCAGAATCACGGCCATAAGCTGGTCAAGAAAAGCTCGAAACGCAAGCGCAGGCTGATGCTTCCGGTCAGGCTGTCGCGTGAGGACTCGCTCGTCGTAAGACGACTCCTTGGCAAGTCAATTAACAACACATGATTTATTAATTTATTTAAATAAATATAATAAAACACACACAACCTGCCCTCACATATCGGAAGGGGCCAGTTGAAAAGGGTTTAACACAATGGTACGAGTAAAAGCGGGAATATCAAGACGCAGACGTCACAATAAGGTCCTCAGGGCGGTAAAGGGCTACACAGCGTCGCGACGCCGCAGATTCAAGGTCGCGAAAGAGGCCATGATCAAGGCGCGGGCGTACGCGTTCAAGCACCGCAGGGTCCGCAAACGCGATTTCAGAAGGCTCTGGATCGCCCGTGTAAACGCGGCATGCCGCCTGAACGGGCTTACGTATTCGAATTTCATGAGCCTTCTCAGGAAGGCGGATATCGGCGTCAATAGAAAAATGCTCTCGGAGATCGCCATTCGGCATCCCGAAGCGTTCAAGGCTATCGTCGATTCCGTCAAAGCCTGACGGGGTGAGGATAGAATCGAATGGGGTTTATCGGCTGACACATACTGGAAACCCTCTGGGCGTCATTTATGAAAGCCCCGGTTCGTCGCATCCTTCGTATGTCCCGAACCGGGGCTTTTTATTTGTAAAATTTTACCGTTCGATATGGTACGATAAGCAACCTGATTCGGCTTTCTGACGATGCCAACAGGTTATTGAAAAGTGTGTCTTGAG
>Ga0214473_10000313_pt1 | contig 68028 bp, 58 predicted proteins | sample RVTome_7_FD_203509 | JGI IMG/M metagenome (GOLD analysis project Ga0214473, IMG submission 203509) | Soil microbial communities from uranium-contaminated site in the Upper Colorado River Basin, Wyoming, United States - RVT98D197 | ecosystem: Environmental > Terrestrial > Soil > Contaminated >...
GAAGCCCGCCCCGGTCGTAAGGCTCGCCTGGCCACGCTCTCGGTGCGCTTTGCCAAGGTCACGCTCGAAGCCCCGCAGGGCAAAAAGAATCTCGGCCCCGTCGAACTCTACGTGGTGCTCGCTCGCGAAGAAGACCTGCCAGCGCACGAAACGCCGCTTGAATGGCTCTTGCTGACCACGCTGCCCGTCACCACTATCGAGCACGCCCGCCAGCGGCTGTCCTGGTATTCGGTGCGCTGGGCCATCGAGGTCTTTCACCGCACACTCAAGAGCGGCTGCCGCATCGAAGATCGACAGTTGGAGGATGCGCATCGACTGGAGAACTGCCTGGCCATCGATATGGTCGTGGCCTGGCGCATCCTGCATCTGCGTCATCTCAGTCGCGTCAATCCCGAGGCACCATGCACAGTGTACTTTGCTCAGCACGAGTACGAGGCGCTCTACGCGGTCACTCATCGCAGCCAGTCCTTGCCGAGAAAACCCATTTCGATTCGTGACGCCACCCGCCTGGTGGCCATGCTCGGTGGCTTCCTCGGCAGAAAGGCCGACGGCGAGCCCGGCGCCGAGACACTCTGGCGCGGCCTGCAACGCCTCGATGCGATCTGCATCGGCTGGCTCGCCTGCTCATCAAACCTTCCGGCGCGGACCATGACCTGTGTCCACTTCATACTTGTGGGTAATCGTCAGCTATCTGAGCCCCGAGCAGGCGGTGATCTGTCGCGAGTGGATCGGCAACAACCGCTGTCTCGAAGCCGTCGTCAAGAAATTGCGCGTCCTCTCACTGTGTGCGGCGGGGCTTCAGAAAATCCCCCAAATATGACATCCGCGATGTGCGGAAAGTAGGATTGTAGTGTGCATCGACCTTCTTTCGTCAGACGGCTGCAAGTTCTTGGTCGACCGTGAGCCAGCATCCCCTGTCGGCGTACCCGCATCGGCTTTACCTTCAGCCGCTCTTGTCATGGTAAAAACATCAGCGCCGAGCCGTAGACCGAAACCAGGCTGACGCGCATGGAGTGCGTCATCTACGTAGGTTTACGGAGATCCATTCCATGGCTGGATCGGCCGAAGTCATCTGAGATCTGGAACTCGATGGACTCATTCAGTCGGCCTGGCGGACTGAATGAAAGGAAAACAGCGTTGCATCCCCCGCATCTTTATCGACCAGATCGTCACGGTTGGGCCATGCACGCGGCCCGCCGACCAGGACTACTTTTCCTACCGGGCGGCGCCCCAGGGCCGTACCGGCCGCCAGCTGAGCTTTATCGCCTGGCCCTGGCCGGGAAGCTTTTAGCTTGGAAAGTCGCGCCGGCTTTGTTACCCTGCAGGCGGAGGATCGAGGCTATGAAGCGATTGGTCGTCGCGAGTTTGCTCGCCTTGGTGCTGGGGTTGACGACTGCCGGTGCGGCCCGCGCCGTGCCGGACGAATATGATGACACGCAGTCGCATCCGCTGCGGATTGCGGCCTACCTCCTGTACCCGATCGGCTACACCGCCGAGTGGCTGTTGCTGCGCCCCTTCCACTACATCATCTCGCGGCCGCACCTGGAGCCGGTCTTCGGGCACGGCCCGCACCAGGAAGTCGGCACCTACTGAGTTTCCAGTCCCGCGTAGCGGGCCATCAGTTTTTTCCAACTGCCTTCGTCGAAGCGGACGGTGAGCTTGGTGCCGTCGCCGCTGCCTTCGACCGCCCGAACCGTCCCCGTCCCGAAATCCTTGTGCCTCACCCGTTGCCCGACCGCGAAGCCCGTGTCGTTCGAGATGGCGCGCAACCCTGCTCGCGGCTGCTGGCGGCGCGGCGTCGGGAGCTGCGAATACGAGTAGTCCACCACCGGCTCGTCGTCATCTGCACGGACCGGTACCGTCATGTCCGCCCGGAACAACTGCGGCGGGATTTCCGACAGGAAGCGCGATGGCAGGTTGTGCTGCAGCCGCCCGAACAGGTGGCGCTGCTGTGCGTGAACCAGAAACAGCCGCTGCCGCGCTCGTGTGAAGCCGACGTAACACAGCCGGCGCTCTTCTTCGATGGCCTCAGGCTGTAGCAGCGAGCGCTCGTGCGGAAATAGTCCCTCTTCCAACCCGATGATGAACACGGCCGGGAATTCCAGCCCCTTGGAGTTGTGCAGGGTCATCAAGGTTATCCGGTCGCGGGCCGCGGCGTAGGTGTCGACGTCGGCGATAAGAGCGATCTGTTCGAGAAAGGCGCTCAGGGACGTTTCAGCCGCGGTGTTGTCGAATTCCTCGGCGGCGGCCAGGAACTCGTCGACGTTTTCCACCCGATTCTGTCCCTCCGTGCTGGGCTCGCTCTGCAGGCGCTCAAGGTAGCCGGTCTCCTGCAGGACAGCGCGCAGCACCGGAGTTACGGCTCCATCCGCTGCGGCGCGCAGACGACCGCAGAGGCGATCGAATTCTGTCAGGCGGGCTGCCGCGGCTGGCGTGAGGCCAAGACTTGTGCCGTCTGCGATCACCGCAGCCACGCCAACATCACGCTGCTTTGCTACCCGTTCGAGCGCGTCCACCGTGGTCTTTCCGATGCCGCGCGGGGGCACATTCAAAATGCGCCGCAGACTGACGCTGTCGCTGGGGTTGGCGATCACGCGCAGATAGGCAAGCAGGTCCTTGATTTCCTTGCGGTCGTAGAAGCGTGTGGAGCCGACGATGGTATAGGCGACGCGCTGCCGGACCAGTTCCTCCTCCAAGGTTCGCGACTGGGCGTTGGTCCGATAGAACACGGCGATGTCCTTGCCTGCATGCCCGTCTGCCAGCAGTTGCTGGACCTGGCGCAAAACGTAGCGGGCCTCGGCACGCTCGTCGGAGGCGGTGTGCAGCGTGATCAGCTCCCCGTGGTCATTGGTGGTCCACAGCTGCTTTCCCTTGCGGCCGGTGTTGCACGCGATCACCGCGCCAGCCGCTGCCAGAATACATTTGGTCGAGCGATAGTTTTGTTCCAAGCGCAGCACCCGCGCGCCGGGGAAGTCGTTCTCGAAGTCCAGAATGTTGCGGATATCCGCCCCGCGCCAGCGGTAGATGCTCTGGTCGTCGTCGCCGACCACGCACAGATTGTGACGGCCGGCGGCCATCAGCCGCAGCAACTCGTACTGCACGCGATTGGTATCCTGGTATTCGTCGACCATGAGGTAACGGAACTGCCTCTGGTAGCGCGACAACACTGTAGTGTCACGGCGGAACAACTCGACCGTGCAGAGCAACAGATCGCCAAAATCAAGCGCGTTGTTGGCGAGCAGGAGATCTTGGTATCGGGCATACACTTCCGCGACCCGGCGGGAATACTTATCTGCCGCTGCCGCCGACATGTTTGCGGGACTGAGCCCGTCATTCTTGGCTTGATCGATGCTGCCGAGCAGCTGGGCAGGGGGGAAGATCTCCTCATTCAGGTTGAGGTCGGCGGCGGCCTTGCGTACCACGACCCGTTGATCCAGCTCGTCGTAAATGGTGAAGTCGTTGCGGCGTTCGATCCGATCCGCGTGCCGGCGCAGAATTCGGGCGCCAAGCGAATGAAAGGTCGTCAGCCACAGGTCGGCGCCGGACCCGATCAGGCGTTCGGTGCGCTCCCGCATTTCTCTTGCGGCTTTATTGGTGAAAGTCACAGCACAAATACAGGCGGGGTCCACCCCATGCGTACCAACGAGGTGGGCGATGCGGTGCGTGAGCACCCGGGTCTTACCGCTTCCGGCCCCCGCCAGAATGAGCAACGGCCCGTCTGTGTGGAGCACAGCCTCGCGCTGTTCCGGGTTCAAGTGAGAAAGTTCAAGTCCTTGCTCCAGCCCTAGCCCGAGCCCCTGTCCTTTCTCCGAGCAAAGGCTGGGGCTAGGGCTATCGCTGGGGTTTGAATTCACCATAGAGCGCGCCAATGTAGCGACCTGCGGCGGCGAAGGGAAGGCGCTTTGTTGTGACACCCCGCTGCTCGTCTTGAGCGGCGCGCCGACGGCGTGGTAGCGTCGTGTGCGTGTATCAGCGGAAGGATGCCTTCTACACTCGTGCTAAAACTGCCGGCTACCGCTCCCGGGCGGCGTTCAAGCTCTTGGAACTGGCGCGACGCAACCGCGTCTTCCGTCATGGCGATCATGTCGTAGATCTCGGGGCCTGGCCCGGCGGTTGGCTGCAGGTAGCCTCGGAGTTGGTTGGAACCGCCGGCATCGTTGTCGGTGTGGATCTGCAGCCCATCGACCCACTACCCAATCGGAATGTCGTCACCCTGGTGGGCGACATCACTTCCAGTGCCGTGCAAACACAGATCCTGCAAGCCTGTCAGGGGCGGGTGGACGTCGTCCTCTCCGACCTCGCTCCCAAGCTGAGCGGGGTGCGGGCCCGAGATCAGGAGCAAGTACGGGTGCTGGCGGAGAGCGCAACTGCGTTTGCTCACGAAGTTCTCAAAGCGCGGGGAAAGCTGGTGATGAAGGTCTTCATGAGCGATGACTTACGGCAGTTGTTGGATCGGCTGCGTGAAGGTTTTGCCAGTGTTCGGACCACCCGCCCTGAAGCCACCCGCAAAGGCTCCGCGGAGATCTACGTTATTGCCAGCGATCACACCAGGTCCGCCGCCGTCTGACGGTGAGCTGCGACTGCGGGGCTGCGGGTGGCAGTGCTCGCCGTTGGCTGGCTTTGTCCAAGTGGCTGTTTGTGTGAACGAAATAACCTCTCTGGCACATCTTCGCCGCCGCTGAAGCAGCGCTGGTTGAATTTCATCTCACATGCGATAGAGCCGCTTCACTTGGCGCGAAATTAGCTCACCCGAGCAGGGCGGGGGATCAGCGAAGGTGGCGAGAATCTGTTTGACATTAGAGCCTCTGGCGGTCATAATCTGGCCGCGAATAATAAAACCCTGTTGCTGCGCGGCTGGGTTTGGGGGAAGGTGAGGGGGGTTGGCTCTCGGAACGAATACGGCCCTCGGGGGCGATTGGGCCAAGCGCTTCGGCCGTATATTCACCGGCTCGTTGTCTGAGCTCAATCCGTTTCGTCGTGAAGAACCTTACCTGAGTGTTGACATCGGTTCGAGCAGCGCCAAGGTCATCGAAGTCACTGGCTACGGCAGCAAGCTGCAGCTGATGAACGCGGCAGTGCTGCCTGTGCCGTCCTCGGCCATCCAGAACAACATGGTGTACGAGAGTACGGCGGTGGCCGAGGTGGTGCGAGCGGCGCGGGAAAGTCACGGCATGCGTGCGCGCAAGGTCATTACCGCCATTCCGGGCCCAGCCGTGATCATCAAGCGTGTCACACTCCCGGTCCAGAGCTTTCGCGAACTGGAGAACACGATCCTGTTCGAGGCTGGTAATTTCATCCCGGAAGATCTGGAGAACGTTAATCTCGACTATCAGATTACGGATTACCTCGACGACGGCAAACGTATGGAGGTTTTGCTGGTTGCGGCGAAGAAAGAGATCGTCTCCAGTTACAGCGAAACCATTCGAGCTGCGGGGCTGATTCCGGCGATCGTTGACGTCGACTATTTCGCCCTCGAGAACATGTTCGAGGTCAACTACGACCCGGCCCCGGGCCGTGCCATCGCGCTGGTGAACATCGGTGCGCGTTATTCTTCAATCAACATTCTAAAAGGCGGGCGTTCGACATTCACCGGTGACGTGCCAGTGGGCGGGCGTGACATCAGCGAGGCGCTAGTGCGCGACCTCGGTCTCGCTTTCGAGGACGCCGAGGCAGTGAAGGCAGGAAAGGCCATCAAAAAGGCTGATCCCGAGCAGTGCGCTGCCGTGATGAACGCGGCGGCGTCCTCGCTGATTGAGGAAATCCACCATGCCCTGAGTTTCTTCTGGACCGCCGCGACCGATGAAACTATCGACGCGATTTATCTGAGCGGCGGCGTAGCGCGTATGCCGGAACTGGCTCCGCAACTGAGCGAGCGCGTGGGCGCGCCGGTCGAGGTGGCGAACCCCTTTGCACGCGTTGCATTCGACGCCAAGCTCGACCTCCCCAATCTACAAGCCCAGGGCGCTGAGTTCGCTGTGGCCCTGGGCCTGGCTACGAGACGGCCGAACGACAAATGATCCGGATCAATCTGCTTCCCGTTAAAGAGGCTCAGCGGGCGCTGGACCGGCGTCAGCAGATCTCCGTTGCTCTGCTTGGGCTGTTGGTAGCTATCCTGGTCATGGTTGTTCCCTACGTTCTGCAGACCCACAAGCTCAAAGGCCTCGAGCAGGAAGTCGACCAGCTGCGGGCCGAAGTGGCGCAGCTTAGCCGGCAGACGGCGGAGGTGCGTGATCTGGACAGGAAGCGAGCCGAGCTCGAGGCCAAGCTCCGGGTCATCGAGACGCTCAAGCAGAAGCGCACCGGACCGGTGCGTATACTCGAGGACTTGAGTGCTGCGACCCCTGAAAAACTGTGGCTGCTCGAATTCAGTGACGTCAACGGGCAGGCCACGCTCACCGGCCTGGCACTCGATAACCAGACCATCGCGGTCTTCATGCGTCAATTGCAGGCGTCCAAGTACTTCTTCGAGGTGGACCTGGTCGAAACCGCCCACAGCGAGACGGTGCGGGATCTTGCCGGACCTCAGGCCGGGAGTTTCAAGAAGTTCATCATCAAAGCCCGGCTTGATTACCTTGGCGAGGGCGGCAAGCCTGCGCCCAGCCCCACTGCAGCTTCGGCGCCGGCGCGGAAGACCGGCACTTAGAGGCCTGTGTGATGACGCAGTTTCTCGATCGCATTTTCGACCTGCCGGCGCGCCAGCGCATTCTCCTGCTGGTTGGCGCTGTGGCAATCCTTTTCTTTGGCTACGCCTCGATGGTGTACTGGCCGTTGCGGGCCGAGGTCACTGAGAAGGAGCAGCAGCGGGACGACTTGCGCCGCGTCCGTGACCGTGAGGCGGCGCTGGCGGCGAATCTCGATCGGGTGCGCGAAGAGGTTGCCAGGCTGAACGGCGATCTCAAGGCGGCTCTGGCGCAGTTGCCCGATACCAAGGAAATTCCCGATCTGTTGAGTAACATCTCCTCTCTGGGGCGAGAGTCGGGACTGGAGATCATTCAGTTCAAACAGCGTCCGGAGCAATTTGAAGACTTTTACGCCGCCGTACCGGTCGACATTCTTGTACGCGGCGCCTATGTCCAGGTTGCCGCCTTTTTCGACAAAGTGGCGCGCATGGCGCGCATTGTCAACGTCTCCAATGTGGCAATCAAGAGCGGCCCCAGAACGGAAGCCGACAATGTCCAGCTCGACTCCGCTTGTGCGGCGGTGACTTTCCGCTTCCTCGACGAGGCCGAACGTGAACGGATAGCCAAGCAAAAGGAATTGGAAAAGGGAGGCAAACAGTGAGCGCACGGGTACTGCTGCTGGCGCTGCTGGTCCTTGCCGGCCCGGCCCGCGCAGCGGCAGAGGAGGAGCCGCCGGCCGTGGCTACCGACGGCAACGAAAGTCCGCCGGCGGCCAAGCTGACCGTGATGCGTGACCCCTTTCGTCCGTTCATGCTGGATGTCCGCAAGGGCGCTCCGGTCCAGCTGACACCGCTGCAGCGCTATGAACCGGGGCAGCTGACGGTAGTGGCCACCATATGGGATCTCAGTCCTCCGCGCGCCATGCTCGAGGACAGCACCGGCATGGGGTACGTCGTTTCGCTCGGGACACTCATCGGGCGCAACGGCGGCATGGTGATAGCCATCGAGCCGCAGCGTGTGGTGGTGGAGGAACGAGTGCTCGACTTCTATGGTAAGGAGCGGATCAACCGGATCGTGATGGAAACACCCAGCACGGAGCCCATTCAACCAGGACGGGAGCGGAAATGATGCGATGGATCGGGTCGGGGGCGTTTCGATGCAGCGTGCTGTGTCTGTGCATTACAGCGGTGGCTGGCTGTACGCGGCGCGCCATCACCGCCGAGGAATCCGTGGTGTCGGCCAGCTCCGCGGTGCAGCCCGGCGCCGCCGCGGAACTCAGTGAAACCGCTCTGCCGGCCACGAGCGCGGCCCCGGTCGCCGCCGGCGCCCTCGATATTCGTGAAATCAAACTGATCGACGACAACGGCCAGCAAGGCCTGTTTGTGAAATTGAACCGTCCCCCCGCCGGGGTGACTCACTACACGCTTTCACAGCCGAACCGGCTGGTGATCGAGGTGGCGGGGGCAGAAGGCAGCGGCTCGACGGCGCAAGAATACGTCGTCAACCATCCGGTGATCAGCGAGATCCGCGTGGCGAACCATGAGGGAAAGATCCGCCTGACCCTGCAGCTGCCTGGCGACACCATTCCGAGCGCCAACGTCGATAGCTTGAACGACACCGTCATTGCGTTCCTGGGAGAGCCGACGGGAGGTAAGCAGCCGATCCGCGAGCAGATTGTGTTTACAAGGCGTGCGGTAGAACGTGCCCCTGCAGCAACGGCATCTGCGGCGCCAGTGCCGGCATCGGCCGGCGCCGTCGGCCGTACCGTCAGGGCGGCGGATCAGGGGAGACCAGCGGTGCGTCCGGTCGATTCGGGACGCGGCGCCGGTGCGATCACGCGCCAGCCCTACCATGGCCAGCACGTTTCACTCGACTTCAAAGACGCAGACGTCCACAACGTGCTCCGGCTGCTCGCCGAAGTCAGCAAGTTGAATATCGTCGCCACCGACGACGTGCGCGGCAAAGTGACTTTGCGCCTTTTCGATGTGCCGTGGGATCAGGCGCTGGACCTCGTGCTGCAGGTTCTCAACCTCGAAAGCGAGCAGGAAGGTAATGTCATTCGGATTTCAACCGTCCGGCGGCTGCGGGAGGAACGCGAAGAGTTGCAGCGAGCCCAGGAAGCGGCCAAGGCTGTCGAGCCTTTGCGGGTAGACTACATCAAGGTCAATTACGCCAAAGCCATCAAACTCGGGGAAATCATCAGCGGCCGTGGCGAGAATGTGGCGGCGCGGCAGGGAGGGCGTGCTGGGGGGGAGCCGGAGACCGGAGTACTAACCACCCGCGGCAGCGTCTTCGTCGACGAGTTCTCCAGCACCCTGGTGGTGCGCGACATCCAGCGCGGCATCGACAACGCGCGAGAGTTGGTGCGCCGCCTGGACGTGCAAACACCGCAGGTGCTCATCGAATCGAACATCGTCGAGGCCACCACCAGCCTGGCGCGTGATCTCGGCGTGCAGTGGGGTTATCGCCACTCGGTCGGCCCGCAGACCGGCACGAGCACCGGGGTGAACTTCCCCGGCACCATCAACCTATCGGGCTCGGGCCTAGACGTCGGGAGCGGCGGCGTGCCGTTCATGGCCGATTTTCCTGCCGACGTCGCCGCTGGCGCTGGCAGCGCTCTCGATCTGGCGTTGGGCTCCCTTGATGGCAGTCAGACCCTCGACGTGCGCCTATCGGCCCTTGAGACCCGGGGCAAAGCCCGGGTCATCTCGCGTCCCCGCGTCGTGACCCTCAACAATGTCGCCGCTACTATCAAGAGTCTGACCATTCTACGCGTGAAACTGCCGTCGACTGGAACCGTGATCAACACCGGTGCGGGCGGGGCGGCCGGGGCTTCTTCCACCGCCACTGAGAAGATCGAGACCGGCATCATACTGATCGTCACTCCCCAGGTGTCCTCCGATGGTTTCGTGCTCCTCGACATGTTCGCCAAGTCGAGCCAGGCGGACTTTACCCGGCAGGTCGACGGCATCCCCGCCGAGATCAGCCGCGAGGCCAACTCGCACATCTTGATCAAAGACGGCCAGACGGTGGTCCTGGGCGGCATCTATCGCGACAACACCAGCCACGAGAACGCCGGGGTCCCGTTCTTGAAAGACATCCCCGGGCTCGGCTGGCTGTTTCGCCAGAACAGTCGGAGCGATGCCCGTGAGGACCTGATCGTGTTCTTGACGCCGCGCATCATGGGCGGCTCGCGACAGGGGCTGCCCACAGCGGAAGAGCTATGGACGCATCGCGAGTAGGCTCACCCGCATCTCGCCACGGTTGTTGCGCCGGCTGGCCGCGTACGTTGCTCGAGGGGACACAGCCGTGAGGCGGAGAAACGGAAAACACTTCACTCCTGTACGCGCACAGAAGGTGCTGGTGGAACTCGGTGAGCGCTCTTATCCTATCGTGCTCGGGAGCCACTTCATCCACGAGCTTGGGGCGCGCATGCATGCGGCCCGGCTGCGAAGCTCCCGCGCCGCGGTGGTGACCAATCCAACCGTCGGAGCACTCTACCTGGAACGGGTGGAGAACGCACTGCGCCATGCCGGCTTCGATGTGGTCGTCATCGAGATTCCCGACGGTGAGGAGCACAAGAACCTGACCTGGCTGGCGTTCATTTATGACAAGCTCGTCGGCGCTCAACTGGAGCGCTCGACCCCGATCGTCGCCCTGGGCGGAGGAGTTATCGGCGACCTTGCCGGCTTTGCCGCCGCCACCTTTCTGCGCGGAGTACCGCTGGTGCAGGTGCCGACTACCCTGCTGGCGCAGGTGGACTCGAGCGTCGGCGGAAAGACAGGAATCAACCACCCTGCCGGCAAGAACCTCGTCGGAGCTTTCTACCAGCCACGCCTGGTCTTTATCGACGTGGCGACGCTGACGAGCTTGCCGCGGCGCGAATTTGCGGCGGGGCTGGCCGAAGTCATCAAGTACGGCGTGATTCTGGACCCAAAACTGTTCGCCCTTATCGAGCGCGAGCTCGATCGGGTGCTGGCTTTCGACGAGGCCTGGCTGCGCCGCATCGTGCGGCGCTGCTGCGAGCTCAAGGCCATGGTGGTGCAGCGCGATGAACGCGAGTCGGACTATCGCGCCATCCTGAATTTCGGCCACACCGCCGGGCATGCCGTCGAAGCCCTGACGGCCTACCAGCAATACCTGCACGGAGAGGCGGTGGCCCTGGGTATGGTCTTCGCCGCGCGGCTGTCGTGCTCCCGCGGATTGTGCGCCGCCGCTACGGTTGAGCGCCTTACGTCACTGTTACGGCGCGCCGGCTTGCCGGTTGAAATGCCGCAGGATCTGCCCCGCGAGCGCCTGGCTGAAACCATCCAGGGGGATAAGAAGACGTCCGGCGGCAAGGTGAAGTTCGTGTGCATCGAGGATCTGGGCCGCACCCGGTTCGAGTATTTCACCGGGACTGAAATTGCCGCACACGCGGCGTAAGGCAGAGGAGGAGTTTCCATGTGGCGGCTGTGCGGGTTGTTTCTGGTGGCGATTTTGGCCTGGAGCTGTGGGTCAACGGGCAACGACGATCAACAAGTGTTCGAGTTCCTTCGCTTCGACAACACCGGCCTGACCCAAGAGGACGCGATGCGTGAAACCAGTGCCGACATCGACAATCTCCAGGACTGCTGCGAAGCCATCGGGCAGCAGTGCACTGCATGGGAGCCATTCACCAACGCGACCGTAAACGCAGTGTTCCGCAACATGGAAGCCGCGGATATCCACCTCGAACGTGTGGTGATCGATACCGGACCACGCGCCAAGTTCGGGGTGATCACACGCAACGTCAGCGGCGTCATCCCGGGCGGCCGGTGTCCTTCAGGTGCCAGCTGTGTGGAGGACAGGGACTGTGCTGCCGCTGGGGAAAATGCGGAAGTGGGCGACTGCTTTCATGCCGAGACCAATATCGGCGCCATTCTGCTGTTCGACGTTTTTGACAAGCAACATATCCCGACCGGAACTGACAACGTGCAGATTACGTTCTTCGCCTCTGATCCCCACCGGTCGTTTGAAGCCCGCACCAGCTATGTGGTCACGTTCGCGGACTTCAATAATTGCCCGTAACAGGTTGCTGGAGATTTGCCCGGTGTGCGAGGAGGCACGAAAGAGATGGGACGCCAGATGAACAGAGTGAGGTTGGGTCTGGTGCTAAGCCTGGCGTTGCTGGTCGCGGGCTGTGGTGGTGGAGGAGGTGGAGGTAGCAGCAGCGGCGGATCACCGCAAACCGGAGCAACACCCACACTCGTGCCCACTCCGGCTCCTGGACAACCCACGTCGACCCAGGCTCCCACCCCGACGCTCACGCCGCTGCGCGTAGGTGCCAATGGCGGCGAGCGCACCGACGCCTCCGACTCCGGTTCGCTAACTCTGCGTATCGAAACCATCGATCTGCGGCCGTTGGAAGGAACGGACCGCACGCTGTTCAGCGCTTTCGTGAACGATTCCAGAGGTGCTCCGGTACCGAATGCGCCAGTCACCCTGATCGCCGATCCCGGGCTGGGTATCTCCGTGCCGGGGGGGACGGTGAGTTTCGGCGCCCTCGGTGAAACCATCATCAATGCCACCACGCGGGCGGACGGTTCCGTATCCGGCACCGCCCTGGCGCAGTACGGAGGCCTGTTTGGGCTGACGGCTCAGATCCGGGGTGCGACGGGCAGTTTCGCAGCATTCAACGGGTTGTCCGTGGCCCTCAGCATCGTGGTTTATCTGCCGCAACAGATCATTCCAACGCCCACACCCACGCAGGGAACCGGCGCGAGCCCGACGGCTGCGGGCACGGCAACGGCTACGGCGCAGCCGTGTATCGACGTGCAAACCATCATCGTACAAACCGACTCACCCAACATCAGCAGCCAGTCCGGCGGCAGTAGCAGGATCACCGCCGTGGTCTTCGATTCCGACAATCAGCGCGTTGCGCACGTGAATATCCTGTTCGATGTGCAACCGCGCATTGCATCTTTTGCGGAACTGGTGGTGGCCACCGACAACAACGGCACAGCCGCCACCACCATGACCATACCGCCGGGATCGAGCTTCGGCCCGCTTGCGGTGTCGGCTTCGGCCTGCGGAACCGCCGGGTCCGTCACCGTCAACGTGGTCTCCGGTGTCAGCACGAAACCGGCCACAACGGTAGTGCTGCAGGCCGATCCCTCGACTGTGGGCAATTTGTCGGGAGGCACCATTAACCTGACGGCGGCAGTGTTTGATTCTGACAACCGGCCTATCAACGGTCTCGATGTGCTCTTCATCACACCGATCGGCCATGTGAGTCCGCTTACCAGTCAGACGAAGGTGACGGGATCGCAAAGCGGCATCGCCACGTCGGTGTTGCAGGTCCCGGCTGGTGCGCTCGAAGGAAAGGCAACTTTGTCCGCGCTGGCAGGCGGAGTTACTGGCTCCACCTCCATATTCATCGTGGCGGGACAAGTGCCCGGCGGGACCATCAACCCGGGCGTGCCTCCGGGTGAACCGGCGGGCATCACCCTGGGCGCCAGTCCCACCCGCATTCAGGTAGCCGGGACCGGCGGAACCGAGATGGCCAGTGTCGTCGGTCGAGTCTACGACAACAACGGCAACCCGCTCAGTGGTGTTCCCGTTCGCTATCACGTGGTGGCCGCGCAAAGCGCCCCCGGCGCCGCGATTCTTCCGGTGACCACGGCGGCTGCTAGCGCCTCTCCGACGCCGTCCACGACGTTGTGTCCGCCGGACGATCCGGTCTCCGTTTCCGATGTCGCTGGCTTTGCCATCATCCAGGTGCATAGCGGTTCTCAACCCGGTCCGGTCACCGTTGCCGCCTGCACGGATACCACAATCTACGGCGTACCATCGCCCATTCTGGAACAGCAGGCCGTCGTTACCGTGACCTCCGGCCCGGTCAGCCGCATCAACGTCTCGGTGAATCAGAAATGGAGCGACAACAACGACGGCACCTACCTGACCATGCTGAGCGCCACGGTGACCGATGCGCAAGGCAACATGGTGGAGGACGGGACGGCCGTATTCTTCGAGGTGTTGCCGGCTGATGAAACCGACCCGGCACGCCAGGTCGGGCTGGTTGGTAGCGCCCTTACCAACGCGCCACCGCCTTGCGATACGACTCAGTTCGCCAAACAGATCGGCATTCCTGTCTCGGCGCAGCCAGGCAACGCGATCACCTGCCTCAAGTTTCCGCCCAACCTGGCAGGCACCGAAATCCGGGTGCGCGCCTCTTCTTCCGGTGTGTCCAACAGCGTCGACGGCCAGCCGATTACGATACCCGGGTTCATCGGCCTGCTGCAAGCGAGCGTTCTACCGCCGACCGTTTCCGTCAATGCGACCCAGGAAGGCCTGGCGATCGTGAGAGCTTTCGTGTTCGACGGCAATTTTGATCCTGTGCGCAACGTACGTGTGCGCTTCACCACTTCGATCGGGACCATCAGCCGCTCGATTCTGAGCGATGCGGACGGCGTGGCGGAGGCCACGTTGACCATTCCCGCGGCCACCGACGCCGGCACGGCGCGGGTGAACGTGGTCGCCAGTGGCCTGCTGCTGCCGATTTCAGTACCGATCGTCAACACAGGCGGTGGGGCGACACCGACCCCTGGTGACACCACCCCCACAGAGCCAAGCGCCATGCGCTTTGTCGGAGCACAGCCCGACACCATTGGCGTACGCGGGTCCGGTTTGCCCGAACAGTCGATCCTGACCTTCCAGGTCACCGATGCGCTGGGTGATCCGGTGAGCGGTGTACGCGTGCGCTTCTCCATCGCCCGCATATCGGAAGAACAGATCAATCCGGCGGAAGCGACAACTGATGCCAATGGCAACGTGCGAGCTACCCTGACCAGTGGTAAGCGTGCCATGAGCATCCAGGTGACCGCGCAGATCACCTCCGTGTCGCCGGCAATCACCGTGCGCTCGACTGCCGTCAACGTGCTCGGCGGACCGCCGTCACAGCCGAATTTCAGTCTGGCGCGCGAATTCAACAACATCTCGGGCCGGGTGAGCTTCGGCTTGACGAACCGGATCACGGCCTTCGTTGCAGATCGGTTCGGCAACCCTGTGCCACCGGAAACGGCGGTGAACTTCACCACCAAGAGTGGAGCGATCGGCAACCAGACCAGCACCAACTCGCTCGGCCAGGCGACCGCCGAGCTGATCTCGCAAGCACCCCTGACCGATACTGGGATCGTGTCTACCCTGGCGACTACGATGGGCGAGCGGCCCTTCATGGACGTGAACGGCAACGGCATCTGTGACACCGAAGACCAATTGTTGCCGGTATCGGAGCCCTTCTACGACGAGAACTGCAACGGCACCTACACCGGTGGCGAAGACTTTGTTGATCTCAACGCCAACGGTAGATTCGATGCTGATCAGGGATCCGGTACGCAGGCCTGTGACGATCAGATGGTGATCTTCCGGAACACCTGCACCACCTTTTCGGCCTCAACCAGCGCCCTATTGCTCTCTTCCGGTTCCGGTCCGATCGAAGCGGGGGGATCACGCGACTTCGTCCTTCTGGTCAGCGACAACCCGGATATGTTGGGTAATCCCGGAGTAGGCAATCCCATCGTGGGCGGGTCAGCCGTCAACCTTTCGGTCAGTGGCAACCGCGCCAGAATCGTGGGCGCGACCAGCTTTACGCTGCCCGACGCGATGACGTTCAATTATCTGACCGAGGTCAATCGCTTCCCGTTCACGGTGACGGATGCGAATCCGACCTCCACCACCGGGGGCACCGATGTGATCATCGCGTCGGTCAGGTCGGATGTAGGATCGTTGGATGCCGGCGGGAATGGCTCAGTGACAGTGCAGCAGCCCGTCACTTTCCTTGCCGCTTGGACGCCGACTGCCACGGTGACCTCGACGTTCACGTCGACACCCACTTCGCCGCCCACTCCGACGCCCACGGCGACCCTGGTGCCAACCGCGACCCCGCCGGGAGGCACGCCTTTGTCTACAGCCACCGCCACCGCGACGCCGCCGGCCGGATCGATTCTCTTCGTCAGCGCCGTTCCCGCCTCCATCGGTGTGCGCGGCTCGGGAATGGCGGAGCAGTCGACCCTCACGTTCAGGGTAAATAACGTTTTGGGCAATCCGATCCCCGGCGTCCCGGTGCAGTTCGTGATTTCCGGAACGGGGTCGGAAAGTCTAAACCCGCTGACGGCAATGAGTGACGCCGGCGGTCTGGTGAGCACAGTGGTGACCAGCGGAACCCAGGCGACCAGTGTGCGCGTGACCGCATCCCAAGTCAGCAACCCGAGCGTGTCCGGCCAGTCCACGGCAGTGAGCATTCTCGGGGCGCCGCCGGCAATGAACCATTTCAGCCTGGCGCCGGCCAGATACAACATACATGGGCGGGTGACCTACGGTCTTACCGACCAGATCAGTGTGTTCGTCAACGACCGCTTCGGCAACGCGGTTCCGCCCGGCACCGCTGTTTCGTTCATCACCAACGCGGCCAGTGTGGTTAACCCAACCTCTACGGGTACCAACGGCGTGGCGACGGCCACACTGTTGAGCGAAGGACTAGTCCCCCCTAGCGGCATCGTGACAGTCCTGGCCTATACCCACGGCGAGGAGTCATTCATCGACAACAACGGCAACGGCTTCTTCGATGCTGGCGACGCCGTCCTGACCGACGACGTGGCCGAGCCATACATCGATTTCCGGCCGTATCCGCCGGCAGATGGGGTTTGTCCGCTGGGGCCACCGAGTTGGCTCTGCAACAACCGCTTCGATACCAACACGCAGTTCGAGATGTTCTCGGATACAAACGGCAATGGGCTCTGGGATAGCCCTGCGACCACCGGAATCGGCCAAGGTGCGCACGGCGTCTGGGACAACAACATCCTCGTGTTCGGCGCGATCCCCATCACCTTCTCGGGTCCGACTCAGAGTCCGATCTTGGCGGACTGTTCACCCGGCCCGTGTAGCGGGTTCTCTCTGCATGCGGGTGAGTCGATGTCGTTCACGATTCTTGTCCATGATGACTTGAGAAACCCGCTCGAAGGGGGTTCCACCATTGAGGTGACCTCGACTGCCGGCAACATAAGCGGTGGCAATATCAGCATTCCGGACGGGGAGTCGTTCAACCAACTGGTAGACAACCTTACGCGCTTCACCTTCTCGCTGTCGGTCGACCAGTCGGTTGAAAAAACGGCCAACGCCGCCATTACGGTGACCATCACCTCGCCCAACGGCAACGTGACTGCGGCGCTGACCAGCGGGGTTGTCGGTCCCTGACGATAAGGTCCGGGGCTCGGTTCAGCCGGGCCCCGCAGCGCTGGTGGCGTTTGACCGGTCGGGTCTGATAGAGGCAGGCCATGAAGAGAGTTCGTCCGTTGGCGGCAAAGGGCACGACGCCGCGTGTGCTTGTTCTGCACGGCCCCAACCTCAACCTCGTCGGTACGCGTGAGCCGGGGATATACGGCCGCGAGACGCTGGCGGACATTGAAGGCGCGCTGGGCGAATTGGCGCGCGAGCTCGGCGTTGCACTGGAGACGTTCCAGTCAAACAGTGAGGGGGCGCTGGTCGACCGCATTCAGGCGGCGCGCGGCTCGGCCGACGCCATCGTGTTGAACGCCGGCGCCTACACGCATACCAGTGTCGCCATTCGCGATGCGCTTCTGGCGACTGCTCTGCCCGTAATCGAAGTGCACCTTTCGAATACGTACAAACGCGAATCGTTTCGCCACCGCTCCCTGATCGCAGATATCGCGGTGGGGCAGATCACCGGCTTCGGCGCCAATAGCTATATGCTCGGCTTGCGCGCCGCCGCGGACATCCTGGCGCGCGGAAATCAGAGCGCCTGAAGCGACGGCATTCTAGTCGCGTGCGGGTGCGTAGGTCTTCTTCAAGCGGCTTCGCTGCGCATGACGTTCGAGTGCCAGCTCTATGAGACGGCTGATGAGCTCACGATATGGTAGACCTGAGGCCTCCCAGAGCTTTGGATACATGCTGATGGTGGTGAAACCGGGAATGCTGTTCAATTCATTGACGAACCACCGGCCCGTGCCACGCTCGAGGAAAAAATCGACGCGTGCCATCCCGGCACAGTCGAGTAGCTGAAAAACGCTTACGGCCAGCTTCTGGACCGCGGTCACTTCCGCCTCGGTTAGCGGTGCCGGGATGAGTAGCTTGGCACCGTCGTCGTCCACGTACTTGGCCTCGTAGGAGTAGAAATCGGCTTGCGGACAGATTTCCCCCGGAACCGACGCCTGCGGCACCTCGTTACCGAGCACGGCGCATTCGATCTCGCGCGCCACCACACCTTTTTCTACCAGGATCTTGTTGTCGTATTCGAGCGCCGTGGCCACGGCCGCGGGCAGATCCGCAGCGGCTTTGACCTTGGTGATGCCGACCGAGGATCCCAGATTGGCCGGCTTGACGAATAGCGGCAGACCGAGATCCAGAGCTTGCGCGGCGATGACGTCCGACTCGGTGGACCACTGCCTGCGGGTTACGCCGACGAACGGGACCACCGGCAGGCCAGCCCCACGCAGCAGGCGCTTCTGCACGTCCTTGTCCATTCCGAGCGCTGACCCGAGCACTCCAGCGCCGACATAAGGCAGATCCGCCAGTTCCAGCAGGCCCTGAACCGTGCCGTCCTCTCCATACGGACCGTGCAGAACGGGGAAGACCACGTCGAGCTTGCCGAGGGTGTTGGTCGGCTGCTCGAGATTGATCAACCCTCCGCTGGCAGGGGATGGGATCAGCATGACTGTGCCGTTCGCACCGTCAAGAGCCGGCAGCGGCTTGTCGGTGAGTCGGCGGAAGGATGGCTCGTCGAGGAGGTGCCAGTATCCTTGCCGGTCAATGCCGATCAAGCTGACTGCGTACTTCTCGCGGTCAATGGCGTCGACGATACATCGCGCCGAGCGCAACGAGATTTCATGCTCGCCGGACCGGCCGCCGAATATCACTCCTACATGCACTGTGCTGCTTGACCTCGTTACCACCGCACCTCCCGGTAGAGGCACAACCGTAACACACTTTGTTGCGGCGCTCACGTTCAACAAGCGTGAAAACAGCGGTCTTGCGTCAACTTCCGAACGGCGGTGATCAAGTCAGGAAAGGAGAATGTCGACGATGAGTCGGATCGATGGACAATTGGACTGGTGGCGCGGTCAGCCTTCGCCCCATTCGCCCATACGATACTTGAAGGCCCGGCCCCGGTGTGTAGAGCCGTGTAACTCGAGGAACAGCAATCCGCGCATGATCATGGTGAAATACAACGCCAGTCCCAAGGCGGCATTCTGGAGGTACACAGCCAGGCCGCGGGCTGGCAACAGGATGATTACGCCGATGATGACAGCGGCAATGAGGGTGGCGGGGAACCACTCGATCCAGTTCTCGGCGATGAACTGATAGCTTTCGGCTAGCAGGGCCATGGGAGAATAGTGGCCCATGTAGATCAACTCCGGTACGGCGTTGAACAGCACGAATACGGCCAAACGCAGGAAGAGCAGAATGACTTCGCCTTGCGGAAGCTGAAGGATTGCCGGTGCGATCAAGCCAAGGATCCAGAAGATGAACAGCACCCCCACTACTTCCCAGAGGTACTGCCCAAAGCTGTTACGGAAATCGTTCAGGCTGACCTTGTACGTCCGCACGATCATTTCAACGAGGTAGAGGAACGACCCCAGGCATGCCGCCAAGACTAGGCTGAAGATGAACCCGCCAGTTATGCCCAGCCGCGCGCTCAGGTTGCCGGCGATCTTCAAGATGGCCAGATAGACGAAGATCGTCGCCAGGACCGGCCAATTCCGAGCAGCCAGGGTCGCTGCCCGGAGGCAGACGTGACGGTAAATCTTCAGTGTAATGAGGAGCCACTCCACAGCTGCGCCCGCACCGGTCGACGCACTTTAACCGGGGTGACTCAGGCGGTCAACTGACAAGCGCATCTACGAACCAGTGCCGCGCTGCGGTGCATGCTGCAGGTCACCACGGAGGATCTGGCCGGCGAACGCGTTATGGCATGGATCGAAAAACCGGGCGGTGAGCGCAATCCTGCGGCCGTTCCTGACGGTGAGCCCCTCGCGCTCGAACCTCTTCATGATGCGCGCGACATTGGCGCGGGAAGCGATGGCAAACTCGGCCAGGTCCGCGTGTGTGACGGGTAATTCGATGGCCACTGTGGCGTCTGTGTCGCGTCCAAAATCACGCGCGAGCACTGCCAATTCATGGATAAGGCGTTCCTCCAGCCGCAGCCCCAGCATGGAGCACTTGTCGTACAAGAGCCGGCTCAAGACCCGCCAACTGAAGGAGACGATCTGCAGGATTCCGGGTGGCGGGGAATTCGCCACCAACTCGGCCATCATATCATTGGTGATGATGGCAACCGTGGCGTCGGTGAAGGCACTGGCGGAAAACAGGCGCGGCTGTCTCTGGTCAGCATACCAGTTCAGGCCGAAGAACTGCCCAGGGCGGATGAGCTGGACGCAGACCGTGCCGGCGCCCGATGGGCAGCTGACCTTCACGGCTCCGGTCACCAGGAAGTTGACGAAGTCGGCGGTGTCCTCCGGGCTGAAGATGCTCTGACCTTTGCGCCAATGGCCGAGCTGGGCGCTGCGCACCAGTAGATCCACCGCACTTGCGCTCAGACCCATGCGTCGGCCCACATCGCTCAACAGTCTACGCAGCTGCTCCTTGGCAATCCGCTGCACTCCGCCTCTCCGCTCGAAAAAAGATCCCGATCGATTTGATGGGTTTCACGGATCTGGTTGCGAGTCAAGGTAAACCGGCCCAACCGGCACACTTCGGCTGCGGCAAACCTGTTGGAACCCGCGGGGGTAGGCCGGGCGCAACCCTCAAATGGCCGGAATGCGCAGGCTCTGGCCGGGACGCAGGCGGTCGGCGCGTAGATTGTTTTGCCGCCGGATGGCAGACACCGTGGTGCCGTGGCGCTTGGCGATAGCTGAAAGTGTCTGGCCGCGTTTGACACGATGGACGACGTACTGGACCTTGGCACGCTGGCGTCTTTTCTGGACAGACTTCTCCGCCAGCGGCTTTTCCTCGGCTGCCACGCTGGCATACTGCGTGCCGAAGCTGCCAACGGAGCCGGAAGGAATCCGTAGGCGAAAATCTTTCGGAATACGCAGTCTTCCAGAGACTACGTCGCGGGTCAGCGCCGGATTCAGATTCGCCAGGGTATCGACCTTGGTGCCGGCAGCCCGCGCGGCCGTACGGATGCTCACACCCTCAGCGACCACCACGGTGTCAGCACGCTGCGGACGGGCGGGGGAGATCTCCCCGAAGTATTCGCTGGCGTTCCTTTCAACTTCAACAGCCGCAAGGAACTCCGCATAGAAATTGCGCGAGGCGAACTTGAAAGCTCGCCCGCGATATCTCCGGATGATTTCCATGAGGTCAGACGAGCCTACGGTGGCAACGGCGTTGGCTACTCCGGCGCGGCCGTGATTGTAAGCCGTGATCGCCAGCGGCCAACTTCTCAGCACCTCATAGTTCCGCTTCAGATGCTCGGCCGCCGCCTGCGTCGAGATGATGGGATCCCGCCGTTCGTCAACGGCGCGGTTGACGCTCATATAAGAACGCGCCGTCGACGGCATGAATTGCCAGATTCCGGCGGCGCCCACCTTCGAGTAGGCGCGCACGTTGAAACATGATTCCACCAACGGAAGGCGCGTCAGTTCGAGTGGCAGGCCCTGGCGGCGAAAGATGGCCTCCATCTCCGGTAAGTATCGCCGTGAAATCTCGACACCGGCCACGAACCGTTGGCGCAATCCCGTCTGGCTGCGAATTCGATCCTCCGCTGCGGCGTCGAGGAAGCGCGAAAGATCGTTTGTGTCAGGAAAGAGGTCCCAGATTTGTCGCTCTTCCGGGGAAAGGTCATTCGTGTCAGCGGCGGCTTGATGCAACCGCGCCAGGGTGCCACGGATACGCTCCTTTTCGGCGCGCACCTTCTCTTGCATATAGGCGGCGATTTCCGCGTCGCTCAGGATGCTATTGGTCAGCGGCTCGAAATCGAGCACTTCGTAGACGCGATCGAGATGCCAAGCGTCGTGAATGACCACCTGCCGAGTGGAGTAGGTACCGAAGATCTTCTTCCAGAACTCGACCTGGGTGTTCAGGCCGGGCAGCAGCGGTATGGGCGATTGCTCCGGCGATGTGACAGCCGGGGAGGAGTGGCTCTCGATGTCGCTGGCGCGCGCCGCCGCAGAGTGCAGTAGGAAACCTGCAATGATCGCCACCGCCCCGCGGCTCACTTTCAACATCGACGTCCGCCGCTCCCCTCCACATATCCGGTGACCAACTCCGCCATGATGCAGCACCGAATCGTCTCCCGTAGGAACTTACTCGACGGTAGCAGAGCCAAGCGAAAACTGTCAATACAAGTGTCGCTGTGAAACGCGAAATTCTCATTTTGGCACTCTTCGGGTGTGTTGCAGGTTGCTTGACTTCGCCGGCAGCGCCGCCGGACTACGTGGTCGTTGGCTTGGATGCCGGCCCAACTACCCTCGATCCGCGCTTCGGTACGGATGCAGCGGCCAGCCAGATCGGCGAGTTGGTGTTCGATGCCCTTACCCGAGTTGATGACGGCGGCCGCCGCTTGCCGCAGTTGGCCGAGTCCTGGGAAATGGCTGAGGCGCAGACCTACGTGTTCCGCCTGCGCGACGGGTTCCGCTTCGGTAGCGGCGAGCCCGTGACAGCGGCCGACGTCAAGGCGACCTACGACTCCGTCCTCGATCCTCGCACGCAATCGCCCAAGCGCGAGGAGATTGGCCCGATCGAGGCGGTCGAGATGCTCGACCGCCTCACGGTGCGCTTCCGCCTGCGGAGCCCCTTCGCGCCCTTCCTCAGTCAAACCGGCCTCGGCATCTTGCCGGCCGCGGCCATTGCTGCTTCACCCGACCGGCCGATCTCGTTGCCTCCCGGTTCCGGCCCTTTTCTTATCAAGGAGTTCACCCCTGACGACAAACTGGTGTTGTCGCGCAATGCCGACTACCCGCTCAAGAGCCCGCGTCTGGCGGGAATCGTCTTCATGGTGGTACCCGATGCCGTGTCGCGGTTGCTCCAACTCAAGCGTGGCGCCCTCGATCTGGTGCAGAACGGCATCGATCCCGACATGCTGGATTGGCTGAAGAGGCAACCCCACGTAAAGGTGCTGACGGCGCCGGGCACGACGGTTCAGTACCTCGGCCTGAATCACCGCGATCCGAAGCTGGCGGACGTACGGGTGCGGCAGGCAGTGGCCTACGCCACGGACCGCGATGCCATCGTGAACACGATTCTGAAAGGTACGGGACAGGTTGCGGATTCGCTGCTGTCGCCCTCGAATTGGGCCTACAGTGCTGCCGTGCCTGAGTACGCCTACGACCCGCAACGGGCCAAGCTCCTGCTCGACGACGCCGGTTTTACCGATCCGGACGGTGACGGCCCATTGCCGCGCTTTCGGCTTTCGTACAAGACCAGCACCATAGAGTTGCGCCAACGCATCGCCGAGGTCCTGCAGGAGCAACTGGCAGGGGTGGGGATCGGACTGGACGTCCGCAGCTACGAATGGGCAACCTTTTATAGCGACATCCGGCGCGGGAACTTCCAGCTTTATTCCCTGGCCTGGGTAGGCATCCAGGATCCGGACATATACTACTTGACCAGCCATTCCTCGCAGGTACCACCGCGGGGTCTGAACCGCGGCTGGTTTTCCGACGAAGCCATCGACCGATGGACGGACGCGGCTCGCAGCAGCTTGGATCAGGATGAACGCCGGCAGCTCTATGCTGCCGTGCAGCAGCGTTCAGCCCAGGTCCTGCCTGTGGTTCCGCTCTGGTGGACTACCAACGTGGTGGCGGTCAATCGCCGTCTCCACGGCTTCGTGGTCCGGCCGAACGCCAGCTACCAGTCGCTAAAGGAGGCGTGGGTGGAGGAGAAGGGGCGAACGTAGATTCATGGCTTTCTATATCGCACGCCGAATCGGACTGGCGGTTCCTACCGTGGTCGGGGTGATCACCCTGGTGTTCTTCCTCATCCATCTGGTGCCGGGTGATCCAGTCGATATGGTATTGGGAGAGACGGCGGTGGCCGCCGATCGGGCTCGCCTGCGTGAGCAGCTGGGGCTGGACCAGCCGCTGCCGGTTCAATACGCGCGATACCTCGTTCACCTCGCTCGCGGGGACCTCGGGCATTCTTTGCACAGCGGGCAGTCTGTCGGGCTGTTGCTCGCGGCTCGCTACCCCGCCACCTTTGAGCTGGCAAGCGGGGCGCTGCTGGTTACGCTGCTGATCGCCTTCCCACTCGGCCTGTTGGCGGCGGCGCGCCCGCACTCGTGCTTCGACCATGCTTGCCGCGCGGTTGCAGTCGCTGGCGCCGCCACTCCGAACTTCTACTTGGGACCCATGCTGATTCTGGCCTTCTCTATCGGCCTGGAATGGTTCCCGGTCTCCGGTCGTGGGGGATTCTCTCACCTCACGCTACCGGCGCTGACGCTGGGCATAGGCATGTCCGCCATCGTGGCACGCATGCTGCGCGGCACGATCCTCGACCGGTTGCACGAAGACTACGTCCGCACTGCATTGGCGAAAGGGGTGAGCCGCCGGCGGGTGCTGCTCAAGCACGTCTTGCGCAACGCCCTGCTCCCGGCGGTGACGATCTTGGGGCTGCAGGCCGGGGTCCTGCTGGCGGGGACCATCGTCACCGAGACCATTTTTGCCTGGCCGGGGATCGGTCGCTTGACGCTGCAGGCGATCCAAAGCCGCGATTACCCACTGGTGCAAGGTTGTCTACTGGTCATTGCGCTCAGCTACGTCCTCATCAACCTGGTTACGGATCTGCTTGCAGCTCTGATTGATCCGCGGATTCGGGCCCGCTCATGACCGGCGCGCTCTACAGCAAACAGATGGTGATAGGAATGGCAATCATCGCTCTTTTTGTTGCAGCCGGCGTACTGGCTCATCGGGTGGCGCCCTACAGTCCGGGGATGCAGCGGCTGAGTGAGGATCTCCAGCCACCCAGCTTTGCGCACCCCTGTGGGCAGGACAAGTTGGGCCGCGACGTTCTCAGCCGGGTGCTGGTCGGCGCGCGGGTGTCGCTATTGGTGAGCGTCATCGCAGTGAGCATCTCGGCGGCAATTGGGGTCGCTTTGGGAGGGCTGGCCGGATACGTCGGCGGTCGCACCGACGAATTGATCCTGCGCGGAATCGATGTGCTGCTCGCCTTTCCCGGAACCTTGTTGGCCATCGCTCTGTCCGCCGTGCTCGGTCCGTCTTTGCGCAACGTGATCGTTGCCCTGTGTGCCATCGGTTGGAGCGGATACGCCCGTTTAGTACGCGCGGAAGTGTTGGTCTGGCGTACGCAGGAATTCGTCAGCGCCGCGGTGGCGCTCGGCGGCGGACCGCTGCGCGTGCTGGTCCGTCACATCCTGCCGCAGCTCATCGCCCCGGTGCTGGTGCAGGTCAGCTTCGGGATGGCCGCAGCCATAATGGCGGAAGCGGGCCTGAGCTTTCTCGGACTGGGGGTGCAGCCGCCAACGCCGTCCTGGGGCAGTATGATCAATGAAGGGCGTGCCTTCCTGCTGATCGCGCCGCACGTTGCGCTGTTTCCGGGGCTGGCGATCTCGCTGACCGTACTTGGCTGGCAGTGCTTGGCCGAGGGGCTGCGCGAGGTTATGGATGTACGCTCGGGCGGCAAGGAGCTTGCTTGACAACCCCGATAGTGCATACTAGTTTTTTCAAACAGTCTGAGCCGAAGCGCGACGATTCTTTCCCTGTCAAAACCAAATAAAATGGATGGGAGCTGCGTCAAAGGCTCAGGAGAGAGCTCATGACCAATATGCTGAAGACTACCCTGCTGCTCGGTCTGCTCACCGCAATCATTCTGTGGTTCGGTGCCTTTCTGGGCGGCTCGAATGGCCTGGTGGTGGCGTTTGTCTTCGCCGCCGTCATGAATTTCGGCAGCTACTGGTTCTCCGACAAGATCGTTCTGGCCATGTATCGGGCGCGACCGGTGGACATGAATGATGCGCCCGACCTCTACCGGATCGTGCAAGACCTTGCGACCCGCGCCCGTATGCCCATGCCGAAGTTGTACGTGATTCCGACTGATGCGGCCAACGCCTTTGCCACCGGTCGCAATCCGGAACATGCCGCCGTGGCGGTCACCGAAGGCATCATGCGGCTCATGTCATGGGAAGAGCTGGAGGGTGTGCTGGCGCACGAGCTCAGTCACGTCCGCAACCGCGACATCCTCATCAGCTCGATAGCCGCTACCCTGGCGGGTGTAATCATGATGCTGGGCAACATGGTGCGCTGGGCAGCTATATTCGGCGGCGCTTCGCGTGATGATCGGGACCAGGGCGGCGGACTAATCGGGCTGCTGGTGATGTCGATTCTCGCACCCCTGGCAGCCATGCTGATACAAATGGCGATTTCACGCTCGCGCGAGTATCAGGCCGACGCCAGTGGCGCCCAGTTGATGCACGGCGGCGAGAGCCTGGCGAGGGCGCTGGAGAAGCTGGCGTACGCCTCGCAACGGGTTCCTCTGGATGCCAGCCCCCAGACCGCGCATCTGTTCATCGTCAACCCGCTGAGCGGACGGTCGTTGGCCAACCTGTTCAGCACGCATCCACCCCTCGAAGAGCGTATCCGCCGACTGCGCTCAATGCGGGTGTGAGCTCGGGCAAATCAGCCAGCGGCACGAATACGACAGCCCGGAGCTGCAGGCACGGCATCGGCCCAGTGAGTCTAATGAGCGACGAAGAAGAGCGCCAGGAAAAACGTGGATTCAAGGTGGAAGACCGCCGGCGGTTTTCCGAGACTGGGGAAGCCCGCACTGCACAGTCGGAGCCGGCGGAATCACCGGCAGTTGCGGCGGAAACGCCACCGCAGCCAACTGCTTCGGAAGGTCAGCCGGAGCAGCGGGAAGGCGGGTCGTTCCCGATCACTTTCTCAACCTTCGTGCTAAGTCTGAGCACGCAGGCGCTGGCGCATCTCGGGGAAATCCCCAGTCCCATCGACAACCGCACTAGCGTCGATTTGCCGGCCGCCAAGCAAATGATCGACATCCTCGGCATTCTGCAAGATAAAAGCAAAGGCAACCTCGACAGCTCGGAGTCCGGGCTGCTGGAAAACGTGCTCTACGATTTGCGTCTGAAATACGTCGAGCGCGTGCGCCGGCGTTCCTGAAGGCGCGGCCGGATCCTCGGACAAAACTAACGAAGGAGAACAAGCATGAGTGCGCAAGTGCGCGCCCCCCGAATAGTCCTACTGCTTCTGGCCGGTTTTCTTACCGGAACCATGGCTACGGTCGGCCTGAACCTCGGATCACACGTGTACGCCCTGAGTTTCTGGGGCGAGGACCCGACGCCAGCCGCGCCCGCCACTCCGGCCGCCAAGACCTCCACTCAGGCGACGGTGGCTGGCGGGTTGCCCGATTTCAGCGTTTTAACTGAAAAGCTGAGCCCGGCGGTGGTAAACGTCTCGACCACCTCTCAAGGGGAGGCCAATCCCCACATGCAAGGCGGCCCGTTCGGTGGCGGACCGGGCGGTCCGCACGAGTTCTGGGAGCCCTTTGAGCGCTTCTTCGGCCCCATGCCCCGGCGCCCGTTCAAACAACGCAGTCTCGGTTCTGGCTTCATCATCAATGCTGACGGCTACATCCTGACCAACAACCACGTGATCGAGAATGCCGACGAGATTCTGGTGAAGCTGACGGACGAGAAAGAATACAAGGCCAGGGTCGTTGGCCGCGACCCCAAGACCGACATCGCGGTGATCAAGATCGATGACGCCGCCAATCTCACCGCCGTTACCATGGGCAATTCCGACGACCTCAAGGTGGGGGAATGGGTCATGGCAATCGGCAATCCCTTCGGCTTGGAGCACACCGTCACCGCCGGCATCGTCAGTGCCAAGAAGCGATTCATCGGCCAGGGTCCCTACGACAACTTTATTCAGACCGATGCCTCGATAAACCCAGGAAATTCCGGCGGACCGCTGATCAATCTGAAGGGCGAAGTGGTGGGCATAAACTCTGCCATTTTCAGCCGTTCGGGCGGCAACATCGGCATCGGCTTTGCCATACCCATCAATGTTGCCAAGGATCTGCTTCCGGAGCTTGAAGCCAAGGGCCGGGTGACGCGCGGATGGCTGGGCGTCATGATTCAGAAGGTTACGCCCGAGATTGCCGAGAACTTCGGTCTCAAAGATACCAAGGGGGCCCTCGTAGCAGATGTGGTGAAGGACGGTCCCGCACAAGAGGCCGGCATCAAGGTGGGTGACGTCATCGTCGAGTTCGACGGACACCCCATCAAAGAATCGAACGAGCTGCCGATGATCGTGGCGCGTACCGCAGTGGGTAAGAACGTCACCGCCAAGGTCATCCGGGAGAAACGTTCCGAGACCATCTCGATCAAGATCGCTGAGATGAAGGAGGAGGAGACGGCCCTCGCCCCGGGCAAGGAGGAGGGCTTGGGACTGACCGTTCAGCCGCTGACGCCGGAGATCGCCGAGAGTCTCGGACTCAGCGGCGAGGTCAAGGGCGTGGTGGTCTCCGCCGTGGAGCCGGGAAGCAGCGCCGACGACGCGGGATTGCGCCGCGGTGACATCATCCTCGAGGTGAACCGCGAACCGGTGAAGGACGTGGCCGGCTACCGAAAAGCCCTGAAGGCGGCGACCAAAGGAAAGAGTGTCTTGTTGCTGGTCCGACGCGGCGAGAATACGATCTTCATGGCATTGAAGCCTTCTGAATGAGGCTGGCGGAGGCCCGGGCGTGCCTGTGGCCTCCGTTTCTTCCGATCTCCCGAGAGTCAACTGGATGTTGCGGCGAATCGCATTGGGCGTCTTACTGCTGTTCGTCGCTGCAATTGTGGTTGCGGGCGCGGCGGTGTGGTTCGCCCTGCGGCAGTGGGAGCCGGTTGTTATCGAGAAGTTCCGCACCCATCGCTGGAGTTTTCCTTCAAAGATCTACTCCGACAGTTTCCTGATCTATACCGGCATGGATCTGACCGCCGTCGGATTCTTCGGACGGCTTCGCGATCTCGATTACCGGCCCGTCGAGGGCGAGGTGACACACAAGGGGGAGTACCGCATCGCAAAGAATAAGGCCGCGGTCGACATCTATCTGCGTGGCTTCTCCGACCCGAACGCCGGAGGGGGAGGCGCTTTGCTGCGGTTGAACCTGGCCGGTAATGTGATCACACGCATCGAGGACCTCAACAGCCACAAGGAGTTGTTCACTCTGGAGCTGGATCCCGAGCTCATCAGCGGGTTGTACGAGGGGATCTGGGAAGAGCGGCATCTGGTGACACTGGATCAGGTGTCACCCATGCTTCTACGCGGCATCATCGATGTCGAAGACCAGCGTTTTTACGATCACCACGGCATCGATTACGCCGGGATCCTGCGCGCACTCTGGGTCGACCTGCGCAACCGCCGCATGGAACAAGGTGGCAGCACGCTGACCCAGCAGTTGATGAAGAACTTCTTCCTCACCGACGAGCGCAGTCTGAAGCGCAAACTGAGCGAGGCGCTCATGGCCGTGATCGTGGAGCGCCGATTCTCCAAGCAGGAAATCCTGGCCAACTACATCAACGAAATCTACCTCGGACAAAAGGGTGCGCAGGGCATCTATGGCGTGTGGGAGGCCTCGCGGTTCTATTTCGGCAAGGAACCGCTGGATCTGTCGGTGGCTGAAGTGGCCACGCTCGCCGGGCTCATCAAGGCGCCAAACCGATACTCGCCTTTCCGTAACCCCACCGCCTCCAAGCACCGGCGCAACTATGCCCTGATGCTGATGCTGAAAGAGGGCGACATCACCGCGGAGGAATACGCTGCCGCGATAGAGGAGCCGCTGCTCACCTCACCGCCCGCGAACGAAGTCAACGAGGCACCTTACTTCACCGACTTCGTCCGGCAAGAGCTTTCGCAAACCTACCCGGCAGAGGTGCTGACCACCGAGGGGCTACACATTCACACGGCGCTGGACATGCATCTGCAGCGGCTAGCCGAGCAGGCACTGCGGAAGGGCCTGGCGGAGCTGGAAAAGCGTTATCAGCGGCTGCGGGCGGACAAGCCCGCCGATCAACTGCAGGGTTGCCTGATCGCCATTCAGCCGCAAACCGGCGCAATCAAGGCGATGATGGGGGGGCGCGATTACCGTGGCAGCCAGTTCAATCGCTGCACCCAGGCACTGCGGCAGCCCGGCTCCGTCTTCAAGCCGTTCACCTATCTGACGGCCTTCGAGCAAAGCCGCCACAGCGCCGCGCCGATCCTGCCCACCACCCGCATTACCGATGAACCCTTCCTCTGGGCCTACGACAACCAGATGTGGACGCCCGCCAATTACAAGAAGCGTTACCTGGGCGAGGTGACCGTACGCGAGGCTCTCGAGTTGTCGCTCAACGCTGCGACGGCGCGCCTGGCTCACGAAGTCGGTCTGCCGCCGATCATCGAGATGGCTCGCCGTTTCGGCATCACCTCGCCGCTGCCGCCATACCCCTCGGTGGTGCTGGGCGCAGCCGAAGTGACACCATTTGAAGTGGCGCAGACATTCACGGCGTTGGCCAACAGCGGCGTGCGTACAACGCCCCTGGCGATCAAGAAAGTCCTCGATCGCAGCAACCAGCCGATCGAACGCAACCCGGTGCAGGTGGAGCAGGTGGTGCCTTCCGACACCGCCTACCTGGTGACGCACCTGATGGAGGGTGTGCTCGACCACGGCACGGCGCATGCCGCACGCCGGCTGGGATTCAAACGGCCGGCAGCGGGGAAGACCGGCACCACGAACGACTACTGTGACGCCTGGTTCGCCGGTTTCACGCCGGACTTGCTGGCGGTGGTGTGGGTAGGCTTCGACCACAAGCGCCCACTGCGCCTTGCCGGTGCGGAGGCGGCGTTGCCGATCTGGACAGAGTTCATGAAGGCAGCGACGGCCGGGCTTCCTCCCAACCCCTTCACGCCGCCACCGGGTGTCGTCATGGCCCGCATCGATCCCGCTTCGGGAATGCTGGCTACGCCGCACTGTCCAGAGAGTTTGGAAGAAGCATTTTATCGCGGCTCGGAACCGACCGCACCCTGTCCATTGCACGGGCTAGGCGGCGAGTTGCAGGGCGCCTCGAGTGTTCCGCTTCCTGAAGTGAGAACCGTCCCGTAAGCATTAACTTCAGACCTCAACCGGGATGATCGCATAAGATCTGGTGGCGACAGGCCTCTGTGCCTGTCGCCGGTTGGGTGGTACAGCTGAGCTATCCGTGGCTGGGCGTTCGCGAGTGTTCCACTGCGGCAGGCACGGAGGCCTGCCGCCACTGGTCCCGGGGCAATGCAGTTCATCTTCATCTGTCACTTACAGCTTATGGGGAGCCGCTCCCCTGAGGCCATCGTGTCTGGATCCCTATCGCAGTGCACCCGCCGCGGCCCGCAATTCGTCGCGTAAGTCCGGGTGCGCGATCTCGACCAGGGCCTGGGCTCGCTCGACGTCCGTCAACAGACCCAGATCGGCGACACCGTGTTCGGTAATGACATACTGCACGTGGTGCCGCGGCGTGGTCACCGGCGTTCCCGCCAGCAGGTGCGGAACGATCGTCGAGATCGTCTTCCCGGCGACCTGTGCCGTTGAATGCAGGCAGATGGTGCTCTTGCCGCCATCGCATTCGTGTGCTCCGGTGACGAACAACTCATGACCTCCCACTCCAGAGTATTGCCTCGCCCCAATCGTGTCGGCCATTATCTGGCCGGAAAGGTCCACCGCTAAGGCGCCATTGATACTGACCATCAAACGATTCCGCCGAATGATGGCCGGGTCGTTGACTTGTGCGACGGGAAGCATGCGGACCTCGGCATTACGGTCCAACCAGGCGTACAGGGCCTTGCTGCCGGCTGCGAAGGTTCCGATGGAAAACCCGTCGTAGATGCCTTTGTGGTTGGTGATTTTCCCGGCCTTGTGGAGGTCCATCACGCCGTCGGTGATCATCTCCGTGTGAATGCCGAAGTCGCTTTTTGTCCCTGCAGCGAGGGCCTGCGCCACCAGGTCCGGGACGGCGCCGATGCCGATCTGCAGCGTCGCCCCGTTCTCGACCAGCTGCTCGACGTGGTGGCCGATGGCGTGGTCTTCCTCGGTGACGGGCATGTCGGGCAATTCGAATACTGAACGGTCCGACTCGACGATGCAGTCGAGTTCCGAGACATGGATACGGTGCGCGCCGTAGCGGCCGAGGCCGAAAATGTGCGGCATGTCGGAGTAGACCTCGGCGATGGCCAGGCGCTGCGGGTCGCGGGCGGCTTCGAGAAAGGCGTTGAATGTTGCGCCGGCGTGCAGCCCGAAGCTCAAGAAGCCATGACCATCCATCGGCGCAACCGCGGAGACCACGACCCGCGGGCGGGCACGCCGGGAGTAGTGTTCCCAGCCGACGAAATCCGCAGGGAGATATTGGACCGCGGCTCCCATCGATTTCAATAACCGTTCGATCGGGCCATAGAAGCCGCTGATCAGGCGCACACCGGGCTGCTGCAAGACCGCATACGGTTCGGTGAGCAGCCCGGTGAAGATCGACAGGTTGCGGTAGTCGTTCCGTTCAGCCAACGCGGCCAGAAACCCCGCCGGCTGTCCCGTCAAGATGGGCGCTGCAACGGTGTCCTCCGGAGTGATCAGAGCGACGGCGTCACGCAGGCTGCGAAGCCGGTTGCGGTACAACGTGAGTGGGTCACCGTGGGTTGCGCGTGCGGCCACTGGAACACTCCTTCACTGTGCGGTTTCGATGTCCTGCGCCGGCATGAGGATGATGTCTTCAAGCAACTCCGGATCGTTCCGATGACGCTGCATCAGCGCATAGCGCCGGGCTGCCACCGTCAAGTCGAAGCGGTAGCCGTAGCGGCCGAGAATGACTTGGGCTTCTTCGATATGGTCGTGCATGGTCTCGAAAACAGCGCGGTACCCGATGAAGACGTTTGCCGGCTGGTAGCGGAACAGGCCGACGACCGAGTTGCCGGTCATGGTCTCCATGTCGGCGGGAGAGGGACGGAAGTAGATCATGTCGAACGATTCCTCCCCGGCCTCTTCGCGGTGGTACTTCTCCTCGAACTCCAGTTTCAATGTGGCAACGATGTTGCCCTCCAGGGCCGTCAACAGCGTCTGCAAGAACAACTGCGAGGTGTTGCCTTCCCGTCCCATCCGGTGCAACGGCACCAATGGGTTGATGATCAGCATGAATCGCGCGCCCACCAGGCTCTTGGCGACCCCGACCGCACTGGCGTTGCGGGTGTCTCCGTCGGCGAGAATCGCGTGCTGATTATGCTGTGGGAGAAAGAGGAAAGGGATGGCGCTGGAGCACACAATGGCATGCGCAAGGGTCGCACCGGTCACGTAGTGGTGTTTGCTGAAGAAGGGAGTGTTCTCGACCTGCTTACGAAACTTGCGCTTGCCGAAGAGGACCGCGTGTCCTTGACTGAGATCGGTGGCGCAGATGAAGAGATCGGTCGATAAATGGTCGAAGGTGCAGAGCCGTCCGCGCCGGTTGGAAAGATTGCGGCGCAAGAACTGCTCCAGACCGGCCAGCGAGAACCACCCTTTGGGCACAAGGTTGATGATGTCTTCCACACGGTTGAGGTACCCGGCGTAGCGTTCCCGGCGTGCCGCCAGCGGCGCACTGCTGTCCGCGCCCCGCCGAATCTCGGCCAGGAAGAAGCGGAGACTCCGCCAGAGACCAAGAAACGGGTTGGGAACCTGATCACGATCGAACCGGAGCAGGAGGCTGGGGTCAAAATACTCGATCTCACGCGGAAAGCGACCCGAGAGCGATTTCACCAGCATCTGAGGGGTTATGCCGATGGAGAGAAAGGCTCCCGTGACGGCACCGGCGCTCGATCCGATGATTGACCGGACGTGTGGCAAGAAACCGCCCTCGAACACATCTTCCAGGCAGATCAAGGCGCCGGCTTCGAACGCGACTCCCAGCGGGCCTCCTCCGGGGAGCAGCAGCGTGATCGGTTCAGGCGGTGTGCTGGCGCTCGGCGCTCTCATCGGGTGCGAGAATAAGGGTCGGAAGTGCCCCTCGTCAACGAGCGACGCGCATGTTATCAGCTTCTTTGCCGATGTTTCCCGTACTTCGAGATGACGGCCGTCGCTATTTCGTGAACTCTGGTATATGCACTGGCGACATGCGGTTAGATTCGCGTAGAAGGCGTCCGGTGCCACGCGCCGGCGTGGTGGCCTGCGCCGCGTTGGCGCTGCTGTTCAGCTCGTGTGTCACGCGGCCGCAGCGGCCACTGGAGCCGCCGCTTGTGGTGCAGATGACGCCGACGCCGACGAGAACGCGGCCGGTTTCCACGCCCACGCCAACGCGCGTCTTGGAGGAGAGCTCCATCGGGGAGGGATCGGTCTTTACACCCGCACCGGGAGTGGCGGCGCCTGCGGAGACACCGCTGCCGAACGGACTTGGTGCTACGGAAAAGGGCGAGCCGGAACCTCTGCTGGCACAGATCAGTACGTCCACACCGCCGAACGTCGCCGCCGCGTTGCGGCTGATCGAGGACAGCCGGCAGCAGATCCGTCAGGGTGCCTATGACGCCGCGCTGGACCGGCTGGAGCGCGCGGTCGCCATTGATCCGACGAACGCCTATGGCTACTACTTTCTCGCACAGGTGCATTTCCTCAAGAAAGACTACGATCAGGCCGTGGCCTTCGCCAGTCGTGCGGCCTCACTCGGCCGCCGCGCCGACCCGGTTTCGCAGGGACGAATCTACGGTCTACAGGGTGCCGTCTTCGAGCAGGTTGGCCGGTACCCGGACGCACGCAAAGCCTATCAGGAAGCATTGCTGGCCGATCCCAACAATCTGGCGGCACGGGACGGGCTGTCGCGGCTCGGTGGCGGGCAGTAGGGGAGAGGGAGAGACAACAGACAACAGACGACAGAGATCAGATTTCAGACGTCTGTCCTCTGTTGTCTGAAGGCTGATGCGTATCCTGGCGGTTGAAAGCTCCTGCGATGACACGGCGGCTGCGGTTTGGGCTGATGGTGTGGTGCGGTCGAATGTCATCGCCTCGCAAGACGATGTCCACAATCGCTACGGTGGCGTCGTACCGGAGTTGGCGTCACGCGCGCACATGCGCAACGTCGTGCCGGTGATCGAAGACGCACTCGGCCGTGCGCAGCTCACCTTGGCGAATATCGACGGGGTGGCGGCGACGTATGGTCCGGGATTGGTGGGATCGTTGCTCGTGGGCCTTTCGACCGCGAAGGCGATTGCTTTCGCGCGCCGGCTTCCCTTCGTGGGCGTCAATCACCTGGAAGGGCATCTGCTGTCGGTGCAGATTGAAGGAGGCGAGACGCCGTTTCCGTACGCCGCGCTGCTGGTCTCCGGCGGCCACACCAGTTTGTACCACGCCGAGGACTGGGGCCGTTACCGGCTGCTCGGGTCGACGCGGGACGACGCCGCCGGGGAAGCGTTCGACAAGGTGGCCAAGACGATGGGACTCGGTTATCCGGGCGGGCGGGTCATCGATGATCTGGCGCGTAGTGGCGACCCGCGGGCGATCCGTTTCCCGCGCGCACGTCTGAAACCGCAGCGCGGAGAAGTGCGCTTTGATTTCAGCTTCAGCGGTTTGAAGACTGCGGCGTGGCAGTATGTTCGCGAGCACCCGATCGACAGCGATGCCGCTGCCGCGAACATCGCAGCGAGTTTTCAGGAGGCCGTGGTCGATATGTTGCTCGACACGGCCTTTGCGGCGGCCCACAGCGTGCAGTGTACGCGCGTCGTCATTGCCGGTGGCGTCGCGGCCAACTCGCGTTTACGCTACCGTGCACAAGAAGTCGCCACCGAGTTCGGCATGACCATCAGCATCCCACCGCTGCGCTATTGCACCGACAACGCCGCGATGATCGCCGTGGCCGCGGCGCGGCGGTTCGAGCGCGGCGAGTCGGATCCGCTGTCGCTCAATGCGGTGGCTGATTTGGAGTTGTAGCAACTGGCCTTCTTGTTGTGCAGGCGCGCCGCGATCCAACCTCGTGTTTCATCGTTTGGCGTGCTGCGAGGTGTGTCATGGCACGCATTAATTTGACGCTCGACGGAGACACGTACGCTGAGCTGGAGCGGCACGCGAAGCAAGCAGGTAAGCCACGGGCGCGGGTTGTGAAAGAGTTGTTGGTGGAGGCGCTACAGCTCCACGTGACGCGTGAGCGCCGGAGGCGGCTGGCGCGGGATTATGCCGCTGGCCGGGTGGACGCGCGGGCACTCTTAGGCGATGTGGAGTCGGGCCAGTTGGATTTGCTGGGCGATGAAGACGCGTGAAGCGGTCGAGTTTCGCCGCGGCGACCTGCTCTGGGTGTGCAAGATGGGGACTCCGAATGTGAGCCAGCGCCGTGGGCATCGTGCTCGCTTGAGGCATCAGCCGGACCAGTTCACGCGCACCGGCTTTCGTTGGCCAATCGGCCACCATGCGATCCCGCTTGCACGCACCTTTGCAACACCGCCGACGCGGTGCGCTCGGGTACGAAACACAGGTTCCCGGAGAAAGCGCCGGATGTGGTTGACGGTTTCGAGAGCAGGGCCGTCGAGCACGACGATGCAGTAGTTCGGATGACGGTACTCCGCACGGTAGAAACCAACGTCGCGCGTGAAGAAAGTTGGCAACTTCAGGCGGTGCAGGAGGCGCAGTATTTCCTCCTGGTCTTCCCATTCCGGCCGGCCGACCTCGAACCCGACCTGAGAACAGTGCACGCGCCAACGGCGGAGCAGATCGGCTTGGTCACGTGGGATGTTGTGATCGAGCAGAATCACGCGGCGCGTCGGGTGACGATCTCGCGAATGACTCCGCGGCGCGTGAGTCGTGCCGCTTCTCGCACTGCCTCGTCACTGATCACGCCTGGGTACTGCCCGGCAACGGCTTGGGGTGTGTAGCCGGCGGCCAGCAGTTCGAGAGCGTCAGCGACCCGCACCCTCGTGCCGCGAAAGATCAGGCGGCCACCGCACACCCGAGTGTCCGCTACCAGATGCTTGCCAATTTCCAAACGTGCCATTACTGGGTCCACTTGTACCGCAGCCGTGCGGAACGGTCAACCGACGGTGCTTGGCTTCGTAAGAGGGTGGCTCCTAAGAAACAAGCGCTGGCAGCTTGCCTGTGCCCCTCGATACACCGGCCCAGAAAAGGGCCGGCACTCGGGGCGAACGGAGGAGCGGAACCCTTGGAATTGGGGAAGAAGCAAGATCCGTTCGCGCTGAGATGCTTTCTTTTCCGATCATCCCGAGTAGCGACCTTTTTTTGGTCTCGTATCGAGGGATTGCCGGCGTATCGAGGCGTGGGCGCTATGCGGGCACCCTGCAGGTCCCGCATAGCGCTATATTCTTTGGCATGTTCCAAGCCCCGCTCGCCAGCTGCCATAGGCCTCACTGAAAACTCCGTAATCTTACGGAGGCCATGGATCACCTTGTCGAACGATTGATGCACACGCTGTCACAATCCTATTTGACACCGTAGGGATTGAAGAGGTAGAAAGCTAGCGTTTTGTCCTTGCCGTATGAGCACAAGGTGGAGAACGCGGCCGTGACCGCTCCATTCCATTGCATTTCTGAGCCGCTGCAAGCTGGCGCGGATCTTTCACTCACTCACTCACTCACCATCATCACCTAACTGCCCTGCAGTTGCGTGCCCATCACCGGCATGCTCGCCGGTGTTCACCACTCGGGCAAGGGTACCGCGGTCGAGTTGAGCGTGCGGGGCACGCGGACGCTCGGCTCTGTGAGGGGCCACCGGTCGCCTGTCAAAGCAGGGGCTTATGCGCACCGCTTCAACTGGTGGTGCGCGATCCCGATGGCGTCAGTCGGCAGCGCCGTCATCCGGGTTCGTAAACATGTCGGGAGGGGTTCAATGGCGGCACATATGACGAAGCAGGGGATGCGGTGCGGCATTGCGGGGCAAATCGGACTGATGCTGGCATTGATGGCCGTGGAGGTCATGGCTGCCTCACCGGCGGTTGCAGCGGATGCGCCCGCCTTCGGTGAGAAAACACCCATCGAGCGGTTGCTCAATGCCGACGGTACGTTGAACACCGCTGCCGGCTTCGGCGGCAGCATCGACGTGGCCGGATATCGGATGGTCACCGGTGCCGGCGGCGCGCCGCGGTTCGTCGCCGAGAGTGCGCCGGATCGGGCTGGGGTGACGCTGGCGTGCGACCCTAACCAGAGCTGGGACAGCCGCTTCTCTGCAGCCGGTACGTACGGCACCGTCTATGCCCTGGCTGTGAGTGGGACCGATGTCTACGTCGGCGGCAACTTCTACTATGCGGGCACGATGTTGGCGAACAACATTGCGAAGTGGAACGGCAGCACGTGGTCCGCCCTCGGCACGGGCATGAATAGCCCCGTCTATGCCTTGGCGGTGAGCGGGACGGACCTCTACGCCGGTGGCCAGTTCACCACGGCGGGCGGGCTGTTCGCGGAGAATTTTGCGAAATGGAATGGCAGCACGTGGCCCACCTTGGGCGAGGGCCTATGGACCGGAAGCAACCCCCCTCGGGCCATGGCTGCGAGCGGGACGGACCTCTACCTTGCGGGCAGTTTCACCGCAGTGGGTGGACTGTACCCTGCTAACAACATTGCGAAGTGGAACGGCAGCACATGGTCCGCGCTCGGCAGCGGCTTGAATAGCCTGGTTCGTGCGTTGGCGGTCAACGGGACCGATGTCTATGCCGGAGGAGCATTCACCACGGCGGGCGAAGTGAGCGCGAACTACGTTGCGAAGTGGAACGGCAGCGCTTGGTCCGCCCTCGGCGCGGGCATGAACATGAACTCCGAGGTCCATGCGTTGGCGGTGAGCGGGACGGACCTCTACGCCGGCGGCAACTTCACCACGGCGGGCGGGGTGAGCGCGAACTCCCTTGCCAAGTGGAACGGCAGTACGTGGTCCGCCCTCGGCACCGGCTTTAACAGGCCCGTCTGGGCCTTGGCGGTGAGCGGCACGGACATCTACGGCGGTGGCCAGTTCACCACTGCGGGCGGGGTGAGTGCGAACCGCATTGCGAAGTGGAACGGCAGCACGTGGTCCGCGCTCGGCACCGGCTTGAATAGCATGGTTTATGCGTTGGCGGTCAACGGGACCGACGTTTACGCCGGCGGCTCCTTCGACACGGCGGGCGGCAAGGTGTCCTCGTATATTGCCCGCTGGCAGCCGTGCGGCGACTGCGCCCTGGATTCGGGCGAGCTGTGCGACGATGGCAACACGACCGGCGGCGACGGTTGCTCGCCCACCTGCGCCACAGAAGCTGGCTGGTCGTGCACCGGCGAGCCTTCGGTCTGTCTGCCGTTTACGCCGACGCCGACCAACACCCCAACGTACACGGCGACCAACACGCCGACTCGTACGCCGACGAGCACCCCAACCGCGACGCCGACGATCACGCCAACGGCAACACCCACGAACACGGCGACCAACACTCCGACTCGTACGCCGACGAGCACCCCTACGGCTACGCCAACGAGCACGGCGACCAGAACGCCGACGGCTACTCCTACAAACACGGCAACCAACACCCCGACACCCACTCCAACCAGTACCCCGAGCGTTACGGCGACGAACACATCAACGACAACGCCGACGCGGACCCCGACGAACACCGCAACCAACACGCCGACGCCCAGCGCGACCGTGACGTCCACGGCTACGATCACAACCACGCCAACCGCGACGCCCACTCACACGCCGACGAGCACCGTGACGAAGACGCCGACCGCAACCCCCACGAGCACACCGACCGCCACAGCCACACACACTGCAAGCGTGACGGTCACGGCAACGCCAAGAGAGACGCCGACCGCCACCCCCACGAACACCGCAACGGTGTCAGCGACCCCAACGCCTACGGCGACGGGAACCGCGACACCTAGCCCGACGGTCACTCCAGTTCCCTGCATCGGGGATTGCGACCGGCAGGGGACGGTGACCGTGGATGAGATTCTTACCATGGTCAACATCGCCCTCGGCAACGCCGCTGTCTCCACCTGTAATGCCGGCGATGCGAACAACGACCGCCAGATCACCGTGGACGAGATCTTGAGCGCGGTGAACAATGCGCTGAACGGGTGTCCGGTTGTGACCCTGTTTCACGGCAGTGTTGCGCTCAGCGGCGGTCAAAGCGGAATCGTCAATTTGTCAGTGACCGGAACACAAGCCGCCGGCACGCTGCAGATCATCGCGGGTGCGGGTAGCACGGCGCTGGGGGACGGCGTCAGCGCGGCGGGGGCCACGAGCATTTCGCTAGTTGGTACGGTTGACCCGAAGACAGGCGCCTTCTCGCTCACGGGAAGCGATGACGGGTTGGCAGTGAGCATTAGCGGGGTGCTGCCAGGCGGCGCGAGCGGTACCAGCAGCATGACGGTGCAGATCGGCGCCGATCATTTCACAGGTACGATCACGAGCGGCGCGGGTTCGCCGACCGTGGTGCCAGCTACTATTACCCCGACCGCGACGGTGGCACCGCCGAAACCAACCGCGTGCATACCTGCGAGTTGTGGTAGCGGGTTCATCGAGAACTGCGATGGGACGATCACCGACTGCACGACGAAGCTGGTGTGGGAGAAGAAGAGCGACGACGGTAGTCTGCACGACAAGGATTTCTATTACCTGTGGGCCGGAACCTGCTCGGTAGGCGGAGCGTATTGCCAGCCGAGCCCGGAGGCTGCGGCCGCCTGCGCGGCGGATACGGGGTCCTCATCCACAGTGGGCTGCGCACAATGTGAGTCCGGGACCTGCAAGTGCTACGGCGCGGGGTGTATTACCGACGCAACCAACCCAGGACCGGGAGCGAGCAACTACACAACGATTTGGCAGTGGCTGACCTGGTTGAACACGAACAACTTTGCCGGGCATCAGGACTGGCGGATTCCAAAGATCATTCCGTCGACGCCATCACAGGGTACGCCGACGGCCTTCGAATTGGATTCGATCGTCAACAAGCGCGCGCCGGGCTGTGGCGTCTCTCCGTGCACGTACAGCGAGTTCAACACGAGTTGCTCGGCGGGTTGCACCGTGCTGACATGCAGTTGCACGCAGTCGGGCAACTATTCGTCGACGACTACCTACACGCCGAATCCACTCAGCGCGTGGTTCGTGGGCTTCTACAGCGGTGGCGAGGGCGCGACCAGTAAGGACAACGGCGGCTACGTGCGTGCCGTACGTGGCGGCACGACTGGACCCTCAGGCCAGACTTGTGATGTTGTCAACCAACAGTGCCCGTCCGGCGAGCACTGCGACCTTGCATGCGTGGACACCAATCTTTTTTCGTACTGTGTGCCTGACGGTGGCCAGTGCTGCACGGATGCCTTACATGGAGCCCGTGTGTGCGCCGCTGGCGAGCACTGCGGTTCAGAATGCACGGACGGCGCCGGATTGTTCCTCTGTGTGCCTGAGGGCGGCACGTGCTGCCAGAGTGCTTCTGGGGACCGTGTGTGCAGTTCCGGTCAGACCTGCGATTACTCCGGTACTCTGCCTTCCTGTATAGCGCCTTAGTCCGGTGGGTCATAATTACGGTGACGTAGGAGATTTTCGGGACGTTACAACAATCCGGACAGTGCGACGGCTGATTGCCGCGCACGATTTGCATTCATTCAGGTTCGGCAATTGCGAAGGGGGCATCGATTCTGTCCTTGGCCGACTTACGCTCAGTGAGGTAATCGGAAGACGCCGCGACGTGCCTTACCTCTGCTATCGCTGAGCCTGGCCTCACTCCGGTGCACCGCCCGCTGCCAGCCGGTCGATGAGCCATGCATGAAACTGCTCAAGCGCTTCGGTCTCCCGCGCGCTTCAACTCGTGGCCTGCGCCAGGGTCCGCGGCTACAATTGCGTGAGCACCCAGGCGAGCGTGAGCGCCGCGTTGTGTTTCCGGACTCGTCGTCGGTCAGCGTTGACTGTTGGTCAGCGTTGACTTGGCATACCGATGATCCGATGATGGATCCGAAGAAACGGGAGCTTCGTAGATGACGCCATACTCACAAGCAATCGAGGAGCTGATCAAGCAACTGCCGGTCGAATATCATGAACAGGTGCGGGATTTTGTGACCTTTCTCCTCGAAAAGAACAGAAAGCAGAGGGGGCGTGGAAAGCTGCGCCAGGATTGGGCTGGGGGATTGCGGGACTATCGCGACCGGTACACGTCACTGGAGCTGCAGAAGAAGGCGCTGGAGTGGCGTGGGGACTGAGGCATGTATCTGGTCGACACCAACGTCTGGCTTGAGCGCCTACTTGACCAGGAGCATTCCGACGAGGTCGGCCGGTTGCTCGCACGAGTAACGCCGGAACAACTCGGCATCACGGACTTCGCCCTCCACTCGATCGGAGTGGTGCTGAGCCGGCTGCAACGGATGGATGTGCTTCTGCGTTTCGTTCAGGATGTCTTGGTCGATGCAGCGGTGGTCCTGATCCGGCTGGAACCACCGGACTTGCAGCGGCTTACGGAGGTGGCGGAACAGTTTCGGCTCGATTTCGACGATGCGTATCAATACACCGCTGCCGAGAAGAATGGTCTGACGATAGTCAGCTTCGACCACGATTTCGACCGTACCGAGAGAGGCAAGCGAACGCCGGAAGAAGTCTTGGGTGCCTGATTCAAGTCCAGTCAAGCACCCGTCCGGCCTCCGACCTTGCAACTCGGAAGGGCGCCAAGGATCAGGACGTTATCAAGCGTCAGCTTGAAGCCCGGCGCCACCGGTGAGTACCCACGGTGGCTCTCAGGTGGCGAGGACGTCATTGTCGCAGCATCGTTCACCTTGGCCAGCGTGGGTCTCCATGGTATGAGAAATGATGGATCGGGAACGGCATGTCGCGCGGTTGCTGCAGCGTGCGGGGGACGATGCAGATGTCTTGGCTGTCATGCTGTATGGCAGCGCCGCACGCGGCGAAGCCTCTGCCACGTCGGATGTCGATCTGTGCCTGGTGCTGGCACCGGCGCGGTGCACTGCGGCGCAGATGTCGGCGAAGCGGCTGGAGTACCTGCAGGACGTCGATCTCGACGTCCAGGTGTTCCAACAACTGCCGCTGTACATCCGCCAGCGTGTGCTGAGGGACGGCCGCGTGTTGTTCGTGCGCGATGAAGACCAGCTGTATGAAGTGGCCTTCCGAACGATACAGGCCTTCGATGACTTTCGCCCACGCTACGAAGCGTACCTGAACGAGGCATCACGTGCTTGATCGGCAGCGCATCCTTGCCAAGCTCGACGAGCTGGATGGATACCTGCGCGAACTGCGGGAAGTTGCGCCGGCGTGCATGGACGACTACCGCAAGGTCGAGAAGAAGCGGGCGTGTGAGCGGCTGCTCCAGATTGCCATCGAGTGCGTCGTCGACATCGGCAACTTGTTTGTCTCTGGCCTGCGACTGGGTTTGCCCGCTGAGGAAAACGACATCTTTGAGAAGTTGGAACGTGCCGGCATCATCTCCGCCGCAATGGTTACCGTGCTCAAACGCATGAAAGGTTGCCGTAACGTCCTCGTGCACGAATACACGCGCGTGTGAACGACGAGATCATCTTTGAGGCGGTGAGCGCAAAGCTCGGCGACTTCGACGATTTCAGGCGGGAGATCATCGCCGCGCTCGAACAGCATTGAAATCGGTCAGAGGGAGAGGAAGGAGCCTCAGTGCATCTTGAAAAGAAAGGCCGGTAGCTTGCGCCACCGGCCTTTGAAATTGCGGAATATTGATTCGGAAGATCAGGCGTTGAAGTAGAGGGCGAATTCGTGCGGATGCGGCCGCAGGCGCATGGCGCTGACCTCGTTGGCCATCTTGTACTCAATCCACGTCTCGACCACGTCCTCGGTGAACACGTCCCCCTGCAAGAGGAACTCGTGGTCCTTCTGCAGGTTGTTCAGCGCTTCGTCCAAGCTTGCCGGCATGCCGGGCACGTCTTTCAACTCCTCCGGCGTCAGGGCGTAGATGTCTTTGTCGAGCGGATCGCCGGGCTTGAGCCGGTTCTGGATGCCGTCGAGGCCGGCCATGAGCATGGCCGCGAAGGCCAGGTAGCCGTTGCTGCTGGGATCCGGGAAGCGCACCTCGATGCGCTTGGCCTTCGGGCTGGGGCTGTACATCGGGATGCGCACTGCGGCGCTGCGGTTGCGGCTCGAATACGCCAGGTTCACCGGTGCCTCGAAGCCCGGCACCAGGCGCCGGTAGCTGTTGGTGGTCGGGTTGGTGAACGCCGCCAGCGCCGGCGCGTGCTTCAAGATGCCGCCGATGTAGTACATCGCCAACTCGCTCATGCCGCCGTACCCGTTGCCCGCAAACAGCGGCTTCTCGCCCTTCCAGATGCTCTGATGCACGTGCATGCCGCTGCCGTTGTCCAAGAAGATCGGCTTCGGCATGAAGGTCACCGTCTTGCCGTGCCGGCGCGCCACGTTCTTGCAGACGTACTTGAACCACATCAGCGCGTCGGCCATCTTCACCAGCGGCAGAAAGCGCAGGTCGATCTCGGCCTGCCCCGCCGTGGCCACTTCGTGGTGCTGCTTCTCCACCCGCAGCCCCACGCTCTCCATCGTGCGCACCATCTCGGTGCGGATGTCCTGCTGGCTGTCGGTCGGCGGCACCGGAAAGTAGCCTTCCTTGTAGCGCGGCTTGTAACCCAGGTTAGGCTTCTCATCCCTCCCCGTGTTCCACTGCCCTTCGGTGGAATCGAGAAAGTAGTAGCCCGAGTGCTGGTTTTGCCCGTAGCGGATGTCATCGAGGATGAAGAACTCCGGCTCCGGCCCGAAATAGGCCACATCTCCAACCCCGGTGGACTGCAGATAAGCTTCGGCCTTGCGCGCGATGTTGCGCGGGTCGCGAGAGTAGTCCTCCTTGGTGATCGGGTCGACGATGTTGCAGATCAGCGACAGAGTGGGCTCGGCGGTAAACGGGTCCATGACGGCGGTGCTGGGGTCCGGCATCACTAGCATGTCGCTGGCATGGATCGGCTGCCAGCCGCGGATCGAGGAGCCGTCGAATCCGAGGCCCTCTTCGAACACCGCTTCGTCCATCTCGCTCGGCGGCACGGTGAAGTGCTGCCAGATGCCGAGGAAATCATTGAACTTGAAATCCACGGCCACCGCCTTTTGTTCCTTCATCAACTGAATCACTTCTTTGGCATTCATCCTTGCCCGCTACTCCTCTCCTTGCAATGTTTATGGCCGTGGAACCGGTGGCCTACTGCCTACACTGCGCCCACCGCGCCGCTCGCGCTGCGCAGCAACGCAGGTGCCAGTGAACGTATCCTTAGAAGGCGTGAGAAACGTCGGGCCGGGTCCAACCTGTCATGCCTGCGGAATGAGCAGTGCCCAAAGATCGGGCGGCAGGAGAGGGAGGGCGTGGAGATGATCGGTAGTCGGTATTCGGTAGCCGGTAGTCTGACTACCGGCTACCGAATACCGACTACCTACCGACCTTTCTCCGTGTCTCCGTGTCTGTATTTCAGGCCGGGCGTTTCGGCAACAGCACGCGCCGGCGCAGAGAGAGCACGCGTTCGTTGCGTTGGTTCCAGGCGCGGGTTTCGACATAGAGCACACCCCGATCGGGTTTGCTCTTGGATTCAGTCTTCTCGATGATCTCGGTTTCAGCGTAGATGGTGTCGCCGTGAAAGGTGGGACCGAGGTGGCGGACGCTTTCGTACTCCAGGTTGGCGATGGCGCTCTGGCTGATGTCCTTTACGCTGACGCCGACGGCGATGGCGAACACCAGGATGCCGTTGACCAGACATTTCCCATGCTGCGATTGGCTGGAGTAGTGCTCGTCGAAGTGCAACGGGTTGGTGTTCATGGTCATCAGCGTGAACCAGGTGTCGTCGAAGTCGCGGATGGTGCGTCCGGGCCAGTGCTTGATCACCTGGCCGACAGTAAAGTCGTCGAGGAAAGGGCCGTTCATCGTCAATCCTCCACGCGCGCTATTACAGCAGAGTTCGGGGCGGCTCAAGATGCCGAGAAGGCTCCTGTCCGGCTGCGCTACGGCATCGGTCCGGCGTTGATCCGGTCGATCAGTTGGCGCAAACGCCCGAAGTGGCAACGGTCGAAGCGGAACACCAGACGCGGCAGGTGGAAGATGTCGGCGTCGTCGCGCTCGGTTGGAAAGGCCTGGCGCTGCTCCATGACGCCCTCGCTGATGATGTCGTGGAAATCAGCCGTCAGTTGCTCGACGAACGCGTGCGGTAGCGGGCGAAGCAACCGAATGACGTACTGATCCCCGACGTAGCGTGACGAATGGTAGTTGCGGTAGAAGGAAACGATCTCGTTGATCGCGGCGCTGACGGTATCCGTGACCTTGTAGAGCGACAGGTCTTCCGGTGCAATCATGCCGCGCCGCAGAATGTGGTCCTCGACGTAGCGTTGCCACGTTTTCCAGTACGTCCCGTGCAGGCGTTCGAGCAGCACCAGCGGTACCGGCCGCGTCTTCCCGGTCTGCAGCAGCGTCAGGGTTTCAAAGCCCTCGTCATGAGTTCCGAAGCCGCCGGGGAAGAGGACGACCGCATCGGCTTCCTTGATGAAGAATAGCTTGCGCGTGAAGAAATACCTGAAGCTCATGAACTTCGGATCGCCGTGAATGATGGGGTTCGGCGACTGCTCGAAGGGCAGCCGGATATTGACGCCGAAACTCCGATCGCGGCCGGCGCCGTGCTGACAAGCTTGCATGATGCCCGGGCCCGCTCCGGTGATGACCATGTAGCCGCAGGCGGCGATGCGCTTGGCAAAACACTCCGCCAGTGTGAACACCGGATCTCCCGCGCGGGTGCGGGCCGAACCGAAGGTACTCACTTTCCTGATGTGGCGGTAATGCGCGAACAGCCGGAAGGCGTAGCGCATCTCCCGCAGCGCGCCGCTGGCGACCTTGAGGTCACCGACCGAGGCGCCGTCGCGAGCTAGTTGGTGTACCGTAGCGGTCATGGCGTCGAGGTAATGCTGCTGGCGGGCGCTGACCGCGCTGGGGGTCCTTACCCTGATCCCGCTAGCTTCAGCGGGAAGCTTCACAGTCATGTCATAAAAATACAGACATCAGATTCCAGACGCCAGATTCCAAACTGGAGATCCCAGATGAGAGAGGGGAGACGCGGAGACCATCTTACCGTCTCCGCGTCTCCCCTCTCCGCGTCTCCGTGTCTTCTCTCGTCTTGCCCGATACCGCGCCCGCCTCTATAAACTGGCGCCATGATGGCGCAAACGGAGCATGACCCTCGGTTGGCGGAACAGCTCATCATGGACGAGCTCTTCGACCTCTCTCTTTACAAAGCTCTCGACGTTGCTACCAAGGGAAATCTGCGCGGCATTTTCAGTGAATTGATCCCGATCGAGCGCAAGCACCTGGCCTTCTGGCAGGACTTCTTTCACCGCAAAGGACAGCGGCTCAACTGGGCCCGGCGCGTCAAGCTGTCATTGATCGTGTTCTTTTGCCGCCTGTTCGGCGAGGGCGCGGTCCACCTCGTGCTGCAAGCCATCGAGGTGTATGGGGTACGGAAGTACTTGTCGATCTGGGAAACCTATCGCGACACGCCGCTCGCCGAGGCCGTGCGGGGAGTATTGGAGGATGAGTTCGGGCACGAAGACACCCTGGTAACCGAAGCCAAAGGCCGCCGTATCGATCCGGACGGCATCAAGAATATCTTTCTGGGTTTCAACGACGGCTTGACCGAGCTCATGGGCGCGGTAAGCGGGTTCTTCGCTGCCTTCCAGGGCATAACAGCCGTGCTCATCGCGAGCTTCACGGTTGCCGTCGCGGGTGCGTTTTCCATGGCGGCTGGCGCTTATGTGGCGGCCAGCTCCGCAGCCGAAGTACTGCGTACCGAAAGCGGCCGCCAGGCATTCCTCAGCCAATCCGCCGAAGCCGGGGCGACAGCCAGACCTTTCCGGACTGCCCTGGTGGTTGGTTGGTGCTATCTGCTCGGAGCCATGGTGCCCCTGTTGCCGGTGTTTTTCGGCGCCCGCAGTGTGCTGTTGTCGGTGCTCATCGGTGCCTTGTGCATGGCGGCCGTCTCGGCGCTCCTGGCGTTCCTTTCCGGCATGGACCTGATGCGCCGCGTAGCCACCAATCTCGCCATCGTCATGTTGGCGGTGACGGTGACCTACGGCATCGGCACGGTGGTGCGGATGCTGTTTGGTATTTCAGTGTAGTAAACTCACCCGCTTACCCCGTGGCTACCGAGGTCAGAACGTGAACCGCCGCATGCTGACGTTCAGCAGCAGACCGATGGCGATCATGCTGCTGAGTAAGGACGAGCCGCCGTAACTGAAGAAGGGCAGGGTGATACCGACGACCGGCAGAGAACCGGTTGCCATACCGATGTTGACCAGCACCTGGCCGAATAGCATTGCCGTCAAACCAAACGCCAGCAAGGCACCAAAGCTGTCGCGCGCGCGGGTGGCGACGACGATACACCGCAAGAGCAGGGCGCAGTAGAGCGTTACCAAAACGCAGGCGCCGAGGAATCCCCACTCCTCGGCAAATACGGAGAAGATGAAGTCGGTGTGTTGCTCGGGCAGAAAGTTCAGCCGGTTCTGCGTGCCATGCAGATACCCCTTGCCTTCCAGCATCCCCGAGCCGATGGCGATCTTGGACTGGATGATGTGGTAGCCGGCGCCGAGCGGGTCGGCGTTGGGATCGATGAACGTCATCACACGCCGCTGCTGGTAGGGCTTGAGGTGTTTCCAGACCTGCGGTGCAACCGGCACCAGCACCGCCGCGATGACGAGAACGAGCCGCAGGCGAAATCCCGCGATCAGCAAGAGCGCTGCCACGCTGATCCCAAGTGCGATCACGGTGCCGAGATCGGGCTGCTTTAGAATCAACGCCGCCGGCAAGCCGAAGAGCAACGCCGCGATCAGTATGCTGCGCACGGGTAAGGGGTGTTCGCCCACTTGCCTATGCAGATGCCGAGCCAGGGCGATGATCAAACCCAGCTTGGCGAACTCGGATGGCTGGATGGCTACCGGGCCGAGTGCGATCCAGCGCCGTGCGCCGCCGCCGGAAGTACCAACGACAGCCGTGGCAACCAGCAGGAGCGTGGCGGCGCCGTAGATCGGATAAGCATAGCGCTCGAGCCAATGATAATCGAAGCTCACGGCCCCCAGCATGGCGACCAGGCCGAGGGTGGCCCAGATGAGCTGGCGGCTAAACACGCCGCTCATCAAGCGTTCGGGCGCGTGTGCGGCGCTCATGACAGTCAACAGTCCGCAACTTATCACCAGCAGGGCGGCTACGAACAGCGGCCAATCGAAATGCAAGACCAGGCGCCGGTCAATCTTGAGCATATTTGCCCTCTTCGCGCGCCTTCTTAAGGTCGAAGTAGGTTTGCAGCACCTGCCGCGTGATGGGTGCGGCTATCGCGCCGCCTCCACCCTCAGCGTGTTCCACCAATGTAACAACCGCAATCTCCGGTGCCTCGGCCGGGGCATATGCTACAAACCAGGCATGGTCCCGCTCTTGCCACGGAAGTTGGGACGATTTGACGCGCTCCTTTCCCATCTTGACGACCTGTGAGGTTCCGGTCTTGCCGGCAACGAGGATGCCGTCCAGTCGCGCTTGCTTGCCGGTCCCGTTCGGAGCATTGACGACGTCGCGCAAACCTTCGCGGACCTGCATCAGTGTGGTGTCACGCACTTTCAGCGTGGCGATCTGCTCAGCTTTTCCGGTGCGAATGACGGCGCCGTCCGGCGCCGCGATTTCCTTGATGTATTGCGGCCGAAAGCGTTTTCCGACCGCCAGTGTGCTGATCATATTGGCCATTTGCAGCGGCGTGGCGGTGACATAGCCCTGGCCGATTCCGACCGATAGAGTTTCGCCGGCGTACCAAGGCTGGTTGAAGCGCTGCCGCTTCCAGGCCGTATCGGGTATGGTGCCGGCCTTCTCGTGTTCCAGGTCTATTCCGCTCGGCATGCCCAGCCCGTAGGCACGGGCGTACCGCGCGATGGCATCGATTCCGAGCCGCTGGGCAACCTGGTAGAAGAAGACGTCGCACGACTGGACCAAAGCGGTATGGACGTTGACGGCGCCGTGCCCCTCTTTGCGCCAGCAGCGAAAATAATGGTTGCCGAACTGCATGCCGCCGGGACAGTGGATGCGGGTGAAGGGGTTGATTACCCCTTCCTGAATTGCAGCGGTTGCTACCACGATCTTGAAAGTTGACCCGGGCGGGTACTGCCCCTGGATGGTGCGATTGTTCAGTGGCTTGTGCTTGTTGGTAAGCAGCCCACGCCACTCCTCCCGCTGTATGCCGCGAGCGAAGATGTTTGGGTCGAAGGAGGGCCGGCTGACCAGGGCGAGGACCTCGCCCGTGTTCGGATCGAGGGCAACGACGCTCCCGGCGTTTTCGCCCATCGCCCGCCACGCCGATTCCTGCAAATCACGGTCGATGGTCAGCGTCACCGTGTCGCCGGGCACTTCCTCGACTTCACGCAGCACACGCAGCTTTCGCCCGACGGCGTCCACTTCGATTTGCTGCCCGCCGTCGACACCGCGCAAGTAGCTCTCCAGGCGCTTTTCCAGCCCGAACTTCCCGATCAGATCACCCATGCGGTTGCGCGGGTCGGCCAGCAGATCTTGCTGACTGGCTTCGCCCACGTATCCGAGCAGGTGCGCGATCTGGCCGTCGAGCGGGTAGCTGCGCCGTGAGGTGATCTGCAGGCTTACTCCGGCGAGATCGAGCTGATGCGTTTCCAACGCGACCATCTCATCCCAGCTCAGGTCGCGCTTGACGGTGATCTCCTCGAAGGGTGGCCGTGACGTGGTTTGTGCCAGCAGCGCATGCATTTCAGCGGCGCTCTGGCCGAAGAACTGGGCGAGGTTCTCCAGAGTGAGGCCGAGCTCTTTGGCGTCTTCCGGAACCAGGACGGCGTCGAATGATGGCCGGCTATCGACCAGGACGCGTCGGTAGCGGTCGAGCACGGTGCCGCGTGTTGCCTGTACCCGATGTAAGCGGATGCGGTTGTTCTCGGAGAGGGTCCGCATCTCTTCCCCGTGCAGGATCTGCAGGTTCCATAAACGGGCCAGCAGCAGCAGAAAACACACCAGCCCCACCCCCAGCGCCATCATGATGCGTTGGCGCAGTACTGCGGGCACTTCGCGCTGGGTGAGCGGGACCAATCACCCCTCCTCGGCGACGGCCAGTTGCTGGGTGTGTGCCAGCACGGCGAACATCGCCGGACTGACGGCGGCTGCAAGCAGGGCTTCCAGCACCAGATAATTGGCCACACTCTGCCACAGGTGCGCGGAGGACATGAACGCGGCGATGAGGACCAGGACTGCCGTGGTCTTCAACACGGAAGCCAGAAACACCAGCACTATCTTGGAAAGGACGTTGTCCACCCATAAGCTGCGCGACGTCAGGTATACCAGCGTGAACACCAGGCACATGGCGAAGGTGTTCAGTCCCACTACACTGCCGGAAAACATATCCTGCAGGTAGCCCAATACAAAGGCGCCGAAAGCGCCGCGCACGGAGTGGTGGTGCAGGCCGAGGTAGACGCAGATGATGAGCAGCAGGTCGGGGGTTGCCCGGCCGAGCGCGGTCAGCGGCAGCAACGTCGTCTGCAGCAGCAGCGCGGTGACCGCCGTAGTCATCAACAAGATCGCCCCATGCATGTCGATCCGCTCACACCGGGGTTAGCGTCCCGCGCCGGGACCTTGACCAGGAGTGGGCGTCACCTGCGGCAGCTCCTTCAGTTGTACGCTGCCGCGTGTGACGAGCACTTCCTCAATGCGGTCCAGTGGAACGCTGGGTTTGATATCGGCAAGCTGGAGCAATCCGCGGTTTCCGCGGGTGACCCGCGTCACCTCCCCCACCATGATGCCTTTCGGGAAAATTCCATCCAAGCCGGAGGTCACGATGCGGTCTCCAACCTCTACGTCTTCGCCGCGCTTAAGGTACTTCATCACGCAGTGGCCGTCGAGTCCGCCTTCGACGATGCCGCGGGCGCGGCTGCGCTGCACCACGGCATCAATACCGCTGTTGTGGTCCGTTAGCAGGAGCACGCGGGCGGCATGAGCTCCGGTCGTCATCACTTGGCCCACCACCCCAAAAGGGGAGAGGACCGCGGCATTTCTGTGTACGCCGTCACCCTCGCCCTTGTCGATGACGAGGGTGCTGAACCAAGGCATGGGATCGCGGCCGACAATGTTGGCGACCAGCAGATCGCCTTCCAGCATGGAGCGCATTTGCAGCAGTTCTTCCAGCCGTTTGTCCGTCTGCTCGACTTCTGACAACCGCACCGCCTGCTGCTCAAGTTCGACGATCCGGCGCCGGAGCTTGGCGTTTTCTTGTTTGACCCCCACCAGGTCGACGTAGCTCCGCCACAGGCCGGTTACGGCTTGGATACTGGCTACGGTTGCCCTTTGAAGCGGCTTCATGCCGTCCAGCACGACGCCTGTCAGAGGATCGGTGCGCTGACGCCCGCGCGCCCCCGTCGACAGCAGCAGTAGCGAAATCAGCAACAACGACCCGGAGGCGAGTATGACACGGTTTCTCCGGAGGAACTCCAGCATGGCAACGGCTTACTCAGCTTAGAAGCTGCGGCCCGCATGCTCAAGGCCTTCATGCCTCAGTCCTTCACGGGGTTCTAGAGGGTCACGTCTTTCAGTAACGAAAGCTCGTCCAATATCTTCCCCGCTCCCATGGCGACGGCGGTAAGTGGATCATCGCAGAGCATAACTGGCAGTCCGGTCTCCTCGCGCAGAAGGACGTCAAGATTGCGCAGCAAAGCACCGCCGCCGGCCAGGACGATGCCTTTGTCGACTATGTCGGAGGCTAGCTCGGGCGGTGTCCTTTCCAGCGCGATGCGCACGGCATCGACGATTTGATTTATGGGCTCGAGCAGTGAGTCACGGATCTCTTCGTCCGAGACCTCCACCGTCTTGGGCACCCCGGCCACCAGGTCGCGCCCTTTGATCTCCATCGTCTGGATTTCGTTGCCCGGGTATGCCGATCCGATAGTGATCTTGATCAGCTCGGCGGTACGCTCGCCGATGAGCAGATTGTACTTGCGCTTGATGTACTGGACGATGGCTTCGTCCATTTTGTCACCACCGACGCGCACGGACTTGGAGAACACCACGCCCTTGAGTGAGATGACCGCCACCTCGGTGGTGCCACCGCCGATGTCGACGATCATGTTACCGGTCGGCTCGGTGATCGGCATGCCGGCGCCGATGGCGGCGGCCATCGGTTCTTCCACCAGATACACCTCGCGCGCCCCGGCTGACTGCGCCGACTCCGTCACCGCGCGCTTCTCCACTTCGGTGATGCCGAATGGCACGCCGATGATGATGCGCGGGCGCACCAGCGCCTTGCGATTGTGGATCTTCTGGATGAAGTAACGCAACATGGCCTCGGTGATCTCGAAGTCGGCGATCACTCCGTCCTTGAGCGGCCGAATGGCCACGATGGACCCGGGTGTGCGCCCCAGCATCTTCTTGGCTTCGGCGCCGACGGCCAGAACGCGGCGCCCGCCGCGGGCGTCTTTCTGTACGGCTACGACAGAGGGCTCATTACAGACGATGCCCTGGCCCTTGACGTAGATCAAGGTGTTTGCCGTTCCCAGATCGATCGCCAGATCGTTCGAGAACATGCCCAGAAGGAAGCCGAATACCATCGCTTTCGTGTGCCTGCGTAAAAAGATCATGTACAAGAATTCCGGCAGCAGGGCAAGGTTGCGGGTCGACGTTTCGATTGATCAGATGCTTTTGCCCGCGTGCGCCGCTGGGGCAAGTATCAATGCGCTCGTCTTTTTGCATATAATCGCACCTTGTGAGCCCGTCGGAACCAGGGGCGAGAAGCCCGAAAGGTGGAGGTGGGGAGCAATGATGCGCGCCCTGCTCACGTCCGCGTTGTGCATCGCGGGCACTCTCGCCGCCGATGCCGTTTTTCGTATTAGCATATTGCGGCAGTTGCGACCGGTGATCATCTCGCCCGCCGACCAGGCGGTGGTTGCGCCCCCCGTTCGGGTCAGTTGGGAGGGGCCGCAGCGGATGCAGGTGTTCCTTTCTATTGCCGGAGAGCATCAGCGCGAGCTGGGAGTTCACGAATCGCCGGTCGAAATCGCCAGCGAGCAGTTTCCCCGCGACGGCGGCTACGGTGTCGAGCTGCGCTCGCTGCGGTACGGTAACTGGATCCGGGTCAGCCGCTGGTTTCAGGTGCACGCTACACCGGAGGTCCGCCCAGAGGCTGCGCCCAAGAACCGCAACGGCGAGAACCGAGAGTTGCTCCGAGCCCTGGAGGCCGTGCGGACGGCGCGTGATAAGGCGCAAGAACGCACGAAATTCCTGCACGAGGAAAATAATGCTCTGCGCGACGAGAGCGAGCGCCTGGCGCAGCAACTTGAGAGCCTATATAGGACTCGCGAAGAGGAAGCCGAACGCGCCGCGGAGCTGGAACGACGTCTGGCCCAGATCGCGGAAGAAAGCCGCGCCCTGGCCGAGGAGAACGCAGCCATCCGCCAGCGCCTGAGCAGCGTCATTCCGTGTACCGTCTGGGGCTACGTCACCTACCCCCACCCTCAAACTTTTCCGCCCACACGCCGCGTCCTGATGGTCGCTGACCCACGCGGTCAGGTGTTTCGCGCCCAGCCCGACTGCGAGCTGATCCGCCGCGGAGATCCCAGCGCAGCCTCCATCTGCTTCTGCGTCGGGAATTCATGGGGGCAGTGATTTCGCTTATCGCATATATCGCTTATCGCCTGTCGTTTCGGAATCGGTTCTGACGATATGCGATAAGCGATACGCGATATGCGGCTCTCACTGCTGTAGGACATCCGGATCGGGGGGAACCGGCCCGATACCGGCCTGTTGCTCACCCGGCAGAACCTCGTCTTGGATCTCGTCCCCGCTCTCCAAAGTGACGTCCATGGGGACGCCGGCTTGCTCACTTACAGCGCGCTGAACGCGCTCGAAATCGACCCGGCCGCCCAGGCCCATCTTGTCGATCAAACGCACCGCCTCGCGATAGGGGCCGGGTGTCAGCTGGTAGATATCCTTGTGCACCTCCACGACGACGTGGCCTTCGCGGACACCAACCTTCACCGGCTGGTAGAGGAATTCGCCAGAGGTACCCACGGCTATCATCGGGAAAAGCCGTTCGATGTCCTCGGGGTACAATCGCACGCAGCCATGGCTGACCTGCATTCCAACGCCCCAGGGAATGTCGGTCCCGTGGATGCCGTAGAGCGGCAGCGTGAGCTCGAGACGATACTTGCCCAGAGGGTTGTCGGAAGCCCCTCCGGCGATGAAGTTCGGAGCCGGTTTGCCGTCGCGCCGGTGCTCGGCTTTGATTGATTCCGGAAGCACCCAGCGCGGGTTGACCGTCTTGCCACGGATACGGAACTTCCCCTGCGGAGTGCGCCAGTCGTCGCGTCCGAGACCGACCGGATAGGTCGTTACGATAACCGTGCCCTGGGCTCCGGGACGAAAGTAGTACAGGCGCATTTCAGGGATATTCACCGCCAGCCCAGTGTACTCCACGTTGGGCAGGACCCATTCCGTGGGGAGAAGAATGATCTGTCCGGGATTGGGAATCCACGGGTCAATGCCGGGGTTCGCTTCGGCTAACTCGTTATAGCCGAGGTCATAGTACCGGGCGATGTCGAGGAAGGTGTCGTTCTCCTGGACCGGATAAAAACGGGCCGATCCAATTACGGTGTGGGCGCGATGCGGATCGCGGCCGGCGACGGCTACGAAGGGCCGCGCCGCGCTCGCCTTTTCAGTGAATCTGTCCTCGGTCCATTCGCTTCCCCAGGCGCCGCCGGTCCAGCCGGCCAGCGCCAGGAACACGATCAGCCCGAGGTAACGGGCCGTCGACATCATGGTGATGTTTGGCAAGCAAGCGGCTCAAGGGAAGGCTCAGCCGCTTCAGCCTCAGGGTAAACGTCCATGTACCTCTCTATAAAGCACACAGACGTCTTGAAACCAAGCCAAGTGGCTGTCGCCCCGGGAGGTTCGGGGCGACAACCGGCAGCCGGACTCAGTGCACGGTAATCGGCACTTTCTTCGAGGCCATTTCCTTTGGCGCCTTCATTTTGATTTCGAGGACGCCGTCATGATACGTAGCCTTGATCGAGTCCGTATCCACGCCCTCCGGCAGGTCGAGCGCACGCTCGAAGCGTCCGTAGGCCACTTCCCGGTAGAAGTAGTCTTTCTCCTTGCGCTCCTCCTTGGCCTTGCGTTCGCCGCGGATCATGAGCCGGTGACCTTCCACAGCGAGATCAACCTCTTTTGGATCGATGCCAGGCAGGTCGGCTCGAACGATCAGTTCGCCTTCCCGCACGTAACTCTCGACCATCGGCAAGGCTGAAAACGCAGCGGAACGCCACGGGGTGGGAAGCCACTCCTCCTCGGTTCCAAAGAAGTTCTTGAAGACGTCATTGATCTCGCGGTGCAGCGTGGATAGCTCCCTGAACGGCCGCCATGGTGCGAGGGCTCTCATTCTTGTTCACCTCCTTTCACCTGCAAGGCTAGTCACGAATCGAGCCTGTTCAAGAGGTGCAACCGCCAGTGATCCTTGTGTTTGTCGGAGCCCTCGGGCAATACTCACAGAGCGATGCCTACTGCCCAGTTCACCCTGGCTGTTGCGCAGATAAATCCCCGTCTGGGCGACCTGGAAGCCAACCTTACCCTGTACGCCGAGCGTACTCGGGAAGCCCGTCGCCTGGGGGCCGACCTGGTGATCTTCCCCGAGCTCTCGCTGACGGGGTACTTCCTCAAGGACATGGTTTCCACCGTCGCGCTACGGCTTGACTCAGCCGAGGTGCGACAGCTCGCGGCTCTGAGCGCTAAAGGTGGTTTGGTTGCCGGCCTGGTGGAGGAGACCAGTGATTACCGCTTCTACAACAGCGCGGTTTACTTCGAGGATGGGGAAATCGTCCACGTTCACCGTAAGGCATATCTCCCTACCTACGGACTGTTCGATGAGGGGCGGTACCTGGGGCGGGGCGACCGTATCCGTTGTTTCGACTCCAGATTCGGGCGCTGCGCCATGCTGATATGCGAGGATCTTTGGCACCCCTCGACCGCCTACATCGCCGCCCTAGACGGTGCCCTGACGGTGCTATGCCCGTCCGCCAGCCCGCTGCGCGGCATTACCGATCAAGCCGAACAGGACAACAATGCCCGCTATTGGGAGTTGATCAACTCTATGTATGCCCAGACGTTTGCGCTCTTCGTCGTCTATGCCAACCGCGTGGGCTTTGAGGACGGGGTCGGATTCTGGGGCGGCTCTGAAATTGTCGAGCCCGCGGGGGCTCGCGTGTGCAAAGGCCGCTACTATGAAGAGGACCTGATTGTTGGTGAAGTGAACCTCAAGAGCGCACGTCGCCAGCGGGTGATCTCCCCCCTGCTGCGCGACGAAAACCTCGATCTTACCATCAACGAGCTCATGCGAATCCGTGGACGCGTGGACAGCACCGCCAGCGGTCCCGCTGTCGTGGCTCCGCCAGTGCAGTCCCGATTGGCGCCGAAGCCTACCCGCAAGGCCTGAGGAGTTGGCGGATGGCGGCGGTTTCCGGGACGGCGGCGGTCGGCGGTGAGCGGTTGTGCGGCTCGGACATTCCAACCAACCCGCCTTTGTTGCGCCGTATTCTCACCAAGTTCATTGCCAACGAGGTGCGGAAGGTCGGTGTGGAGCGGGTGGTGGTAGGCCTTTCCGGCGGCGTGGATTCCGCCGTGAGTGCCATGCTGGCCGCAGAAGCCCTGGGCGCCGCCAACGTTCTGGCCGTCAAGATGCCTTACCGGACGTCGAGCCAGGAAAGTCTGCAGCACGCCGACCTGGTTGTTGCCCGCTCAGGAATCAACTCCATGCAGGTAGAGATCACGCCCCAGATCGATGCTTATTTCCAGCGCTTCCCGGATGCCGACGCTCTCCGGCGCGGCAACAAGATGGCCCGCGAGCGCATGACGATTCTGTACGACCAGTCGGCGCGGTGGAAGGGGCTGGTGCTTGGCACGAGCAACAAGACGGAGCTACTGCTGGGGTACGGCACGTTGTACGGCGACATGGCCTCCGCCCTGAACCCACTGGGAGATCTGTACAAGACGCAGGTGTGGGCCTTGGCTGAGGAAGTCGGTGTGCCGGGTGAAGTCGTGCACAAGCAGCCGTCAGCGGATCTCTGGGTCGGCCAGACTGACGAAGCCGAGATGGGATTTGGCTATCGAGAAGTTGACCGCCTTCTCTATCTGTTTGTGGATCAACGTTACTCGCGCCAGGAGTTGCACGCGGCGGGTTTCGCGCCAAGCTTCGTGCTGCGGGTGGTCGATATGGTGCGCAACTCGCAATTCAAACGCCGTCTGCCTGTCATTGCGAAGGTATCCAACCGGACGATCGACCGTGACTTCCGTTACGCCCGAGACTGGGGTCGCTGACCGCGATCATGCAAGATTCTCTCGGCACGCTTTACGTGGTGGCAACGCCGCTCGGCAATCTGGAAGATATCACGCTGCGTGCATTGCGTGTTTTGAAACAGGTAGACTTGATTGCGGCTGAAGACACGCGCCACAGCCGCAAGCTGCTCGCGCACTACGGCATCGGTACGCCGCTGACCAGCTACCACGATTGGAGTGAGCGCCACAAAGCACCGCGTCTGGTCGAGGAGCTCAAACGCGGCAAGTCCATCGCCCTCATTTCCGACGCCGGCACTCCCGGCATAGCCGATCCCGGATATCACCTGGTGCGCAGTGCCATAGCTGCCGGGGTGCGGGTCGAAGCCGTCCCAGGGCCCTCCGCGGTGGCTGCGGCGTTGAGCATTGCCGGGCTGCCTACCGATCGTTTCGCTTTCAACGGCTTTGTCCCCGCGCGGCAGGGACCTCGGCGCCGATTCTTGGCTGAGTTGGTGCATGAAAGGCGCACCACCGTGGTTTATGAAGCGACGCGGCGTCTTCAGGCCTGCTTGCAGGACCTGCATGAAGCGCTAGGGCCGCGGCAGGTCGTTGTAGCTCGCGAGCTCACCAAGTTCTTTGAAGAGATTCTGCGCGGCCCAGCCGGCGAAATAGCGGCGCAACTGCATCGGCGTCTGGGCGGCCAGGCCTTGCAAGGAGAGGTGACGCTTCTCATTGCTGGCGCCGAGTGTGGCGTTGCACCCGAGGTGCAGGAAGATCTGAACACCGCGATCGAACGCTTACGAGGAGAAGGCCTGAGCTTGAAGGATATCGCCCGCAAGCTGGCGCGCGATCGCGGCCTCACCCGCCGGGAGGTCTACCAAGCCGGGCTCGCCCTTGAGCACTTTGAGCGCTAACTTCCGCTGCTGCCCGCTAGCAGTCTGGCGGCCTCTGCATCACGTAGCGACCCAACGGGGAGCGGTCCCGCCGAGCCTATGCCGACCGCGGGTCCTAGCGCACGGTCCGGAAGCCGTCGAATTCGCCGCTGTAGGGCAGCCAGCTTTCTTCGACCTCGGTAACCAGGGCCCCGGGCGGGCCGACGTGCCCCCAGGCGGCCAGACGCCGGAGCGCCTCCTTGCCGCCCGCGGCTACGAGCTCGACGTCGCCGTCAGGAGTGTTGCGCACCCAGCCGGTGATCCCCAGACGTAGAGCCTCATCGACGGCGGAATAGCGAAAGCCGACCCCTTGGACACGGCCCTTGATGCGGAGCGACAGGCGTGCCCTTGCTGGCGCGGGCTCATTCTTCTCGAATTTCATCGCTACGGCTCTTCTGATTGGAGTAGCTGGCGCAGCTCGCTTTCATCCAGGGTTCGTATGCCGAGCGCCCGCGCCTTGTCCAGCTTGGACCCGGGATCCGCGCCGACGACGACGTAATCAGTCTGCGGGCTGACACTCGAAGTCACCCGGCCGCCGGCGGCGGTGATCTGCTGCGCCGCGGTTTCGCGCGGAACCGATAAGGTGCCGGTGAGGACAAACGTCTTGCCGGCGAGCTTCCCTCTGTGCGTGCGGCGCTCGACGACTGGGTTTACGCCGGCGCGCTTGAGGCGGTCGATGACCAGCTGATTCTGGCTCTGGGCGAAAAAGGCGCCGATCTGCCGTGCTGTTTCCGGCCCCACGTCCGGTACTTCGAGCAGTGCCGCCTCGGTGGCATGTTGCACGCCATCGATGCTGCCGAAGTGCTCCGCCAGTACCGCCGCCATGTGCTCACCAACCTGCGGAATTCCCAGGCCGTAGAGCAGACGCGGCAGAGTCGTGTGCTTGCTGCGTTCAATGGCGTCAAGGAGGTTCTGCGCCGACTTTTTCCCCATGTGCTCCAAGTCGGCGAGCTTGTGCTTGTCCAGATGGTAGAGGTCGGCCACGTTTTCAACCAGGTTGTGCTCAAGAAGCTGGCTGACGAGCTTGGCGCCGAGGCCGTCGATGTCGAGCCCGTGTTTCGAGCCAAAGTGGCGCAGGCGTTCGCGCAGCTGCGCCGGGCAGCTCAGGCCGATGCAGCGGTAGGCTGCCTTGTCAGCTTCACGGACGACGTCACTGCCACACACCGGGCAGCGCTTCGGCATGTGAAAGCACTGCTCATTGCTGCTACGTTTTTCCGTGATCACTTTGACGACATAGGGGATGACATCACCAGCGCGCTCGATCAGAACGGTGTCGCCAATGCGGACATCTTTTCGTTCCACTTCATCCATGTTGTGCAGCGAAGCATTGGAGATGGTGACGCCGCCAACCTGCACCGGCTCCAATTGCGCAATGGGCGTGATCACGCCGGTGCGTCCGACCGAAGGAAAGATATCGTTGACCCTGGTAGTGGCCTGCTGGGCTGCGAACTTGTAGGCGATGGCCCAGCGCGGGGAGCGTGAGATCTCTCCCAGCTGACGCTGATAATCCAGGCGGTTGACCTTTGCCACGACGCCGTCGACCTCGTAGGGGAGGGCGGCACGTTGTTCCGCCATCTCACGCTGATACGCCACCACCGCGTCGGCATCGGCGCAGCGCCGATTGAGCGGGCTCGTCTTGAGCCCCCAGGCGGAAATCGCCTGCAAGAAGTGCCAGTGCGTTTGCGGCTCGAAGCCGGCCATCTGGCCGTAGCCGTAGCAGAAGAGATCAAGCGGACGTCGCGCCGTGATACGAGAGTCGAGCTGGCGCAAAGATCCCGCGGCGGCGTTGCGAGGGTTGGCAAACAGCGGCTCTCCGCGTTTGCCGCGCTCTTCATTGATCTGTCGAAAGGCGGCTTTGGGCAGTATCACTTCGCCGCGGATTTCCAGTCGCGCGGGAATACGGGGGGGGGCTCGGTTTGGAAGCGCGAGCCGCAGCGGTACGCTGCGGATAGTCCGGACGTTGGCGGTGACGTTCTCGCCGTTGCTGCCGTCCCCGCGAGTCGAAGCGAGGGTGAGCTCGCCATCTTCGTACACCAGCTCGATCGCGGTGCCGTCCAGCTTCGGCTCGGCCACATACTCGACCGCTGCCTCACGTCCCAGCAGTCGATGCACGCGCCGATCGAACTCGCGAAACTCGTCCTCGGCCATGGCATTGTTCAGCGACAGCATGGGGACGCTGTGGCGCACGGTTTCGAAGGTGTCCGCCGGGGGCGCGCCGACGCGCTGCGTCGGAGACGTCGGGGTGATCAGTTCGGGGTGCGCCCGTTCCAACTCGACCAGGCGGCGGAACAGCGCGTCGTACTCGGCATCTGAAATGAGCGGATCGTCAAGGGCGTAGTAACGGTAATTGTGGTAATCGAGAGTGCTACGCAGTGCTTCGATTTCACTGGCGATGTCGTCTGGCGATCCCTTGGGCAGCACCCGTTAACTATACCGCCGCCAGGCCCGCGGGCAAGTCGCTGGGCGCTGTTGCCGGAGCGCCGGCGTGCCGGCAGGGGAAGGCCGTGTTTTGGTGTATAGCACGGCAGACCTTGCGGGGAGTGCAATTTTGTGTAATGAACAAACTGGGTTGACTCGACTGGCCGGAAGGAGGTGACAGGATGCGGTTTGGATTGACATCAAGAGTTGCCGCGAGTTGCGTGGGCTTGATGCTGCTGGGCGGTGTGACCGCTGGCTGCGCCAAGAAAGGTGTAGTGAATGAAGCTACGGTCTCGCGCGTTGAAACAGCGGCGAGCCGAGCCGAGGCGGCGGCGAACAAAGCCGAATCGGCGGCAAAGAGTGCGGCCGATGCGGCACAGCGCGCGCAGGCCGCTGCTGATAAAGCTGAAGCGATGTTCGCGAAGAATCTGCGCAAGTAATTACACAAGTGGTTTGGGAAGTTAGGTGACGCGCCGCCAAACGCGCGTCGAAGCGTCAGTGCGGGGCCCTCGAGTGGAGTTGCCGCCTCCTGCAAACGAGGCGGAATGCATGTGAGATGCCGCGTGGACAGAAGGAGGTTACATGATGAAGTGCGGAAAGACAGTTCTGGGAGCAATAGCGGGCGCAGTATTTCTGGCTAGCCTCACGGTTGGATGTGGGCCGACACAGCAGGATAAAGATCTGACTGCCCGGATCGAGGCCGCCGCCAGCAAGGCCGAGCTTGCCGCCAACAAGGCCGAAGCGGCTGCGAAGAGCGCGGCCGATGCGGCACAGCGCGCCCAAGCGGCTGCAGACAAGGCCGAGGCGATCTTCCAGAAGCGCATCAAGAAGTAGGATTCTGGATACCTCGCGACGTGCAAGAAGGGCGACCGCTGACGGTCGCCTTTTTTGTTTCGCGGCGCGGCCGAGCCGCCGCAGTCGGGGACGGCGCTCGCACTGCATGCCCCGGCGCCGGCCAGCCGGCGGTGACTTTGGTGCCGGCGCGCGCTATATTACTTCCCATTGATGTCAGATCAACCGTCGGTTGTGACGCGCCAACAGGATTTGGCGGCTTTGGTGCGCGCGGCAGCCGCTGGCGAGTACAAGCCTGTGTACTTGTTCACCGGTGAGCCGTTTGAAACCAGGCCCGCCGTGCACGCACTTCTCGATGTGCTGGTGCCGGAGTCCCGGCGCGCCTTCAACTTGGAGACCTACGACGGGCGCACCACACCTACCGCGAAGTTCATCGACAGTCTGCGCACCCCGGGCTTCTTCCCCGGGGTGAAGGTGGTCTGGGTGCGTGAAAGCCCATTGTTCTTGTCCGGCGAGAAACGCCCGGACATCTCCGGCGCCATGTTCAGCGCTTGGAGCGACGGCCGCCAGCAGGACGCGGCCGATAAGCTGCTGACTCTGGTGGCACTGGCGGGCTGGACGGATGAACAGTTTCGCGATGCCCGCTGGCCGACCCTCGCCCGGACGCGCATACGCGAGGTATTCGGCGGCGAGTTGGATGAGGACCGCCTGTCACAAGTAGAGGCTGTGCAGGCTCTGTGCGTGCAGCGTGATCTGCGCCTGGCTGACTATCGTGATGACAGCACGGCGCTGGCGGATTTTCTCGATGCTGGCATGCCGCCGCAGGCGGTCTTGGTGCTGACTGCGGCCGTCATCGACGCACGCAAGCGGATCTGCCGGCGCGTGCGTGAGCTCGGAGCGGTGCTCGACTGCAGTGTGGCACGCGAGCGTAGCGGAGCTCTGAACCGAGATGCGGTGGCAGTGTTGGTGCGGCAGCGCGTAGCGGAGCTCGGCAAGGATCTCACCCCGCAAGCACAAGACATCATCTTGCGGCGCGCCGGCACCGACGGCGCCATGCTGGCAGCCGAGGTGGAGAAACTTTGCCTCTACGTCGGAGAGCGCGCGGCCATTACAGCCGAGGACGTGCGCACGGCCTTCCGTGACATGGCGGAATCGTGGATTTTCGATTTCACCAGCGCTCTGGCCGCCCGGCAGTTGTCGCCGGCATTGCTGCTCTTGCGCGGCCTGTTTGTTCAAGGTGAGCCGCCTTTGCGCTTGTTGGCGATGGTCGCGCGCGAGGTGCGGCTGCTGCTGGTGGCGCGTGAATGTCTCGACCAGACCCTGGGTGGACGGTGGCGCTCCGATACGACCTTCAACGTGTTCCAATCCCGCTTTCTGCCGCAGCTCGACGCTGGCACTCGCCAGGCCTTTGGCGCCGCGCATCCCTTCGTGTTGTACCGCCGCTTCCAGGATGCCGCCCGCATTCCGGGGCGGGTGATGCGGCGCGCTTTGGTGCGGCTCTCGGAATTGGACCTCCGGATGAAGTCCTCGCGCGGCGACCCCGCTATGTTGCTGGAGGCCTTTATCATCGACTGGTGCGGGCAGGGCGGCGGCCCGGCCGCCGCGAGGTGAGGAGCTTTAGGCGATTACATTGGCGGACCGCAACTCCGCGATTCTTGCCTGGCTAAGTCCCAGGATGCGCTGCAGGATGCTTTCCGTGTGTTCCCCGAGTAACGGTCCAGGACTGTGCACCGCGCCGGGGGTTGCGGACAAACGCACCGGCGTGCCGTCGAGCTCGACCCACTCCCCCTCGGGCGTGCGCACCTTCGTCCAGTAGCCGCGTGCCTGTAGGTGGGGGTCCCGGATGCAAAGATCGGCTGCGTCAGCCACCAGACCGGCGGCGACCCCGGCGCCTTGCAGCGTCGCGACCACGTCTTCCGCCCGCCGTTTTCTAGTCCACTCGGTGACGTGAGCGTCTAGCGCGGCGCGATGTCTGCTGCGGCCGGTGCCGGTCGCGAAGCGCGCGTCCGTGGTCCACGGGGGCTCGCTCAGGGCCTGCTGGAAGTGCCTCCAATCATCGGCCCCGCAGACGGAGATGGCACACCAGCGGTCGTGCGCCGGCCCGCCTTCAGGCGCTTCGGCGCAGCGATACACTCCGTGGGGCGCGGACGGAATGTGCTGCGCAGCGTTGCCGGGCGACAGGACAGGGGCGCCGTCGTTGATGACGTCGAGTAGAAGCGGGCCAAGCAGGGCGACGAGGCTTTCAAACTGTGAGAGGTCGATGCTTTGTCCTTCCCCTGTGCGCTGTCGGTGCCAAAGTGCTACGAGCACAGCCAACGCACTGCTGCAGCCCGCAGACATGTCCGAGTACGAGAATCCCCATCCAGCCGGATCCCCGCCCGGGTGCCGCATGAGTGCGGTATACCCGGCCAGGGCCTGAAGCGTGGGGCCGTAGCTCACGTTGTCGCGGTAGCGGCCTGTCTGGCCGAAGCCCGACATGTTGAGCGCGATGATGTCGGGCTTGCGGCGACACAGATTAACATAATCCAGCCCCCAGTGGCGCATGACGCGAGGGCTGAAGTTGTCGACCACCACGTCCGCCGTGGCTACCAAAGCTTGCGCCAGATCGAGTCCCCGCCGGTCGTTCAGGTCGATCACAATGCTCTGTTTCCCGCGATTCAGATTGCCGGTCAGGCCGCCCCGCCGAGAGCCGAAGTCGGGGGCATCTCGGCGCTCGATCTTGATTACTTCGGCACCGTGATCGGCCAGAATCCGCGTCGCTGCCGGGCCGGCGATCACCCAGCTGAAGTCGACTACACGGATGCCATCAAGGGTCGCCAGTCGTGAGTGGCGCATCGGCGGCTCCGGATGCGGAGGATCGGCCGCGGCTTCCAGCTCTGCCAAAATTTCCACCGTGTGCTCTCCCGCCAGGGGCGGCCGTCGGCGAATGCTCCACGGGGTCCGGCTGAACAGGTATGGCGCACCCGGGTACCGGATGAGCTGCCCTGCCTCCTGATGGTAGACGGACGCGAAAAATTTGCGATCGATGAGCTGCGGGTTGTCCTTCAGTTGGTCAGGAGCAAGCACCGGAGCCCAGGGGAAACGCAGCAGTTGCGCGCGCTCGACCAACTCGGCCGTCGTGTGACCTGAAGCCCATTCGCTGAGCACGGCAAAGAGGTGGTCGCAGTGCTCTCGGCGGTAGCTGAAATCTTCCCAGGCTGCCTCGGCGAGATCCTGCACTTTGCCGTCGGCCTTTAGCCATTCCACCAAAGACGTCCAGTCGCACAACGTGCTCAGCACTACGTAGCCGTCGCGGCAGCGGCAGGTCTTGAAGTCTCGCGTCCAGTGCAGAGCGCCGCTGCGTACGGCAACTGTGCCGTCCTGATGAAAGAAGCCACTGGCGTGCTCGATCATCGCAGCCACACACTCCTGCACGCTGATGTCGACCCATTGCCCGCGCCCGGTATGTTCTCGTGCCCAAAGTGCCAACAAAATTCCAATGGCGGCGTACAACGAGGCGCTGTGATACGCCTGCAGTCCCAAGCCCTGGAGCGGTGCTTCGTTCGCGAAGCCGTTTACGTACACCATTCCACCCGTTGCCTGGCCAATCAGATCCGAGCCACGGCAGGCCTTCGAGGGACCAGTCTGCCCGAACGGCGTGATCGAAACCATGGTCAATCCGGGACGTCGCGCCGAGAGAGCCGCATAATCCAATCCTATCGTCGCCAGATAACCCGGCGCGAAGGTTTCGACGAGCACGTCGGCTGTATCCGCCAAGCGGAGGAATTGCTGGCGTTCGTGCCGTGATGCCAGATCGAGCGTGACACTGCGCTTGTTGGTATTGTAATGCCAGAAGAAGTGGGAGCGGTCTGGGTCATGGTGGCCGCCATGGAAGAGACCGACCTGGCGCATGCCCGTGCCGCCGGGCGGTTCAACCGTGATCACGTCCGCCCCCAAGTCGGCGAGCAGTTTGGTGCAGTAACACCCTGCTTCGTCCGCCAGGTCGAGGACTCGGATACCGCTGAGTGCGCTCGCCGACGGGTTCATTTGCTGTCCCGATAGAAGAGCGCCTGCAGCAAGTCAACGTGCGCTGCTCCAAACGGCATCGCTCGGCGACAATGGCCGACAAAGGATGGCGACAGCCTGGGGACGATGATAACGGTAGGTCCAGTTTGCTGTTGCCGGCGTGACGTGCTGCCGACATCAGCGGGAGAGTTTCTCAGGATCGTGCGTGGCACGCCAAGTCGGAAGGCTGGAGGATGTAGAGTGAAAAGATCCGGTCACTTGTGGAACGGGCTGCTGGCCGCAGGGGCGTTGTACATGGTGGTGTGCTCTCAAGCGTCCGCTATCGACGCTGAAGCGCAGGCGGAGTGCCGGCCAGAGGCGCACACCGCTACGCCAGCTGGCCAGCCTGGAATGTGGGCGTATCTCGATCCCCAGACCGGTAGACTTGGCGTGCCACAGCCGCAGGCTGCGGGTGCCGCGGCTGGGGCGAGCGTTCCGAGCTCTTCCGGCCCGGGTCTGATAGTCGTGCCTGCACCCGGGGGTGGCGAAATGATGGACCTGCAGGGGCGCTTCAAGATGGCGGTGAGCGCAAGACTCAAGCCTGGGGGTGCCATAGAAACCGATTGCCATTCCAGCAACGGGGCAGGTGGGCATTGAGGCTACACGGAATCGCGCAACATCCGATGGCTGCTTCCCTGCTTGTGGCCCTCCTCTTCGGTGGGTCGGCGGTGCAGGGGGCAACGTTCATAATCATCAACGAGGATAGCGGTGGGGTCGGGTTCACGGATCCCGCCCCGCGGGCGCCGGTCGGGGGCAACAGCGGAACGACCTTGGGCCAGCAGCGGCTCAACGCGTTTCAGTTTACCGCGGACATCTGGGGTGCGATCCTGCATAGCACCGTCCCGATCCGGGTCGGGAGCACGTTCAGCCCGCAGCCGCCACTGCCCTGCGAACACTTCTCAACCCAGCTCGGACAGGCGGGCCCATCATTAGTTCACAAGAATTTCCCAGGGGCTCCGCTGGCCAACACCTGGTATCCACAGGCGCTTGCCAACAGTATAGCCGGGACCAACCTGTCGGGAGATGCGGACGGAAGCGATATAAATGCCGAGTTCAACGATCTGATCGACACAGGTTGCTTCGCCGGAGCCCCCAATGGCTGGTACTACGGTCTGGACGGCAACCCTCCGGCCGGGCAGCTCGACTTGATTCCGGTGCTGCTGCATGAGTTCTGTCATGGCCTGGGATTTCTGAGCTTCATGGATGTGCAGACTGGGGCACTGCTTGGCGCCAGCAATCAACAAGCGTTGATTGACGTCTTCTCCACATTTCTCAAGGATCACACCACAGGGGTGCTGTTCCCCAACATGATTTCCGATGCGCAGCGTCTGGCCGCCATCACCAACCCCGGCAACCTGCACTGGGTCGGCCCTGATGTCGCGGCACACAGCGCGTTCCTGTCGGCGGGACGGGTGGACAACGACGTGCTCATGTACGCCCCGCCGACACCCGCCTCCGGTGCTTCCGTATCGCACTTCGACATTTCTCTCACTCCCGACGAGTTGATGGAGCCCTACGCTACCGAACACTCGCAACGCGTGCTCGCCACGCAACTGCTGCGAGACATCGGCTGGAGTCTCAACGATGGGTCGACTCCTATCCCGACGCCTACTCCGCTTGCGCCAACGCCGACTCCGCCTCCCTGCGCGGGCGACTGCGCTGGCGGCGGCGCCGTCACCGTGGATGAGATCCTTACCCTGGTGAACATAGCGCTCGGTAATCTCGCCGCTGAGCTTTGCCGCGCCGGAGACGTCAGCGGCGATGGTCTGATCACCGTGGATGAGATCCTGGCGGCGGTGAACAACGTGCTCAATGGCTGCGGGTGAAGCGGCTGCGTGATGACGGCATACCCGGGCCAGGGCCACGGCAAAGTCGCTGACGGAGCCTCGATACGCCGCCAAAGGAAGGCGGCTACTCGGCTCGAACGGTTCTCATTTCCTGAAAACCGTTCATCCCGAGTAACGGCCCGTCTTTTGGGCCGTGTATCGAGGGATAGGCTGATACCTCTGTAAACGAC
>Ga0214473_10000314_pt1 | contig 67982 bp, 49 predicted proteins | sample RVTome_7_FD_203509 | JGI IMG/M metagenome (GOLD analysis project Ga0214473, IMG submission 203509) | Soil microbial communities from uranium-contaminated site in the Upper Colorado River Basin, Wyoming, United States - RVT98D197 | ecosystem: Environmental > Terrestrial > Soil > Contaminated >...
TCCATGTTGATGTCGGGTGCCATCGGCAGGCGCGAGGCGATCGAGACGGCCGCGACACCCGGCAGCGAGCGCAGCTCGTCCACCACCCGCCGGCGGAACGCGACGGCCCGCTCGAGGTCGTAGCCGTTCATCTGCAGGTTGAACGAGAGCGACGAGACGGATCGCGCGTCGTAACCAAGATCGGTCCCGCGCGCGACCAGCAGGCCCCTCGCGAGCAGCGCTCCCGCGACGAGCAGCACGAGCGAGGTGGCGAGCTGCCCGACGACCAGCGCATCGCGCAACGAGACGCGGCGGCGAGGGCCGCCCTCGCCTGCGCTGGCCTTGAGCGCAGGCACGAGGTCGAGCTTCGAAGCGCTCCAGGCGGGCGCCAGACCGAAGAGCAGGGCCGTGCCGAGCGAAACGAGGATGGCGTAGGCGAGCACGGTCGTGTCGATCCCGAAGTCGAAGTGCAGCGGCAGCGGCAGCACGTCCGTCGGCAGGGCCGAGAGGACGCGGCCGGCCCAATGCGCGATCAACACGCCGGCGGCGCCGCCCAGGGCGGCGAGCACGACGCTCTCGCTCAGCAGTTGGCGCACGAGACGGCCGCGGCTGGCGCCGATTGCCGACCGCAACGCCAGCTCGCGGCGCCGCGCCGCTCCGCGCGCCAGCAGCATGTTCGCGACGTTGGCGCAGGCGATCATCAGCACCAACCCGACGGCCGCGAGCAGGACGGCGCTCGCTGCCTGCACGTAGCCGTCCAGCATGGGGTGGAACCGGATGCCGGACGCCGGCAGCACGCTGGCCTTTACCTTCTCGTTGGTCCCGGGGTGCTCGCTTCGCAAGCGCGCGAAGACCGTCTGCACCTGCGCCCGCGCCTCCTCGAGGCTGCGGCCTTCCTTGAGACGCCCCTTGACGAACAGCCAGCGCGAGCCCCGGCGCTCGATGCGCGTGCGGCCGGGGTCGTCGTCCTGGACGCTCTGGATGCCGGCGAAGTTGAGCCGGTCGATCATCATGGCCGGAACCCAGAACTCCGGCTGAAGGCCCGGCAGCGTGCCGGAGAACGCCGCCGGAGCGACACCGATGATCGTGTAGTCGACCCCCGACAGCTCGAGCGTCTCGCCGAGCACGCCCGCGCGGCCTGCGAAGCGCCGCTGCCAGAGGCCGTGGCTCAGCACGACGACCGGGTGCGCGCCCTCGGACGCGTTCTCCTCGGGCAGGAACGACCGCCCGAGGGCCGGCCGGACTCCCAGCAGCTCGAAGTAGTTGGCCGTGACGACCTCTCCCGTCGCCAGCGTCGGCCGGCCCCCGCCCCCCGAGAGGATGCCCCGGGCGTGCGCATGGGCCGCCACACCGTCGAAAGCTTGGGCGCCCTCGCGGATCGACTCGTAGTCCGGGTACGAGGTCGTGAGGTGGGGGAACTCGTCGCTCATGCTGGAGTAGATCTCGACCAGCCGATCCGGCCGTTCGATCGGGGTGTCCCGCAGCAGCACGGCGTTGACGACGCTGAAGAGGGTGGTGTTGAGGCCGACCCCCAGGGCCAGCGAGACGACGGCCGCGGCTGCAAAGCCGGGACGGCGCACGAGCTGTCGCAGCCCGTGCCTCAGATCGCGAAGGAGATCCTCCACCTGTACCTCCGGGTGAGTCTTCACTTCATACGGGCGCCGCGACCGGAAAGTTGCAAGGGCGGCGGAGCGTTCTCCGCCGCCCCGGTCCTCGGCTAGGGCACCAGCTCTTCGTAGATGCTGTCGGAGACGACCTTGCGGAGCTTGTCCAGGCTCTGGACCCAGGCCCGGAGGTCGGGGGCGGTCGACAGCTTGACCTCGTCCTTGGCCAGGGCCTCGAGGCTCGCGTACTCGATCGCCACGACGACCGCGCCCGCGTTTTCTCCCGCATAGCGCGCCCGCCAGACGCGGATGGCGCCGGTGCCTCCCTTGGCCTTGATCAAGGCCTTGCCCTGTTCGATCGCCTTGACGTACGCGGCCGCGTCGCTGGTCTGTACCACCACCACACGGCTCACTGCCGCATTCGAAGCCACTGCCACGAGCAGCAGAGCAGCGGCCACACCCAGGATGGACTTCAATCGCATCAGATCTCCTTAATCGGTTGGCTTGGATTGTACGAAACCTCGGGAGGCTACGTCGCGGCGCGGTCCCCTGTCAATGCGAGCGCTCCGGCCTTCTCTTCGGCGTGACCGCCACCGACCCCGCCACGTTCGCGGAGCTCATTCTCGTGGAGCTGAAGACGAAAACGCCGAAATAGGCGAACCGATCAGGACCACCGCCTACACCCGCTGCTGTCCCCTCAGCTCCCCGCTGAGGCGAAGCCCATCTTACGGACGATCGCCTCGAAGCGTGCGTTGCCCGCGAGCCCGGGGTTGAGTCGGGGCAGGATGGACGCGTAGACCATGTACGGCGTCCGGTCCGCGAACGCCTTCTCGTACCACCGCAGCGCCTCGTCCGTCTCGCCGAGGCCGTTGTGGATCTCGGCGAAGGTCGCCGGGTCCACGTACTGCTTCTGCGACAGGGCGTGGAGCCCCTCGAGCGCCTTGCGGGCGCGTTCGGCCTCCCCGCAGATCGCGTAGGTGAAGCCCAGCCAGGAGCGTGACGTCGGCGCGTCGCCGCCCGCGATCCTCCTCTCGGCGATCTCGGCCTGGGCAAGGGCCTCGCGGCACTTCTTCTGGTAGGCCAGGGTCCGGGCCAGCTTGATGTAGCCCCAGGTCCAGTTCGGGTCGATGTCGATCGCCCGGCGGAAGCTCGCGGCCGCCTGCTCGAAGTCGCCCCGGACCATGTAGTTGATCGCGATGTCGTGGACGGGACCGGTCGAAAGCGGGTCGAGCTCAGCCGCCTCCCGGCTCTGCGCGAGCCCCTCGTTTAGGCGGCCCATCACGGTCAGGAAGAAGCCGTACTCCTCGTGGACGGCGCGGCTGCCCGGATTCAGCTCCACGCCACGACGGTACTCGGCATCCGCGCCGGCCCAGTCCCACTCGAAGTAGAACTGGACGAGGCCGAGCGCGGTGTGGGCCTCGGCGAGGTCAGGGTCGAGCTCGAGCGCGCGGTTCACGGCGGCCCGGGCCTTCCCCAGCACTTCACCCCGGTCCATCGCCCGCAGGTGGGCCTGGCGGGTGTAGGCCTCCGCGAGGCCGGCGTGGGCCAGGGCATAATCCGGCGCCCGCGCCACGGCCTGCTGGAAGTAGTCGACGCTCTTGTCCATCTCCTGTTGGTTGCCCACGAGGAAGTCGCGCCCCTTGAGGTACAGGCGATAGGCTTCAGGGTCGTCGGTCGCACGGCGGGCGAGCTTCTCCGTTTCCTCCCCGTTCAGCTGGCGCCGTAGCGTGCGCGCAATGGTGGCCGCGATCTCGCCTTCGACCTCGAGCACGTCGTCCGCCCGCCTGCTGTACTTCCCACCCCACAGTTGCGTGTCGTCGCGAACGCTCACGAGCTCCGCGGTGATGGCGAGGTTCGAGCCACGCTGCGCGAGGCTGCCGAGCAGCAGGGCGTCGACGCCCAGCTTCCGACCGATCTCCTTTGAGCCCACCTTGCTGCCCTTGAAGGCGAAGGCCGACGTTCGCGAGATGACCCGCAGCCCGGGCAGGCGTGACAGCGTGAGGATCAGGCTCTCCGAGATCCCGTCGCTCAAGTACTCGATTGCGGTATCGCCGGTGACGTTCTCGAACGGCAGCACGGCCACCGACCCGATCGAGGCGCCACGGCCGGCCAGGCGGAAGGCCACGAAGGAGCCCGCGGCGAGGAGCGTGACGAGGCCGGCCGCGCCGAGCAGGGCGAGCCGCTTCGACGCGCGGCGCGGCGGAGTCGCCGCCGGGCTCGCGCCGGAAGCTCGATCGCGCTGCAGGTTGCGCAGGTCGACGACGAGGTCGCGGGCCGTGGTGTAACGCCGGTCGCGGTCCTTCTCCAGGCACTTGCGGACGACGCGCTCGAGCTCGCCGGGGATGTCGCGGCGCGCCGCGGCCAGCGGGTCGGGAGCGGCGTGGCAGATCTGGTCGATCATCTGCGTCGCGGTGTCGCCTCGGAAAGGCAGACGGCCCGTGGCCAGCTCGTAGAGCACGACACCCAGGCTGAAGAGGTCGGTTCGGGCGTCTACGTCCTTGCCGAGCGCCTGCTCCGGGCTCATGTACGGCACCGTGCCCATCACGACCCCGGCCAGGGTGCGGGCTTCCGTGCTCCGCTGGCTGTCGAGGGCAGAAGCCCCCTCGCGAGCCTGACGTGCGAGGCCGAAGTCGAGGAGCTTCACCTCCCCCTTGGGCGACACCACGGCGTTCGCGGACTTGATGTCGCGGTGGACGATGCCCCGCGCATGGGCCTCCTCCAGGGCGGAGGCCATTTGGAGTCCGAGGTCGACGATCCGCTCCACGTCGAGCGGCCCTCGCGAGACGAGCTGGCGCAGGTTCTCTCCCTCGACGTACTCCATGGCGATGAAGTGCGTCCCCTCCTGCTCGCCCACGTCGTAGATGTGCGCGATGTGGGGGTGGCTGAGGGCCGAGGCGGCGCGGGCTTCGCGCTCGAAGCGCTGGCGGTACGTCTCGTCGACCGCCAGCTCCGCGGGCAGGATTTTGAGCGCGACCATACGCTCGAGGCGCACGTCACGCGCTCGATAGACTTCGCCCATGCCCCCGGCGCCGAGGGGAGCGACAACTTCGTACGGACCGAGACGCTGGCCCGGCGAGAGGCTCACGAGCACCGCCCTCTTGGTTGAACCCTAGGGATTCTAACGCTTTGTTCAGGAGCCGAGGACCTCGATCCCAAAGGAGCGCGCCGCAAGGGCGAGATCGCGATCGTGCGTTGCCACGACGAGCGGCTGGCGCATCCGCTCACGCCACACCAGGGCGGTTGCGAGGTGCAGCGCGTCGAGCGTGCCCAGCGGCGTCGGGAACGGTTCCGAGGCGCGGGCCAGGACCGGCCACTGAAGCAGGACGAGATCGACGGACTCCAGCCACTGCGTCGTCGTGGCACGCCGCGAGGCTGCCTCCGCTGCCGACAGCACGCCCTGCAGGCGCAGGCGGTCGATCGTTCGAAGAGACTCGACGGCGAGAAGCTCGCTGGAGACGAGGCCTTCGGCGGCCAGCAGGTTCTCCAGGGCGCCCCGCTCGCGGAGCACCAGCCGGAGCGGGGCCGACGTATCGAGATAGGCGATCACCTCGAGGCGCGGTCCCGCAGCAGAGGTGCCAGACTGTCGGTTGGCTTCGAGGATCGCGGCGGCAAGCGGAGCTCGCTGGGCTTTCGCGTGGCTCGGCGAACTTCGAGCGGCTGCTCCGCATCGTACGGGATGATGCGCGCCACTGGAGTGTCGCGGTCGAGCACCGTCAGCGTGCGACCGCCACGCACCTTGCGAAGGTGCTGGCTGAGGTGGGTCTTCAGGTCTGCAATGCCGACCCTGTTCATGACCTGATGATAGTCATGACTGGTCACTTCGTCAATTCGTTTCCCCGGGCCATGGCTGGTAGCCCGCTACTCCGGGGCTCCGCCTCGGCCCCTACGAGATCGTGCGCTCCCGATGCAGGACTGAGCGGTCCATCTGTACTGCATCGGGTGCTCTCGATCTGAATCTGTACGGGGCGATCGTGCGAGCGTACTTTAGCAACACTGGAGCGCGAAACCAATGAGCTCGAGACCGCTCGCCGTCATTGGAGTTCCGTCGAGCGCGGGCGGGCGCAGCGTTGGACTGGAGGAGGCTCCCGGCGCGCTCAGGAACGCGGGCCTCGTCGCTCGCCTACGGGCATCCGGGCTCAGCGTCGCTGATCAGGGAGATCTCCCCCGGCTCGACCCCGGTCAGGGCCCGGAGAGACCGAACGAGGGAAGACTCTGGCAAGTTTCGCAAGTGGCCCGCAACGTGGCGGCCGAGCTGAAGCTCGCGAGCCACGACGGCACGCTGCCGGTCGTTCTGGGCGGCGACTGCAGCATCACGCTCGGCGTGCTGGCCGGGCTTCTCGTGCAGGGCGCGGACCTCGGGCTGCTGTACTTCGACGGAGACCTCGACTTGAACACGCCTGCGACCACGCCCTCAGGGTTCTTCGACGGCATGGTCACTTCCCACATCCTTGGAGCGGGATCCCCGGAGTTGGCGCGAATCGGGCCTCGCTGCCCGCTCGTGTCGGAACCACACTTGGCGTTCTTCGGCTACAACGTGGCATCCGGCTTCGTCGACCCGCCGGAGCTGGCCGCTCTGGAGCGCAGCGCCGCGCTGCGCTATCCGATCGAGCAGATCCGCAATGACCCGCTGGCTTCGGCCCGCGAGGCGCTCGGCGCGCTCGAGAGTCGCGTGCAGCGGATCCTGGTCCACTTCGACGTGGACGCATCGGACATCCCGGCCGTGGACGCGCTCCACCGGGGCGCTCTTCCTTTCGGTAGCTCGGTCGAGGCGCTGAAGGTGTTCTTGGCCAGCCCGAAGTGCGCCGGCCTGGTGGTCACCGAGTTCAACCCGCGCTTGGACCCGGACGGCTCGCTGGCCTTGCAGTTGGCAACCGGCCTGGCGGAGGCGCTGAGCGCCGTGCGCGGATCGCGGCGTCAGAGTGACGTCTTCAGATGAAGAGCGCCGGTTCTCGACAGGCGGCGAGAATGACGGGACAGTTGGGTCAGCGTGGAATCGGCGCCGATGGAGTCCCGCGCAAGCGAGACAGCGCAGCGCCGCCAGCTCTGTACTCATCACAGTTGAACGCATCTGTATCTGTATCTCTTGGTCCCGAAGCGCTAGATTAGGGGCAGCCATGCGTCCGCTGGACGTCCCGGGCGTCGCGCCGGCCCGCTGCCCCAAGTACTTGAAGCTGGCGAAGAGCTTCGAGCGCCAGCTCGAGACGGGGGTCCTGCGCATCGGAGACCGCCTCCCGTCCGTGCGCCAGCTCCGCGACGCGCACCAGGTGAGCGTCGCGACGGCCGTCGGCTGCTACATGTGGCTCGAGCGACAGGGCTACGTCCGGGCCCGGCCGAAGTCGGGCTTCTACGTGAGTCGCGTGCCCGTGCCGGACGGCCCCGCACCCGCGGTCGCGGGACGGCCGAAGGGCCCCGTTCCCGTGCGACTCGCCGCAGCCGCGACGGCGGGTGCATCGAGCGACCGCGGGCAGCAGGTGGCACAGCTCGGTCCGGCCGTCGTCGGGCCAGCCCTGCTGCCGATGAACCGCCTGAACCACTCGATCCGGCTGGCCTTGTCGGCCTTCGGCGACAACGCCGTCCGCTACGAGGACCCGCGCGGGAACCTCCGGCTGCGCCGCCAGATCGCCCGCCTGGTCTTCCGTCAGGGCGCGACCTGCACCCCCGACGACATCCTGGTGACGTCCGGAGAGACCGAGGCGCTCAACCTGAGCGTCCGCGCCGTGGCGCAACCGGGCGACGTGGTGGCGGTGGAGAGCCCGGGCTGCTACGAGATCCTGCAGGCGCTCGAGGCCTTCCAGATGCGGGCAATCGAGATCCCCCACGTGCGCCATCACGGCATCGACCTCGACCTGCTCGATGCCGCCACGCGCAGGCACCGCATCAAGGGGGTCCTGCTGACGGCGACTTGCCACAACGCCCTCGGCGACTGCGCCAGCGACGAGAGCAAGGCGGAGCTCGTCTCCTTCGCGACGCGGCGCGACCTGCCGATCATCGAAGGCGACCCCTTCGGCGACCTCGTGTTCAGCGGCGAGCGCCCGCGTCCGCTCAAGGCGTTCGACAAGGCGGGGATCGTCCTGCAGTGCGGGTCTTTCGCGCACCACACCGCACCAGGCTTCAACCTCGGCTGGGCCAACGCCGGCCGCTGGCAGGCAGAGGTCCAGCGGCTGAAGGCCTTCACCAACGTGGCCGGCGCCCGCCTGCCGCAGCTCGCCCTGGCGGAGTTCCTCGAGTCCGGCTCGTTCGAGAAGCACCTCAAGCAGCTCCGGTTCGCGCTATGGCAGTCCGTGGAGGGGGCGCGCCGGGAGATCCTCACCACCTTCCCCAAGGGGACACGCGTCACCCACCCGGAAGGCGGCTTCGTGCTCTGGGTGCAACTGCCGGAGGAGCACGACGGTCTCGATCTGAAACGGAGGGCGGCCGCCGTCGGGATCGAGATCCTCGCCGGCGAGATGTTCTCGCCGACGAAGCAATACTCCCACTGCATACGCATCGCCTGCGGCCATCCCTTCGCGACGCTGCGGCCCGCGCTGTGCATCCTCGCGAAGCTGCTCGCGACACCGTGAGCGCTCATCGGAAGGCGTAGCCGAGCTTGAAGTACAGCTCCTGCTGGCGCCCGCCGTCGGAAGCGCCCGGCGGGGCGTGGGTGTTGCCATACCCTAGATAAAGGATCGACTGCCAGTTGAGGCGATAACCGTAGAGCACCGAGGCGCTGAACGAATGGGCGCGCTCACCGCCGCTCTCGCTCTCGTCCAGCCCCTCCCACTCCCCCACCAGCCGCATGAATGAGCGCGCGGTGACGGTGTAGGTGAGCTTGGCTCGCGCCACGTTCGCGGTGAACAGCCGGATCCGGTCCGCGCCCGAGTCGACGTCGAGCCTGCGCCGCTCCCCCGTCAGCTCGGCCTGCAGGCGATCGCTGGGGCTCACGGTCGCGAGCAGCCCCAGGGCGCTGCCGGTGCCCAGGCGGGAGTGATCGATGTCGATCTCGTCGCCGTAGCGCGCGGTGACCTTGAGGTAGGGCAGCCGGCGGTTCGGCAGGATGCGCGCGGAGGCCGCCCAGTAGCTCTGCTCGAACAGGCGGCCGTCGCGGGCACGGGCCTGCTCGCGCGGGTGCCACGCCAGCGAGGCCTGTACCCGGCCGTCGACGGCGACGCCGACGTTGAGGTTCTGCGAGACCAGCGCTCCGCCGCGCTCGCGCACCTCGTCGAAGCCGAGCTCGGGACGGACCGAGCGGAGCAGCCCCTGGGGATAGAGGGTGTACCCGGTGGACGCCTGCACGTGGCGCACCCCGGTCTGGGTTACGAAGCCACTGTCGGCGCGAAAGTCGTGAGCCAGGTCGTCGAGCTTGAGGGAGATGCCCAGGTGGCGCATCGAGCGGTCCCAGGCGAGGGAGAGGGCATGGCCGGCCGCGCTCGGCTGTCCGTGGTCGCGGGTGGAGCTCCAGAGGATTTGGCCGACGGCATGGTCGCTCGCGGTGGGATACCACTGGAAGTCGAGACCGCCGACGCGGTTGAAGTAGCCCCCGGCGCCCTCGCGGACGGTCGCCAGCGTACCCAGCGAGGAGCGACCGAAGTTGTGACGCAGCCGTGCGAGGAAGACCAGGGCGTCCTCGGGCTGCGGCACGGGACGCGAGGAACTGGGGCCGGGGAGGATCAGCGTCCCGCCTCCCTGGTCGCCCGCGGCCAGCAGCGTCCAGGAGGAGTTGCCCGGGCGGCCCGTCAGCCGAGCGCCCCAGTCGGGCTCCGTGATGGTGCGGGTGTAGACGACCGGGATGGGGCTGTTCCAGAGATCGAGGCCCTCCATGAAGAAGGGACGCTTCTCCGGGTAGAAGAGGGCGAAGCGTGTGTTGACGCCGATCTGCGGCACGTCCGCTTCGACCTGGGAGAAGTCCGGCCTGAGCGTCAGGTCGACGGCCAGGTTGGGCTGCGGCAGCCACTTGACGTCGCCGCCCACGTCGACGCGCCGCTCGGTGGTGGCCTTCTTGGTCGCGCCGCCCGCGACGAAGGGCGAGAAGGTCACGCCGCCGCCCCGCGGCAAGCCGATGATGTCCGTAAGGCGGAGGGCGTGGCAGAGCCAGCAGTTTGAGCCGCGCGGGATCGGCCCGGAGACGAACTGACGGCGGAAGTCGCGCGGATACAGGCGAAAGAAGGTGATCCGCCAGGTCTGGGGATCCCCTCCCCGGTAGCGGAGCGCCGAGAGCGGGATCTTCATCTCCGCCTGCCAGCCCTCCGCCGTGATTCTCGCCGCCGACTCGAAGTGGAAGTCGGGCGAGAAGTCGTCGACACCGGTCGCCTCGTCGAAGACGCCGTCGGCCTGCACCCCGCGGGGGTTTATCCGGAAGATCATCGACCAGCGGCCTTCGTCCCGGGCGTCCAGGTCGATCTGCACCAGGTCCTGGTCGGTGACGTGATCGCGCTCGACGTAGGGCGCGCGGATCCTCGCGGGCTCCGGATCCTGGCAACGGACCCCTACGTACAGGAACTCCGCGTCGTAGGCGAGCAGGCCCAGCGTCTGGACGGGCGGATCCACGTTGTCGCCGGGAGCGATTTCGAAGAACCGCTCGACGGAAGCCGCGCTCGTCCAGGCCTCCTCTCCAAGGTCTCCGTCCACCGTGATGGAGCCGGAGAGACGCGGGAGCACGAGCTCGGGCAACGCCGGAAGGGCCGCGCTCGCAAACACCGGGACTGACAGCGCCAGGCCGAGAGCGGCCAGGAGCGCGCGCGGCCCGAAGAGCATCGCCATCATGGGTTCGACCTCCGCATGACCCCAATCTCGGCCGGGAGGGCGGAACCGAACAGATGCAGATCGCAGGTCATGGGATCGGCACAGATGCGGACGCGCCCCATCCAGAGGCTTGACCGTGGCGGCCCGGGGCCTGAGCGGACGGCCCACGCACGCTCCAAGAGCGGCTGAAGAGGGGGCCGCTGCCGCTCGGCCAGGCGCTGCGCCACGCCGGCCTCTACGACTATCTGGGATTCGGTGCCTACTCTGTTTCCAGTAGTGGGACCCTCGTCTTCGACGCGTTCCGGCTGCGGACGCGGCTCGAGTGGTTCGACCGCTCCGGCAAAGAGACCGGCTTCTTTGGAGCCGGGGCCACACTTCAATCCACGGATCTCGCCGGAGGGAACCCCCATCGCCTTCGACCAGTACGACACCGGCACCCAGACGACACAGGTCTGGGTCGGCGACGTTTCCCGGGGAGTGCACACGCGTTTGACCGCGGGGCCGGGCAGCAATTCCGGCGCCGTCTGGTCGCCGGACGGTTCCCGGATCGCATTCCAATCCGACCGCAAGCATCAAGCGGACGTCTACGTGCGGACAATGGCCGGCACGGGTGCAGACGAGGCGATCACCGACGAGGACAGCCAGAAGATCCCGATCGACTGGTCCCTTGATGGCCGGTTCCTGACCATTTTCGATCGGGAGGGGGGCGGCAACCGCCTGATCCAGCTTTCGGCGATCCCTCTCTTCGGCGACCGGAAGGCTCTCGTCGTCCTCCCGCCGGTTCCAGATTTCCTGAGTGGCGGGCGTCTGTCTCAGGATGGACGCTGGCTGGCCTACGAAACGGACGAGTCGGGACGCAGCGAGGTCTACGTGATCTCGTTTCCGGAAGGGCAGGGCAGGGTCCAGATCTCCAACGCCGGCGGCGTCGGTGCCAAGTGGTCGCGGGGAGGCCGCGAGATCCTCTATACGGCGTTCGACGGCAAGGTGACCTCCGTGGAGATCGACGCGAGCCACGGTTTTCGCGCCGGAACGCCGAGGCCAGTCCAGCTGCCAGAGGGAACGGGATTCGGCTGGGACGTCTCGGCCGACAGCGAGCGTTTTCTGCTGAACGTGCCCGTGATCAAGAGCTCCTCCATACCCCTCTCCCTCGTCGTGAATTGGACGGCGGCTCTCCGAAAGTAAGACGTCGGTCCGTGAAAACGCCCTCGAACGGCGCTGGGTCCGGACGAACGTCAATTGAGAGCGCCAACGTCCACTGCGAGTACCGTTCGAAGCAGCACGTTCGCGCCGTTGGCCATGGCCTCGGGCGACGTGTACTCCTTCGGCGAATGGCTGATGCCAAGGACGCTGGGCACGAAGATCATGCCGGTCGGCGCTATGTGCGTCATGTCCTGGGCGTCGTGGCCGGCGCCGCTCGGCATCAGCCTGTAGCGCAGACCCAGGTCCTTTGCGGCGGCCGCGATGACCTGGCGCATGCGCTCGTGGGTCGGCGCCGGCGTGACGCTGTCGAACTCCTGGAAGCGGATCGGCGTCTGACGCGCCGCGGCGATGCGGCCCGCCTCCGAGCCGATGGCATCGAACACCTTCTGGATGTTCTCGGCAGCCAGATCGCGGATCTCGAGGCTCATGACGACCCGGCCCGGAATCACGTTCGGCGCCCCCGGCTCCGCGCGGATCTGGCCCACGGTGGCGACGTGCCGCCCGGGGAGCGTGGTGGCGACACGGTTCACGGCCAGGGCCAGCTCGGCCGCGGACAGCAGGGCGTCCCGGCGCCGGTTCATGGGGGTCGTGCCCGCATGGTTTGCGACGCCTTCGACGACCACGTCCCAACGCCGAATGCCGACGATACCCTCGACGACGCCGATCTGGATGCCGTCCTCGTACAGGAACGCGCCCTGCTCGATGTGCAGCTCGATGAAAGCCGCGAGCTCGCCCGGCTTGCGTTGCGCCAGGTCGAGATGGTCCGGATCGCCGCCGACCGCACGGATGCCGTCGCGCCTCGTCTTGCCGCTGTGGCTGACGAGATCGAGGGCTGCGCTTTCCAGCCGGCCGAGCATGGCCAGGCTGCCTATCAGGCCGGCCTCTTCGTCGGTGAAGACCACGACCTCGAGCGGGTGGCGAATCTGGATCTTGTGGTCGTTCAGCAACTGCGCCACTTCGATCGCGCCGATGACGCCTACGTCGCCGTCGTAGTTCCCGCCGCCCGGCACCGAGTCGATGTGGGAGCCGAACATGATTGCGGGCAATCGGGCATCGCCGCCTTCGCGCCGGCCGATGATGTTCCCCGCAACATCCACCCGCACGCGCAGGCCGGCCTCGCGCATCAGGCCCTTGATGTACTCGCGCCCCGCGATGTCGGCGTCGCTGTAGGCGACCCGGCTCACCCCGCCTTCGGGATTTGCGCCGAACTGCGCAAGCGCCTTGATGCGCTGCTCCATACGCTTGGCGATCGCCGTGGGCGCATCGATGGTGCTGGCGGCACTCACCGGCATCGCCAGCCCCAAGACGAGGCCGATCATGCATGAACCCATCCGGCCCTCCTTGTGTTGCCTACGTTCGCGCGGACGCTACCCTCTTTGCGGCAGGAGGGCCACTATAATCTCCGTCACTCGCATGGCACTGAGCCCGGGCACGCGCATTGGCCCATACGAGATCATCGGCGCCATCGGTGCCGGCGGGATGGGCGAGGTCTATCGCGCCCGCGATATCAAGCTCAACCGCGAGGCGGCGATCAAGGTGCTGCCGGCGGCGTTCGCGCAGGACGCCGAGGGCGTCGCCCGGCTTCGCCGCGAAGCGCAGGTGCTCGCCTCGCTCAACCATCCCCACATCGCGTCGATCTACGGGCTGGAGGAGACGGACGGCACGCTGGCCCTCGCCCTCGAGCTCGTCGAAGGTGACGACCTGGCCCAGCGGCTCGCGCGCGGCGCGATCCCCGTCGACGAGGCCGTCGCCTACGCAAAGCAGCTCGTAGAGGGTCTCGAGGCCGCGCACGAGAAGGGCATCGTCCATCGCGACCTCAAGCCCGCCAACATCAAGGTCACGAGAGACGGCTTGGTCAAGGTTCTCGATTTCGGGCTGGCCAAGGCTTATCACGGCGACGCGGGACAGCCCGGCAGCGATCCCTCGCAGTCGCCGACCATGACGCGCCACGTCACCGAGGCGGGCGTCATCCTCGGCACCGCGGCCTACATGAGCCCGGAGCAGGCGCGCGGCAAGGCCGTCGACAAGCGCGCCGACATCTGGGCGTTTGGCGTGGTGCTGTTCGAGATGCTGGCGGGCCGAAGGCTGTTCGCCGGCGAGACGGTGAGCGACACGCTGGCCGCCGTGCTGACGCGCGAGCCCGACTGGACGCTGCTGCCGTCGTCGACGCCAGCGGGCGTGCGCCGTCTGCTCACGCGGTGCCTGGAGCGCGACCCGAAGAAGCGCTTGCGCGACATCGGCGACGCGCGGCTGGAGCTGGAAGACGTGCGCGAGACGACCGGTCGCGCCGAGTCCGCGCCGCCGCGCACGCTCTGGCGCGCGCTGCCCTGGGGGCTGACCGCGGCCGCGGTGCTCGTGGCTGGATGGACGCTCTGGGGCCGGAGCGGCCTCGACACGACAGCGCGTGACGTGAGGGAACTCGACATCAGGTTCCCACCCGACGTGGAGCCCATTTCCGCGACGACCGCGGGGCTTGCGATCTCTCCTGACGGCCGGCGCGTGGTGATGCTCGGGGCGACAGACGGCGTGGCCCGTCTGTTCGTTCGCCGGCTCGATCGAGTTGAGGCGAGCGAAGTACCCGGCGCAGTTGGTGTCAGTTCCGCCGAGTTCTCGCCCGACAGTGCCAGCGTGGCCTTCATTCCGGGCGACAGATCGATCACGCTCGTCTCCCTGGCCGACCAGCAACGGAAAGTCGTGGCCTCCGGCGCGGACGTCATCGGCGGGCTCGTGTGGAGCCCGGCCGGCATGGTCTACATCCGCGGGGGCGCCCTGTGGATCGTTTCCCCCGAGGGCGGCTCACCACGCACCCTGACCGAGCTCGATGGCGCCCGCAAGGAAGTGCTCCATGACCACCCGTTGGTGCTGCCGGGGGAGCGCTTCGTACTCTTTGCCAGCCTCACCACCGAGCCCGGTGCGGAACGGATCGAAGCGGTGCCGTTAGCCGGGGGACCGCGGACGGTGCTCGTCGAGCGGGCGACGACCCCCATGTGGTCACCCACGGGCCATCTGCTCTTCGCCAGGGATGGCGCGGTGCTGGCGGTGGCCTTCGACCCGCACACGGCGACGTTGCGCGGGAGGCCGGTTCCCATCATGCCGTCCGGCGCCGTAGAAGCGCTCGCCACCGGCGACCTGGGATTGAGGTTGTCGTCCACCGGGACCCTGCTGTACCTGCCGGCCGGCTTCACGGACAAGCGCGTGGTTTCGGTGGGCCGAGACGGCGCGGCGCTGGCCCTCGATCTGCCCTCGGGGCGCCATACGAACCCGCGGATCTCGCCCGACGGGCGCCGGCTTCTCATCGAGAGCGGCAGCAGTGTGATCGAGACGCTGGATCTGGCGCGCGGCACGCGCGCGCGGCTCGCCGCGGCCGCGCTAGGCACGGGCTTCCCCACGTGGAGCGCCGACGGGAAGCGCGTCGTGTTCCGTCGGTTCAACTCGCCGTTCTGGGCCGCCTCCGACGGCAGCGGCGACGCCGTCCCCGTGCCCGGCGTGACCGGCAACGATGTCCCCTGTTCACCGGGGCCCGATCCGGACTCCGTCATCGTGGTCCGAATTCGACCCGAGACGTCGGGGGATGTCTTCCTGGTGTCGATCAGTGGCGCCTTCGAGCCGAAGCCGCTGATCGTCACCCCCGCCTATGAGGGCGGCGCGCAGTTGTCACCGGACGGCCATTGGCTCCTCTACCAGTCGAACACGTCGGGCCAACCGGAGATCTACGTGCGACGCTATCCGGCGCTGGACCGGCAGTGGCAGGTCTCGGAAGGCGGCGGCGTGCACGGGCGGTGGAGTCGCAGCCGCCCGGAGATCTACTACCGCAGCGGCCAACATATCGTCGCGGTGCCCATGAGCGCCTCGGGTGCCGAGCCCGTGTTCGGCAAGCCCACGGCCCTCTTCGCGGACGAGTACGACTTCGGTCGGAACGTCAGCATCGCGAACTACGACGTCACGCCCGACGGCCGCTTCATCATGCTCCGGCGCGGCCCGAACGGAGGCAACCTTCGCGCGGTCGTCAACTGGACGGAAGAACTGAAGCGGATCATCGCCCAAGGCGGGGTGCGCTGAGTGACCGGCCGACTGAAAGAGAGCGAAGCGGTCCGACGGCTGCACGCGCAGTACGCCGTGACCCATGCGCTCGCGGAGTCCACCTCCCTGCGAGAGGCCGCCCCGAAGGTGCTGCGGGCCATCTGCGAGACGCTCGGCTGGGAGCACGGGGCGCTCTGGCGGAAGGACGCCGCGGCGGAGCTGCTTCGCTGCGTCGACCTCTGCAGCCCGCTCCAGGCCTCGTTCCCGGAGTTCGCGGCGATCAGCCGGCGCACGACCTTCGCCCGGGGGGTCGGCCTCCCTGGGCGCGTGTGGGCGAGCGGCAAGCCCGCCTGGATCCCCGACGTCGTGAAGGACCAGAACTTCCCCCGCGCTCCCATCGCCGCCCGCGAGGGACTGCACGGGGCGTTCGGGTTCCCAGTCCTCGTCGGCACCGAGGTGCTGGGGGTGCTCGAGTTCTTCAGCCGTGAGATCCGGCGGCCCGACGAGGAGCTGCTGGAGCTGCTCGCCACCGCGGGGAGCCAGATCGGCCAGTTCGCCGAGCGGCGTCGGGCCGAGGACGAGCTCGCGACTCTCTTCGAGACCTCCCGGGACATGCTCTGCGTCACCGGCTTCGACGGCTACTTCCGTCGGCTGAACCCCGCCTGGGAGCGGACCCTCGGCTTCACCCCGGAAGAGCTGCGGGCCCGGCCCTACATGGACTTCGTGCACCCCGACGACCGGGACTCGACCGTGGCGGAGGCGGCGAAGGTCGTGGCCGGTTCGAGCGCGGTCCTCTTCGAGAACCGCTACCGGTGCAGGGACGGCTCCTACCGCTGGCTCTCCTGGAACGTCACCCCGCTTGCGGGGGAGGGGCTGAGCTACGGCACGGCCCGGGACGTGACCGAGCAGAAGCGGGCCGCCCTCGACCTCAGCCGGGCCCGGGAGGCGGCCGACGCCGCCAACCGCGCCAAGGGCGACTTCCTCGCCAACATGAGCCACGAGATCCGCACGCCGATGAACGCGGTGATCGGCATGGCCGAGCTGCTGCTCGACACGCGACTCAGCTCCGAGCAGCGGGAGTACTTGCAGGCGCTCAAGGACTCAGCGGAGTCGCTGCTGGGCCTGATCAACGACATCCTGGACTTCTCCAAGATCGAGGCGGGTAGGCTGGAGCTCCTGCCCACGGAGTTCGACCTGCGCGAGGCCCTGGGCGACACCCTGCGGACCCTGGGCGTGCGCGCCGACCAGAAGGGCCTGGAGCTGGCCTGCCACGTCGCTTCCGAGGTGCCGGTCCGGTTGGTCGGCGACGCGCCGCGGCTGCGCCAGGTGATCGTCAACCTCGTCGGCAACGCCATCAAGTTCACCGAAGCCGGCGAAGTGCTGGTGGAGGTCGAGCAGGTGCAGGAGCGAGCGGGCGAGGTCACGCTGGCCTTCGTGGTCGCCGACACCGGCATCGGCATTCCCCGCGACAAGCAGCAGCAGATCTTCGAAGCCTTCGCCCAGGCTGACAGCTCGACCACCCGGCAGTACGGCGGAACGGGCCTGGGCCTGTCCATCTCCGCGCAGCTCGTCCAGTTGATGGGGGGGAGCCTGTCCGTCGAGAGCGAGGCCGGGAAGGGGAGCCGCTTCCGCTTCACCGCGCGCTTCGGCCTTCCGGGGGCGCGGCCTCCCGCGCGGCGGCCGGCGAAGCTGCGCCGCCTGCGCGTGCTGGTCGTGGACGACAACGCCACGAACCGGCGCATCCTGCACGAGATGCTGACCCACTGGAGCATGCGTCCCACCACGGTTGCGGGCGGGCGGGCCGCCCTCTTGGAGCTAGAGAGGGCATCACGCGTGGGGAGGCCCTATCCGCTGGTGCTGCTGGATTCTCAGATGCCCGAGATGGACGGGTTCGCGTTGGCCCGACAGATCAAGAAACGTCCCCAGCTCGCGGGCGCGTCGATCATGATGTTGACCTCCGGTCCCCGTCCCGGCGACCGGGCGCGCTGCCTCGCCCTGGGCGTGTCCGCGTACCTGACCAAGCCCATCAAGCAGTCCGATCTCCTGGACACGATCATGGGAGCACTCTCCGGCCGGTCTGCTGTAACGCGACCGTCCGGCCCGAGCGCCGCCGCGCTCCGCAAGGGCCCTCGGCTGCGGGTGCTGGTGGCGGAGGACAACGCGGTCAACCAGCAGGTGGCGGTGGGGATGCTCGAGCGGGAGGGCCACCGCAGCGTGGTGGCGGGTAACGGCCGGGAGGCGCTCGCCCTCCTGGAGCGGGAGGCTGTCGACCTCGTCCTCATGGACGTGCAGATGCCCGAGCTCGACGGCTTCGAGACCACCGCCGCGATACGGGAGAGAGAGCAGAGCAGCGGCGGCCACCTGCCCATCGTGGCCCTGACGGCCCACGCCATGAAGGGCGACGCCGAGCGCTGCCTGGCCGCGGGGATGGACGCCTACCTGGCAAAGCCGCTGGAGATGGTCGCGCTGCGAGACGTCCTCGCCAGTCTCGGGAAGGGCGGGGCTTCGTCCAGAGCGTCGCCGAAGGGAGCAACCCGCGACGGGCTCGTCGACGAGCCGCGGCTGCTCGAGCGCGTGGGCGGAGACCGCAGGGCCCTGGCCATGCTGGTGCGCCTCTTCCTGACCGACTCCAGGAAGCTGCTGGCGCGGGTGCGCCAGGCCGTGGAAAGGGGCGATGGCCCGGACCTGCGCAGCGCCGCCCACGCCCTCAAGGGATCGGTGTCCAACTTCGCGGCCCCCGCCGCCACGGCCGCGGCCGCGCGGCTGCAGGAGATGGGCGAACGAGGCGACCTCACCCAGGCCTCCCTCGCCCAGGCGAACCTGGAACAGGAGCTCATCCGGGTGCGGGAGCGGCTCGCGGCGATGGTGGGCGGAGGACGCGGCAAGAGCGCCAGCCGGTCGGCCTCCCCACGGCCAGGCGCGGGCCGCCGCCGAGTGGCGCGCCCGCGTCACGCCCGGCGCTGACCCTCTTGCCGGTCAGTCGAGGTACTTGACGAAGACGACCTCGTTGTGGGCCTCGTTGTACAGCAGCTCGTCGACCGTCTGGAGCGTCATGAGCAACCCGAAGCCCCCCGGGCGCAGGCCCTTCCTCTCCCGCTCGAGAGCGTGCTCGATGGGTTGGTCGGGCGGATTGCTGAGGGCCGAGTGGGTGAGGCCCTCGAAGCTGAAACCCTGGCCCGGGTCGGCGATGCGGTAGAGGAGCATGCGGCGCGCCCGCAGGTAGGAGATGCGGACCGTCTGGCCGGGGTCGAGCTTGCCGCCCCACTCGATGGCGTTCATCAGCAGCTCGCGGAAAGCCTGGCCCACGCTCGAGCGGACCTCCTGGGGCAGGTCGGTGTCCAGTCGCGACATGAACTCCTGGATGCGCTCCGCCGCCTCGCGATCGCAGGGCACCACCAGCTCGACCCAATTGGGCCGCGCCGAGACTACTTCGATGGACCGCACTCCCGGCTTGGAGTCGAGAGTGCTGCGGACCAGCTCCACGAGCTCCCTCGGCTCGACGGGCTTGGTCACGAACCGGTAGGCCTGTCCGCGGATGGCCCGCAGCAGCGTCTCGGAGGTGTCGTCGGCGGTCATGACGATCACCCGGGGTTGCGAAGGTCCGTCCCGTAGGCGCGCCAGGACGCTGAGGCCGTCCATCCCCGGCATCCACACGTCGAGCAGGACCAGATCGAACTTCTTGCGGCGGACGCGAGCGAGGGCGGCGGCGCCGTCTCCCGCGGTCTCCACAGCGTAGCCGGCCGACCGAAGCTGCAAGCGGAGCAGCTCGCGGGTCGTGCGGTCGTCGTCGACCACGAGGATTCTGGGCACTGATTCCCCGGCGGCGCGTCTCGTCATCGGCGGCCTGCGGCTCGCATCATCACAGGCTCCTCTGCCGCAGCAACCCCGCGCAGAGCCTATCAGAGGGGAGGCCCCGTGGCTGGCTAACCCGTGGCGAGCTTCTCGAAACGGCGGTTCCCGCGGGTCAACATCCGCTGGAACCAGGCCGCGTCCTGCTTCATCTCCGGCCCCGACGACGAGAGTGCGTTTTCCGGCGATTGCTCGGCCTCGCGTGGAATGGCGCCGTTCTCGCCGCAAGGAGCTCATGCGCGGTATCTCGCTCTCCGTTTCCTGCCTCCTCGCCCTCTCCATGGGGCTCCCCGCCCGCAAGTCTCCACAGCCTGCCAGGATGCCGGCGGAGGTGATCTTCCAGAACGGGAGCTTCATCACTCTCGATCCGAAGACGCCTGAGGCGGAGGCGATTGCGATCCGCCAAGAGCGCATCCTGGCCGTGGGAAACCGTGAGGAGATCGAGGAGTACCGCGGGGATGCAACCGAGGTGGTCGACCTCGAGGGTCGCACGGTCGTGCCGGGGCTCATCGACGCCCACGAGCATTTCCCGCGTATCGGAAAGAGAGTCCAGCAGGTCTTTCTCGATGAGACGCGGAGTGCCCCGGAAGCCCTCGAGATCGTGAGACGCGAGCTCGAGAAGATCCAGCCGGGAGAATGGCTCGTGGGGCAGGGCTGGCACACGGTGACCTGGAGCGGGGGCGATTACCCAGACCAGCAGCAGCTCAGCCGGATCGCTCCGGACAATCCCGTCTTTCTCGTGGGGATGGCAAGCCACGCGGCCTGGGTGAACGCGAAGGCTCTCAAGCTCGCGGGGATCACCAAGGACACGCCCGACCCGCCCGGAGGGCAGATCCTGAGGCACAAGGACACGGGGGCGCCGACGGGGATCCTGCTCGAGAGCGCGCTAGACCTCGTTTCACGGCTGCTTCCCCACGAGACCCGCGACAGTCGCAAGCAAGACATTCGTCGGAGCATCGAGACCGCTCTGCGCTTCGGTCTCACCGGCATGCACGACGCGGGGGTGGACTCCGAGATCGTCGGAATCTACAAGGAGCTTCTCGCCGAAGGCGCGTTTCCATTCCGGCTCTACGTGATGCTCGACGTCCCGGATGCGGGCGCGGTTCTCGATGGCTACCTGGCGCATTCGCCCCAGATCGGCCTCGGCGGCCATCGGCTCACGATCCGCTGCTTCAAGGCCTACGCGGACGGTGCTCTCGGCGCACGAGGGGCGGCACTCCTCGAGCCCTACGGCGACGCTGCCGGAGCCACGGGTTTGATCCAGAACTCCGAAGCCGAGCTCTACCGCTTGATCGAGAAAGCCGGACGTGCCGGCTATCAAGTCGCGATCCACGCGATCGGAGATCGCGGGAACCGAAACACGCTGAACGCCGTCGAACGGGCCCAGAAGGAGCTTTCGGGGAAGGACCTGAGAGTGCGGATCGAGCACGCGCGGATCCTATCTCCCCCCGACATCCCGCGCTTCGCGAGTCTTTCGGTGATTGCGTCGATGCAGCCTATTCACGCCACGATGGACATGGGATTCGCCGAGAAGAGAGTCGGCCCGGAGCGGATCCAGGGCGGCTATGCGTGGCAAAGCCTGCTCTCGTCGGGAGCGCGGGTCGCGGCCGGTTCGGACACCCCCGCCTTTCCCGTCGCCTACAACAACCCGCTCTGGGGCATCCACGCCGCCGTCACCCGACAGGACTCCGAGGGAAAGCCCGCGGGTGGCTGGTACCCGAACCAGAAGGTCAGCCGGATCGATGCTCTGAAGATGTTCACGCTATATCCCGCGTACGCGGCGTTCGAAGAGGACATCAAGGGCTCGCTCTCGGTTGGCAAGCTCGCCGACCTCACGGTGCTCTCGAAGAACATCCTCACGATTCCCGAAGGGGAGATCCGTCATGCCGAGGTCGTGATGACCGTCCTCGGCGGGAAGGTCGTCTATCGAAAGGACCGATAGGAGCGGCCCGCCGCCCAGGGCCAGTCGGCGGGCAGCCCCACCCTCACCATCCTCGGCGACCTGGAGGATCTCGCGAGGGGTCGGGGGCCTGTCCTGCTCCGGGACGCGGAGGCCGAGGCCATCGAGGGTTCTTGCCCGCGCGCCCGGCTCCTAGCCACGCTCAGCCACGCGGAGAGGCGAGCTCCGCTATCGCGACCGTGCCGCTCGTGTGGTTGTCGGCGGTGACGATGCGGCGCAGGTAGCCCGCCTGCCCGAGGTGGAAGGAGAGGTGCACCGCGAGGTGCATCAGGAACAGTCGGCAGGGCAGCTCGAGATTGGCGACGGGCTGCGGGTAGGGCTTTTCGAGCGCTTCGAGCGGTAGCCGCCCCAGCGTGTCGGCGACCACCGTGGCCGTCTCGCGCAGCTCCCGGACGACGTCTTCCCGCCGGCCGCTGCGCGCCCCGAACTCGGCGTCGCGGTCCCGGACGTAGCCGGTGCCCCCGAGCACGGCGCCCACGAAGTGCTTCAGGTTCCCGGAGACGTGGAGCGCCAGGTTCCCGGCGGAGTTCGTGACCCCGGGCAGCGTCCGGAACAGGCTCTCGTCGTCCGGGAACAGCTCGACCTCGCGGGCGAAGGCAGAGAGCTCGCGCACCAGCAGCCGGCTCACATCGTCGGTCATGGCCGCGATTCTGGGCTCGGGCGCCAGCTTGGTCAAGGTCGATCGGCAGTTGGTCGCACACAGCGGATCGCTTGGCGAGATCCGCGGACCAGTTTTGGATGGTTGAGCGAGGCGAGCAGCCGGGCCTCGCGCTCGAAGCGCGTGAGCCGGATCGGGGTCGGCAACGAAGGCCTCGGGCAGGAGCTTGAGGGCGACCTCGCGGCCGAGCCTCGTGTCCGTGGCCCGGTACACCTCGCCCATGCCGCCGGCGCCCAGCTTGGCGGTGATCGCGTACGGGCCCAGCCGGGTGCCGATCACGGAAGCTCCATCAGCCAGATGTCCGAGTCGAGCACCTCGCGCTCGACGCTCAGCACTCGGCCGTCGCCGCTGAGCGACAGGTGGTCGTCGGGCCCCGCGGGCGCGACGATGCGCCACTCGCCGTTCGCGGTGTCGATGGCGGCGACGCCCCCCGAGGCTCGCGCGACCAGATGCCGCGCATCGGGAAGCCAGCCGGCCACCGCGGTCCAGTACGGACCGCTTGCCGGAACGTGCAGCGTCCGAAAGACGCCACTCGTCAAGTCCAGGACACCGTACGCCAGCGCTTGACCCGCGAGCTCGTGAACCGCTCCAGCGACGAGATCCCCCTGAGGGCTCCAGGCGGACGGACTGAAGACGTTCGGCGCGGCCGGCTGGGGAAGCCTGCGGGCTGTCTCGGCAGTTTCGAGCCGCGAGGTATCGATCAGCCAGAGCAACTCACCCGCGTCACCGCTGGAGACGATCATGCGTCGCCCGTCTGGCGCCCAGCTGAACTGGTCGGCGCTACCGAGCTTCGTCAACCTGCGCAGGTCCGAGCCGTCGACACGGATCGACCAGTAGTCCCACGTTCCGCTGCGCGTCGAATAGAAGGCCAGGCGTTCCCCTGCCGGGTCCCAGAGCTGCCCGCGGTCCTTGTCGGTATCGGAGGTGAGCCGGCGCAGCTCACCGCCGTCGGCGCGGACGAGCACCAGGTCCTCCGGAAATCCGGCGGTCCGGCAGGCAAGCCAGCTCCCGTCCGGGGAGAGTCTGCACAGGCTCGCCGAGGGGTTGCGCAGGGTTCGGACCGGGCGCGCGCGCGACCCGCCCGCGTCGAAGTCGAAGAGGGTCTGCTCGAAGCTCCGCTCGTAGGCCATCACCGCCAGCCGCGAGCCGTCGGCCGAGAAGCGAGCGTAGCCCATGCCACGCACCCCGCTCGTGACCGCCTGCGGCTCGCCGGCCGTCCGCCCGCTCGCGGCATCGATGGCGATCCGCCAGAGATTGATGCTGCCGCCGCGATCGGACGAGAAGTAGAGCCAGCGGCCGTCGGGCGACCACTCCGGCGACCAGTCGGTCGCTCCGTCCCTGGTGACCGCGAGCGGCTCGCCGCCGCTGGCGGCGATCGTCCACATGTCGCGCTGGCCGTCGGCGTTGGCCCAGTACGCGATCCGCTTCCCGTCGCGCGACCAGGCGGGCTGCACGGCGTCGCCCGCGAACAGGCGCTCGGCCGCTCCCGAGACGATGTCCACCGTCCACAGCTCCGCTTTGCCTGCTCTCGAGTAGGGGTCGCTGACCGGCTCGGTCGAGTAGACGAGGCGCTTGCCGTCGGCCGACCAGGCCGGGTCGAAGCCCTGGCTCGTGACGCGACGGACGGACTCGCCGGTGGCGCCCATGACGAACAGCCCGCCCCCCTCGCGCTCGGAGCGGTAGGCGATCCTCTCGCCGTCGGGCGAGAATGCCGGCTGCGAGTCGTCGGCCACGGAGCCCGCGGTGAGCGGGATCGAGCGCTCGCCGCCTACGCGCAGCAGGTACAGGTCGAGGTTCCCGGCGATGGCACTCGCGTAGACGAGCATGCGGCCGTCCGGCGACAGGCTCGGCTGCAGCTCCGGCCCTGGAAGCTCGGTCAGACGGCGCAGCGAGAACCCGGCGAATCCCTCACGGGAGGCCGTCGGCTCGAGTCCGCCGCGCACGGCCAGGAGCACGCCGGGTGCCGCGAGCGCGCCGAGCGCCGCCCAGGCGATCCGCCCGCGCCAGGGGGCCGCTCGCGCCGGCTCTCCAGGCGAGGCGACCGCCCCGTCGCTGCGACCCGCGACGAGGTCCTCGAGGACGAGGCGGGCGTCGGCGATATCGTGCAACCGGTTCTTCGGAGTCCGCTCGAGACAGCGGCCGAGCAGCCGTCGCGTCTCGGGGGGCACGGACGACGGAAGCGCGGTCCAGTCCACCTCCTGGCGCAGGACCGAGGCCAGCACGTCGCTGAGGGTGTCTCCCGTGAACAGAGGCTTGCCGGTGAGCATCTCGTAGAGGAGCACCCCGAAGGCCCAGATATCGGCGCGCTTGTCGACCGGCTTGCCGCGCGCCTGCTCGGGCGACATGTAGGCGGCGGTGCCGAGGATCAGTCCGGCCCCGGTCCCCGCTTGCGCGAGGGTCGGCGACTGCGAGAGGTCCGGCGAGGATCCGCCCGCCGCGTCCGCCGCGTAACCCTTCGCCAGGCCGAAGTCGAGCACCTTGACCTTGCCGTCCGGCGTCAGCTTGATGTTCGCGGGCTTGAGATCGCGATGGACGATGCCGTGCTCGTGCGCTTCCTCGAGGCCCTCCGCGATCTGTGTCGCGATGGCGATCGACTCGTCGACGGGAATCGCGCCCCGCGTCAATCGCGCCGTGAGGTCCTCGCCCTCGACCAGCTCCATCGCCAGGAAGTGGGCGGACGAGCCGTCCTCGAGCGTCGCGCGCTCGAAGCCGTAGACGTGGGCGATGCTGGAGTGATTGAGCGAGGCCAGCACCTTGGCCTCGCGCTCGAAGCGGGCGAGCCGCTCGGGGTCCGAGGCGAGGGCGCCCGGCAACAGCTTGAGGGCGACCTCCCGCCCGAGCGTCGTGTCGGTCGCGCGGTAGACCTCGCCCATGCCGCCCGCACCTAGGCTGGCGGTGACCCTGTAGTGCGACAGCGTCTGGCCGATCAACGTCGGTCTCCTCCGGCCGGGAGAGCCTTGCGGAGCTCCTGGTCCCAGCCAGTGACGACACGCAGCTCCGTGGGGGCCTCCGATCGTTCCATCTTCACCATCAGGAAACGTCGCCCGTCGGGGGTGACGTCGTAGTTGATCGGACCGTCCATCACCTCGTAGAGCCCCTCGAACAGTGCTCGAGGCTTCGAGATGGAGACGGCGGGCTCGGTGCGCACCTCCGCCACCATCATCTTCTGCCCTTCCCGGAAGAAGATGTCGCCGCCGTCTCGCGACCAGCGGGGCTCGGTGCCGCCGTTCAGAGACACCCTCCACTCGTCGCGGCCCCCCGCGACGGACCGCACGTCGATCTCGGGCCGGCCCGACGCGCGCGAGACGTAGACGAACCACTTCCCGTCGGGCGACACGTCCGCGGCGTACTCCGAGTTGTCGGTGACGAGCAGCGGAACGGGTCTAGCGTCCGCGTCCAGAGGGATCAGGAAGAGGTCCAGCCCGGTCTTCGGATTCATCTCGGTGATCACGATCGCCCTTCCGTCCTTCGAGAGCGTCTCGGGGTATTGGGTGCGCCCGCTCGGTCCGAATCGCACCGCGTCGCCCTTCCCCTCCACGGGCTGCCGGTAGAGGGCTGGCGCCCCGGACTTGTTCGACTGGTAGATGATGGCCTTCCCATCGGCGGTCCACAGCGGGCCGTCCTCGTATCCCTCCGAGGTGAGCCGCGTCAGCACTCCGCGCTCGATCTCGTAGCTCCAGATGTCGGTCGTGTCCTCGGCAATGCGCACGAGGATCGACGTCCCGTCGGGAGAGAGCCGCGGCGCGGCGTAGGCGCGCGCCTCGCGCGTGACGGCCGTCTCCCGCCCCTCCCAGTCCACCCAGACGAGCGAGCGCCGGCCGGACTGCGCACCGGCCGGCGCGTAAGCCAGCACACCGTTCTCCGATGCGGCGAAGAGGGTCGCGTAGAAGAACCCGCCGGCCCAGACCCCCTCGACGATCCTCTGCGGGCTGCCCACGATCTCGGAGCGCGCCAGATCGAATGCAGCGGCCCAGATCTCGTTGCCGCGCCCGAAGACCAGGTGCCCAGAGCGTAGGTAGTGTGCGCTGTTGGCGTCCTCGATCAGGACCCGGCTCGTGCCGGTGGCCGTGTCGTACATACCGACACGGGCCGCTCTGCCGCCCAGAAACGCCGTGTACAGCAGCGACTTTCCGCCGGGAAGCAGCCTGGGCAGGCAACGGACCAACTCGCCGGAAGCGGAGTCGGGCTCGCCTAGGCTCTGGCTGTCGCCTCCCGCGACGGAGGCCTTCCAGAGACCGGTGAACTCGAGCGGCGTGAAGAACACCGTGCCGTCGGCCCGCCACGCTCCGCCCCTGAAACCCGGGGCGGCGCCGAACGCCTGCGGCAGGCCGCCGGCCAGGGAGAGCTTCTTCAGCCGGCCGTCCGCAGTGAAGGCGAGGGACGCGCCGTCCGGCGAGAGGAAGGGACCGAAGCCGTTCTCCGTGCCCTTGATCGGCGCCGCGTCGAAGGCGTCGAACTCGCGAAGGTAGAGCCGCCGTGTGCCGTCGCGGACGGCGGAGTAGACGAGACGCGACCCGTCCGGCGAGAGCGCCATGAGGTTCTGCATGAGCGTCACGTCGACCGCCTCGATGTCGCTCCAGCCCAGGCCGGTGATCGACAGCCGGCGCACGGGCTCGGCCTCCACGGGTACGGCTCTCCGGAACCAAGCGGCCCCGATGGCGACGCCAGCCAGTCCGGCCGCGGCGAGAAGCCCGACGAGCACGAGGCGGCGCGGGAGGCCGGCCCTGGTCCCAGGCCGGCCCGGCGTCGAAGCGTCGTCCGAGCCATCGCCGGGAGGCCGAAGCGCCTCGTCGATCTCGAGGCGGGCGTCGGCGATGTCGTGGAGGCGCTCGTCCGCGTTCTTGCGGAGACAGCGGCGCAGCAATCGCAGAACCGGAGCCGGCATTCTCGCGGGCAGGCGGTCCCAGGCCGGTTCCTTGTGCACCACCGCCGCGAGCACGTCGGTCACGGTCTCCCCTGTGAACGCTCGCTCGCCCGTCAGCAGCTCGAAGAGGAGCGCCCCGAAGGCCCAGATGTCCGCCCGCTTGTCCAGGCGGCGGCCGCGCGCCTGCTCGGGGGACATGTAGCTCGCGGTCCCGAGGATCACGCCCGCCTGGGTGCCTGTCTGCGCCAGCGTCGGCGACTGCGAGAGATCCGCCGAGAAGCCCCCGGCCGTGTCCCCCGCGTAGGCCTTGGCCAGGCCGAAGTCGAGGACCTTGACCTTGCCGTCCGGTGTCCGCTTGACGTTGGCGGGTTTCAGATCGCGGTGGACGATGCCTTTTTCGTGGGCCTCTGCGAGAGCCTCCGCGATCTGCCTCGCGACCTTTAGCGCCGCGTCGACGGGAACCGGCCCGCGCTTCAGCCGCTCCGCGAGGTCCTCGCCCTCGACGAGCTCCATCGCCAGGAAGTGGACCGCAGAGCCGTCGGGCACCGTGCCGCTTTCGAAGCCGTAGACGTGAGCGATGTTCGGGTGATTGAGTGAGGCGAGCAGCTTCGCCTCGCGCTCGAAGCGGGTCAGGCGCTCGGGATCCTGTGCGAGCTCGGCCGGCAGCACCTTGATCGCCACGTCGCGGCCGAGCTTCGTGTCCGTGGCCCGGTACACCTCGCCCATGCCGCCCGCGCCGAGGGGGGACACGACCAGGTAGGGTCCGAGGCGGGTATCGGGCGGAAGAGGCAAGCTGCCGCGGATTCTAGCTCACGGCCCCGTGGGCGCGCGCGGTAGACCGACGCCGGTCATGACGCGCAGCTCGCGGCGCGACTCGGGCACCGGCTGGATCATCAGAAAGCGCTGGTTGTCGGGGAACACGTCGAAGCTCTGATCGCCGTTCGGCTGGAAGTGGAAGTGGCCCCGGAAGAGCTCCCGAGCGGTACCGACCACCGGCTCGGAGCTCGGCGTGACATCGACCACGTACACGGCGTCACCGTTGCGGTAGAAGAGCTCGCGGCTGTCTGACGACCAGTGGGGATCGACGCCGCCCTGTTGCGAGACGACGAAACGGCGCGAGTCGAGATCGGGATACGGCCGCAGGTAGATCTCGCTTTCTCCGCTCTCGCCCGACGAGTACGCGAGCCAGCGGCCGTCCGGCGAGAAAGCACCCGCACGCTGGGTTCCGGGACCCCCGATCACGCGCCGGGCGCTCGCCTTGCCACGACCGTCGCTCGACAGCGTAGCGATCCAGATCGACTCCTCGGGGTCTTCCCCGTCCGTGCCGTAGAAGGCTACGCTTCGGCCGTCCGGCGAGAAGGAGGTCGGCCACAGGGCGAAGGGCTCGGCATGCAAGAGCTCGGACACGCCGCTGCCGTCGGCGAGCTGCCAGTGCAGGTCGCCGCCCTCGGTGCGCGTGGTGCTGTAGGCGACCCGGCGCCCGTCGGGCGTCCAGGTCGGCTCGCCGTTCCCGCCCGGAGCCTGCAGCTGGAGACGACGCCCGCTGCCGAGCTCGTAGATCCAGAGATCCGCCCCCTCCGGGGCGACGTGACCGATGGCGAATCGGCGACCGTCGGGTGCGATCCGCGGCCAGTCGTACTCCCGCTCTTCCTCGACCAGGACCAGGGCTCGCCCCTGTCGATCGACCGTCACGACACGGCCCCCGCGGCTTCGGGCGAAGAGATAGGCGAGGACGCCCGAGGGCGAGACGGCCCACTCGTCGTTGCCGACGCCGGAGAGCAACTCGACCGGATCGCCGACGACACCGCGGCCGAGGTCGTAGGGCGCGACCCACACCGAGGAGCGCGCTTGATAGACGAGTCGGCCCCCGGGCAGGTAGAACGCGGGCGGCTCGGCGTCGATCGGCAGGTATTCCAGGCGCTCGCCCTGTGGGAAGTAGCGCGCCACGCGTCTGCGCTGCTCCGTGTGGACACCGACCAGGATCGATCCGTCTTCGAGCACCTGCGGCCACCCGTGAACCAGCTCCTTCCGCTTCGGGTCGATCGTCGTCAAAGTCGAGGAGCCGCTGCCGTCCGCTGCCACTCTCAACAACCCGCGGCGGCGGACCTCGTCGTTCCCGCCGAGCACGATCTCGTCGTCGCGGTGCCAGTGCGCGGTCACGTCCCAGATACCCCCTTCGAGCAGCAGCGTTGGCTTGCCACCGCCGATCGGCAGCTTGAAGAGCCGGCCTTCGACAGTGAATCCGAGCCACTGGCCGTCGGGGGAGAAGAACGGGCGCTCCCCACGCTCGGCGCCTTTGACCGGGATCGGCTCGAAGCTGTCGAGGCGCTGCAGATAGATGCCCGTCCGGGGTCCTTCCCGAACGGCGAATGCGATCGTGCGGCCGTCCGGGGAGATGGCCGGGGGCTGCCCCTCGAGCAGTCGAGTCTGGGCTGGAGCCGCGAGGACCAGCCGGTATGCTGGCTCCGCTGCCTTCCTCCTGCCGCTCCGCCAGCCGCCGATCACCGCCCCGAGGGCAAGCATGGCCAGAGCGAGGGCGAGACTGCTCGGCAGCAGCCACCGGCTGGAAACGGCCGCACGCCCGGGCGTCGCCGGGAAGGCTTCGCCTCCAGTCTCGTCCGCTCCGGCGTCGGGCGACAACGCGATGCGCGCCTCGCCGATGTCGCGCAGGCGGGTTTGGGAATCGCGATCCAGGCAGCGCCGCAGCAGACTCCGAACCGCGCGGGGTGTTTCGGGCGGCAGGCGGCTCCAGTCGGGGTCCTCCTTGAGGAGCGCCGCGAGGGTGTCCGAGACCGTTTCGCCGCGGAAGGCACGCGTGCCGGTGAGCATCTCGTACAGCACGCAGCCAAAGGCCCAGATGTCGGTCCGGCGATCCACCGGCTTTCCCCGCCCCTGCTCCGGGCTCATGTAGGGCGCGGTGCCGAGGATGGTGCCCGCGAGCGTCGGCGACGCGGCGGTCGGCGACTGGCTGAGCGCCTGGCCTGCGGAGCCGCCCGAATCGACGCCGAGCGGCTTCGCCAGCCCGACGTCGACGACGACCGCGCGATCGAGCGGAGTGACCCGCACGTTGGCCGGCTTGAGGTCGCGATGGACGACGCCGGCCTCGTGCGCCACCTCGAGGGCGGCGGCGATCTGTCGACCGAGAGCGCTCGCCTCCTCGAGGTCGAGGGCGCCCACCCGCGCGAGGCGCGCCGCCAGATCCTCGCCCTCGATCAGCTCCATGGCCAGGAAGCGGACCGGCCTGCCGTCGATCTCGGCCTGGCCCAGTCCGAACAGCGTCGCGATCCCCGGATGGTTGACCGCGGCGAGCGTCCTGGCTTCGCGTTCGAGTCGCACCAGGCGGTCTGGATCGGTGGCGAGCTCGGGAGACAGCAGCTTGATCGCAACTTCGCGCCCGAGCTCTCGGTCGCGGGCTCGATAGACGACGCCCATGCCTCCCTGGCCGAGCTGCGCGAGCACCTCGTACTGATTCAGGAGTCGACCTTCCAAGGTGCCGGGATTCTACGTCGAGATCCGGCCCCTGAGCCTGCCTCGGCCTCGCCGGGACGTGGCCCTCGAGCTGCTGCCGGCCGAGATGGCGTCGAGCCCTGAGCGGCGGATTCTACAGCAGCAGGGGCGACGTGGAACGCTCTAGTAGCGCAGCGGGCTGATGCGCTCGACGCCTGGGAAGCGCTCGAAATCGCCGTCCGTCGAGCAGATCGAAGCCCCCAGTTCGAGCGCGACGGCGGCCAGGTGAGCGTCGGAGGTGAGGTTGCCGGCCGTGCCGGAGTCCCGGAGCAGCTTCCGCAGCAGCGTCCAGTGGCCATCGCCGGGACTCACCGCGCGGACGTACGGCTGCGCCAGCCATTCGTCGACGAAGGCCATCGCGCGATCGGGTGGCAGCGGCTTTCTCAGGATCCCGGAACGCGTGGTGAGGCGCAGGAACGCCAGGATCACGATCCAGGCGAGGCCGATGGGCGTCGTCCCGGAGAATGCTTCCTCCAGCCAGCGGCGCGCGGAGCGGTGATGCGGCGAGTCGGAGTCGATTGCGTAGATCAGGACGTTGGCGTCGAGGAGGATCACTTGCGCATCTCGAGCTTGCGGCCGATCGCTTCGTCCTCGAGAGCCTCGGCGAGGCGCAAGGCCTTGTCCAGGTCGATCCCGGGGAGCACGCCCCCGAGAGAGACGGGGCTCAGGCGATAGCGCCGACCGGCCGGGGCCTTGCGAGCGGCGAGCCCGGCGCGCAGCGTTTCGTTGACGATGCGCTTCAGGGGTCGTCCGCTGCGGCGCGCCTCCTCCCTGAGCGCCAGCGCCAGGTCTTTCTCCAGCGTCAAGGTCGTGCGCACCCTGGCATCATAGCATCAACCTAGAGGCACCAGGGAGTCATCTTGCCGTGCGCCGTCACAGGCCCCGTCCGCCGCCAATGGCGGTGGCCTCACATGCTTTACGATCATCATCATCGCCAGCAGCTTCGTCTTCGCGTGGATGCGGCTCCGATCCGGCAGCGCGTGGACAGCGATGATACTGCATGGCAGCCATAACCTCTTCGTCCAGTACGTCTTTGATCCGTTCACCACCGATACCGAGGTGACGAGGTATGTGACGGGCGAGTTCGGCGCTGGGTCTTCCACCCCCCTCCCGCACGGAGCCAAGCGTTGAGGCCCTGCATGGCATCGGCCCGAGCCACAGCGTCTCTCAGCGCGGGCTTGACGAACGCACCCGGGCTGCCTAACTTATGCTTAAGCGGGTTAAATACTAACCCGGTTAACCAAGTATGGCCGTCGAGGCGCCCCTTCGTGCTTCGGCACGGACCCCGCATGGAGCCTTTCAGGCTGAATGGTTTCGCTTGGTCCGGCAGAGCCACATCTTCGCTTCCACGGTGCGGGAGATCTTGGAGCTCAAGCTGCTCCACCAGGCCAGTCCGGTCTCCCTCACCCTCTCCCAGCTCCATCTGCTCAAGCTCATGTGCCTGAACGGTGAGCACCAGGTCGGGGAGGTGGCCGACTTCCTCGGTGTCAGCCCGCCAGCGGCCACCAAGAACATCGACAAGCTCGAAGCGCTCAATCTGGTCGCCCGCGCCCCCTCCCGAGGGGATCGTCGGGCGACGCTGCTCTCCGTCAGCCCGAAGGGCCGCGCGCTCGTGCGGCGGTACGAGCGCCTGAAGGAAGCGCGGCTCTCGCCGGTGTTGGAGAGATTCCGACCCGAGGAGGTCGAGCAGCTCTCCGGTCTGCTGGAGCGCTTCTCGCTCTTGCTGCTCGAAAAGGAGCTGGCCGGCGGGGACGGGGCCTGCCTGCGCTGCGACGCCTACCTGCAGAGCGGCTGTCCGGTGGGTCGTCTCCGCGGCGGCTGCCCCTATCAGACGACCCGCCGAAGCCGTGCCGCTGCTGCTCCTCGCCCGGACGCCGGCACGGGGCTCTCATGAACCCGCGAGGGCACCGATGAAGTACTGGCGAAAGCCGCTGGACTTCGACCAGGTCAGGGTTCCCCACGGCGAGGTCCGCATCGTCGTGGAGCGGTGCAAAGGGTGCGGGTTCTGCGTGGAGTACTGCCCGAAGGACGTGCTCGTGATGTCCGAGGAGTTCAACGCGAAGGGCTACCACCCGCCGAAGGTCGTCAAGCGCGACGAGTGCGTCAACTGCAACCTGTGCGAGATGATCTGCCCCGATTTCGCCATCTTCAGCGTCCTGTCCGACGCCCCGCCCGCCGGGGAGGCCGGGCTGCCGTTGCGCGCGGCCGGCTGAGGACGCGATGGGAGGCCGGCCTTGAAAGCTGACCCGGCGGGCGTCCTGACCGGCGCTCACTATCTCGACGGCGACTTCGCCTGTGGCGAGGGGGCCATGGCCGCGGGCTGCCGTTTCGTGGCCGGCTACCCCATCACCCCCTCCACCGAGGTCGTGGAGCGCATTGCTCGGCGGTTCCCGATGATGGGCGGCACCTTCATCCAGATGGAGGACGAGCTCGCCAGCATGGCGGCCGTGGTGGGCGGCTCCTGGACGGGAACGAAGTCCATGACCGTGACGAGCGGTCCCGGCTTCAGCCTGATGATGGAGAACATCGGCCTGGCCGCGATGATGGAGACCCCCTGCGTAGTGGTCAACGTGCAGCGGGGTGGTCCCTCCACGGGGCTGCCGACCATGGTGGGCCAAGCCGACATGATGCAGGCCCGCTGGGGCTCCCACGGAGACTACGAGGTGATTGCCCTCTGCCCGCAGTCGCCGCAGGAGGCCTTCGACCTGACCGTCGATGCCTTCAACCTCTCGGAGCTGTACCGGGTCCCGGTGCTGGTCATGATGGACGAATGCGTCGGGCACATGACCGAGAGGGTCATGATCCCGCCCCCGGAGCAGATCGAAGTCGTCCCGCGCACGTTGACGACCTCGCCGCCCGAGCAGTTCCTGCCCTACCGGGTGAACGGGAGGGTCGCCCCGGAGTTCGCCCGGGCCGGAGACGGATACCGCTTCCACACCACGGGCCTCACCCACGACGAGCGGGGCTACCCGGTGATGAGCGCGGAATGCCAGGAGACCTGCGTGAGGCGCCTGGTGGAGAAGGTCAGGGGCAACGCGCAGAAGATCGTCCGCTTCGAAGAGACGGAGACGGAAGGGGCGGAAGTAGTGGTCCTCGCCTACGGGATCACCGCCCGCGTCGCCCGCATGGGGATCGAGTTGGCGCGGCGGAAGGGGGTGAAGGTGGGCTTCCTCCGGCTGATCGTGGCCTGGCCCTTCCCCGAGCGGCGCATCCGTGAGCTGGCGTGCAAGGTCAAGGCCTTCGTGGTCCCGGAGCTCAACTTCGGCCAGATGGTCCTGGAGGTCGAGCGCTGCGCCGCGGGGAAGGCCGCGGCCGTGCCCGTGCCCCACGCCGGCGGGAGCGTTCACGACCCGGGGGACATCTGCGAGGCCATCGTGAGGGCGGCGAGATGAGCACAGTGGCGGACAGACCCGAGGTGAGGCCCGAAGAGCACCCGGTCGCGCCCTACATCCGCATGGACCGGATGCCGCACATCTGGTGCCCCACCTGCGGCATCGGCACCGTGGTCAAGTGCTACGCGACGGCCCTGGGGGAGTCGGGCGTCGACCTCGACAAGGTGGCGATTGTCTCCGGGATCGGCTGCACCGGCCGGGTGGCGGGCTACATGAAGCTGGACGGCTTCCACACCACCCACGGGCGCGCCATCCCCTTTGCCACGGGCCTCAAGCTGGGACGGCCGGAGCTGCTGGTGACCGTCTTTTCGGGAGACGGGGACCTCGTGGGGATCGGCGGCAACCACTTCATCCACGCCGCCCGCCGCAACATGGACCTGCTGGTGATCCTCGTCAACAACTTCATCTACGCCATGACCGGGGGGCAGAACGGGCCCACGACGCCGCTCGGCGCCAAGAGCTCGACCATGCCCTTCGGCAACTTCGAGCGGCCCTTCAGCCTCCCCCACCTGGCGGCGAGCTGCGGGGCGACGTACGTGGCCCGCTGGACCTGCCTGCACATCCGGCAGCTGACCAAGTCGTTCCGGGAAGCGATCTCGCGCAAGGGCTTCCGATTCATCGAGGTGATCACGCCCTGCTCCACGCTCTACGCCCGGCTCAACAAGCTGGGGACGGGCTTGAACCTGATGCAGTTCTACCACGACAACGCGGAGGTCCGGCACGGAGCGGACACTCGCGAGGTCGACATCGCGTTCCAGGACAAGCTCGTGTGCGGCAAGTTCCTCGACGAGGAGCGACCCACCTTCCTCGACATGATGCACGAGCACTACCGCAGGATCCTCGGGGACAAGTACGTCCCCATGCCACCGCAAGGAGGGATGATCCGTGGCTAGGACGGAGATCCGGATCACCGGCTTCGGCGGCCAGGGTGTGGTGCTCTCGGGCTACGTCATCGGCCGGGCCTGCGCGATCGACGCGGGCAAGCACGCGACGATGATCCAGAGCTTCGGCCCAGAGGCGCGGGGCTCCGCCTGCAGCGCGACCCTCGTGATCTCGGACGCGGAGGTGCTCTACCCCTACATCCGGCGGCCGGACATCTTCGTGGTCATGTCCACCGAGGGCTACGAAAAGTACAGAGACGAGCTCAAGGACGACGGCACGCTGATCTACGAGCAGGACCTCGTCCATCCCAGCTTCAAGCCGGGCCAGCCGGCCCACGGGATCCCCTCCACGCGGATCGCGGAGAAGCTCGGGCGCTCGATCGTCCAGAACATCGTGATGCTGGGCTTCTTCACGGCGGTGACCGGGATCGTGTCCCGCGACCAGATGCGCGAGGCGGTGAAGACCTCGGTGCCGGCGGGGACGCAAGAGCTGAACCTGACCGCCTTCGACCGCGGCTACGAGTTCGCGGAGAAGGCCGCATCCGCGCGCACCCTGGAGGAAGCGAGACCATGAGCATGGTGGCGAGCGGGCTTCGGGTCGACACGCTGGAGCTGGAGGGCGCCGGGTTGCTCGTTCCCAGCCTTCAGTCGGAGCCCCTGCCGATCCGCATGATCAAGCCCGCCCCCTGCACCCAGGCTTGTCCGGCCGGCGTCAACGTCAAGGCCTACGTGTCGCTGATCGCCGAGCGACGCTTCGGCGAGGCGCTCGAGGTGATCCGGAGGCGCTGCCCGCTCCCCGGGATCTGCGGCCGCGTGTGCAACCATCCCTGCGAGGCCGCCTGCGAGCGCGGCCGCGCCGACGAGCCGGTCGCGATCCGCTCGCTCAAGCGCTTCGTGGCGGACCTCGAGCGCGAAATCCCGAGGCCGGCGCCGCCCCCCGGGCCCGAACGCCCCTCGCGCGTGGCGGTCGTGGGCTCGGGGCCCGCCGGTCTCGCCGCTGCATACGACCTGAGGCTCGCCGGCTATCCGGTAACGGTCTTCGAGGCCGAAGCCGAGCCGGGCGGCATGCTGCGCTACGGCATCACCGCCTACCGGCTCCCCCGCGACGTCCTCGACGCCGAGATCGATGTGCTGGTGCGGGCGGGCGTGGACATCCGGCCCGGGCGCCGCCTCGGCGTCGACTTGGAGCTGGAGGGGCTCCTGCGCGAAGGCTATCGCGCGGTCCTGCTGGCGGTCGGGGCGCAGATCGGACGCCCCCTGCCCGTCTGCGGCGAGCATCGCTGCCCCGAGCTCCAGGACGCCCTCGAGTTCCTGAAGCGCGTCAACGCCGGCGACCGGACGCCTCCGGGGCGCAAGGTGCTGGTGATCGGCGGGGGATCCACCGCGGTGGAGGCCGCACGAACGGCGCTACGGCTAGGCGCGCGGTCGGTCGAGATCCTCTACCGCCGCTACCGCGAGGAATTGCTGGCCGGGACCGAGGAGGTCGAGGTCGCCGAGTCGGAGGGGATCTCCTTCCAGTTCCTGGTGGCCCCCTCCCGGGTCGTGATGGAGGGGGGCCAGCTCAAGGGCCTCGAGTGCGTCCGCGTCGGCCTCGGCGAGCCCGACGCGAGCGGACGCCGGCGGCCGATCAGCATCCCCGGGAGCGAGTTCCTGGTCCACGCCGACAAGGTGCTGGCCGCGGTCGGCCAGGAAGCCCACCTGAGCTTCCTGGGCGAGCGCAAGAAGGCGCGGCTCACGAAGCAGGGGCGCCTGCTCGTCGACCCGGACACGGCCATGACCGACCTGGCCGGAGTCTTTGCCGCCGGCGACGTCGTGACCGGTCCCGCCACGGTGATCGAGGCGATCGCGGCGGGACACCGTGCGGCCGAGTCCATCCGGCACTACATCGAGGAGGGCCGACCCGACATCCGCGACGAGCGGCCGGAGCTGCGGGCGCCCGCGGAGTACGAGCTGCCGGATGCTCCTCCCATCAAGGCCAATCGGGTCCGGCCCACCCTCGCCCTGCCCCGGCCGGGTTGGGAGTTCGGGGAGGTGGAGCAGGCCTTCAGCGTGGAGGAGGCCGTGGGCGAGGCCCGGCGCTGCCTCCGCTGCGGCCCCTGCGGCGAGTGCCGCGTCTGCGCGACGACCTGCCAGCGGCGGCACATCATGGTTCGGGTCTTCCCCGGCGACGGCGAGCTGGGCCACCGCACGGCTCTGTTCCGCGCCGCGGGGAACGTGGCCATGGGACTGAGCGCCGCCCACCCCACCCGGGGCTGGCTGCTGCCCCGCATCACCCGCGGCACGCTCCCGGAGATCGACGTCTCGAACGGGGAAGCGGTGCAGGTGCTCCCAGTGCGGGCCCGGATCCACGAGGATCGCTGCCGCGGATGCGCGCGCTGCGTCGAGGTGTGCCCCTTCGGGGCCGTCACCCTCTCGGACGCAAACGGCTCGCAGGGGCTCGCGCGGATCGAGGCCGCGCTCTGCCGAGGCTGCCATCTCTGCACGGCCGTGTGTCCCACGAAGGCGGCGGTGGCGAGCGCCCTCTCCCCGCAGTGGTGGGGGTCGCGGCTGGAGGATGCCTTCCACGTTGCCGCCTCGCACACGCCGCCCGCCCATCCCTACTTGGTGCTCGCCTGCCAGAGGCGGGCCGGCGGTCTCGAGACCCCCGTCGATCGACCGGGGGTTCACGTGGAGATCATCCGCTTCCGCTGCGTCGGTCAGGTCGACGCCGGAATGCTGCTCGAGCTGTACCGCCAGGGCGCCCGCGGGATCCTGGTGGCCGGCTGCCTGACGGAGCGCTGTCGCTTCGGCTCCGGGGCCCGGCTGGCCGTGGAGCAGGTGGAGCGGGCCCGCTCGATCCTGAGTCTACTGGGCGAAGACGTGCAGCGCATCGCCTGCGACTGGTCGGCCGGCCGGGCCCAGGATCCCCTGGAGGCTCGGGTCAAGCGCCTCATCCAGGAAGACCGGGAGGCGCGGGTTCAAGATCCGGCCCGCGCGTAGACGGAGGAGAACGGCGATGGAAGCACTCGCGAGCCTGCGTCGGTCGACCCGAGCGGCTTTGTGCGCCGAGTGCGGCAAGTGCACCTCCGTCTGCCCGCTGGCGGCCTGTGGCGGCTTCTCGGCCCGTGTGATCGCCTGCCAGCATCTCGAGGAGGAGGTCCAGGGACACGGGCTCGGCATCCGCCGCTGCCTCACCTGCGGCTCCTGTGACCTGCGGTGTCCGCAGGGCGTCCACTTCACGGAGCTGGTGCGGAGGCTCCGCGAGATGTGTCCGCCAGAGAGCGTCGAGGCCGAATGCCCGCACGGAGGCGCGCTGCTGTCCCTCATGCGCCTCATGGCCCGAGGGCGCACACCGCAGAAGCGCCTGGCGTGGCTGACCGACGAGCTCAAGACCGAGCCCGTGAAGGGAGAGGTGTTCTACTGGACCGGCTGCACGCCCTACTACGACGCCTTCTTCCCGGAGCTGGGGGTCGCGACGCTCGAGGCCACGCGGGCCGCGGTGCGGCTGCTCAACGCGCTCGGCATCACGCCGGTGGTCTCGCCGGAGGAGCGCTGCTGCGGCCACGACCTGCTCTGGAACGGCGACCGAGGGAGCTTCGAGCTGCTGGCCCGGCACAACGTGGCCCTCGTGACGGAGAGCGGCGCCCGAACGCTCGTCACCTCCTGCGCGGAGTGCCTGCGTACCTGGAAGCTGGACTACGAGCCATTCCTTCCGCCGAAGCCTCCTCGGATCCTCCACATCTCCGAGCTGCTGGCCGAGCGCCTCCCCGAGCTGAAGCTCAAGGCGAACGGGCGGCTCCGGGTCACGTTCCACGACCCGTGCCGCCTGGGCCGCCACTTGGGGATCTACGAGCCGCCTCGGCGCGTGCTCTCGGCGCTGCCGGGGGTGGAGCTGGTGGAGATGCGACACACGGGGCGCACGGCGCGGTGTTGCGCGGGCGGGACCTGGTCGCACTGCGACCGCTTCGCCAAGCAGATCCAGGTGGAGCGCCTGCGCGAGGCCCGGGCCACGGACGCGGATCTGCTCGTGACGGCCTGTCCCAAGTGCCGGATCCACTTCCGCTGCGCGATGAGGGATCCGGATGCGCGCGACCAGGCCGAGATCGAGATGCGAGACGTGGCCGAAGTGGTGGCCGAGGCCCTCGCGTAGCGACCGAGAGAGGCTTGTTGGGAAAGGAAGGACGGCCATGATGACCCAACCCACGACACAGGAGCCGCGGATCGGCGTCTTCGTCTGCGACTGCGGCCTGAACATCGCAGGGACCGTGGACTGCGCGGCGGTGGCGGAGCACGCCAAGACGCTGCCGGGGGTGGTGTGCGTCGTGCGGAACCGCTATACCTGCGCCGAGCCCGGGCAGAACGAGATCAAGCAGGCGATCCGGGAGCACCAGTTGAACCGGGTCGTAGTCGCCTCCTGCACCCCGAGGCAGCATGAGCCCACGTTCCGGCAGTGCGTGCTGGACGCGGGCCTCAACCCCTACCTGCTGGAGATCGCCAACCTGCGCGAGCACTGCTCCTGGGTGCACGGGGACGATCCGGTGGGGGCGACCCGGAAGGCGAAGGACCTGGTGGCGTCCGCCGCGGCCAAGGCGCGGCACCTCGAGCCCCAGGAGGAGATGGCCGTGCCCGTGACCCGGAGGGCTCTCGTGATCGGGGGCGGGATCGCCGGGATCGAGGCCGCGCTCCAGCTCGCCGAGGCGGGACACAAGGTCGTGCTCGTGGAGAGGGAACCGTCCATCGGTGGGATCATGGCCCAGCTCGACAAAAACTACCCCACCATGGACTGCTCCATATGAATCCTGGGGCCTAAGGCCCTCGATGCCGGTCGGCATCGCAACATCGAGCTCCTGACCTTCAGCGAAGTCCAGGCGGTCTCCGGCTACGTCGGGAACTTCACGGTCAAGATCCGCAAGAAGGCCCGCTACGTCGACCCGCGTCTGTGCAACGCCTGCGCGGAGTGCGTCAAGGTCTGCCCGGTCGTCAAGCCCGACGAGTTCCAGATGGGGCTCTCCTCCCGCAAGGCCATCTACATCCCGTTCCCGCAGGCCGTCCCGTGCTCGTACATCCTCAACATGGACGACTGCCTCGGCAACAACCCGATCGCCTGCGGCAAGTGCGCCGAGGTCTGCGACAAGCGCGCCATCAACTACGACGACCAAGACGAGCTAGTGACGCGGGAGGTCGGAGCGGTCATCGTCGCCATCGGCGCCGACGTGTACGATCCCACCGAGCTGGACGACTACGGTTACACCCGCTTCCACAACGTCATCACCTCCATGGAGTTCGAGCGGCTGATCTGCGCGGGAGGCCCCACCGCCGGGCACTTCGTGCGCCCCTCCGACCAGAAGCGCCCCCGGAGGATCGGCTTCATCCAGTGCGTAGGCTCCCGAAACCCGAAGATCGGCCGGCCATACTGCTCGAACATCTGCTGCATGAACACCGTCAAGGACACGCTGCTTCTGGCCGACCATTACCCGGACACGGAGAGCGTCGTCTTCTACCAGGACATCCGGGCCTTCGGGAAGTCCTTCGAGGACATGTTCCAGCGCTCGAGGGAGGCGGGCACGCGCTACCTCCGGGGCCTGCCGGGAGAGATCGAAGAGGATCCCGGGACGCGTAACCTGATGGTCACCGTGGAGAACACGACGGCCGGGCGGCTGGAGCGGCACGAGCTGGAGATGCTCGTGCTTTCCGTGGGCCTCCAGCCGCCCAGGGACCTTGCCAAGATCTCGGGCCTGCTGACGCTGTCGAAGACCGCCGACGGCTTCTTCATGGAATCCCACCCGAAGCTGAAGCCCGTGGACGCGCCCACCCGCGGGGTCTTCTTCGCCGGGATGTGCGAGTACCCGAAGGACATCAAGGACTCGGTCTGCGAGGCGGGGGCGGCGTCCTCCCGGGCGGGCGCGCTGCTCAACGCCGCGCAGATCAGAATCGAGGCGATCACCAGCCGCATCGACGAGGTCGCCTGCACCAAGTGCGGCGTGTGCGTGCCCGTTTGTCCCTACGGCGCGATCGTCTGGAAGAAGGGCCAGCCGGCGGTGGTGGTGGAGGCGGCCTGCGCCGGCTGCGGGACCTGCGGGGCCGCCTGCAAGTTCAGCGCGATCACAATGCGGCACTTCACCGATGAGCAGATCCTGGCCCAGATCCGCGCCGTTCTGGCTGAAGAGCCGCAGGACAAGGTCTTCGCCTTCGCCTGCAACTGGTGCTCCTATGCGGGGGGCGACATGGCCGGGATCTCGCGCATCCAGTACCCGGCCTCGAACCGGCTGGTACGCACGATGTGCTCGGGGCGCGTCTCGGAGGAGATGGTGCTGGAGGCCTTCCGTTGCGGGGCGCCCGTCGTGCTGGTCTCCGGGTGCCACTACGCCGACTGCCACTACATCAACGCCAACCGGCAGACGGTGAGGCGCGTGCAACACCTCTGGGACACGCTGGAGAGGAACGGGGTGCGGCCGGAGCGGCTGCAGCTCGAGTGGATCAGCGCCGCTGAGGGGCAGAAGTTCGCCAAGGTGATGCGCCAACTGGAGGAGCTCCGCAGGACGGTGACACCGGAGGAGATCGCGCACGCGCGGGAGGCGCTCAAGCCGAAGCCGAAGAAGGTACCTCCGGTGAAGGCCACGGCTGTGGCCGTGGTCTAGCCTGGTCACGAGCGGGAGACGTCCATGCCAGCAAGCCTCGAGACTTTCCGCTGCATGATGTGCGGGCACCAGTACCAGGAGAAGGTGGAGCGCGGCGAAGACAAGGAGCGTTCCTGCCCCAAGTGCCGCTCGAGCAGCATCCGGCACCTCAAGAAGAGGGAGGAGGCCTCCGCCAAGGAGCCGACCGGCTGAGACGTCAGTCCGTCCCAGGGAGCGATCCCATGGAGATCATCGAGCTCACACCCGCGCAGCGGGAGAGCTACTTTGTCTGCCTCGAGGAGTGGTCCGAGGAGATGAAGGAGTCCGCCGTCCTACGACAGCATCAAGAGGGTCATCGCGCGTCGCGTGCGCTCCCTCGGCTTCCAGTGATCACGCGAGACGTCCAGAGGTCGTGAGCATACCCGTAGATAGCCTTCCCGCCGCCCTCCAGTCGCTCCAGAGCGATCGACCCGATCAGATCGAGGAGGGCATGCGGTTCCTCCGCCAGCGGATGGAGACCCTCTCAGAAGTGGAGTTCCGATCCGCGGTCGAAGGGCTGTGCTCGCTGTTCTACGTGGACACGGCCGACCGACCCGACCTCGAACCCCTCCTCGACCGGGCCGTGGCGGTGCTGGCCGGCCACGGCCCCCGCGTGGTGAGCCAGATCCTCACACTCATGACGGGCTCCGACATCAAGAGCCACCTCTATCTGGCGCGGACCTTGGGAGCCATCGGGCGCGCGGCGCTCCCCGCCCTTCGGCGCGTCCTCGCCACCGAGGAGGACCCCTACAGCCGGTCCTTCGTGCTCTTCGCCGTGGGCAAGGTCAGTGACCCGGCGGTGCGGGAGGCGCTGCCCGAGGTGATGGGCTCGCTCATGCATCCCGACAAGGAGGTGCGCGACAGCGCCGCTCGCACGCTCGGCAAGATCGCCGAGGTCGTCCCGGCGGAGCAGATCCCCGAGGATCGACGGGGGGAGATCTTCGAGGCCCTGTTCCGAACGCTGTCCGACTTCCAACCGGCGGTCCGGGCCAAGGCTGTGCGTAGCCTGGGCAAGATGCTGCGCGCGGGCTACCTCACCTCGGAGCAGGAGCGGCGCGTGGGTGTCGCGGTCCTCCGGATCCTGGGCCGCGACGAAGCCTACGAGTGGGACCGCGCGTACATCGTGCGGCGCGAGGCCGAGGAGGCGCTCCGACACCTGGAAGCTCGCAAGGGCCGAGGCTAGCCGGCTACGGCGGCCAGGCGATCGACGAGGTCCGCGGACTCCGCGAGGCGCCCCTCGATGTCGGTGAAGAGCCGTTCGCCGGCGCCGGGACCGTCGTACCCCAGGATCCGCGCGGGGCCGGCGAGCTGCTCCCGCTCGATCTCGTCGGTGGCGGCGACCGCGACGCGGCAGGCCGAGCGCACGGCCACGAGGAAGTCGTTGGCGGCGGCGAGGCCGAGGTGGAGCGTCGCCCGGGCCGGGTCGCGCCGGGCCAGTTCCGCGAACGGGTCCGCGGCGGGCGTGTCCCACACCGACAGCCGCGCCTTCGCGACGGCGAGGGCGAGGTCGATCTCCCGCAGCCCCCCGGGGCTCTCCTTCAGGTGGAGCGTGCCCGGCGGAGACGAGCCGAACGAACGCCGGCGCTCGGAGATCTCGCGGGCCACCCGGGCCGCGAAGGCCTCGGCGCAGGCGAACACCTGCGGCCGCAGGACCCGCCCCAGGAGCCGCTCCGCGATCCGGCGGCTGCCCACGATCATCTGCGAGCCCAGGAGCTGGCAGCGGTCGACGAACAGCTCGTCCTCGTCGCGGCCCAGCAGCTCGACCAGCTCGTCGAGCGTCGTGACGAACCGCCCCAGCCACTCCCCCAGGCGGTACTGGGCGATCACGCCACGGTGGGCGATCTGAGCGTTCATCAGCACGATCACGCGCTCGGTGAAGAGCCGCGCCGCGGGGTCCTCGGAGTCGAGCAGCGCAAGCAGGTCGTAGTCCTCGTCGTAGGGCCGGCCGCGGGCGTTTCCCCCGGAGAGGAAGATCCCGATCCGGTCCCGTTCGAACGTCCAGCCCCCGGTCTCCTGCTCGACCTCGCGGAAGCAGAAATCGAACAGGCGGCCGAGGTACCGTGCCGTCAGCTCGGCGAAGGCGCTGCGGGTCCGGGCCTCGGGCTCTCCCCGCAGGGTCCCCATGGCGATCCGCAGGAACTCGATGTCGTAGAAGTCCCCGAGCAGCTCCTTCTGGGTCTCGGGACTGGGATGGCGCTCGCTGGCAGCCAGGCGGCCCAGGGCGAGCGTGCGCAGCATCGCGTCGTCAGAGATCGCTCCGATCGACGCGGGGTGGCGCTCCGTCACCCGGGCGAGCACTCGCTTGATGTAGCGGCTGGTCTCGCGGTGGACGTCAACGAGCGCCCGGAAGGCGTCCCGGGCCGCCGAGACCTCCGGGTTGCCGATGGGCACCTCAATGACTTCCTCGAGCCTCTCCAGCCGCACGGGCCTGAGCGCGAACAGGAAACGGTTCACGAGCTCGGGGTAGGAACGGAAGACCCGCGAGAGCGCGCGCACGGCCTCGGGGGCGTCGGCGAGCCGCGCGAGGAAGGCGTCGGCAATCTCGTCCACGGGGTCGACCGAGGGCGCCCGGCCGACGTGGCTCGCGAGCATGCTCAGGAGGCTCAGCAGCGTGTATGGGGCGTCGTGCCCCCACTCCGCGTAGAGCCCCGCCAGCTCGCGGCGCTCATCGGGGCTGAGCCGACTGAAGCTGCGGACGAACGCCGCGAGGCGCGCCCCCCCGGGGGCGGCGAAGGCCTCGATCAGGTCGTCGTAGAACCGTACGCCGCGGAAGGCGCGGGCCGCCGCCACCAGCGCCCCCGCCAGCTCCCGGGCGAGGTCTGCCGGCGCCGGGCCGCGGGTCCACCTCGCGAAGCTGCTGGTCTCGGTCAGGTGGGCGGCCACGCCGTCCATCAACGTCACGGCCGCGCCCCGCGCGGCCTCGACGGCCTCGTGGTAGTGGACCAGCAGGTGATCGACCGCCCGCATCGGGCCCCAGTCGCGGTAGCCCAGGGCCGCCGCCAACTGGCCCAGGTTCTCGCGGGCGGGATCGCCCTCGACCGCGACCTCCTCCTCCTCGGCGATCAGGAGCTGGGCCGCCTGCCGGAAGGTCTCGAGGACCACCCGGCTCTCCTCGAGCCGGGCGAAAGGCGAGCGCAGCTCGGGTCGTCGCGCCATGACCCGGGCCAGTATCGCGCCGGGCTGCGTGGCCTTGACGCCCTCGATCGTCCTGAAGGCTGTGGCGAGTCCGAGGATGAGACGCAGGCCGTCGTCCTTGGGATCCACGCGGTCCGGCGGAGGCGGGCGCAAGAGCAGCGCCCGCGTCTCACCGAGCAGCCCGCGGAGGTAGAGCTCGTGCCGGGAGTTGTCCTGCCCGGGGCGGAAGAAGTACTCCGTCATCACCTCCTCGCGCAGCCGCTCGAGCATGGCGCGGTCACCGGCCAGGGGCTCGGCCCGCAGCAGCTCCGTCACGACGACGAAGCCGAGCCGGCCGGAGCGGAGAGCGTTGCGCAGCTCCTCGACGGTGACGCAGAAGCCCTCGGCGCCGACCTGCTCGGCGACGTAGTTGTCGAGAGGGCTGGCGTAACGAAGGAACTGCCCGGCGAGGCGCGCGATGGCCCGGTCGATCTTCTCCCGGCCCTCGGTCGCGCCTGCCACCACCGCCGCGTCGACATCGTCCTGGTGGCTCGGCGTGCCCACGTTCAGGAGGACGAAGCGGCCGGTCCCTGGAGGCAGCACGATCCGCAGCACGTGCTCGGCGTAGGTGGACACGAGGAGCGAGAACTCGTCGCCGGTCCGTTCCAGGAACGCCGCGTAGGAGCCGAGCCGGTCGGACTTCTCGGCGAGGTCCACCGCTAGCTGCTCGAGAGCGCGGGCGTTCTGGTGGAGAAGCTGGACGGCGTAAAAGGTCCCGAGCAGGAGCAGCGTCTCTTCGTGGTCGCGGCCCGCCGCCGCCACCCGCTCGAAGTCTTCGGCGACAGAGGGGGCGGTCCGATCCAGGTGGATGTGGGACAGCGTCCCGGTCGCCTCCAGGCGGCCCACGAGGCGCTCGCCGTGCCGCTCGATCGTGCGCAGGTATTTCCGCGCTGGGTTGCCCAGGGGCCTGACCCGGGCCACGAGGGGCTGAAAGGCGCGGTGCATGGCCCGGGCTCAGCGGAGCCCCGCCGGCGCGGCCTCAGCGGGCAGGGACGCTGGCGATCTCACTGGCCACCTCGAGGCCGAGGTGGTAGGCGTTCCGGTTCAGCTCCTCCGTCCCCCGCGGCACCCGGGCCAGGATCGCCTCCTCCGCGGCCGCCTCGCTCACCACCTTGGCCAGTCGCACGATCACGCCGAGGGCGATGATGTTGGCCACGACGGGCTTGCCCAGCTTCTCTCGGGCCAGGCGCGCGAAGGGGACCCGGACGACGCGCCAGTCCCCGTCGGGGACGCGGGTGACGGCGTCGGAGTCGATGATGAGCCAACCGCCGGGGCGGAGGTCCTTCCAGTACTTGTCCAGGGCTTCCTGCGTCAGGGCCAGTTGGAGGTCGAGCTTCTCGGCCTTCGGGTAGTCGATCTCGCCGTCAGAGATGATCACCTCGGACTTGCTGGCACCCCCGCGGGCCTCGGGGCCGTAGGACTGGCTCTGGGTCGCGTTGCGCTCGTCGTAGATCGCGGCGGCCTCGGCCAGGATCTTCCCGGCCAGGACCAGGCCCTGGCCCCCCTCGCCGCTCAGCCGTATCTCGTACCGGAAGCCCATGACGCCTCCTCGGCCGTCAGGCGCGAGAGAACGCGGCTGGAGCGCGCAGCCTCTCCGCGAGGCGGGCGTACTGCTCGGCGTACTCAGGCTTGTCCAGGTCCACGAGCACGCCGGTCACGATGGCGTCCTGCCGCTGCTCCTCGGACAACGTCTCCGCCTTCGCCTTCGACACCGCGTGCTCCCTCAAGTAGAGCGTCATCTCCACGGCGTCACCGGCGTTGTTGAGGCGGCCGTAGGTGGTGGGGCACGGGGTCATGACCTCGACCAGCGAAAAGCCCTTCTTGCGAATCGCCCGCTCGATCAGCCGGTCGAGGAGGAGGGGCTTCGCCACCGTCTCGCGAGCCACGAAGGACGCCCCCGCCCCAGCGGCCAGGGCCGCGATGTCGAAGTTGGGCTCGATGGAGCCGAAGGGGGCGGTGGAGGCGCGGGCGCCCATGGGGGTCGCCGGCGAGACCTGGCCTCCCGTCATCCCGTAGATCCAGTTGTTGTAGAGGATCACGGTGATGTCGATGTTCCGCCGGGCCGCATGGATGAAGTGATTGCCGCCGATGGCCGTCGCATCCCCGTCGCCGGTGACCACGATGACCGTCAGGTCGGGCCGGGCCATCTTGACTCCGGTGGCGAAGGTGAGCGCTCTCCCGTGGGTGGTGTGAAGAGTGTTCACGTCCACGTAGCCCGGAGTCCGGCTCGAGCAGCCGATCCCCGAGACCATGCAGATCTCGTTGCGGTCGAGGCCGATCCGGTCCACCGCCCGCAGGATGGCCTTGAGCACGATCCCGTCGCCACACCCCGGACACCAGATGAGCGGGAACTTGTCGAGGCGAAGATACTTGGAATACTCGGTCATGCTCTCACCCCTGCGCCCGCGCGGCTCACGGCCTGCTCGATCAGCTCCAGGATCTGGCCGGGGCGGATGGGCAGCCCGTCCACACGCCCGAAGGGCACGACGTGGCAGGCGCCCCGCACCGCCCACTCCACCTCGTGGGCCATCTGGCCCAGGTTCATCTCGGGGACCAGGATCGTTCCCACCTTCTCTCCGAGCTCCCGGACCTCGACGTCGGGGAAGGGCCAGAGGGTCCGGGAGCGCAGCAGGCCCACGGGTATCCCCTTCGCCCTCGCCTCGTCCACTGCCTGACGGGCGGCCCGGGAGACGGACCCGTAGGCGAAGACCGCCACTTCGGCGTCGTCGCAGGCGTGGCGGACCACATCCACGATGGCGTCGCGGTGCCGCTCCAGCTTCCCATTGAGCCGGCGGTTCAGACGGTCGATCTCCACGGGATCGTTGGTCGGGAAGCCGGTCTCGTCGTGGGCAAGGCCCGTCACGTGGAAGCGGTACCCGGCCCGGCCGAACGCGGCCATGGGCGGCACCCCGTCCTCGGTGTGCCGGTAGGGCAGGTACTGGTCCGGGGTCGTGTCCGGGCCCTTCCGCTCCACCACTTCGACAGAGTCGGGCAGGCGGACCTTCTCGTTCACGTGCCCGATGATCTCGTCCATGAGCAGGATGACCGGGGTGCGGAAGGCCTCGGCGAGGTTGAAGGCACGCACGGTCAGCTCGAATGTCTCGGCCACCGAATAGGGGGTGAGGGCGATGATGGGGTGGTCGCCGTGCGTGCCCCAGCGGGCCTGCATCACGTCGCCCTGGGCAGGCATGGTGGGCAACCCCGTGCTCGGCCCCCCCCGCTGCACGTTCACGACCACGCAGGGGACCTCGGCCATGCAGGCGAAGCCGATGTTCTCCTGCTTGAGGGAGAAGCCGGGACCGCTGGTGGCTGTCATCGACTTCACGCCGGCGAGGGAGGCGCCCACCACCGCCCCCATGGCCGCGATCTCGTCCTCCATCTGCATGAAGACGCCGCCGGCCCTCGGCAGCCGGACAGCGAGCTCCTCTGCGATCTCGGAGGAAGGCGTGATGGGGTAACCGGCGAAGAAGCGCAGGCCGGCGGCCATGGCGGCTTCGGCGCACACCTCGTTGCCCGACATCACCCGGACCGGGGACGCGCTGCTCACGGGGTCTCCTTGTCGCCGCCGGCCGGATCGACGTTCCGGTCGACCACGGTGATGGCGAAGTCGGGGCAGATGGCCTCGCACAGCATGCAGCGGCTGCACTTCTCCGCGTCCACGACCCGCACGAGGGCATCCTTCATTTCCAGAGCCCCCCGGCTGCAGTACTCCACGCACAGGCCGCACCCCTTGCACCAGGAGACCTTGATCCGGATCTCGGGAGACGCCTTGGCCGGGGTGACGGGCGCTGCTTTCACGTTCCTAACGGCGAGATCGGGTTCAGCCATAAGGGGTGCTTTAGGATGCCGCCACCGCCGGCGCGCTGTCCAGAGGACGAGCGGCCCGCTGCAGTTGGAAGCAAGCTGCGTGCCACGGTAGCACAGGAAGCGGGTCGTTTCCCATCGTCCATCTGCTCTCTGCGCAGTCGAGGGGAAGAAGAATACAATTCGAGGTGGCCGTGCGCCACAGTGCTGCGGCACGTCCAGGAGGTGGCCCATGCCGGAGATCCGCCCCCAGCGCATCGCCCAGGCCCAGGAGATCCTGGACGAGCACAAGCGCCTCCACGGCTACCTGGAGAAGATCGAGGCCGCCCTTTCCGCACCCCCACGGCCGGAGGCCGTGGGAGCCTGGCTCGCAAGCCTGGCTTCTTCTCTGCAGGAACTACTGCCCCTGCTCCGAGCCCACTTCGCCCGGGAGGACGAAGGCGGGCTTTTCGAGGAGATCGAGGCGGCCTGGCCAAACGCCGCGCGCGTCTGTGAGCGCTTGCGGGGCGAGCACGAGGGGCTCCTCGCGCGCTTCGGGCGTCTGCGGGCCGAGACCGAAGTCGCACCAGCGGACGAGGAAGCGCTCCAGGCCCTGGTGGCTCGCGCTCGGTCCCTCTCCCGGGACCTCACGCGCCATGAGGAAGCCGAGAACGAGCTCCTCTTCCGCTCGCTCGATGACGCCGTGGCCGCGCAGGACTGAGACCTCCTGATCGTGCGCCGCTTCGGCGACGCGGTGCACGCGCGTCAGCGCTGCTCGCTGTTCCGCTTCGAGTAGCCTCGAGACCACATCGAGCCCGGCGATCCACCCTCGCCGGGGCACCTCTGCGACCTGCCCAGCGCGATCGACCTCGCGCTGGCCGCGACGGGCCGCTTCCGCATCCCCGAGCCCCTGCGCCTCGCCCATCAGGCGACGACGGCCATGCAGCGCCGCCTGGACCCTCGCGCGCCGCGCGGTGCAAAAGGGACTATCCTGACTTCATCCCGGAGTAAGCCATGCGCGTGGACGCCTACGAGTTCGGACGGATCACGATGGACGGCGTCGCCTACGACCACGACGTCGTCGTCGAGGGCGGCAAGATCCGGAAGCGTAAGAAAAGCCCCTCGAAGAAGAGGCGGGACGAGTTCGGCCACACGCCGCTCACCGCCGCGGAAGCGATCCCCTGGAGCGCGAAGCGCCTCTGGATCGGGACCGGCGCCTACGGGTGCCTGCCCGTGGCGGACGACGTCAAGAAGGAGGCGCTCCGACGCCGGGTCGAGCTCCTGGTGAAGACGACCCCGGAGCTCGTGAAGCTGATCAACGAGGCGCTGCCGGCCGACACCAACCTGATCCTCCACGTCACCTGCTGAGCTTCCCTGCGGGGGCGAGAGCAGCGACGATACGCGCCGCAGCCTTGCACTCGAGCGCCATGACGCGCATGTTCCCGTCATCGAAGACGATCCTCCGGCCCGGCGCGGGGCGGGAGGTTTCCGGAGGTAGGCCGAGCGAGCGGATCCGCGGCGGGGGCGCGGCCCCTTCGATCGGGGCCAGCGCGTGGGTGATGCCGAAGCGCCCGCACACCTCGTCCCAGCGGCCGGCCCAGGCCGCCTGCGCAATGAGTCCGTCGCGCTCGGACACGCTCTTCGGTGTCCGCGAGACGTAGCCGAACGCCATGCGCTTCTGGTGCCGCGTCTGCCAGAGCAGCGCGTGGGCGAAGTCCGAGTACCCGTCGAGCAACGCCACAGGCTCGGGCAGCCCCGCCAAGAACGACACGTACGCTGGGGTGGGCAGTTGCGTGGTGGGAATGGGCCGCGGGAGGGACTCGAACGCGGCCCATGCGACCAGCAGCGCCGCCGCCAACCCGCCGCGCCTTCGGTCGAGCAGCGCGACCAGCCCCCAGGCGGCGAGCACGGCCAGCGCGAGCTGCGTCATCACGATCATGCGCACCGGCATGCCCGCCAGCCTGAGCGGCGGCAGCGCGGCCGTGAGCCAGGCATAGGGCAGCCACTCCCCGGTGACCGGCCGTCCCACCACGTGCAGCGCGGGGCCGAGGCTCAACACCGCGAAGAACGCGGCCAGCACGACCCAGAGGCCGACTTCCGGGGCACGAGCCGCATCGCGCCGCCGCCACACGGCGTACGCCGCGAGGGCGATGACCGCCAACCCGACGTGGACGCTGCTCTCGTCGATGTTGCCGGGCAGCCGCGACCAGTACCCCTTCGTCCAAGCGCCGAAGCGCCAATGCCCGCCCGGCACGAGGGGCGCCAGCAGGTCGAGTGAGTACTCGCCGGGCGCATGGGCGCCGAGGAACGGGTCGTGTCGCGAGATCCACCAGATCGCGCCGAACAGGGGCACCACGGTCACCGCACAGATCGCCGCCATCCCCCAAAGCGCCGGGAGATGCGCACGCGTCGGGCGCAGCGGCGCTGGCTGGAACAGGCGCCACACGACGATCACGCTCAGGGCCAGGCAGCAGAAGAGGAAGTAGTAGAGGTCGCAGCTCGTCACCAGCACGAGGGCCAGCCCCGCTGCGAGGCCGCGTGCGAAGCTCGGCTTCTCGAGCGCGCGCAAGGCCAGGAGCAGGAAGAGCGGCAGCCACTCCAGGGAGGCCAGGTTCAGGTGCCCGTCCGCGTGCGCGAAGTGGTAGCTCGAGAACGTGAAGAGCGCGCCGCCCGCCAGGCTCGGCCCATAGGCGCGCGTGACGTGGAAGCAGAGCCAGAACGCGGTGAGCCCCCCCATGGCAAACGAGAACACGAGCGCCGCGTTGTACGCCTCTTCGAGCGTGAGCCACCCGTGAAGCGGATACAGGAGCAGCCCATTGAAGGGCAGCGCCATCACCTGCGGCAACAGGGTGATCCCGTGGGGAAAGTGCAAGTAGTCCGTATGCACGGGAAGGCGGTGGAAATCGGTCAGCGCCTTCTCCACCCACCAGATCCCCCATGAGTTCGCGAGCGCGTCCACCTCGTTGCCGAAGAGGTGCGTGCGGAAGCTCCGGACGAGCGGGTAGGTGAGCGCGACGAACAGCGTGAGGTACAAACCGAAGGGGAGAAGGGCCATGCGCAGAAGCGTCCGGCCGATCATGATCGACTTCTCCTGGGCTTCTCGACACTCGACGGTGCGGCGTCGTGCGAACTGGCCCCCGACGGGAAACGTCTACCCCGGGGCCGTGCTTGCCGCCGATGCACGATTCAAGACCTGACTCCTGCGTCCTGCGCCGTGCCGGTTCAACACACAAGGCCCATGCCGTGCACCAACTGCTCGAACCGCGGGTCGGAGCGAAGGCCGTCGAAGGGCGTGAAGCCGGGGACGACGAGATAGCCGCTTCGCTCTCGAAGCGCGCTCTCCAGGTGTTCGAAGGCGAAGTCCAGGTGACCGAGCGCGCCCTCCACCCACGAGAGGAAGAGTGGGCTCACGTACTCATTCGACGCTCGCCCCTCGAGTTCTCCGAGCACCTGCCGGCCCTCCCCTGCTCGTCCCGCCCTGGCGTAGGCCGTGCCCAGCAAGCTGACATGGAAGGACGCGCGGTCGGCCAGCGACACGGCCCGCTCGAGCGCCGCCACGGCCTCGTCGTGCCGTCCGAGGCGCGCATAGGCCAATCCAACCACGAACAAGGCGACGAGATAAGCGGGCTCCACGTCGAGCGCCTTCCGGCAATGGACAACGGCTTCCGCGTCGCGGCGCTCGCAGACGAGGTTGAGGGCGGCCTGGGCGTTGACGTAGGCCGAAAGCGGATCGAGATCCTGGGCGCGCTCCCGCGCACGGTTGGCCTCGGCGCCCCGGCCGAGGCTGGTCATCAGGTGCGCGTACCAGATGTGGGCGACCGGGTTGTTCGGGTTGAGCTCCAGCGAGCGTCGAAAGCCCCGCTCGGCGCCCGCCCAGTCGAAGTCGTAGAGCCATGTCTTGGCCGTCGACGAGAAGTGCCCTTCGGCGAGGGCCTTGTCGATTGACAGGGCGCGTTCTGCGCAGGCGCCCGCCTTCGCGAACGCGCTGGAGGGGCGGACGTACTCGTACAGCCCGAGAACTGAGTGAAGGTCGGCCAACCCGGAGTGGGCCAGCGCATAGTTCGAGTCCTTTTCGATGGCCTGCTCGAAGTACTGCATCGCGCGCTGGAGTCCGCCCTTCGTTCTCGCGAACCAGTGGTAGCGCCCCTGCAAGTATTGGTGATACGCCTCGAGATTGTCCGTATAGCGCTTGAGCCGTGGCGCCTTCAGCTCACCGCTGAATTGGATCTGCAGCGCCCCGATGATGTCGGACGCGATCTGGTCCTGGATCTCGAACACGTCCTCCAGGTCGCGGTCGTAGCGCTTGGACCAGATCTGATAGCCGTTGCTCGCGTCGTTGAGCTGCGCGGTGACGCGGAGATGCTTGCCGGCCGTGCGGACGCTGCCTTCCAGCACTACCTTCACCTTCAGCGCTTCGCCGACCCGCCGCACGTCGCCGGACTGGCCCTTGAACTGAAAGGCCGAGGAGCGAGCGGCCACGCGCAGCCCTTCGATGCGCGCCAAGCCGTTGATCAGCTCCTCCGCCATGCCTTCGCAGAAGTAGTCCTGATCCCTGGCCGGGCTCATGTCCACGAAGGGCAGCACGGCGATCGAAGGAGCCGACGCTCGCTCCGGCTCGGCCTTCGGGACGGCGTCCAGCTCCCGCCGAAGGTCCCGCGCCGACGAGTAGCGCTCCGAAGGCATCTTCGCGAGGCAGCGCTTTAGAACCCGCTTCAGCCCGGGCGGAATGGGCGCTGCGTCGCGAGACGATTCGCCAGGCTCCTCTTTGAGGATGGCGCTCATGGTGTCGGCAGCCGAGCGGCCCGAGAACGCGCGGCGACCCGTGAGCATCTCGTACAGCACAGCGCCGAAGGAGAAGAGGTCGGATCGACGATCGACCGTCTCGCCTCGCACCTGTTCGGGAGACATGTAGCCCAGCGTCCCGAGCACGGTTCCCGGCAGCGTGTGCCGGGACTCGGTGGCCAGATGCTCGTTGTCCAAGACCCCGCTCGCCGCCCTGATCTTGGCGAGACCGAAGTCGAGGATCTTGACCCGCCCCTCGGTCGTCACGAAGACATTCTCGGGTTTCAGGTCGCGGTGAACGATGTCCTTCTCGTGCGCGGCCGCCAGACCATCCGCGATCGAGCAGGCCAGCTCGAGCGCCTGGTCCAGCGGCAGCGGGCCGCGCTCGATCCTCGCTCGTAGCGTTTCGCCGACGAGCAGCTCGGTCACGGCGTAGGCAATACCGCGATCCTCGCCAACGTCGTAGAGCGCGAGGATGTTCGGGTGCGAGAGGGCGGCGACGGCTTTGGCTTCGCGCTGGAATCGACCCAGCGCGTCGGCATCGCCGGCGACAGCTTCCGGCAGGACCTTGACCGCGACCTCCCGCTCGAGCCTGGTGTCGCGGGCCCGGTAGACCTCTCCCATGCCGCCTGCCCCGAGCGCGTCGACGATCAAGTAGGGACCGAGCTTCGTGCCTGGTGCGAGGGACATTGTCAGTCGCAGAGATGACGGTAGTCGCGCCGTTTCTTGTCGGGAACCCAAGGGATTCTAGCGCATGCGCTGTCCACCGCGCCGTCGCCAGCCGGATCGACGCGGCGCTCTGGTTCAGGGCCTACAGGCGGGAGTCAGAGGCGCCCGACGGCCCCGCCGATTTCGCGAAGGGGCCGAGGTGCCACGTCCCCCGAGGTCGGCGAAGGGGTCCGCCACGGGCGCGGGCCATGTCAAGGTCGAAGCGAGCGCTCAAGGCCGGCTGGTCGGTCACCTCGGAGTAGGAACGCCCCATGGTTCGCGCGAGCCAACCCTTCGCTCCACGAATGGCCTCCGCATCCTGTGGCGGCGCAGCATCCTCCGGGATGCCTCGTTCCCCTCGAAGCGAGGCAACCGCTGCAACGTACCAGGCTTCTTTCTCCCGAGTGGCGATGACAACGGCGGTGTGCACGTCTCCGCGGGCCGCGGCGGCACGCCTGGCCAGAGATGGGCCGAGCTGGCACGGGAGGTCGTCATCGGCGTCGAGCACCAGGAGAATGCCTCCTTGGCCCGCAACGCTCCGCGCCGCCCGTTCGACGGCGCGCTCGAGTTCGCCTGGCCTGACAATCGCGTACCGCTGGACACGGAAGGGTCCAACGATGCGCAAGTCGAAGACCCCTTCTCGTTCGGCGATCCGCCGGAGGATTATGGGGATGCTGATCCAGTCGCCCTGCCCCTCCACCATGCAAGCGACAGAGGGCATCACTCCACTCGATCACTAAAGAGCCTGAGTTGCTTGAGGCTCTCCTCGACGGACGCCCGGTCCGGCTCGATGGGGCCTTGCGACAGGAGCTCGCCAGCCGCGTAGAGCCGGTCTCGAAGGACCGAACGAGCGCCAGGTTCGATGGGCCCGATCACGGTCGCACCAGCCTCAGCTGTGACAGCGAGTAGATGCTCCTCGCGGATCGCCTTGTGGTTCAAGAGGTCCGGGCTGTGCGTCGTCGCGATCACCTGTACGCGCTCACTCGCCAGGAGCAGCACTTCGGCAATGATGTCCGCCGCGCCCGGGTGCAAAGCCATCTCGGGCTCTTCGATCCCAACCAGTGACACCCGTCGTTGGCCATTCATCTCCGCCTGAAAGGCCGCGACCAGAATGCCGAGCGATCGCAGTGTCCCATCTGACATTTCAGCCGCGAAGAACCGCCACGGGCTTGGGTCCCCCGCGACCTGCTGCCGGAACTTGATCGTTTCCTTTGGACCAAGCGTCTCATGCTCAACCGACACCACACCGGGAACAACGGCCTTCAGATGCTCGGCGATCTTCAAGAGCACTTGGCCGCCTGCGAACCGGGCAAGCTCCCTTACCACGGCTGCCAGGTTCCGCCCATCCCGGGCCAGCATCTGCCCTGGGTCCGGCTCCTGCAGGTCCCGGATGCGTTCCGGGCTGAGGTTGTAGAAGGTCATGCGTCGGAGGCTTTCGTAGACCTGCCGGAACTCCGGAAGTCCCGAGATCGCGACGAGGGCGAGGCGGTCACGTTCCACGGCAGCCGGTATGGGCTGCGATGCCTGTTCGACTTTCCCTTCCGCCACCACGAAGAAATCGGCGAACCCGTCGGGTCGAGAGACCCGACATTCCTCACGCTGCACGACGAAGGCGCCGTCTCGCTCCGCACCGACCCTGAAGCTATACAAGGCGGGGCGGTCGTCCGGCAGGCTCAGGTCCAGCCGGATGCCAAAGTGCGTCGGGTGGCCCCTGGATCGGCGACGAACCGATTGAATCCCGCCCCTGTCGCGCAGAGACTGCTCGAGCGTGGTGTTGAGGGAGTCGGCCACGAACCTCAGCGCGTCGAGGAAGTTGCTCTTTCCCGAGCCGTTGGGCCCGACCAGGAAGGTCAGCGGGCCAAGGTTCACTCGGCACCGCGAGATGCTCTTGTAGTTCGTGATCGAAACGGTCTGGACGAAAGGGCGCATGGCGCAGACAGGTTAAGGCCGAGCGGCGCTCGGTTCAACCGAAAGGCCGGGCGGCTTGTTCAGTCAGCCGTGCCGACTGCGTCGAACCCGCTTGGGGCGCGGCGAGTCGGAGCGCCGAGGCCGCTCCGCCCGGATCCGTTCCAGCAGCACCGACGCCGGCTCGTAGTCCCGGCCTTGGCGGCGAGCCAGCTCAGCCTCGGTCGGGACCAGCTCGCCGCGGAACGCCTTGGCGACGATCGCCTGGGGTCGGTTTGTCGGCCCGCGTCGTGCCGGCGGCGACGCGCTTCTCGATGGCGTCGGCCAGCTTGAAGAGCGCCTCCACGCGCTGGACGATCTCGTCCTGTTCCTCGGTCGGGGGCCGCGGAACGACAAGGTTCCGGAGGATTCCGAGATTGAGATTGAATGCCCCGCCGTGGTCCGTGCTTTCTCCTCAATCTGGTCCCGCCCAATCGGTGCCGAGAGAAACGCGTGGAAGTATTTCGGCATGAGAATCCTCGGATTGGGCCGCAGGCGGATCAGGTACGAAGCGAAGCCGTAGCGTTCGGGCAGCGGTGGCACCACGGCCGCTTTGCCCACCAGCTCCAAGCTCCCGTTCGTCCGACACACGAGGGGGTCCCCGGGCTGAAGCAGGAACGAAAACGAAGCGACGGCCTGGGCGGGAGCGTACTTGATATCGTCCAACTCAAGGCGGCCCATGGTGATATTAGGCACGCGCAGGACAGGCACTCCATGGGCCGCTCGCTCGCACTTCACCGACGTGCCGTAGCCAGCCTCGACATAGGCGTGCCCAGCGTGCGTCCATCGCCACAGGTCGGGAAGGTCGTGCGGTTCCTCGATGGCATCATCGCGGCGTGGAGGGCTCAGCGTTGCCGTGAGCGTGTTCTTGGCGCCAATCCTCGGTCAGCCGACCCGAGCATGCCGCGGCCAGGACCGCCTGCCGGAACCGCTTCAGAATCGCCGGCACCCGACCCAGGCGCTCCCGGGCCACGTTCACGCCCGCCAGCAGCTCCTCGACGCGCTTCTGCTCGGCCAGCGGAGGCACCGGCAACACCTTCGAATAGACGTGTTGGCGGTTCAGCCCGGGGATGGCGCTGGAGGTGTCCAGCTCAGACAGCGTGAGACTCTGCAGGGTGCGAAAGAGGAACTGACGATCAAGCCCATGAAACTCATCGATGAAGTAGGTCGTGTCGATGGGCCAACAGGGCCCGTCAGAGGGCTGAAGGTCATCGCGTATGTCAGCGACGAGATCTCGGTGAAGCGCATCCTCGCCGAACTGGGCCTGAATCCGCCGGAGGAAGAGGGGAGGCGACCACCGATCCGCGAGGTGGTCCGGGTGCCGGTGGACGACGAGGGGTGGGAGATCCACGGCAGCTGAGGACGCCACCTTCGATCCTGACGCTGGCCCCGCAAGGGGTGTAGTGTCTCCGTCAACGGAGGCAGTATGAGGTCGAGCAGCGTCGGATGGGTCTTGTCGGGCTCGTGAGTCGCAACACCCGCACTCTCGCATACTGGGCGGCGGTTTGAATGGGGTTGGAAGCTCCTCTCGCCCCCTCGACGGCGCCTTTGCAGCCGTCACCGCGAATGGAATCGCCTATCGCTCTTGGCGCTCTCGTCACTTCCTCTTGCCATGCCCGTCGAACCTTGCCCGGCGCGCAACTCTCGACGGCCGCAGCCTTCGCCGACATTCAGAAGGGTCGAGGCAGTCTGAGCGTTCGAGTTGGTCCTTCAGAGCGTCAGTCCCACCGACGTGGCTCCATGCGGAAGAGGAACTTCGGCTTGATCCACGCGGGGGGTTGCGGCAGGCTGGGACAGCGACGGACAGCGGAAGTAGGCCGTGTCGTCAGTGGTGCGCCGTTGAGCCCGATTCAGAGCTTGGCCCCAAGTTTCGTGCACCGTGCAGTGGTTACGATCCGAGACGCTTCGGATTGATCCCGTTCAAGAGAGTGCTTCTCTTTGCGCGACTTGGCCGCTGTCCGGCCGCAGAGAGGATGGCGTCCGTGGCAAACGACCGGAGTGGGACGGATCCGTCGGCCGCTGGTACCAAGAGCCGAAGCAGAAAGCGGCAACGGAAGGGCCTGTGTCTGCAAGACCGGCCGGTCCAGAACCCGGATGCGGCAGGGATCGACATCGGGGCGCGGGAGATCTTCGTGGCCGTCCCGGCCGGGCGTGACGAGGATCCGGTCCGGGTGTTTGGAACCTTCACCGAAGATCTGGAGCGGATGGCCGACTGGCTTCTCGCCTGCCGGATCACGACGGTGGCGATGGAGTCTACCGGGGTGTACTGGATCCCGCTCTACGAGACTCTCGAGGGGCGCGGAATCGAACCTTGCCTCGCCGACGCGCGGCACATGAAGAACGTCCCCGGACGACGCACGGACTGGCACGATTGCCAGTGGATTCAGTACCTACACTCGGTGGGACTGCTGCGCGCCGCGTTTAGACCCGAAGAGCAGGTCTGCGCAGTGCGGGCGTTGATGCGTCATCGAAGCCAACTGGTGGAGATGGCCAGCCAGCATGTCCAGCACATGCAGAAGGCACTTACCCAGATGAATCTCCAGATTCACCACGTCCTCAGCGACATCACGGGCCAGACGGGCCTCGCAATCGTCGATGCGATCTTGATCGGTGAGAGGGATCCGGAGGTCCTGGCTCTGCTGCGCGATCACCGCGTGAAGGCCAGCCCGGAGACGGTACGGAAGTCCTTGGTGGGCCACTGGCGCCTGGAGCATCTGTTCACGCTCAAGCAGTCGTGCGAGCTGTACCGCACGTATCAAGGCCAGATCGAGGCCTGCGACCGGCAAATCGAACAGATGCTTGGGGAGTTCGCGCCTCGCGTCGATCCAGACGCACAGCCCTTACCCCCCGACCGCAAGCATCGCAAGAAGCCGCGCCGAGCCAAGACGGGCCAAGTCCCCAAGGGTGCACTGCTGGCCGCGTTCGATCCGCGGACCGAAGCCTACAAGTTGTTCGGAGTGGACGTCACGCAGATTCCAGGTCTGGCGACGATGGTGCTGGCTCTCTTTTCCGAGATCGGCCGGGATCTCTCGAAGTGGCCGACGGCCTCCCACTTCGCTTCATGGCTGGCGCTCTGCCCAGACAATGACATCAGTGGCGGGCGGATCTGGAAAGGTGCGCGGAAGGCCAAGAGTCGGGCGGGCCAGCTATTCCGCCTCGCGGCCTATTCGCTGCACCACAGTTCAACTCCCCTCGGCGACTTTCTCCGTCGCATGAAGGCAAAGCTCGGCCCACGAGCCGCGACCACGGCCACCGCCCACAAGATCGCCATCATCTTCTACACCATGGTCAGGAATCAGGTCGAGTATGACGAAACCATCTGGGCCACCCGAGACACCCACCGCACCAAGAGGCTCGAAGCCAAGCTCGAACGGCAGGCCAAACGCCTCGGCTACCGGCTCGTCCCGATCACCGAACGGCCCGCTGCGTAGGGAGGAAGTTCCTCAAGAGAGTGGCCGCAACGCTCGGTCAGGCTGGGGAGCGCACCCCTCACGACTAGGAGGCGCGACCCGAGGCCGCTCCGAGGCCCGCGTTGGGCGCCTCAGCCCCGTGGCGGCCGCGGGGAGCCGAGCGGGCGTCTCGTTTGACGCCCGCCTAGATAACATCTTACGTTTGGTCGAGAGTCGAGCAATGCGAAGCCCCGCAGGTGACCTAGAACCAGTCTAAGAGTTGCGAGGACGAGCGGATGGTGCCTGTCTTCAAACGCGATCTCGGGCAAGGGCAGGTTGCAGCCCTCGATCGGGACGCTGCCGCTGAGGCCGTGAAGCTGGAGCATCGAATCAATAGTCGCACTGTCCGCCTAACGTGCCTCGGAGTCGACCCGATTGGCGATGCCGACGATGGGATCTTTGCTCTCGAAGTTGCGCGGTTCGGAGAGATGGACTGGACCTGGGAGGGTGCGCGTGCCTTTCGAACGCCTGCGACTCCTTCTGGAGACTCGGCCGAGCACCCGTGGTCGGGCGAGATCGTTGAAGTGGACGATGTCTCCAGCCGTATCTACGTGCGATGCGGCGGGGGCGAGGTTAGGCCGACGGTCGGAGAGTTCTTGGTCAGCCCCTATGAGTTCTTGGCTGCGCTTCACGCCCTTTACAACGGGCAGTTCGCGGCACTAGTTGCACCCGCGCTCGCGGAAGGACTGAGTGGCGCCATGGGAATGACCGAGGTTCGCACGGTCTCCTCGGCTTCTTCGTTGCCTGCCCTGAGACATGTGTGGAGCCGATCTTGGGGGTATCTGTGGGGACCACCCGGAACGGGCAAGACGTATACCCTCGGTCAACACGTTGCGCTGGCCACTGAGGACCCAGAGGAGCGGATCCTGGTGGTGTCGACGACCAACAAGGCAACCGACGAAGCAGCTTTGTCGATCGGTCGAGCCATTCGTGCTCGAGGAGGCGTCGCCACCCGGGAGAGGGTCTGTCGAGTTGGGGCAGGTGCGGACCTTGGGCGCTACCGGGGTGAAAACCTTGAGGAGCTTCTCGTCGGCGGCACAGCCTGGCTGCGGGCCGAACTCGCCGCACTCGTCCGAAGCCACTCAAAGGCGGGAGAGGGCCCAGAGCGCGCCCGCCTCTGGTCGAGGATTCAGGAGATTCGAGCGGCGTTGGCTGCCGGGCGGACGTCAATCTTGGAAGCTGACAGCCGGATCGTCGTGGCCACCGCTTTCGCGGCGGTCAAGGACCTCGCGTCGAGTGAGGCGGTCGCGGGGGTGCAGCTGGGGCAGAGCCGTTTTTCGAGCGTCGTCATCGACGAAGGGGGGTTACTGTCGCGGGCCGCAGTATCTGCGCTCTCGCTGTTGGCAGCCCGCCGGATCATGCTGGTCGGCGATCCGAAGCAGCTCTCGCCGGTGTCTCGTATCAGCCGCGTCCTGCCGCAGGGGCAGGCGCGATGGATCGCATCATCGGCACTCCACGGGCTGACAGCGAGCTCTGCCGGCATGCTTCGGCTCAGCTCACAGTATCGGATGCATCCGGACATCCGGCGTGCGGTATCTGGCTACCAGTACGAGGATTCGTTAACGGATGCACCCGAAGTCGTTTCCCGACCCACACCACTTGACGGGGCTCTGGCCGCTGCACCCAGGGCCATCTGGTATGTGCTCGACGAGGACATGGAGGAACTTTCCCAAGTCCGGGCCGAGCGTGGGCCTGGAAACAAGAGCTGGATTCGTCCCCGCTCTAGTGAAATCCTCAGCCGCCTGTTTCGCGCACACCCGCAGCTGAAGACGGCGGATGCCTTGTTCGTAACTCCCTTCGTCGCACAGGCGAGGGCATTGACCAAGTTCCTTGCTGAAGTGGAAGCAACGAGGTGGAGGGCATCAACGGTTCATCGGCAGCAGGGAGCTGAAGCCGATGTCGTCGTGTTCGACACCGTGAATGCCAGCAGCACAGCTTGGCCCTACGACGAGTGGCAGAGGCTGATAAACGTCGGGATGAGCCGGGCGAAGCATCTGCTCATCGTGCTTGCGAGCCGGTCGGAAATGCAGGAGCCGTACCTATTGCGGCTCGCGCGATTACTCAGCCCACGTGTTCTCCGTGGTCTCGGGGGCCAGCTCAAGTGGGTTGAGGTCCCCGCAGTCCCGGCTTCCCATCCAGGCAGCAGGCTTGTGCGCGAGGCCCATCCCGACGCCCTCGGGGCGCAGCTCGAGAAGCGGAAAGTGATGCGGCCCATTCTCAGCGGGGAGCAGCAACGGCTGGCCAGCTACAGTCTTGACGGAAAGCCACGCCTGGTCCGAGGAGTCGCGGGGAGCGGGAAGACTGTCGTGCTTGCCCACTGGCTTGCTCGTCGCGTGGCCGAGGCCGACGCGCCTGGTCCGATTTGGGTCTTGTACGCCAACGCTGCCTTGCGGGGCATGTTGTCAGAGTCCATCGAGGATGCGTGGAAGGGTCTCGGCAAAACGAGTGGGTTCCCCTGGAATCGTGTGGTGCTCTTACACATCATTCAGCTGCTCGAGGACATGGAGACGGCAGCTGGACTGAAGGCACCTTGGGGTTCCGCGGCCTATGACTTCGAGGCCCGATCTGCCGCGTTACTCAAGCGCCCCGTTGTACCCAGGTGCAAGGCGCTGTTTGTTGACGAAGCCCAAGACTTCGGGGAGGCGACCCTCGCGTACCTGACCCAGCTCGTGGAGCCGACCGCCGGCGAGGCCCCTAACGCGCGCTGCGTCAACATCTTCTACGACAATGCCCAGAACCTCTATCGACGCGGGACTCCGCAGTGGAGCCGGCTCGGACTCGACGTGCGGGGGCGTTCGACCGTGATGAAGGAGAGCTTTCGCGCGACTCTGCCGGTAGCCGAGTTTTCACTCAACGTCCTCTATCGTTTGGCGCCGCCGAACGACGATCCCGATCATGAGGAGCTGGTATCTCGCGACCTTCTCGACGTGGAGGAGCGAAACGGGCGGAAGTGGTGGCGAGTGCGCTTCAATCACGTACACGGGCCCGCTCCCGAGTTCCGGCGGTTCGGCAGCCGTGAGGACGAGCTCAAAGCGCTGGGCGATCGGGTGGCCTATTGGGTCCTACAAGAGGGAGTTCGGCCAGGGGACATTCGAGTCATCGTCAACGACAAGTTCCTTCGCGGCAAGGCTGTGGAGCAGCTCCGAGCGACGCTCGTAGGTCAGGGGGTCAGAGTCGAGCAGCAAGCGCGGCAACGCTTCTCCAACGCCGATGATGCAATTGTGGTGACCACCGCTCAGTCCTTCAAGGGATACGAAGCCGAAGTCATCGCAGTGCTGGCCGCGGACAAGTTTGTCTTCTCGGACGGAGCGGCGGACCGGCGCAAGGAGCCGCTTCCGGCATCCCTGTACGTTGCGATGACACGCGCCAGATCAGTGCTGTATGTCTCGGCGATTGACCGCTCACCGGGCAGTCCTAGCGCTGCGATAGTAAGCGCCCTGGAGAGTTGCCAGGAGGATCTTCGGAGTCGCCCAGTCGAGGCGCCGATGTGCACACCAGCCGAGGAGCACTTGGAGATCCTGGAACGAATTGGTGCAGAGCATCGAGACTGGCTCAAGGCTCTGGCGAAGACAGTCAAGCTAGAGGTTGCCCCGGTGCTGCGACCGGACGGGTCGATCATCGCGGAGCCGCTGTTCTGCCTTCGAACGGCCACGTCGAAATACGCCTGCTTTGCGAAGGAGCCGACGTCTTTCGTGGTTGAGGAACTTGAGGACGTAGGGTTCCGACTGATTCGGCCCGGTGAGGCAGCAGCTTGAAGACCTGCGCCAGAGAGGCCACCACCGACGATCCTGACGCTCGCTTCGCAAGGGGTGTCGTGTCTTCCCCTTGACGGCGCCTCCGCAGCCGTCACCAGGTATGAGATCGCCTATCGCTTTTCGCCAGCCGGATCGACGCGGCGCCCCCGTCAGCCGCGCATGCAAGGGAGGCTCCGGGACACCGGGCTTCTCGTGTAGACTCGGGCCGTCCGCTGGCGACGATGGGTGGTGGCGTGATGACCTCGCGTCGGTCTTTTCTCGGCTCCGTCCCGGCGCTCGCCGCGCTGCCGCGCGCGGTGCTTGCGGAGGAAGCGCCGCGAACGGTCCACGGCTCGTTCGATCCCTGGGTCGAGGTGCATCCCGAGAATCTCCGTTTCAACGTGGAGCAGATCCATCGCCGCGTGGAGGCTCGCCCGATCCTCGCGGTCGTCAAGAACAACGGCTACGGGCTCGGCGTCGCGAACGCGGCCGGCCTGCTCGAGCCGCTGCCGGCGATCGCGGGCTTCGCCGTGGTCAAGCTGCAGGAGGCACTGGCGTTGCGGGACGCGGGGGTTCGCAAGCCGGTTCTGGTCATGGCGTTCCTCGCTGAGGCCGACCTCGAAGAGGCCGTGAGGCGGGAGATCACGCCGCTGGTGTTCACGCCCGTCGCTGATGCGCTGGAGCGAATCGCCGCCAAGTTCCAGCGCACCGTTCCGATCCAGGTCTGCGTCGACACCGGCATCGGCCGGCTGGGAGTCCCGTACCGAAGGGCGGCAGCGCTGATCCACGACCTGGCGGCGCGTCAATCGGTATCGATCCAGGGCACGATGATGACCTTCACCGAGGATCCCGATTTCGATCGCGAGCAACTGGCGCGCTTTCGCTCGCTCTGCGAGGGGCTCAAGAAGCAGGGCGCGCTGCTCGGCAGGATGCACGCGGCCTCGAGCTTCGCCCTCTTCCGCCAGCCAGACGCCTTCCTCGACATGGTGCGGCCGGGCATGGCGATCTACGGAGCCTATTCCGAACCCGAGTTTCGCCACGCCGGCACGCTCGAGCTGCGACTCGCGGTCAGTCTCAAGGCCCGCGTGGCCTACGTGAAGCAGTTGAAGAAGGCGGATAGCGCCGGTTACAACCGGGCCTACGTCGCTCGGGACGACGTCTGGGTGGCCACGCTGCCGGTGGGGCACGCCGACGGATGGCCTCGAACGGCCGCCAAGGGCGCTCGGGTTCGCATTGGCGGCGAGCTGTATCCGGTGATCGCCTCGGTCTCGGCCAGCCACACGATCGTGGAGATCGGCCGCGAGCCCCGGGTCCAGATCGGCGACGTGGCGACGCTCTTCGACTGGCAGGAGGGCTCGCGGCCCGAGGACGTGGCCGCCGCCTGCGGCAGCTCGGTCTACGATCTCACCATGCACCTCAACCCGCTGCTGCCACGTCGCGTCCTCTGATCGGCCCGCGGGTGCTCTAAGCGCACTCGAGGAAGCTCGATGACCCAACGCTCGACTGCGCTGCTGGCCGCTGCGTGGTTGGCACTCGCCGGGCAGGCGGCAGGCGACGACTACGAGCGGCAGCCCGGCGTCGACGTCGTCCACTACCAGATCGAGCTGGAGCTGCGGGACGACGGCGCTTTCGTGAGCGGAACGACCAGCGTCCACGTGAGGCTGCGCCGCGACGGCGTCGCCTCGCTGTGGCTCGATTTCCAGGAGATGCGCGTGGACGGCGTGCGCGTGGGCGGCGCCGCGCGACCATTCGTCCATCAGGGCGGCCGGCTCTCGATCAAGCTGCCCCGCGCCTTCGCCGCCGGCGAGATACTCGTGGTCGAAGTCCGCTACCACGGCTCCGCCGGTACGGCCGGGCTGGTGGCAGGTCGCAACGTCTATGGCCGGCCGGTCGTGTTCGCCGACAACTGGCCGGAGGGCGCGCGCCACTGGTTCCCGGCGGTCGACCATCCGTCGGACAAAGCGACGGTCGAGTTCCGGATCACAGCGCCGGAGCGCTACGAGGTGATCGCGCCCGGGCGCCTGATGGAGGAGCGGTCGCTGCTTGACGGGCGCAAGCTCGTGCGCTGGAGTCAGGGCGTCCCCGTGCCGACGTACTGCATGGTGATCGGCGCGGCGGAGTTCTCGGTCGCCCACGCGGGCTACGCGCTGGGCGTGCCGATCGTGTTCGACGCCTATCCCCAGGACGCCGAGCCGGCCGCGCAGCGCTTCCGCCGCACGGCGCAGGTGATGCAGTTCATGAGCGACACGGTCGGTCCCTACCCCTACGAGAAGCTCGCCCAGGTGCAGTCGACGACGCGTTACGGCGGGACCGAGTATGCCAGCGCGATCTTCTACGCGGAGAAGGTGCCGCGGGGCGAGGAGGCAGACGGGCTGCTGGTGCCGCACGAGATCGCGCACCAGTGGTGGGGCGACTCCGTCACGCCGGCCGACTGGGACGACCTCTGGCTCTCCGAAGGTTTCGCCACGTACTTCGCCGCCCTGTTCGCCGAGCAGCTCGGAGGTGCGGCGGCCCTGCGGCGGGAGATGGAACGGGCCCAGGACGCGGTGAAGCAGCTCCATGCGAAGAGCCCCGGGCCGATCATCGCTCCCGCGCTGTCGCCGACCCAGAAGCTGAACGCGTACACCTACCAGAAGGGCGCGTGGCTGCTGCACATGCTGCGACGCCGGCTCGGAGACGCGACGTTCTTCGGGGGTCTGCGGCGCTTCTACGCCCTCCACGCCGGCGCCAACGCGAGCAGCGAGGACCTGCGGCGCGTGCTCGAGGCCGAGTCCGGGACAAACCTGGAGACGTTCTTCCGGCAGTGGCTCCACGAACCTGGCTTTCCCGAATACGAGGTCGCTTGGCGCTGGGACCGAGCGGCCGGCGAGGTCGTGCTCGATCTCGCGCAGTCTCAAGCCTCGGGTCCGTTCGACATGCCCGTGGAGCTCGCGTTTCACGTCGGCGACACGATCGAGCGGCGGACGCTGCGCGTGTCGGAGCGAAGCCAGACCCTGCGCGTCGCGCTTCCCAGCGCTCCGACCACGCTCGAGTTGGATCCTGACGGCTGGCTGCTGAAATCGGTTCGGGTGAGCGGACCGGGGCGAGCCTCGAAGTCCGCACGCCCCGGCGGACCGAGCTAACGCGTCATGCGTAGCGCAGGCGCGCTCGCACTGCTCGCCGCCGTCGCCTGGCTACCCGCATCCGCGGCCCAGACGCCAGCGCCCGCTTTCGACCCCGCTGCGCTGCTCCTGCCCCAGGACGCGCCTGAGCTGCAGCGCCAGCCGGCGCTGCGCGAGAAGCTGCTCGCCGGACCCCATGCCTATTTCCGGGCGATCAACGCGCGTTTCGCGCGGCTGGTTTGCGAACGCGCCACCGGACGCCTGGCGTTGCAGCCGACCGTCACGCTCCACGGCGACGCCCACCTCGAGCAGTACGCGGTCAGCGAGCGCGGGCGCGGCCTCGCCGACTTCGACGACGCTTCACTGGGACCGGCGCTTCTCGACCTGGCCCGCTTCGGCGTTTCGATCCGCCTGGCGCTGCGCGAGCGCGGCTGGAGCGGGACGGAGGGGACGATCGCCGCCTTCCTGGGTGGCTACGCCGCGGCGCTGCGCAACCCTGGCGCCGTGGCTCCAACGCCCAGGGTCGTCCGCCGGTTGGCAGCCAGCTTCGATCGCGATCGCCTGGCCTGCCTGGCGCGCGCCGAGGCGCTGATGGAAGAGTTGCCCGAGAGCGTCGTCCCCGGCGAGGCCACGCGCCAGAAGGCGGCGATGCTGCTGGCCGAGTCCGCGCGCCTGCCCGTGTCCTTCTTTCGCATCAAGCGGGTCGGCGCCCTGCGTCTGGGAATCGGCAGCGCGGCGGACGAGAAGTACCTGTTCCGCATCGAAGGCCACTCCGCCGACGACGCCGACGACGTGATCCTCGAACTGAAGGAGGTCCGCACGCTTCCGAGCGTCGACTGCATCCGCAGCGAGCCCGGACCGACCCGGATCCTGGTGAGCCAGGCGCGCCTGGCGTACCAGCCCTTCGAGTACGCCGGCGCCTTAAGCCTCGAGGGCCGCTCGTTCTGGTTCCATGCCTGGCCCGACAACTACGCGGAGATCGACATCCACAGCTCGCTCGAGTCGGCCGCGGAGCTGCGCGAGGTGGCCTACGACGTGGGCGTGCAGCTCGGTCGCGGCCACCCCCAGCGCGTCGCGGCCCACGAATCGAAGGCGATCCGTGCGTCGCTGCTGGCGGCCTTGCCCGAATCCGGGCTTCTGGAGCTCACGGACGACCTGACCGAAGCCACCGTGGCCGCGTGGCAGTTGTTCCGCGCGGCGGCGACTCAGGGGGGCGGCGACGACGCTCCGCGCGGAGCTCCGCCGCTTCCGGAATGCTAGACTCTGTCGTTGCACGAAAGCGCACCGACGTTTCAAGGCGTGAAAAGCCCGCTTTCGGGCCTGAGACACGATGAGAGCCACGCTCCAGATCCTCGAGAAGCCGCTGATCGAGCGCGTCGTCGACGAGGCGCTGGGCGTGCTCGAGCGCAGCGGCGTCCTGATCGAGGACCCCCACGCGCGCGAGCGGCTGGCCGAGCTCGGCTTGACGGCTGACGCGCAGAGTCAACGCGTCTGCATGTCCCGCGCGGTGGTGGAGCAGGCGCTCGCGACCGCTCCTTCCTCGCTCACGCTCCACGACCGGGACGGCAACCCCTATACGGTGCTCGAGGGCGACAACGTCCATTTCGTCCCGGCCTCGTCGGCGCTGCGGATCCTCGACCGCAAGACCCAGGCGCCCCGTGAGCCGAAGACGCCGGACTTCGTCGAGTACGTCAAGCTCGCGAACGGGCTCAAGAACATCGACTACCTCTCCACGGCCTTCATCCCCAAGGACATTCCGCAGGACATGGCCGACGCCTGGCGGTTGTACCTGGTGCTCTCCCACTCACGCCGGCCGATCGTGTCGGGAGCCTTCACCGCCTACGGCGTGCCCCGCATGGGCGAGCTGATGGGCCGCTTCCGCAACGGAAAGGACGACCTCGTCGCCAGGCCCCTGGCGATCTTCACGTGCTGCCCCAACACGCCGCTACGCTGGGGCGAAGACCCGATCTCGAACATCATCGACTGCGCCGAGTGGGGCATCCCGATCGAGATCGTCCCCGTGCTGCTGCTCGGCATGAT
>Ga0214473_10000315_pt1 | contig 67948 bp, 50 predicted proteins | sample RVTome_7_FD_203509 | JGI IMG/M metagenome (GOLD analysis project Ga0214473, IMG submission 203509) | Soil microbial communities from uranium-contaminated site in the Upper Colorado River Basin, Wyoming, United States - RVT98D197 | ecosystem: Environmental > Terrestrial > Soil > Contaminated >...
GCGCTACAGTACAGACCGGAACCATGGTGGGACCCAATATCCCGCATGAAAAGTTGCATAAGTCCCACTCTAAACCCGGAAGTGGCATATTTTTTTATTTTATTCAGGTTAAATAGTTGCGCAATTCCGGTATTGACTGTATACTTATTTGACCTCAATTATTAATTGAACAGGCTTAACTGATGGTAGATGACTTCAGAGAATATGTGCGCGACAATGTCATCCTTTGCGACGGCGCGATGGGGACCCAGCTCTATGAGCGCGGCGTCTTTATCGACCGCTGCTTCGATGAGATAAATCTTACCGATCCCGAGCTTGTCAAGTCGGTCCATCTCGACTATTACAACGCCGGCGCGAAGATAATCGAGACCAACACGTTCGGCGCGAATCCGTTCAAACTCCATAAATACCATCTCGAGGGAAAAACCCGCGACATCAACGTCCGCGGCGCGCAGCTTGTAAGAGAGGTTGTCGGCGACAACGCCTGGGTGGCGGGCGCGATCGGCCCCCTTGGGATAAAAATCGAGCCGTGGGGACCCACGTCCCATGAAGAGGCGTGCCAGGCATTCAGCGAGCAGGTCGCGGCTCTCCTCGACGGCGGTGTCGATGTTTTTATCCTCGAAACTTTCGGCGACCTGAGCGAGATCGGCGAAGCCATTCGAGCGATCAAAAAATTATCCGACAAGCCAATCATCGCACAGATGACGATCACGGAAGACGGGATGTCGCTGTACGGCACCGGTCCGGAGGTCTTCACCGCGCGTTTAACCGACTGGGGCGCGGACGTGGTCGGGCTGAACTGCTCCGTCGGACCTCACCCAATGCTCGATACGCTCGAAAAAATGGCGCAGTATACTGAGCTTCCGTTGTCAGTCCAGCCAAACGCGGGTCAGGCGAAAAATTATGACGGCAGATATATTTATCTTGCATCACCCGATTATTTCGCCAAGTACGCACACAGGTTCATGCGTGTCGGAGCGCACATAATCGGCGGATGCTGCGGCACCACTCCCGACCACATCAAATCGATGGCGTCGGTACTTCGCATGAAGCAGTTCTCCGGCGCGGTACGGCAGCGTCACGCTGAAAGACGTAACGGCAACGGCCATGTCGACGAAATCCCGCTCGCTCAGAAATCAGCCCTTGCAGCAAAAATCGCTGCCGGTGAAAATATTTTCTCTCTTGAAATTACACCGTCACGCGGATGGGACCTCGAAAAAACCATCGAGAAAGCGCGAGAGGCGAAGGACGCGGGATTCGACTCGGTCAATATCCCCGACGGCCCGCGCGCGTCGGCACGCATCGGCGTGATAGCGACTGCGGCGAAAATTCATGCGGAAGTAGATATTGAACCTATCCTCCATTACGTCTGCCGCGACCGTAACATCCTCGGAATGCAGTCCGACCTCCTCGGCATTTACGCCCTCGGACTTTCAAACCTCCTTCTGTTAACCGGAGACCCGCCGGTCATCGGCGACTACCCGAAATCGACCGCCGTTTTCGATATAGACTCAATCGGCCTTACAAATCTGGCCAGGTCTCTAAACGCCGGACATGACATCGGCAACCGCGCGATCGGGAAGCCCACCGGATTTCTTCTTGGAGTAGGCGTGAACCCGACAGCGGTAAATGTCGATCTCGAAATCGAGCGGTTCTTCTGGAAGGTGGATGCGGGCGCCGAGTACGCGATATCGCAGCCGGTTTTCGATCCCGACGCGCTCCTCACATTTATTGAAAAATCGAAAAAATATCTCAAGGAGCAGGACCTCGAAATGGTCCCGATAGTGGCCGGAATCTGGCCGCTTCAGTCGCTCAGAAACGCGGAATTTCTGCATCACGAGGTTCCCGGTGTTACAATACCGGAAGAAATCCTTCGACGGCTCCAGGACGCCGGGACCGCCGACGGTGAACGCGAAGTCGGGATGCAGGTCGCGAGAGAGTTAATCGCTGTTGTGCAACCGTATGTTAAGGGATTCCAGTTCGCGTCGCCGTTCGGACGTGTCAAACCGGCAGCCGAACTGATGCAGTACGCAAAGGAGCTGATCAAAAACAGACAGGATTAAAACGCAAAACGTCATGGGAGACACTCTCTACGGTCAAATCGGGAAGCGAGCGGTCCTGATCGACGGCGGGATGGGCTCGACAATATCCACGCTCGGACTTAAACCCGCGGACTTCGGCGATTACCCCGGCTGTAACGAGATCCTCAACCGCACACGTCCCGACCTCATCGCGGAGGTCCACCGGCTCTTTTTCCTCGCCGGCTCCGACTACGTCGAAACAAATACCTTCGGCGGGACAACAATCAAACTCGACGAGTACAATCTTTCTGAACAGACATACGAGCTGAATCGCCTCGCCGCGCAGATCGCCCGGAAAGTCGCGGATGAGCATAACGGCGGTGTTATCGGCTCGATGGGACCGTCCGGGCTTCTGCCGTCGTCGCCGGGATACAGCGGTCCTCCTCCAAAAGAAATTTCCCGCGCTTTTCAAATACAGGCGGAAGGATTAATCGACGGCGGCGCGGATGTTCTGATCGTCGAAACGTCTCAGGATATCCTTGAAGCGAAGTCCGTGATTATCGGATGCCGCGATGCCATTGCCAAAATCGGGAAAGATGTCCCCGTCTGGCTTTCCGTATCGCTTCACATGAATGGGAAGATGCTTCTCGGGACATCGGCGGATGCCGCGCTTGCGGTCGGACTTGGTCTCGGTGTCGATGTTTTCGGGATCAACTGCGCGACCGGCCCGGCTGAGATGGTTGACGAAGTCAGGTATCTCGTTCAAAACTCGCCGATTCCGATCATAGTTTTTCCGAACCAGGGAATCCCCGAAAATATAGACGGTAAAGCGGTATTCAGAATGACGCCGGATGAGTTCTCATCGCAGATGTCCGGGTTTTTGAAGCTTGGGGTCGAGATTGTCGGCGGATGCTGCGGTACAACTCCCGCTCATATAAAGGCGCTGCATGATATTCGCGAAAATTGGAAACCGAGGCATATTCCGAAACGCGGATTCAAACTCGCGTCCGCGGTATCGTCTCAGGACATCCGCCCCGAAGGTTCTCCGTTGATAATCGGGGAACGTCTCAACACTCTCGGAAGTCGTAAGTTCAAAAAATTACTGCTGGATGAAGACTGGAATGGGATCATTGATATCGCAAGGCAGCAGGACAGCCTGGGAGCTATGGCCCTCGACCTTGCATTAGCTGTGACTGGCCGCGACAAAGAGATCGATGACTACAAAACACTCGTGCACATGCTTGCTTCAGAGGTTCCTCTGCCCCTTATGATCGACACTGTCAACCCCGACACTGTCCATGCAGCTCTCGAATGCAATCCGGGCATCGGAATTGTCAACTCGATTAACCTCGAAAAACCCGACCGCGCTGAAACTGTCGCGGGACTGATAAAAAAATATGGCGGAGCGGTTGTCGCAATGACGATCGACGAAAACGGCATGGCGAAGGATGTTGCGAATAAGCTTCGCATTGCGAGGTCGCTTTACACTTTGGTTGTCGGAAAATACGGCCTTCCTCCCGACGCGGTTCTGTTCGATCCTCTGACATTTACGCTCGCCACCGGTGAGGAGGACTTGAAAAATTCCGCGAAATCGACTCTCGACGGCATTGCGGCTCTCAGAAAAGAATTTCCCGACTGCGGGGTGGTTCTGGGCATAAGCAATGTGTCGTACGGGCTGTCTCAACAGGCGCGTAAAATTATCAACGCGGTTTTTTTACATCACGCGGTCAAGTCCGGACTCACTGCCGCGATTGTTAATCCCCTTGATGTCACCGATTACCGCGATTTTGGCTATCGTGAAATTGAACTGGCCGAGGACCTCATATTTAATCGCCGCGATGACGCCCTCGAGAGGATTATCGAATACACCGAGGGAATCGAAATCAGTCCGGAATCCATAACCCCTGCGCTGGATGCGTCGCCGAGTGAACTTCTCTCACGCGCTGTGCTTGAAAGAAGGGAATCCGATGTTGAGAAGCTGATCGATAAACTTCTCGAATCCCGCGACGCCCTCGATATAGTCAATACAATCCTCATGCCCGCAATGAAAGAGGTCGGCGACCGCATGGAGCGCCGCGAGACGATCCTCCCTCATGTATTGAGGTCCGCCGAAGTCATGAGCCGCGCATTGAGATATCTTGAACAATTTCTTGAAGCCTCCGACTCCGCGTCGAGAAAGAAAGTTATACTGGCGACAGTGTTCGGCGATGTGCATGACATCGGTAAAAATCTCGTGAAAGCGATTGTGTCGAATAACGGCTACGATGTCATCGACCTCGGCAAGCAGGTCCATACACGCGTTATTGTCGAGTCTGTCAAGCGTGAGAAACCGCTTGCGGTCGGGCTGTCCGCGCTTCTGGTCGCGACATCGCAGGAGATGAGAGCGGTCGTTCAGGCTCTTCATAATGATGGCCTGGATGTCCCGGTTATTATCGGCGGAGCCGCTGTCAGTAAAGGCCTTGCGGACGGGATTTCAAAAATCGACGGCGTTCCGTACAAGGGCGGCGTTTACTACGCGAAGGACGCTTTCGACGCGTTGAATATCATACGCAGACTGGCAGGGGAGGATGTCGAACCTGCCGGCGCCGCGAAAAAATCATCCATTTCATTCGCGAGAAACGCTGACACGCCAGCGGACAATGTTGTTTTTGCAAGTAAACCGGACAATCCGCCATTCTACGGAAACCAGAAGATCAAATTTCCGGTCAGCACGATCTTGTCAAACCTGAAAGATGACGATACCAAAAATCTTACTTCGCCCCCGGACAAAACCATCGCCGATGTGAAAGGGATTCTCGGATTTACAGAATTAATGAATCCGTCCTGCATATTCGGCTTCTTCAGGGCGATTAAAACCGGACTCAACATCACTGCATTTTACAGGACGCGCGAGTACGTCTTCTCGTTCCCGGACAAGAAAAAGACCGTCCCGAATTGGTTTAAGAATGAGGATTACATTATTCCCTATGTCGCGACGCTCGGAGTCGAGGCCGTGAAGGTTTATCAGGACCTTGAATCCGGGGGACACATAGCCCTCGCCCTTGAGTGGGCCGAGCTTTGCTCCGTTCTCGCCGAGGTCACCGCACGGACTCTTAGGAGCCATATCGCGGTCGAGCTCGAACTGCCGTCAAACACAATGGTACTTGGTGTCTCGCCCGGCTACGCGATGTGGCCGGATCTGTCCGACCAGCGCAAGCTCGCGGAGCTTCTCGACTGGTCGGAGATCGGTCTGTCCCTAACAGAGCGCAACCAGATCGTCCCCGAATTTTCCACAAGCGGAATTGCGATAATACATCCCGATGCCGGATATTAAAAAAAAAGCTCTTTTTTTATCGAGCCCGTGCCATTAGCTTCCAGCTATTGGGTAAACAGTGCCGTTTGCTTCCAGCTAACGAAAACACCTGTGCTATACTTCCCCGCCTGAAAGGATGGAACGTCAATGAAAAAAGCGGTCATAGCGGGGATGGGAATTCAGGGAGCCGCGATCGCATACGGGCTTCAGAAGCTTGGTTACGAGGTTCTCGGTATCGACATTTCTGAGGAAAATCTCCGCAACGCTTCCGATATTTTGTCGCGTTTTGGTTACTCGTTCACCCCACTACACGGCGACGCTCTCAGGCTGTTCGATAAAATTGTTGAATTTGCGCCGGACGTCTTCATCTCCGCGCTGCCTTTCCATCTGAATTACAATCTCGCTGAAAAATGCATCGAAAACGGAATCCGATACTGCGACCTCGGCGGTAATGTCGGCACAGCGGAAAATATTCGCGCAAAAGCCTTTGAATACGGCTCGGACAAATCCGTCATGACCGACCAGGGTCTCGCGCCCGGCATCGCGAACAGCATCGCCGACATCGGCTACCGCTCGATCGGTTCCGCGGACTCGGTCAAAATCCGCGTTGGCGGACTTCCGTTCGATCCAAAGGGCACGCTCAAATACGGACTCACGTTCAACCCGCAGGGGCTTTACAACGAATACATCGACACGTGTTATGTCCTCCGGGACGGCGAGAAAACGACAGTCGAACCGCTTGGCGACGTCGAGATCATCAATTTCGACGGGCTTGGCGACATGGAAGCGTTCAACACGTCGGGTGGAATCGCGGACCTGCTCGACACCATGCAGGCAAAAGGCGTGAAGGAGTGCGATTACAAGACGATTCGATTTCCCGGACATGTCGATCTGATCAGGTTCATGCTATTCGAATGCAAAATGGACCTTGTTACATTCTCTAACGCCGTGATCAACGCCTGCGGGTTTATAAACAATGATCAGGTGCTGATTTATGTCGACGTAAACGATTCCAGGTCGGGAAAATCATGGCGGCTCAAATCCATAGTAAATCACGATGACACATTCACAGCGATGCAGAAAACGACGGGATTCGGGGCGGCGGCTGTCGCGTCGATTCTTGGCGACGGGGTCATGGACGGCAAGCCTGTCGCTGGTTACGCAGAAGTCCCTACCGATGAATTTGTCCGAAACATGCGGGAATTGCTCCCGGAGTTGGAGATAGTAGTGCAATAATCCGTATCGGAAACGCGAATGTTAATGAGCGTGCCGTGAATTACGCTGAAGTGGCGGCACGCTCATTAACATTCGCGTCTCCGATACAAAACCCAATAGCCCTTTGAAATTATGGTCCTTCCGGGTTCTCCGTGGGTCCGAGTAGGACACAGAATTTCTTTAGAGGGGGTGGATTGCAACGTTCACGGCTTTAGCCCGAAGACCTTCTCTGCACGCGGACGGGATGTCCACGGTCCAGCCGGCGGGACGCCTGCGCTCCTGCCGACCAAAGGTCAGCGCTACAATTCAGCAGGAACTACGCAAACGGTGTTAATAATTTTCAGAAAAAACATATATTACCCACGCTAAACCCGGAAGCGCCGAAATTATTAGTTGCTTCTAAAAATCCACCTTGCAGCAATAAACAAAATTATAAACACCCACGCAATCGGTGAGAGAAACACTACAACTAATAATGCAAACGGGTCCTCAAATATCTGAGGCATCAAACCATAGGTCGTTGTAGATATGATAAGCAGGATTAGCGAAGTCTGGATTCCGTAATAGCTCCACTTATAATTTAAAAGTGACATAATTGAAAATATCAGCAGTAAAAGTGCCGAGACAGAAACAAAATTACGATGGGGATTTTCAATAAATAAATTGTTTACAAACAGCAATGCGCTTAAAAGGACCAGAAGGACCAGCAGAGGCTTTCTGAAATCTTCCTTATCTTCAAACATTTCGACTTCCCTCTCACTAAGTAAAAATCTCCCCCACTAAATCCCCTCGACCTTTTCCACATCTTCCGTCTTTCCCGCGATGAAGAGCACATCGCCCTCGTGAAGCTTTTCTTCCGGACTCACAACAGGCGTGCTCTGGTCCTTTCGCCTGACCGCGATTACCGTGGCTTTATATTTCGCGCGGAAATTTATGTCCTTCAATGATTTCCCGCTGCTGGACGCCCCTACTATCACCTGCGCGACCGAGAATCCCGGCGCGAATTCGACAAAATCAACCATGCTCTGGCTCGAAAGCACCCGTGCGCACCTGTGCGCCGCTTCCAGCTCGGGGTCCACGACATACCCCACGCCCATTTTCGCAAGGATTTTCGCGTGACGCTGATTGTCGGCGCGGCTCCAGATATTTTTCACGCCGAAATCGATGACCGTCTGTGTCGCGAGGATGTTGTCCTCGATGTTGTCGCCGATCGCGATTATTACGTAATCGTATTCCTTGATCCCGATCGATCTCAGCGCTGCTTCATTTGTGGCGTCCGCCACTATGGCCTGTGTGAGGAGGTCCTGATGCTCGTTCACGAGCTTCTCGTTGATGTCGATCCCCAGCACAACATGACCGCGTCGGAATAAATCTGTCGCGAGCGCCGACCCGAATCCGCCGAGTCCTATCACGCAGTATTCTTTTTTAGCCATTTTCTTGTCCGTCTATCATTTATGTTCTATTTCACTCCCGAAGTATATCATCGCGGTATCGATTTTGTTCAACCTATCAGCAGTTCGGTTTCCGGATACTTCACCTGCTCGACTTTAGGACTTGCCAGCGCGAGCGCGAATGTCATCGGGCCCAGCCTGCCTATGTACATGAGCGATATGACGATCATCTTCTGAAATGGCGCCAGATCAGGCGTTATTCCTGTCGAAAGCCCGACTGTGCCGAACGCACTCACCAGCTCGAAACTGAGAGCCAGTACGTCCGGTTCTCCATTCTTCCCAGTCAGAAGCATCAGGAAAAGCGCCGTGAGAATCAACATCGACGCGAGCAGAATCAGGACCAGAGCTTTCCTTGACGTGTATCTTGATAACCTGCGTCCCATCAGGTTGGTTTCTACACTGCCCTGGAGTGCGCCTTTTATGGCCGCGAGAGCCGAGACGAGAGTCGTTGTCTTAATCCCGCCGGCGGTCCCGGACGGGCTCCCGCCGACAAACATCAATATCAGAATTACAAGCAGTGATGCCGGTGTCATGCTTCCGATCGCCAGCGTGTTGTAGCCCGCTGTCCTTGACGTCACGGACTGAAATATGCTCCCGAGCACCCTCGATCCAAGCGGCATCGCGCAGAATTCAGGATTGAAAAATGTTTCCACAAGGAAGATCAGAATCGCCCCGACAATGATTAAAGTTGCGGTCGCCCGGAGGACAACTTTTGCGTGCAGACTCATTCGCCTTCGCCCATGCTTCCGGTCGAGGAGTTCGGCTATCACGGGAAACCCGAGTCCGCCCAGAACAATGAGGATGCATATGACCGCGTTGACGATAAAATTGCCCGTGTAGCTCTCGAGGTTGTTCGGAAAAGTCGAAAAACCCGCGTTGCAGAATGCCGATATGGAGTGGAAAACCGAATGCCAGGCGCCGTTGGACAACCCGTAGTCCTTTATAAATCCCGGTGCGAGTATGAGAGCGCCCAGAAACTCGATAACAATCGTTGTCCCTGCTATTATGGGAAGCAGTTGAAACAGGCTGACCACTGTCGATTGACCGAACTGTTCCTGAACAAGCTGCCTCTGCCTGAAACTTATCTTCTGTCCAAGCAACAGCGCGAAAAGCGCGCCGAAACTCACTATGCCGATTCCCCCGAACTGAATGAGAAGCAGCACGACTACCTGCCCGGCTCTGGTCCATACCGCGGATGTGTCGACCACGACCAGGCCGGTTACGCAAACCGCGCTGGTCGATGTGAACAGGCAGTCGAGAAATCCCGTTCGGGTTCCGGTTGTCTGGCTGAATGGCAGATACAGTAAAACCGCCCCGATTATTATCAGTAAAGCAAAACTACCCGCGAGAATCTGAACGGGCCTGAGGTGAAGCGGGTTCCATGTCTTCTTTTCCATGCCGTAAGTTTCGATTTAACTAAAACCGATTAAATTAGTATTGTACTCCCCACAGGATTTAGCGCAACAGATAAAAAATTAAACCATCCGTCCGTGAACCGGAACATTCCCTGTGGCACGCTCACGCCCGAGTCCGCGAGGGATGTGCGTGCCGATTACTGAAACCCCGCTATCGGAAATGTGAACCTCAGTGAGTGTTTGTGCAATTCGCATACGTGACGGCACGCTCATTAACATTCGCGTCTCCGATACAATGACACCGATGAGGCACGCAGTTGTTTATTAATCGAGTCTCCCAGAATAAATTATAAATTTAATAATCAGCACAATAATCGCGATCACCGATCCCCATCCGGTCAGTCCGCCCAGAATGATCCCCACCAATGAGTGCGTTCGTCCATGCACTTCCGGATGTTCGTTATAGTACCTCAAACCCGATAGTCCGTAGAAAAACGCCGCGATGCCGAGGAACAAACCAAGTCCCGGTATAAGTGAAAAGACCGCAAGATAATAGGCTGCCATCGCGTATGGGTTATTCGACGGTATCATTCTGGACATTACATCGTCCGAATGCGTCGGATATGGCGGCGGGTGTCCGGACGGGTAATACGGCATCTGGCCTGGCGGATAAGCCTGCCGCTGAGAGGCAGTCATCGTGTAAGGATGCTCCTTCCCCGGCTCCGGTCGAAGGATTCGTTCGCAGGAGGCGCATTCCCTCCTGTCATTTTCGTTCTCTACTCCGCACCATGGACAGTACATTACGGCCTCCCTGAAAACATTCAAGATATTGAATAATACCATCGGGCATGCCCGTTCCGCAAAAATTTCCTATCCCCCGACTCTTATGCTATCTCCGCTTAACAAGTATTGAATGGTAATAGGACGTGGTTTAAAACTAACCGCCACAAGCTACGCTCGAAGACTCACTCCGCTTGTGACGGCCACACAGGTTTTATTAATAAAGGATTACTTGAGAAATGAAATTGGAATTAGCTCCTCACTTGCTACCCTCCTGCCACGATGTTATATTCACTCCTATCAAGCAGTAGAGGTAATAAATGCCGAAAACTACCACAACGATCGACCATATCGCCGACTTCGTCGATAAAGAAGTCACCCTCTCCGGTTGGCTCTACAATAAGCGCGAGTCCAAAAAATTATCGTTCCTGGAAATTCGCGACGGCACCGGTCTCATTCAGGCTATCGTCTCCATTAACGACGTTGACTCCGCAACCTGGGAAACCGCGCGCTCGCTCACGCAGGAATCGTCGCTCTACATCACCGGAAAAGTGTCCAGGCATCCGAAGCTCGATGAGTACGAACTTCACGTGACCGCGATCGAGCCGATTCAGGTCGCGCAGGACTATCCCATCACTCCGAAGGAGCACGGCACCGGGTTCCTTTTCGAGCACCGCCACCTCTGGCTGAGGTCAAGACGTCCATGGGCGCTTCTGCGAATCCGATCCGAGGTCATCCAAGCTATCCGTACTTTCTTCTATGAGGATGGATACATCACCTTCGACTCGCCTATCTTCACGCCGAACGCGGTCGAGGGCACCACGACATTGTTCCCGGTCGATTATTTCGGCGATACGGTCTATCTCACACAGTCCGGACAGCTCTACGGCGAGGCGGGAGCGATGGCCCACCGCAAAATCGTCGTGTTCGGACCCACATTCCGCGCCGAGAAGTCCAAAACCCGGCGTCATCTCACCGAGTTCTGGATGATCGAGCCGGAGGTCGCATTTTTCGACCTGGACGACAACATGGACCTCCAGGAACGCATGGTGATATATGTCATCGACTGGGTTTTGAAAAAATGCCGTCCCGAGCTGGAGCTTCTCGAGCGCGACATTTCAAAACTCGAAGCCATAAAATCGCCGTTCCCGCGAATTCACTATGACGACGCAGTCAAAATGTTAAACGAGCTGAAACCGAAACGCCGCGAGGAGCTTAATTGCGAGCTGGAGCGTTGCGATGATCCCGAGCGAAAAGCCGAGATCGAGCGGGAGATCGAGGAGCTTGGGACCGGATTCGAGTGGGGCGGCGATTTCGGCGCGCCGGACGAGACCCTCCTCACACTCCAGTACACAAGCCCCATCTTCATTCACCACTTCCCGCGCGCGATCAAGGCGTTTTACATGGAGCCGGACCCGGTCGACGAGCGCACATCCCTTTCCATCGACATGCTCGCGCCGGAGGGGTACGGTGAGATCATCGGCGGCGGACAGCGCGCTACCGACCTCGATTATTTATTGAAACAACTGGAACGTTTCAACCTCCCACGCGAGCCGTTCGAGTGGTTCCTCGATCTTCGCCGCTATGGCACCAATCCGCACGGCGGTTTCGGACTCGGGTTGGAGCGCACAGTCGCATGGCTCTCGGGCGTCCACTCGATCCGCGAGTGCATTCCGCTCCCGAGGACCCTCGGTGGGGTGTATCCGTGATATTAAGTTGAAAAGGAAAACTGTGTATGCTATACTTACGTTTAGTATTTAATAACTCATGAAATTTTTGATAGACACCAACATTTTTATCCCACTCGAACCAGCATCCCTGTCTGGAATTACAGCCTTATCCCCTGCAGCAGCACAATTTATTAAAATCGTCCAGCAATCAGGTCATCAAATATACCTTCACCCTGATCAGAAATACGATATCGAAAGGGACTCTGAACAGGACAGAAGACGAATGAGAAAATTTGTTTTTGAGAAGTACCCGGTTCTTCAAAGTCCGCCACGCATACTGCATGATTTATCCTTTGCCATAGGTAATCCCGAAGAGGGGTCAAATGATTGGGTCGACAACCAGCTAATCATTGCATTGCATAGAGACGCTGTTCATTATTTGGTGACAGAGGACCGAAAACTCCGAAATAAGGCAGTTAGAATAAGCCCCCATTTAAGTCAACGCGTTTTAAATCTTTCAGAGGCTCTAAGATTCGTTCAAGTTTTATTTGACCAACTCCCTGAGCCGCCGCCAGCAGTCAAATCGGTAACCGCTTTTGATCTTGATGAAACTGATCCTTTTTTTGATAGTTTTAAATCAGATTATAAGGTTTTTGAAGCGTGGCTACGAAAATGCCGCCTTGAGCATCGCAAAGCTTGGATCATTGATGGTCAAACAAACAGATACGCTGCCGTTGCCATTGTCAATCCCGAAAATAAAAACCTTGTTGAGATAGAAGGAAGAAAACTTAAAATTTGCAGTTTTAAAGTTGCATCCGAAAATTATAGATACTATTTTGGTGAGCTTTTATTAAAAACTATATTTCAATATGCCATTTCTAATAGATATGATTACCTTTATATTACGGTTTACCCAAAATATGAAAGTCTGACAAACTTACTTGAAGAATTTGGATTTCAAAATATTGGCCAAATATCACAGACAGGGGAGATCAAATTTTTAAAGCAGTTAGTATACACTGTTACAAACTACACTGAAGATGCTTCTTATGAATTTTATTATAAGCATGGCCCGTATTCCTTTAAAATATTACCTGCCTCAATATATGTAGTACCAATACAACCTGAGTTCCACTCTATTCTATTCCCTGATTCGGAACTTCACCTTTTCCCCGGTATACACCCCTTCGGGAACAGTATTAAAAAAGCTTATATTTCAAATGCTCCCATTCGGCAATTACAGCCCGGCGATGTTTTAGTTTTCTACCAATCATCCCCATATCAACAGTTGACTAATATCGGGATCGTAGAGGACACATTAAGTTCTGACAATGCAGACGAGGTTTCATTATTTGTCGCTAGACGGACAGTGTACTCATATGATGAGATTATTGAAAAATGCAAATCAAATGCATTAGCAATTTTATTTAGTCATGCAGGGATTTTAAATATTCCAATACCCTTTGCTGACCTTCAAAGCTATGGGATATTAACCCAACCACCACAAACAATTCATCATTTATCAAAGGGAGATTTGAATTGGCTATTAGAGGAGATCAAAAAAAGGTTGCCCTTCTATCAATCCGCCCTGAATTTGTAGAGCAGATTGTTAATGGCATAAAGAAAGTGGAATTTAGGCGATCTTCATTCAGGCATGAAATATCACATGTCGTGATTTATGCGACTAGTCCAATTAAAAAGGTAGTTTGTTACTCAAAAGTCTATGCCACTTGTCAAGCAACACCAAAGCAACTTTGGGCAAGATATAGGCAGACAGGTGGAATAAGCAAAAAGCAGTTTTTTGAGTATTTTGAATCATGTGAGCATGGGACGGCCATAGAATTAGGGAGAATTCGGATGTTGACTGATCCGATTGAACTTATACACGTAATAGATAATGCAGTACCACCACAAAATTTTATTTATATTTCTGAGGATTCCTTAGATATTGTCCGGCGTTTAGCGTCTTAGATATTGCCGCTTCTGGGTTTTGCCATTCGTTCCAATGACCTTTATTTCCGAATATGACAGCGCAAGAGTTACCTACGGGGATTACCAGGTCCCGAAGATAGGCTTGACCGAACCACCGAGTCAGTAACTGATCTGTAGAATTAGCATCCCACCAGAGGCAGACTACATCAGCTCAATAATCCGCTTCGCTGTAACCGGCGGTGTCTATCGCGTATGAGCCTTCGCCCGAAAACTGCCAGACATGTATATAGCACTTGCCGGGCACATAGCACGACAGCGTGTCCGGCGAGCCATAGCCGTTCCCGAATGCCATACGCTCGCCGCCGCTGTAAATTTCCCAGTCGATCTCAGTTTCATTGGCATCAAACATAAGCGTGCATGACCAGTACAAACCCTCGGGGTAATCGATCATGTACCAGTCGCTGTCTCCGGAGCACACCGAGCCTTCGATGGCATCCACATATATTGCGTCCGCCTGGTTCTGGCTGTCGTTAGGCTCGACCTCGTCCATACCCTGGCAGTTGACATCCCCGATGCTGACGGTGTAGCTGCCCTGGCCGGAATACGCCCACAGATGGATCTCGCAATGGCCGAAAGTGTCTACAGTCACGCTCTCCGGCGAGCCGTAGCCGTCAAGGTAGGCCAGCGATAGGCGTTCCCTGTCGTCCCAATAATCGGGATCCCTTCCGTCATCTATAACTTCCCAGTCGATCTCGACTTCTTCAGGGTCGAACGTCAATGTCAGGGTCGTATAGATTCCGGTACCGACCAGCGTGAACCAGTCGTCATGGTCGTTATAAGCTCCTATTTCGCCCCTGATCAAATTCTGGTCTTCATAAAGCGTGTCGCAACATTGATTATTGTACGACTCGTTCTCATCGGGACCCTCCTGCGCAAACAGCGGGACAATCGCGAGAATGGCGAGCAGAGCTAAAACAGCAGTAGCTGTAAGTATTAGTTTCATTTGATAGCAACCTCCATCCTGCCGCATGTGGCAGTGACATAATAATGTCGGATGTAGAGGGGGGAATTTAATTTATGTGATTGAAAGCGACCGTTGTTTCTGCCGCTGCTTTAGGTCCTAATGCTGATGCAGCAGGCGCTTCACGGATAGAAGTTACCACGGGGATTCACCTTTGCTAAGAGGCTGCGGAGGACAAATCCTGGGGGGGCGCAAGTGCAGGGTGTTCCTACAGCAATTCCAGAAATTCATCCACAGTCATCCCTGCATTTCTTATCAATGCACGCAGTGTTCCTGCCGAAAGCTCCTTGTGTTGAGGAATAGAGAGGTTAATCCGTACTCCTTCCTTTATCAAAACCAGATGACTCCCAACCTGACCGATGGCTTTCCATCCTGCTTTCTGAAAGACTTTTACCGCATCTTTGCCGGAGATATTTGCCAGTCTGCTCATGACTTACAACGCAACGATTATGGGTTCCCGATTCGGATCTTTTGGAAGTTTTGAAACAGCCTTCTGATCTTCCGCCCATAGCCAGGCGGTTATAGCTTCTTTAACATTCCGTAAAGCCTCTTCTTCGTCTTTCCCCTGAGAGACACATCCCGGAAGAGCAGGCACTTCTGCGACTACCCAACCATCTTCAGCATGTTCAAGAACAACGTGAAAAATCATTGCTTGGCTCCCAATGTTTTGCTTAACCATTATACCATCTCGATGCCAAGTCGTCGCATCCGTCTTCGCTAAGAGGCTGCAGCGGACAAGTCCTGGGGATTGAGAAGGTCCCAAGAATTCGTCTGTCGGTCAGTTAAGAAGTAACCTCACTCCACAAACCAGCAGAAGATTTCGTCCTGACCTACCGTGCCGCGTTCGGACACGAGTTCCTGAAATCCCCACATCGAGTTGTCGGGCACGTCCCATTCCTCATAGAGACGCTGCTTAAGGAAATGAGTCAACTCTCCGATTAATAAAACACCGTCGCCGTCGAGGTCAGCGTCCCCGTCGATCGCCTCCCGGAAAAATAAGGACAGATATCCGCCCGCGCCGAGCTCCTCCGCGAACGCGCTGACCACGTCCTCCTCGCTTGCCCCGTAGAATATGGTGTTCGGCAGGTTTCTGAGGTCGGCAGCGAATCCGCCGGAGTGGCACGAATCTATGACGACCATGGTCAATCCCGCGCCAAGGCCTTCGAGCATCCCGCGAAGGTCGTTGTCCGGAAGATCGACATCGCGGAGCGAGATGACCTCGTCGTAGCCGTCGATGTCGACCCCGCTGTCGCGCGTCGACACCGGGACGCGGTCGCCGTGCCCGGAGAAGAAGAACACGAAGATATCGTCCGGACCGATTTTCGTCTTGATTTCGTTGAAGGCGTTTTCGAGGTCGATACGCCGCGAGCGGTGGTTCAGAAGCTCGATCCCGTCCTTCGGATCCATCAAGCCGGAATCGATGAAGGTCCTGTACATGTAATGCGCGTCCTCGTCGCATTTCGGAGCGTTCTCGTACGCCCAGCCGTAATCGTCCATCCCGACAAAAATCCCGAAGTAGCGCGGCTTCTGCCTGAGATCGACAGTGAGCCGGTACGTCCCGGTCTGGGGTTCGTACGATGTGCAAACAATTTCATACTCACCGGGGATGGTTATCGGCAAATCGATTCTCGCGTCGGGCATTGTTTCGTAAGAGTAATCGTCATTGGTCCACTGGGTTTCGCCGTCCGGGCTGTAGATGATGAGGTAGGAGTCGATTTTTCCGGACGATTCAATGACAGTGAGAAGGTCGCCTTTCTCGCAGGAGATGGTCCAACTGTCGTAATAGCAGTCGTCGGCGAGTTTGTCGTCCCATTCTTCAAGCGTGCCGTTTACGGTGTCTCCGGATGAGACAGTTCCCGTATTTGCCATAGCGGTAGAATGAACGAGGCAGATTAAGAGTGTTATGAGCGTTAAAAGGATGAATTTTTTCATAATCAGGTTCCGTGGTGTATTATTTAGTATCCCCATATACCACGGAAACGCCATCAAAGCCAGATTTTCAAAGGTCGGGGGGAGTTTTCAACGCATCGACAGATAAGGGACGAATTTATAAATATTGTTGCAAAAAGGGTTGACACTTTAGAAATGGCCATGTATAATAAGCAACTAAGGTATTAAATACGTTGCGTATATGCGTAGAGGAGACAAAGCAATGACCAGTAAAGACATCAGAAAAGATTCGAAAGCGTGGCTAAAGACATTGATTATCGGGGGCGCGGTGACCCTGTTGACCTCTGCCTACGTGTTTACGGGCACATTCAAAAGCACGCCGTACGATTGGAACGAGGCGGGCCGGGCCGGACAGTTTCTGGTTCTCTATGGAATACCGGTGCTGGTTGTATCGGCCATTCTCTGGGCTGCACGGTTTAAAAAGATACCGTCGCTCGCGTTTATAGTTACAACGCTTGTTGGCGGTTTCTTCTTCATCTTCAGCGGAGCGGAATTTGTCATCGGGTTGTTTGAGAGCCCCGAAGATTTCTCCATTGGCGGATTAAAGGAGATATTAGTATTTTCGCTGCCGATGTTCATTGTAGCGTGGTTTTTGTGGGCGAAACCGAAGGTCGGTGCGGTGCTGCTGATGATACTCGGCATTGGAATGGGCGTGTTCATGTATTTAATACACTGGAAAGCGCCGACAACATTCGATGATTGGGTCATCATGGCGGTCTTCACCATCGTGCCGTTCGTGCTTGGGTTGTTTACACTAATCAGGGAGACGATCAAGCCATCGCGGTCTCTGCTTAACAATACCCAGGTTTAAATAATCCCTGCGCAGCCTTCATGTGGAGCTTGGGTAGATTCTCTGTTAAAAAGCAAGGCGGGAATAAAACTTTCGGTGAGCTGGTACGTCCCGGTCTGGGGCTCAGAGGAAGTGCATACAATTTCTTAACCATGGAAACATCATCAATGCCAGAATTTTGACATAGCGACAGATAAGGGACGAACATTGCCAATTTGTTGCAAAAAAGGGTTGACAGTCTGAGAAAGTCGAGTATAATAAGCAACTAAAATATTAAAAACGTTGCGTATATGCCTGGAGGAGACAAAGCAATGACCAGTAAAGACATCAGAAAAGAATCGAGAGTGTGGCTCACAACATTGACCATCGGGGGCGCGGTGGTCCTGTTGACCTCTGCCTACGTTTTTATGGGCACATTTAAAAGCACGCCGTACGATTGGAACGAGGCGGACAGGGCAGGACAGTTTCTGGTCCTCGATGGAATACCGGTGCTGGTTGTGTCCGCGATCCTCTGGGCCGCACGGTTTAAAAAGATGCCGTCGCTGGCGTTCGTCGTAACATTTCTTATTGGAAGCTTCTTTTTCCTGTTCAGTTTAGTAGAAATTATCGGTGAATTGTTCCAGGGACGTCAGGAACCGGCAACCGCCCACAATTTCACCGTTGTCAATTTAATGAAGATCTTTTTAATTTCTGGTGCTCCGCTTTTGATCGTATCCTGGTTTTTGTGGGCAAAGCCGAAGATCGGGTCTGTGCTGCTTATGATCCTCGGCATAGGGATGGGTGTGTTCATGTATTCAATTCGATGGGGAACGCCTGAAAAAACCGAAGATTGGATTATTTATGCAAGCTTCACCGTGGTTCCGTTCGTGCTGGGGCTGTTTAACTTGATCAGGGAGACAACCAATCCATCGCGACCTTTGGCGAATAACACATAAATTCCGAATATCCTCTTATAGGAAATCACCCTGTGGCGCCTCCAAACGACATCTGCTGATTAGACTTTACCGATTATCTCGCGGAGTTTGGAGGCGTCTCATATTATCGACACTTTTATATGCAGGATTGTGCATAAGATGACCTTCACTTCAAATCCCCAATGAATTCCTCAACAGATATATCCGCATCTCTTAAAATCCCTGCAAGTGTCCCCAGGCGCATGGTTTTCCCCGCATGAACTGGCACAACCGCACGATTTCCCTTGGCATCCTTGAAAACATGATGACTTCCGGACGACCTGATTAGGAGGAATCCCCGCTTTTTCAGGATAGCGATCAATTCTTTGGCTGTCACGCGGGGAAGCTGCGGATTCAAACCGTAACCTCGATGGACATGAAGTTGATCAGCTCTGCGGACGGGATCGGTTCCTTCTCAGCTACCATATCCTCAACTATAAGCCTCATTACGTCCCGAAGATTGGTGACCACCTCTTCATACGTATCACCCTGGGCATGGCACCCTTTAAGCTCAGGACAATAACCGTGATAGCCGTCTTCGTCTTTCTCGATAATGCAAGCCAGTCTGTAATTAGCCATTTTGAACTCCAAGTAAAATTATACCAGAAACGATAAAAACCTCCATCTCTTGAGGTCATCCCACTTCCATACGACCGTATTTTTTACATCCCATGTGTGTTACAATTCTATCAAGTGAGCGGATCGGAAATAGATAATCTCCTGGAATCTGCCGCGCTGCCCGGACGTGCCGGACATCGCGCGCTCGGTCGTCTTCTAAGATTGATCGATGACCTCTCGCCCGACTCAGATCTTATCGATGAAAAAGTCAAAGGTTCCGCGTTCAGAGCCGCACGAATCGGCCTGACCGGACCTCCCGGCTCAGGAAAATCCAGCCTCATCGCTCACAGCCTCGAACTGCTCGCGACGGAAGAAGGCAGCTCCGACAGAAAAATAGGGGTGCTCGCGGTCGACCCGACAAGCCCATTCACAGGAGGCGCGATCCTGGGCGACCGGGTACGTCTCAAAGGTCCTGTCACCGACAATGTATTTTTCAGAAGTCTTGCGTCGAGAGGCTCTCTCGGCGGAGTCTCACGCGCGATCTGGCTGTCCACGAGGGTGCTCGATTGGTGGGGCGCTGAATTTATTTTGATCGAGACTGTCGGAAGCGGTCAGTTAGGAACCGGTGTTGCCGATGTTGCTGATCTCGTTGTCGCTGTCCTTACACCGGAGGCGGGCGACGGCATCCAGTCGATGAAGGCCGGCGTGATGGAGCTTGCAGACTGCTTCATTGTCAATAAAACAGACCGTCCCGGCGGAGACCTGGTCCTGAAAGAATTGAAACTGGTGAAAGAGGAAGCCGCAAGCGCCGGACGGATCCTCGAGGTTTTCCCCACAAGCGCGACAAACGGCGATGGTGTCAGGGAGGCGGTCGACGGCGTCAGGGAATTGTTCCGCAAACTGAGTGAGAGCGGCGAAATTGGCAAGCGTCGGGTGGAGCAGGTCCGGCGGGAGATAAGATTCAGGACAGAGGCGAGTCTGCAGGCGGCGATAGTCGATAAGCTTGGCGGGAAGTCGGGATATTTTTCAGCGCTTGATGAGTGGGTGGAAAAAATCATGGCTGGCGACGCCACTGTTTCAGAGGCGGCGTCCAGCCTTTCCCAATGATTTTTGGTCTGTCGTCAATCTAATGGAATGGGAGGGAATCATGAAAGCAGTCGCAGTTATTCAGGCAAAGATAATCTTATCGATCCTGCTGGCGACAGTTTTGCTGACTGTCGCGGGTTGCCCGGGTGCGTCGACGGAAAAGGTCACTCTTAAGTCGAAAGTTTTTGTCAATTTCCCGATTGAGAGAACCGGGGCCGATATCAACTTCAATTACATTGCGCCTGAGTCGTGCACGATCGAGGTCGAAGGTCCATCCGAAATAATTGATGCCATGAATACGGACCACCTAAGCGCACGGATCAATGTCGAGGGTCTCAGCCCCGGGACGCACGGGCCGATCAAGGTTCTATTGGATATCCCCGATGGGATCACCCTCGTATCTCTGGACCCGTCCGAAGTAACGCTGAATGTCGAACTCTCGTCGGTTGAGAGGGAGATGAAGGACATAGTAATTGAGATGACCGGCAGGTCGGAAGGGCTTTCATACGACATATTCCCGACAAAGTGCAACGTACTGGTTGTAGGTCCCGCCGACCTGATGGACAATTTGAACCCACAAGCGCTGAAGGCGTTTGTCGATGTGACCGGGCTTGAGTTAGGAAATTACGTACGAGATATTCAGGTCACTGTGCTGCCCGATGGGGTCTCGTTTATTGGGACGACGCCCGGAGTGGTACTGATGACGATCGATGTTTCACGTGAAACACCCGTGTAATTAAAATTTTATATGCAACATCTATTATTATTTCGTTGCATATTGTGGGATTCCATGATATACTAATAGCATGGGATTGCGACATTTTTGGGGTTGTTGATAAATGTGTTTTGAGATTAAAAAAAATTAGACCGTAGGCGCGCACGGCAGTGCGTTGAATAATGGATATTCGATGAAGACGCACTGCCGTGCGCGCCTACGGTTCGAATCCAACTTTTTCAACAGCCAGTTTTTACCCGCTCTCCCGAGAGGACCGCCGGTGCGAATTCTTCTGATAATGCCGTACGCGAGGATCCACAGGCTCGACATCGCCTCGCTAAAAATTTCGTTCAGGGAAGCGCCCCTCACCCTGACCACCCTTGCCGCGCTTGTGCCTCCTGATATAGATGCGGAGGTCAGGATCGTCGATGAGAACGTCGACACCATCCCGCTCAACGAAAAATTCGACCTTGTCGGGATAAGCGTATTAACCGGGACCGCACCGCGCGCATACGACCTTGCGAAAAAATTCCGCGAGTCGGGCTCGACTGTCATTCTCGGCGGGGTTCATGTGACGCTGCTTCCCAATGAAGCCGCCGAGCATGCGGACTCGATTGTAACCGGCTTCGCTGAGCTTGTCTGGCCCGAGCTTCTCCGCGATTTTGGCATTAATCGTCTGAAGCCTCGATATGACGGAGGTTACGGGTCGGTCGAATCGCTTCCGGTGCCGCGACGCGACCTTCAGAAAAAATTCGGGTATATGACACCGGACACGGTCATGGCGACGCGAGGCTGCAGATCGAACTGCGATTTCTGTACCGTCCCGACCGCGAATTTCGGCTGGCACAAACGTCCGGTTGGAGAGGTGATCGACGAAATCCGGGGTATCGGGGCGAAGCGGTTCGCGTTCAATGATGTGAATCTATTTGACGACCGCGATTACGCCAGGGAATTGTTAACGGCGCTCATCCCGCTTAAAAAAACGTGGGGAGGACTGTGCACCTCGTTGGTCGCGGAAGACTGCGAACTCCTCGACCTCGCCAAAAAGAGCGGCTGCGCATGTCTTTTGATCGGTTTCGAATCGATGGAGGAGGAGTCGCTTTCCTCGATCGGCAAGGGATTCAATCGACCGGCACATTATAAACACCTTATGCAGAACCTGAATGACCGGAACATCATAGTTATCGGGTGTTTTATCTTCGGGTTCGATCACGAGAACGCGGATGTCTTCGAGCGAACGTGCGACGCGGTTAACGACCTGAAAATCGGCATCCCGCGATACGCGATTTATACCCCGTACCCGAAAACACGGGCTTACGACCGCCTGAAATCGGAGGGACGTCTGCTTCACGAAAACTGGCGGTATTACGACACCCAGCATGTCGTGTTCCAGCCGAAAAATATGTCGGTCCGCGAGCTCGATGAGGGCTTCCGTTGGGCATACCGGAAAACTTTCTCTCTCCCGTCGGTTTTAAGACGGACAATGACATCGGGACGGAATTTCCCCATCACGTTCGCGGGAAATCTCGCATACAGGATCTATATCAGACGTCTCCAGCGCGAGGCTGACAGGATCCACGGCATAGAAGGAGTTAAATCGTGCGCATACTCCTGATACAGCCGTGCGACGCGAATTATAAATACCGCGGGTATTTTTCCCGGCCAATCACATACGCGCCGATTACGCTGCCGATACTCGCCGCGCTGGTGCCGAAGGAGCTCGACGCGGAAATCGTGATCTGCGATGAAGGCGTTCAGCCGGCGAATTACGGTCTCGGCGGTTGGGACGTGGTCGGGATTTCCGGGGTGACATCCTCGATCACGCGCGGATTCGAGCTTGCCGACCGATTTCGCGAGAGGGGAACGCATGTTGTCATGGGCGGCGCGTTCACATCTCTAAACCCGGATTTATCGGCGAAACATGCCGACACTGTGGTTGCCGGTTTCGCGGAACGGGCGTTTCCGGAAATTCTGCGAATCCTCGCGAACGGCGGCATACCGGAAAAGGTTTATATCGAGAAGGCTCCCCGATTTTTATCGGCGCCGCCCGCGCGGCGCGACCTGATCCCATGGGGACGCTACATTCCCGCGGCCACGGTGCAGGCGTCGCGCGGCTGCTCGCACACATGCCATTACTGCTCGGTTCCGAAGCAGTCGGGTGGAAGCCCGTGTTTCAGGCCTGTTGACGAGGTCATAGACGAGGTTCGCGGGTTGAATTCGAAGAGGGTGCTGTTTTTCGACCCGAACATTTCTCTCGAAAAAGAATATTCGACCGAACTTTTCGAAAAGCTGATTCCATTAAAGAAAAAATGGGGCGCCGCGGCGACTGTTGATTTCCCATTTGATAAGGAGCTTTTCGATCTCGCGGTCAGAAGCGGACTCATGGGGCTTTTGGTCGGATTCGAGTCGATGGACCAGGTCAGTATGAACTCGTGCGGAAAGCCGTTCAATGAGGTTAACCGCTATAAAGAGTCGGTGAGGCTGTGTCACGACAGGCATGTCGGAGTTCTGGGGACGTTCATTGTCGGGTTCGACGGAGACACGCCGAGAGTATTCGACGATTTAGTTGAATTTGTCGATGAGATCGAAATCGACATCCCGAGATTCGCGGTGCTGACTCCATTTCCGGGGACGCCGCTTTTCATCAGATTAAAGCATGAAGGACGGATACTCACTGAAAACTGGCAGGTCTACAATTCGGTAAGGGTGGTATTTACGCCCGACGGCATGTCGGTTAGCGATCTTCAGCGCGGAATATTAAGAGTCTGGCAAAACACGTTCAAGTCGCAGCGTATCTTGAGAAGAGCGCTCCGGGCAAAATGGATGCCAATGACCAATCTTGGCGCGAATCTGGTATTCAGGGAATACGCAAAGAGGCTTCCGGCACTGGTTAACAGGCCGGACACACCTGTGTGCTCACGCGGTGTGCTTGATATTTCGTGAAGGGGGGGGAAATATTGAGGAAAATCATCTACATACTGCCGGCTGTCGGGAAGAAACCCGGGGAGAGATATATCAGCACCTGGAAGATGGAGCCGCTACCGCTCGCGACCATCGCCGCGCTTGCGTCCGACGATTGGGAGACCGAATTTTTCGACGACCGGATCGAGCTGATCGATTACGAAACCGAAACCGACCTTGTCGCGATTTCGGTTGAAACATACACCGCGCTCAGGGCATATCGTATCGCTGAAAAATTCAGGCGACGCGGGATACCTGTCGTGATGGGCGGATATCATCCCACGCACATGCCGGAGGAGGCGTCGAGATTTGCCGACTCGGTCGTGGTCGGCAATGCCGAAAATGTCATGTCGAAGCTGCTCGATGATGTCCGCGACGGAAGGCTGCAAAAGTTATATGCCGGACAACCGGGATACAAAGTGGTTTTGCCGAACAGGAATATCTACCGGGGACGCGATTATATTTCGGTCGGGCTTGTCGAGACAGGCCGCGGATGTCATCACTCGTGCGATTTCTGCCACATCACGACTTACTACAACGCGACATACCATCCGAGGCCGATCCCGGACGTCATCGACGATATCAAATCGATGGGACAGAAGTTCTATTTTCTCATCGACGATAACTTCATCGCGAATCCGGCGTATTCTATTGATCTCTGCAAGGAGCTCGCGAAACTTAAGATATCATGGTTCGGACAAGCGTCGGTAAATGTCGCGCGCAACGACGAGCTTCTCTACTGGGTAAAAAAAAGCGGCTGCGTGCTGCTCCTGGTCGGATTCGAATCGCTCGATGCCGAAAATCTCCGCCAGATGAACAAAGCCTGGTCCGTGAACAGTTCGGACCGCGACCAGCTTGTCCGTAAAATCCACTCCGCTGGCATAAGCATGTATGCCTCGTTCATTTTCGGACACGATAACGACACGCCCGAGACGTTGGAGAGGTCGGTCGACTTCGCGCTCAAGCACAATTTTTTCTTCGCGGCGTTCAACCACCTGATACCATTTCCCAAAACGCCGCTCTACGAGAAGCTTTTGAGCGAAGGTCGGCTTGCTAATCCGGAATGGTGGCTTGATGAGAACTACAAGTTCGGGGACATTCCTTACATCCCGAAAAGAATGGCTCCCGAGGAATTGAAGGAGCGTTGTGTCGACGCGAGACATCAGTTTTACGGGGGCGGATCGATCATAAAGCGCGGGATTGCGCTCCTTGGCAGGAGTCCCGCGCTCGCGCTCGTGCCGCTTTTTTTCTCGGCGAACAAACACCTCGGAAAGGACGTCTACGGCAGGGACAGCCTGCCTCTGGGGAAAGGACTCGATGAGCTTCCAAAGTGAAAAATATTCGTTCGACATCGCCGGCGACTCCGACAGCCGGTCGATCCTCGCGATCATGGAGGAGGAGCCGTCCCGCGGACCGCTTTCGATCATACACACGCGGCGTCCCGACCCGGTCAAATCTTTCACCGCCGACTGCGACTGCGAGGTCTATGTGATCCGCGACACCGAGAATGGCGAGGCTGCGACAATCGGGGCGTGCGATTTCAGGAAGCTATATATTAATGGCGAAGCGAGGCAGGTCGGCTACTTCCATGGTCTGCGCGTGGCGAAAAAATATCGCGGGAAGGTCCCGCTGTCACCATTTTTGAAATCGTTGATCGACAGGAATTCAGGTAACGGCACGGCCTGCTTCATCGCGACGGCGCTCGCAGACAATCCGGATGGTCAGAATTTTCTTGAGAAGAAACGCGACGCGATGCCCTCGTTCGTAAAAATATGCGGGTACGACGTAATTGCGCTATCCACATGCCGCAAAGCTCGGTCAATCAAGGGATTCAGCCTAAGGCAGGCGGACGACTCGAACGTCGAATCCATTATCAATTATATAAACGAAAAAGGAAAGGGATATCTTTTCTACCCGACGCTGGATGTCGCCGAGGTTCGCGCAGGACGGTATCCGGGACTGCGGGTCGGTGATTTTTATTGTCTGGAAAATCCCGATGGCGGGATTGTCGCTGCTGGAGCAGCATGGGATCAATCGTCCTACAAACAGTACATCGTTCAGAATTACTCGACCCCTATAAAATTCCTGAACTCGATTTCTCGCGCGACACCGTTTTTCGGATTGCCGCGGCTTCCCAAACCCGGATCGAATCTGGAGTTCTTCACACTCTCGTTCTGGTCCGCCGAGAACGCCGACATCTTCAATATTTTCATCGACCTGGTTTCATTTGAGCGAAATAGATATCCGTTCTATCTGGTCGGCATCACCGAGGCGCATCCGTTCAGAAATTCACTCAGAAAACGACCCTGTATCACTATCTCAAGCGTGCTTTACGTATACGACCTGGAGAATAACCAATGGCTTACACAATTGTCGGGCAAAAGCCGTGTTCCATACCTGGAGTGCGGACTTCTGTAAGGACCCGGGGATCTAATGTCCCGGTGGAATCGCTCGCGTGTGAAGATACCGACCGCATGTACGATCTCATGACCGAATCGTTCGATAATGTCAAATGTGATAAATTTATAAATGATCTTCGCGAGAAGGAGGGCGTGATTGTCCTTCGTGACGAGGTAAATCATATTGTCGGATTCTCGACCTGGAAAGTGATCAAGTCGGATTTTCGCGGATCGAAAATCACCGCGCTGTTTTCCGGCGATACGATTGTCGACGAGTTCAATAGAGGCCAGGTTGTCCTGTTCAGAGAATATATCCGGTTCCTGCACTGGCTTATGCGGGAGTCGGGAACAGATACATACTGGTTTCTTCTAAGCAAGGGCATTAAAACCTATCTCATACTCCCGACATTTTTAAAATCATATTATCCATGCGTCGATGACGTGGGCACTCCGCATTTAAAGAACGTTCTTGACCGTCTCGCGAGCGAAAAGTTCGGACGATTTTACGACCCGGAGTCGGGAGTAATCCGCTTCGATCCTCCCGCCGACCGCCTGAAGCCGTGCAACACGCTAATTCCCGACCGTCTTTTACTTAACCGGCACGTAAAGTTTTTTCTCGAGCGGAATCCGGGTTATGTGAACGGCGATGAGCTGGCGTGCATTACTAAAATCGAGGAGTCGAATTACACAAATGCCTTCAGGAGGCTCCTGAGACCTGAATGATCGCGAGAAATCACATAATTAATTCAATGTGGAAGGCGTCCGCGCATCGCGACTTCCGCATGTTCATGTCGAATATAAGACGCGCCCGGAAAATTCAGGACGGCTATCTTCTTCGCATTCTCGAAAAGAACAAGAACACGCGGTACGGCCTGGAATGCGGGTTTGCGAGTATCAGCGATGTCGGGCAATTCAGAGAACGGGTCCCGATACGAACATATGACGATTATAAACCGTGGATAGACAGGATTATTGCCGGTGAAAATGGAGTGCTGACGAGCGAACCCGTCACACTTCTCGAACCGACAGGGGGAAGCTCCGGCGGACTCAAGCTGATACCGTACACCGAATCGCTGCGCAGGGAATTTCTAAGAGGAATAAATATATGGGTGTACGATCTTTTTGAAACATATCCGCATATCAAAAATGGCCGCAGCTACTGGTCGATATCTCCCGCCGTCAAAATTCCCGATACCATGAAGAGCAGCATTCCGATCGGTTTCGATGAGGATATAAATTATCTGGGATGGTCGGGGAAACTGTTGCGGAAGGTGATGGTCGGGGATTCGGATTTGAAAAATGCGCGCGACATGAATGAGTTCCGGTTCAGAACAGCGGTCGAACTGCTTCAAGCAAGGGACCTCGCGTTCATATCCGTATGGAATCCCACATTCCTGACGGTTCTAATCGACTACATGGAATCGAATATCGAATCGCTATGTAAAAATCTTACTGAGACCGATTCAGACCGGGCGAGGGAAATCGATTCGGCATTCAGGCGTGACAGTGAAGATAAATTCAATCGGATCTGGCCGATGTTGTCGGTGATCTCATGCTGGACCGATTCCTTAGCGGGACTGTATGCTGAAAATCTTGGCGTGAAATTTCCCGGCGTGAAAATTCAGGGCAAGGGGCTTCTCGCGACAGAGGGATTCATCACTCTTCCGTTAACAGAATCCGGCGGACGGGTTCTGTCGTACATGTCGCATTATTTCGAATTTGTAGATGACAACAATGAAGTCCATTCCTGCGACGAATTGATCGAGGGACAGCGTTACCGTGTGGTCATCACGACCGGCGGAGGTCTCTATCGCTACGATCTTGGCGATATTGTCGAGGTCGATGGATTTTTCGACGGCCTTCCGGTCCTGACTTTTATCGGACGGGACAAAACGGTCGATATGGTCGGTGAAAAACTTTCGGAGGAGCATGCGGCACGTGTGATCTCCGATGCGGTAAGACAGGTCGTTAATAAATACGAATTCGCGATGCTTTCGCCCGAGAGAACATCAACGGGCGGAGTTTATGTCCTGTACGTCGCTCACGATGATGCACTCAACGGTTATGCAGCCAAAATATGTGATATGGTTGAAAATGGTTTAAAAGAAAATATCTATTACAGGCACGCGCGCGACATCGGTCAGCTTGGTCAGTTGAAGATTTATGTTGTTAATTCAGGGGCTATGGAACATTTTATCGAACGCTGTGTAAATGACGGACAGAAGTTGGGCGACATAAAACCCGTTTCGCTCGATCACAGGTCGGGCTGGTCGGAATGGTTCAGCGGCAGCTATCTCGACGAATAAAACAAGGTGGGTTTTATTCCAGCTCGATGTCTTCCCAGGATTTCGACGGCTTGCCAAGTTCATGCTCGAAAAACCGGTACAGTACCTCCCTGCACTCATTATCGAGAACCCCCGACACAACCTCGATGCCATTAGTACACAGCAGGTCGAGTTTACTTCCCGACGCTCCCAGTCTGAGGTCCTTCGCCCCGAACACAACTCTCCCGATCCTGTAATGAACCATCGCGCCGGCGCACATCGAGCATGGTTCCAATGTTGAATAGATGGTGATGTCGGAAAGGTCCAGGTCGTCGAGAAACGGTCCGATTTTTCTCAGGCACATCATTTCAGCATGGGCTGTGAGGTCATTCAGAAGACGTCTCTGGTTATGTCCGCGCGCGAGGATTCTTCCGTTACGCACCGCGACCGCCCCAATCGGGACTTCCCCTTCGGAATATCCGGTCTTGGCTTCCGCCAGAGCCTCGCGCATGAATTCGATGTCTTCTGTGTTTTTTTCGATGGACATGGTATTAAACAACGCGACGTATTGCCATACGTCGCTACATTAAACTCCGGAATATCGATGAAAATTACATGTTTATTTCTCGGCGATGTTGAATGTCGTCTGGAAATACACGCTGATTTTTTCGAACGGCAGCGCGCCCTGGTAATCCATTTCGTCATTTTCCACCGACAGCCACATCAGGAAATCCCCCGGACCGTCCATAAACATAGGGAAACAGTCAAGCGTGAACGCCGCATAACCGTCTCCGATCTCAGATGGAAACGGATTGCAAAATCCCTGAATTTCGTTATTCTGCGCGTAAGGGCAAACCTTGTTCCCCTCGGGCTCGAACCAGTCGTAAACATACACCGAAAAAGTCAGTCCGCCCTCCGCCGTCCCCGCGGATGTATCATATGCTAATGTGTTATTTATGTTCTTGACCTCAATGTAATACGGCTCAGGACGGTTCGCCGATGCAGGAAAATCGTCGGGAATAATCACATCGCCGCCGGGACCGCTCGGTACCGGCGGGAACCAGTTGGCATCGACCGCGTAATTGAAGACCAGGCTCCCGGGAGTGAACCCGATAACATACCGTCTGATACAGGACGTGCCGGGTTCAAGCACTCCACGCCTGTCGAGGTCAAGCGTATCCAGGGTGCCTTCGGGATCCGTGAGATCGGTCGCGAAATATTTGTATGGATTCAACGTGGCGGTGAATTGCCCGGTCTCATTCGGTGTGCCGAGCAAACCATCAACATAGCCGGTATGGGGCAGCGCTTCATTCGCGGGAAATTCGATGGGATTCCACCATCTTGTATAACCGTCCGGATTTTTCAGATGGACAACATCGGTACCGGGCCATTTGTATTTAACGAACAGCGGAAAATCCATGGAGCCGTGACTGATGAGAATTCCGCAGACATCGAATGCCGCGGTTTTTTTAAGGGACGCGTACGGGTGTGTGAGTTTTATATCCAGTGTCATCTCACCCGGCTGGAAATCGACCACCTGGTCGATCCCGAGGAGCGCTCCGGCCGGGGGCTCGATAAACGCAAGCCCGTTCATGTGAGTCATGACCGTCCTGAGCTGATAGACATCAACAGTTTTGTTGTCGGGATCGATCCGGAACTGCCAGAGGCCGAGATTCGATCTGCCCGGATGCGACGATGCATTTTGAGTCTGAGAAAGCGGAACCGACGGTGCGGTCGGATTGCCCGCGCTTCCGCATCCGGACACAATGAAAATTGAAAAAATAATCGCAGTAAAAAAAGTGCAGTAGCGTGCCGACATATTTAACCTCTGATGTATCAAATTCATTTCAATCCCGGTCAATTCCGGTAACAGCTATCCCTGAGTCCTCGAAGGGTAGCTGTTATCCGGAATTTAATACATTAATAATACCATAATGATCGTGTTACCAGTTAATAATTTGAAAATGCCTCATAAGGCTGACCGCCCATGCCATGAGCAGAACGGCAAGGATCGCGATCGTTGTTCTCCGGTTGACGGGAACCGGATGTTCATCCGATTTGATTTCCTTTTTTTTCCGTGAGGATAAAATCCAAAGGCAGTAAGGGATCGCGAGCACCATAATCGTCGCGAAGACAGGTCCGAGCGGATGCGCGCGGAAACTGCCGCCCATTTTTCCGTCGAAGAAAAGCATGCTGGATGTCGTTATCCCGCACAACGGACATGGAACTCCCGTCAAAAACCTCGACGGGCAGACCGGCGCGGAAATGTTTACGAAACCTGGCACAGTAATAAACAGCCCGGAATTTTCATTCGTCGCCCTAATGAAAAAGGAAGCCCAGATGACATATATCAGGGCGATCAGCACGGTCACAAGGGCGTATTGTCTGCGAATTGAAAGTCGTCCCGGCATTATTGCATTTCGAAACAGATTGTCCTGCCGTAGTTGTCCGCGAGGACCAGCTTGTTGTTCAAATTCGAGATCCCCCCGGACGCATACGTAAAAGTGGTCGTGTCGGTGTAAGCGACGGAGCCGTCATCAGCGTCGAAAGCCCTTAGCTGAAAATCGGCGCCGTTCCAGAGTCCCGCAAGCCACACATACCCGCTCGAATAAACGCCGAAGAAGGCGTTATACGGAACATCGATCGACCACTGCTCGTCCAAATCGAAGTCGAAACTATAAAGCTTGAACAAGTCCGGTTCGGCCGAATCGTTTCGAGCGGTCAGGTAGATAGCATCGTCGCTGACCCACATACCGAGAGGAGCGTAGCCGCTCAAATCGACAACAGCGGCGTTTGTCCCGGATGAAAGGTGTTTTTTATACAGCGTGTAATAGCCGAAGTAAACATAATCGCCGATAACTACCGGATTATGGTAGCAAGGTCCCCCGATCGGCTGGTCCCAGACCTGGGCTCCGTTCGACGCGTTCACGCACCGGACGCTGTAACCGTACGGCGCGGCGACATAGCCCTGACCGGAAATTTCACCGTATACTGGTGGAAACAGCGGTTGGTCGGTCCACGGTACCGACCAGTTCTCGCTCCCGTCGACCGCATCGACCGACACAAGCGAATTCTGCGAGCCCTTGAAATAGATTGTGTCGCCGACAATAACCTGCCCCTGGTGATCGAAAGAGGTCGCGGTATAGATATGCCAGTTCTGAAACTGCAAGTCGATGTCGAACGAGTGTATGCCGCTGCCGCCGATGACAACATCGTTATTCCAAAGTGCGGCGGAGCAGCCGGTCCAGGGTGGACCGAATGTTTTAATATCCTTATTCCATAATTCCAGACCCGACGCGAAATCGAGCACCCTCAGGTAACCGTTCGAGTCCGTCTGGAAAACCCTGTCCTGCCCGACGGTCATCATGCTGAGGGAATTCCAGGCATGAGGCTCGTCCCAGACGATTTGCAGAGGCGGCCTCACGTGGGAGTAAGGGTTGTAGCACGAATTCTGCGCGTTGTAGAAACCCATCGGCCATGAATCCTCGCCGGGAGCGACCTCCACGGTCAACGGAACATCGAGAAGGTCGGTTAATGCGAACGAATCGGTAACGCGAAGTTGCACATCGTATGTGCCCGGAGTCGTGAAAACATGTTCGATAACAGCGCCGTCCGTATTGCTGTACTCATACGTCCCGTCCCCATCGATGTCCCACTCGTAAAGGGTTATTGCATCACCGGGATCCGGATCGTATGAGCCCGCGGGATCTAAATGCACTGTCATCGGAGCGTAACTCAGAAGCGGCCATGTTTCGTCGGCAACAGCGACGGGAGGGTTGTTCGGTTCCTCACCCAGAATAGTCACATCGGATAGCGTAAAAGACACGAGCGGACCGGGCGGGAAGATAAATGTGTCACCGCCGGGCGTATTTGGCTCGTACGTTCCAAACGCGCTTTCCACGGCGATAAGGACCTCCTCATCGCCCGGCTTCGTCAGTGCCAGACCGCCCATCACGACAGAATAAATCCTGCTTGTGGGCTGGCTCCCGGGCATCTCGACAGCGACGGGGAGGACATCCACCGCGCCTCCGAAAATCGGAGATTCGAGATACAATGCCGATATCTGGTCGCTCTGGCCCGCCGATGGAGTCTGCCAGTCGAAAACCTCAATCGCGAGATTTAATTCACCGCCGTAATCGGACGGCCCCTCATACCATGCGGTCGAGCCCGTGTCCCAAAATTCTATGTGGTACGGTTCCCGCATCTGAGCGTTTTCGTTGAAGGCCTCGATCGGATAATCGGGCGCGAATGACGGGTCCGGCGGATCCCATGACGCATCTACTGCATATTGGAATATGAATTCCGGGTTCCCTCCCGACATCGTAAACTGAATCAAATAATTCCTCGTGTTGAGGCCGGGATTTGTCGAAAATGTGCCACGGTTCAAGGTGGTCATGGTTTCCACGCCTGATGTCGGGTCAAGGTCATCGGCGAAATATTTATACGGATTCAGCGTCGCGGTCGGTTTGTAGGGGAAGCCGAGTTTTCCGTACTGGAAACCGAAGATTTTTCCAATCGGACCGAATTCACTCGGGTTCCACCAGCGCGTGTACCCGTCGGGATTCAAAACCATTGCTTCATCGGGGGCGGCGCGATGGAGCCCGGGCACGCTCAGTACCGACTTGCTTCCGTCGGCCATAAAAATACCCCTCACATCGAATCCCCGGTAAATCGGAAGGGACTTGAACGGGTGCTCCAGGATTACGTCCACGTCCACAAGCCCGTTCGGCAGGTCGGAAGCCGGATTAATTTTAATTTTCAAAAGATTTACCGGCGCGATCGGAGGCTGCATGAACATTGTCACATTCGAGTTAAACATCGCGCCTCGAAGGGGGACAATTTCGACCGCCCCCGTGGACTGATCGATATTCACGCTCCAGTATCCCCATAATACGCGCGATCCGTCGGTTGTATCGCCAACAATCCTATTTAATTTAAGCTCGTTATCGGGACCCGGGGTGAGAGGTGAACTCCCTCCCGAGCACGAGACAAGCAGCGTTAACAAAAATGTTATGCCAACGAGGGGTAAACCTAATCTTAAGCGCATAATGGGACCTCTTTGTGACGTATTCCCGTACAAATTTCAGATCCTGAACTTAGACGATTGCAGGACAAACAAATAATAGCATGGAGAGGGTAGCTTCGTAAATGGACAGTAGTAATTCGGGTACAGGCACCAATTCGGTCATCGAAACTTCAAAATACGTCAAGCTTGCAGGGACCGAATTGTTGCCAGTCCCCGAATTACCGAATTGTTGCCAGTCCCCGAATTATTCCCCGAACTTCAAAAGCCGACCCGCCGTACGCCAGTAAAGGTCGGCCACCTCGTAATCCAGCTCGCTCGCGTATTCCGTGCACGCTTTAACGAGCTGATATCTCGTTACGTTAGACGTACCAACCAGAGAAATGATTCTGTCCATCCCGCTTTTTGGGATATGGCATCTTTTAAGTTCCTCGACCGGGAATTCAATCGTGTCCTCGACCGCTTTTTTCATGAGTTTCATGTGCTCACGGGACTGTTCGAAAGCCTGGGACGCGTGCCACCTGCTTATATGCATGAGGTTTTCGCGATCATCGTCTCGCGGCCATATCGACGGCGTCAGCCAGTCGATGATCGCGCGCTTTCCTGTCGATCCGCGCAAAACAGTGGCCGAATGAGTCTCGATCTCGTCCCTGCGGGTGACCTCGACAGTGTGCAGGTATCCCCCAAGCCAGCCTTCACCGTCGATCAGTGTCTCCTGCTCCTTGAACAGAAACGACGCCTCGATGTGCGCGACCGTCCGGGCGGAGTAGCAGATTTCGATGATAATTGTGTCGGAGAACCTTTTTAGCTCTTCATAAACGGAAGTAAAAATCGCCTCATCGCCCTTGTAACCTTCACCGGACGCGTAGGTCACGAGCTGTTTCAGCAGAAGCTCACCGACTCCGAGCACCTGCGAGATATCGCCTTTCATTGGGTTAAAAAATAATTTCTCTCGTGATTCCATTCAAAGGCTCCCCGGGACATTGACTAATCAATATTATCCCGACATTGTACAACAAATCGCCCGAAGGATTACTCCGGGCGATAAATCGTGAAGGAATTTTATAAATGATAGATAAACGGCCGACCGGGTCCCGGGATTACGCTTTTGCCTCGCGATTTCTGTCCGGGCTTTCGCCCGGCCGGAACCCGGAAGGCCAAGTGTGGCCAATTTTACGTATTCAATCTTATTTAATCTTATTTAATCTTATTGAACCTGACTACACGTATCGCTGTGTTGCAGTCCAGCGATTCAACAGTAAGAACGAGGTCGAATGTGCTGTCGGTCATACACTTCATCTCAACCCATGGGACAATCAGCATGCCCCCGCCATTCATCAGATAATGGCTGCCGCACTGCGTCGGAAATTCCGGATCGCAGATTCTCTCGCCCAATTCCGTCCATTGTACTTCGATCTCCTCCGGATAAATAAACGGGTAATCGCCGATGAAATGAACTGCTCCCGGAGGCTCGGTTTCCCATTTGATTCTGAGAATGTCGGTGCCGAAATAGCTGTTGGTGAACGCGAACATCCTGACCACGTCGCCCGGTTTCAATGTCCATTCACCCCAGGGCTCGAAAATCGGCATATCAAGTTCCGGTTCGATCGGATCTGTCGGGTCCGATAATTCGGGGTCTGTGTACTGCGAATGCGGACGCGGTTTCCAGATCTCGGTTGTGAAAATACAGGGCTGTATTATCGGCATGACGCATAAAATGAACGATTCAGTACCTGACGGACACTCGGCTTCAAGCAGGAGCCAGGTGGTCATGTCGAAATCCGCGGGAATTACCTCGACAAGATGCCAGGTCCATTTTCCGTCCGGACCTCTGGTCGGCTGTACCGTGCCGGGGTAAGGATTCGGGTCGTTTCCGAAATACGGCATGCCTTTTTCCCAGTCGTCGATAACCTCAAGTGTCCACTTATAATCGAAATTCGGATCGAGATCGGGAAGGCCGTAATAAAATACATCGGTCAGCGTTTCCGCGATTTCCGTCGGGCCGACAATCGCGCTCGGGGTTGCCCAGTGATCCGTCTCCGGTTTCGCGTAATCGTTGAGGATCGTGATGTCGACAGTGTCGATCAGCTTTTTAAGCATCGAACCGTCGTCCTGCTGTTCAAAATAGAAGACCGATATCTCCGCCGGGAAATCGTACGGAACCTCCGATGCCTGGAACAGCGCCTCGGGTGTATATGTTGAGGAGATGTAATAGTCCTCATAGCCGGGATTCAGGTTGGTCTTCACGAAAACTCCGGCGTAGATCGGATCGACCTCCCACCTGAGCGGCATTGGGTCATCATAAAGCGGATTGAAATACGGTTCCGCGTTTATGATGTAAGTTTCGGACGTCCGCTCGATCACCGTTTTTGGAGATTCGATCCAGGATACGAGCGGGTCGAGGTTGACGATCACTATGTCCTTCGATTTTTTGATGGGACCGTAATTGTCGGATGTCACAATGACCGAAATTTTCGCGTGATGCGGGAAGACTATGAGTTGATCCGGGGGTGTCGCGGTGAAATCGGTCGCCGGTGAATTCGGGTCAGATAATACCCCGGCGTCCGGTGGATCAACCGACCATTGGTAGCCGATTCCGGTGTCGCCGGATGCCGCGATAACATAAGATGCGGTCACATTTTCGATAATAGTCGTCGGACCGGAGATATTGTTGACGCTGAGGCCTGGTTCGACAGGCGTGCCGGGGACAATCGTGACCGCGAGCGTTTTTGTGACCGGTCCCGAGTTGTCAGATTGGACATTAACTGTCAGAGTCGCGAGCGTATCGGATGATACTCCCATGGTCGCGAAATTGGTGTACCGAGAGTGAGGATGCGTAAGGGTCCCAGCGGTGGGTGGCTCGACGCTCCATGAGCACTTTACGCCTGTGTCGCCGCTCGTCTCGACACCGTACGTCGCCCAACTCCCGCCGGGAATCGTTTTCGATCCGATGATCTCGCTGACGTTGAGTTGAGTTACAGTGCCCGATGCGTCGTTCAGAATGACGATGTCAAAAGTGCGGGTCACCACATCGCCGAAGGTGGGTTTTACGGTGACGCGAATTTCCGCTGAGAGATCGCCGTCGACCTGCGCCGGACTGAACATCACGCGGGTCGGGTTGATGGAAGTGAACCAGCCCGCGGATTCGGGGGTCACCTTCCAGTCGGTTACAATGCCGCTATCGCCGCCGGCATCAAGAGTGAATGTCGGGAACGTCGATTCGCTGAATGAAACTGGTCCTGAGATCGATCCCACGACAAGCTTCGGCGCGACAGGTCCGTCGCTGCCGGAGCATCCGCATGCCGTGATAATGAGAATGGATACGAGAACACACGCAATGCGCGTACAACTGAATATAGGTTTCATGGCCTAGCTCCTGATTAGAAGAATTGCGCGTATGAGGGAGGAGAGAGGATTGCGTGTGAGTGGGGGAGTGGCGGATGGAGATTCCGCTTACAATGTACTTACCACATGAAATGCTGTCCGGCAAGGGGTTAAAGTAAAAACTTCATATTCGAGCCATAGTAAAATCTCGAAAAATTCAATGGCGCCCCCACAATCCGAAGGATTTTGTGGGTGCCTAAACTTATAAATGTACAATTTCGCATCTATTTCAATGCTTCTCCTACCGGTTCCACTTATAATCTGAGGCACCCATAAAACCGGGGACGGTTGTATGGGCGCCATCGGGAACCTGAAAATTATTCCGACTGTTCTTCAATCTCATTTTATAAATCTACACTTTTGCTAAAATTTCACAGTGATTCTCACAAGTCCCACTTATAATCTGAGGCACCCATAAAACCGGGGACGGTTGTATGGGCGCCATCGAGGATTTATTTAGTTTATTAAGCCGCGCATAGGCTGTGCATATTTTACAGTGACGGACATTAAGCGGGGACTGGCACACCGATTTCGCCTTACCCATGACATCAAGCGTCCAAAAAACTCAGCAGGCGAAATCGGGGTGCCTGTCACCGCCAGAAAATGCAGGATTAATGCGCGGCTTAATAAGAACAAAATTTGTACTGGATATGCAATTTACTCCACGGGTTCTTCTTCCTCAAGGAATCCCGCGTACCAGTCGACATCGCGTCCATAACCGTAATTCGGGTCTTCAACCCTTTGCATCCATTCGACATCGTTCCCGAACGGGATTCTCGTGAGGCCCGCCGCCGACTCCTCATCCGGCGGATCGTTTTCCGAGTATGAATCATTTCCGCCGGTGTCGAGAAATACGCCGGTCGACGCCATGTCATCCCTGAACCCGTTGAACGGGTCGTAACGTGTCGAGTCGCCGAATGAGATTGCCATCGGACTTGGAGGATTCCGGTCGGCGACATAAATATCGTCTCCCATGCGGTCCCAGAAGAGCGTCAGGCAGTTGAGGTCGGACGATCCCGCCGCGAGGTTTGGTAGAAAATATTCGTCGTTGCCCGAACCGTCCATAAAAACAGCCATCGACCCGTCGCGGGCATGTCCCTGAATCTGCCTCTCGACATCTTCATTGCCGACATTGTATTTATCGTCGCCTGTGAGATCGACAAGGCAGCCGATCGCGAAATGCGGCGCCGACCCGCATGAATACTGCTCGTTGAAATATTTATCGTTGCCGCCGCGGTCCTCGAGGATTCCGAGCGCCCACCAGTAACCGGCTCCCTGCGAATAAACGCTACCGGTATATGTGTCATCGCCATCGCCCTCGATCAGCATTCCGATGCCGCCCCCCAGAGAATGGCCGTCCCCGAAATCCGCGCGACGTCCGAATCCCGTCCCCTGCGCGAAATGCACCGTGCGCTGCTCGAAGACCTCATCCGGATCGCCGTTCGGGTCCGCGTAATAGATGTCGTTTCCGACCACATCGACCAGAACGCCGCAGCCGTACGTCGATCCAAATGCCTGCGACTCATGCATGCACTGATAATAATCGTCGCCGTCGAGATCGATCAGCGCCCCAACACCCGCGTGCGCCGCTCCCTGTCCCCAGTTGTAGGATATATAATCATCGTCGCCCGAATAATCGACAACAAGTCCGGTTCCATACCATGCCGACGCGATTCCGGATTCATCGCAATTGTAATTATCGTTTCCGCGAAGATCGAAAATCGCGCCGATCCCGTGATTCCCGCACGCGAGTCCGCCTCGAATGTCGGACGAATATGAATCGTTGCCGCCGAGGTCGATAATAATTCCGAACGGTTTTGAAAACGGGGTCGGGACAGCGGTCATGCCGGTGTAAGTGTCGCTTCCGCCGACATCGAAAATAAATTGATTGTCCCCGCTGATTTGATCGTCAGATTTCCCGAAAATCGCGACATTCCCGAATGACGTTCTGAATTCGCATTTTTCAAAACCCTCGTAACCGACAGGCAGTTCCGCGACAGCCTTCCGGTATTTCTCTATCGCGCCCCACGTCAACCTCATGAATTCGTTCGAGCCGGTCGCGAAAAATTTCATGTCGAATTTATCAAGCGCCTGGAACGATTCGCGCGGTGACGGATTGGGTGATTCCTCCTGCCACGGCCACGATACAAGCTCGTAGAGCTGGTCGTAGGTGATCTTATGGACATCATCCACATCGAAATATGTTTTATAGAAGTCATAATCATACGATTCGTCGATCCACGGAGCCGACACCTCAGCCGCGATCATCACCCGAACAACTAGACGTTTCATCTCGTCCGGCAATTTATTCCATTGAGCCCTGTCATCATCCCAGATGGGATTCATTACGCCCCTGTCGATATTCCTTTGGAGAATAATTTCGAAAGCATCATCGATGGTCGCATCCTCCGGAATCCAGTCGACCTCCCATGTCGTCGGAAGCTCGTAGCTCATTACCCTCCCGCCGTACGCGTCGAGGAGCTTGTACGCCTCGAATGTCGCGCTCGCGAAATTGGACGGGTCAGTGAGCATGACATCGCCCATACGTCCTGAGAACTGCGGCACGGACTCGATGTCCCGGAAAAGAATTTCGACAGGTCTCAGAATGCAGTCCGTGCCAACTTTGAAGTGAGCCATTTCATCGTACGAATAACCCAGGGGACGGTCTGAGTATCCGACATTATCGCGGACCTGAGTCCAGATTTCGCCCGGAATAACGAGCTGCGACCGTGCCGGGTCGGCAAGGTTCCCGGCGCTGACGGCAGCAGAGTCCTGAGCATTTACAGTGGGGTGAATTATTGATAAAAGAAGAAGCAGAGATAAAATCAGGAGCGAAAATAACCGCATGACGAGCCTCCAGTCAGGAAAAAGGAATGCCGGATTACCAAAAGGTCGATATCATATCACAATCCATCAACACCTATCCGTGTCATCGGCATCCTGCCGATGGAATTTCAGCGTCATGCCCATCCTGGGCATGATGATTTTTACAAGAATGTGGTCGGATTCTGATTTCCACATATCGCCCCATCTTTGATCGCCTTCAATGCTTCTTTCCTCACTGCTGAATCCTCGTCCGACTGGCTCAACTCTGCGAGGGCGACATTTGCCTTCACCCCTCCGATCTGCCCGAGAGACCACGCGATGTCCATCCTGAGATCGGGTTCCGCGAAACCGAGAAGCCTGATCAGAGGCTCGATCGCGCGCGGGTCGCCCATCTTTCCGAGCGCCCACACTGATGCGGACACGACCATCTCGTTTGCCGATGCCAGGCATCCCAGAAGACCCTTGAAAGCCGCGTCCCCGCCGATTTTCACAAGAGCGCCCGCGGCGGACAGCGCGATCGTGGGATTCACGCGTATCTGATCCAGAAGCGGCTCGACCGACTCCCCGGAACCGATTTCCCCAATCGAATTGACCGCCTCCATGAGAATCTCGGGCTCGCGGGACGTTTGTATTACGCAATTTAACGCGTCAAGGGTGTCCGTTTTTTTCAGAATCCCCGCCGATTGAATCGCGGCGTGCTGAATTGTATGTCGTTCAGCGTGCCCGAACCATTTTCCCGGCTCGTCAATAAGCCGGGCAACCAGCCTGGACGCCTCGGTACAATTCAAAATTCCGATCGCGCGCGCTATTCCGAACGCGACTGAAGCTTCCGGATCCTCAAGCAGGATTTCTAAGGCGGCAGCGAGGTCCGGGAGCGGAATTCCGCCAAGCGATTCGACAGCGCTTATGAAATCAGGACCTTCCGACTGACTGACGGCATCGGTTACGTACCGGCATACCTCTTCCTGGGTGAGTTTCGGCATTTGCAGTGATAAATTCTGCCACAGGTCAGGATTTTGGGCAAGTGATCCGGAAAAGAGAAAGGGGCCGCTCTCGCGACCCCCCAAGGGTGATCCTTCGATCTCGCATTTGTTCGTAGTTTGAAGGATCAATAAATCAGTACTGCGACATCGTCGATGTTAAGCTCCAAAAGGTCGTAATAATTGCCCGCGACGCCGATCACGAGATAACCCGGCGTATCGCCCGTGAGCATTTCGGATGCATCGAAACCGGATATATACCATCCCGAATAAGACGAGAGGTTGGTGGAAAAATTGCTGTCCTGAGTATTCGAGATTTTGAACTCGGTTTGCAGAGCGGGCGAATCGAAGTCGTTGTATTGGCAGCCGTACGCCGCCTCGACGAATGGATGGTAGCCGGCGACCTCCGGAGAGCCGGCAGGGGGTAATTCATTGCACCAGCCGGCCTGATAACCGTTGGTTGGCAAAATTCCCAGGTGACGGTGGAGGAACTCGAATTTCACCGTCGTTGTGCCCGAAATCATGGGAATCTGCGGTGTTGTAAACATCGCCCATAGTGAGGGGTACCACGGGAAAAATCCCAGGGTTTTCATGCCCCATGCCCCGCTGTACTTGCTGTTAACGCTCGACCGCGCGAACTTAATGGATGCTTCATTTTCGGCTACGACTTTCCAGGCGCCCAGCCCCGATTCGATGCTGTGAAGCATCATGCAGACACCGTGGCTGGCGGGCGATTCGCTGTTATTCTGACCGTCGCCGCCGTACGCCGTGACATGGGCATTGATCGCCCCGGATGTTTCCGGAAGAACCGTATATATCGGGAGAGTAAAAAAGGTTTTTGTCACGGTAATGGACATCGGTGGCGTGGCGGGATTTCCATCCGGATTAAATGCCTGGTAATAGACTGTGTAGTACTCGGCGTCGGCGACGGAATCCCAACTGAAGGTCATGGTGTTGATCTCTGACGGTTCGGATGGGCTCCTGTCACTCGAAAGATGCAGATTTACCGGAGTCTGAATGACGACCTCAAAGCCCATATTCTTATCCGCCGCAAATTGATCTTCAGGCGTTGTCACCGCGCCGCACCCGTTTACGCAGCCTGACTTGTAAGTGCCGTATGGCGCTCCAGTGAAATCAAAGTCGGCAGTTATACTTCCGGAGTCGATTAATTGAACGTCCGTCCCGACGATCTCATGGATAATTTCCCCATCTTTGTCTTTCAACTCCAGCCAGACGCCAAGATCGTTTCCGTCGATAAATTTCTCTCCGCCGATCACGACATCGTCAAGGACCGAATTCTTGCCGGCTTTCTGTTTGCTGAACGTGCTCATGAAAGCTTTGGGACAGTTCGCTATCTCCAGAGGAACCTTTACATAAGTTGCGAGTGGGTCGGATGGTAATTCGCAGTCGAATCCCTGGTCGTAGGAGTTCGGATTCGCGCTCTCGATCTCGATCCAGTAGTAAGAATCGCCTGAGTCCTGGGGAACCGCGTCCGGGATATCAAACGACACGACGGACGTCGATGCCACGAACCCGGAGTTCCAGTCGCCCTCGTCGGACATGAACGAGACATTTCCGCCGGGGACCAGCGGATCGTCCGACCAGACTTTGAATCCCGTGACTTCACCGGGAACTCCGCCGGGATTGGAAAACGCGTCCCAATCGAAAATTTCCATTTCAAACGAAATCACGCCGCCCGCGAGATCGGGCGTGAAATATACCTCCGAATTGTCGGTGACAATGACGTGAAGAGGCCATTGAGCGTTCGCTTCCGGAGGAAAGTCGCTGAGCGGGTCGACAACCGGCGCCACGGTCGGCTCGGCCCAGTTGGCAAGGATTGCATAATCGAACATGAACTCCGGGACTCCGCCTTTCATGGGGAACTGAAGCTCGTAATCGCGGGAGCACGTCGCTCCCGGCGGGAACATGCCCCGGTTTGATACGCTTTCGGGTTCCTCGAGCCATTCGACGATGGTCATGCCGGGTCCGAGCATCTGCGCGAAATATTTATACGGGTTCAGCGTTGCGCCTGCGAGAAATCCGGAGTTTTCACTCGATTCACTGGTGCCCCAATATCCGGGTACGAAGCCGAAAATATTGCCTGTGAGGAACTCCGTCGGGTTCATCCACCGGGTGTACCCGTCCGGGTTGAGCACCACGGGATCCTGTGATTGTTCAGCATAGGTCAGACTTGCATTCCAGTTCGATGAAAGCGACCCTTCGGATATGAAGACGCCGCAGACATCGAATCCTGTGTATTGTTCCTGTCCCGGGAACGGGTGGTGCAGGTTTACCCGGACATCCACAGTGCCGTTCTCGGCGATTTCCGAGTCGTCGAGTATGTCGACGTCCATGTTGAACTGCGAACCTGCGGGGGGCTGCATGAAATGCACCACGTTGACAGCGAATGTCGGCCCTCTAAGGGGTATAACCTCGAACGACTTCAGGTCATTATTGTAAGAAACACTGTAAAGCCCCCATAAGACAGGGGTATTCGCCGCGGTCCTTGGCGCCCCGTTCCCGGAGAGGTCCGGCGAGTCGGAATTCTGGTTGCCGGGAACCGTCTGTCCGGGTGTGATCGGACTGTTGCTGTCCCCCTGACAACCCAGAAACAGGATCATTATCTCCAGGGTAACAAGTCCCGCAATGAAAATTCGATTTCTGTCCATAACAGACTCCCGGCATGCCCTGACCGCAGGCATTGTCCGCCAACAGTATTAGAGTCACAATTCAGGGGGGGAACGTTATAAATGAGTTACAAACGGCTTTTATATTTCAATAAATTAAATGGGGAATTTTCACGGGGGATTCGGGGGGGGCGATTGTTGAAATGTATCACTTCAGCCGACTGTCGTACAAAATAGGTGCCGACGACCTATTTACAAAATAGGTGCCGACGACCTATTTAAATGAATATGTATTCTCAAAAAGAACAATCCATGCTAGAATATGCCCATGCCGAGAGCCCCACGAATCATCGTGCAAGGAATTCCCCATCACGTGACCCAGAGAGGTAATCACCAGACAAAATTATTCTACTCGCCCCTTTTTTTCCATGAATATCTGGAAATCCTGAAAAAGCAGTGCGACCGGACCGGCCTGGTTATCGACGGTTATTGCCTTATGGATAACCATATCCACCTCATCGCAACACCGCCGACCGAACAGGCGCTCTCGAGCGCTATCGGGCAGGCGCATCACCTGTACTCACAGGCGAGGAATCTCCATAAAAAACTGAACGGGCATATCTGGGAGAAACGATTCTTCTCATGCCCGTTGGATGAAGCGCACTTTGTCAATACGCTCGTCTATGTCGACATGAACCCGGTCAAGGCGGGGATTGTACGCCAGCCCGAGAATTGGATGTGGTCGAGTGCGGTCGCACATGCGGGCGGTAAAGATATCGTCGGATTGATCGACCCGGTCAGATGGGGCAAGCTTGCGTCGAAAATTGGTTGGTTCGAATTGCCCGGAGTTATCAGAGCAGGATCGATCGAGGATGATGAGAGGCTCGAATTCTTCACGAGGACTGGTCGTCCGATGGGTGACGATAAGTTCCTGGACAAAATTGAGAAGGTTCTTGGCTATTCGGTAAGGCGTCGTGAAAAGGCGGGCCGTCCAACGACTAACGAAGGATGAGGGGGATGAACATATTCAATTTAATAGGTCGTCGGCACCTATTTATTCGTCGGATTTACGTCGTGCGATGACCCTGGTAATTCTGTGACGCACGGTGTGCGTGGCTGTCAGAATCCACCCGTCGAGCTCGGTCGATTCGCCGGGTTTGGGGACATCCCCGAACATATGAAGAAGAAGACCCGCCGCGGTGTCGAAATCGCCTTCCGGGAGCTTGACTTTGAGGCGTTCCGCCAGTTTCTCCACCGGATACGATCCTGAGATCACAAGGCTGCCGCGAACCCACTGGGCTTCCTGATTTTCGAGGTCGTATTCGTCGTAGATCTCCCCAAGGACCTCTTCCAGTATGTCCTCCAGCGTAACGAGCCCGGTAATCGTCCCGTGTTCATTGACGACAAGCGATATCTGCTCGCCGCTTGAACGGAATTCGCCGAGAAGGTCCAGGATGCGTTTGGTTTCGGGAACGAACCGGATCTCCCTCAAGTGCCCTCCTATTGAATCCTCGAGCCTGCCTTCGCGATGAAGTTTGAGGATGTCCTTCGCATTCAGAAATCCCGGGGAATCGTCCCCGTCCGGATTGAGCGCCGGGAGCCTTGAAAAACCTGACGAATTTACCACGTGGAGGGCTTCCCTTATTGTGTCGCCCGGAAGGAGCGTGACCATGTCCGCCCTTGGGGTCATCACAGCCTCGACATCGGTGTCGGCGAATTTGAAAACCTTTACCGCCCTCTCGCCCTCGGACCTTTCGATCCCGCCTTGTTTCGCGCTGAGGTTGATCATGTGTTTGAGCTGGCTCTCGGTTATTAATTCCTCATTGTCGGAATGAAATATGGCGTCGATGTTGAGCATTTTCGACGGTATCATCGTGATCAACCATATCAGCGGCGCGAGTATCCGAGCTGAAATTTCCAGGGGGCGCGCTATTTTCATGCTGTTACGGGTCGGATGCGTAAGTGACAGCGTTTTGGGCGTAATTTCAGCGAGGACGAGAATAATGACATCGACAATCAGCGTCGAGACGGGCAGCAGCAAACCGAAACGGGTGTGGAGAAGCTCATGCGCGCCAACCGCGGACATCGTGATGATGCAGATGTTGGTCCCGATCAGGGTGGTCCCGAAAAATCGGCGCGGATTATCCCTGAATGCCGTGATCAAACGCGCTCTCGGCTCGCCCTCCTTGCCTGCATAATACAGAATGACATGTTGCGCGGCCATGGTCGCGCTCTCGGCAAAGGCGAAGAAGTATGCGGCTCCAAGGAAGATGAAGAACGTGAGAGCGAGGATAATATTTTCAGTCAGTACTGCTATTGCTCTCTCACCTCCCCGTTCCTGCGAACCGGCTCCAATACATCGGCGGGACATTGCCCGCCTTCACCCCGAAGAAGGCACACATGAACGCGCCCTATGCGGTTTTCCTCAACTTCGAGCACCTTCAACTGTACTTCGACTACTTCGCTCTCATCGTTGATATAGCCCTCATATTTCTCGAGCTTTACAGGTGCAACAGTCACGATCTCGCCGACTTCCGGGACGCGCCCAAGCACCTTGTATAGAAGTCCGCCAACGGTCTCGACACCGTCTTCTTCAGGCAGCCCGATTCCGACCTCATCGACAAAATCATGGAGCCCCAGTCTGGCTTCAACAATGAATGTGCCGTCGGCTTCCTTTGATACCAGACGCTCGAGCGGCTTGTCGGATTCGTCCTGAATGTCGCCCACGATCTCCTCGAGTATGTCCTCGATTGTCACAAGTCCCTCAGTGCCGCCGTACTCGTCCATGATCACGGCGATATGCGACTTCCTCACCCGCATCTCCTCGAGCAGGCTGTTGATTCCCTTTGACTCGGGCACGAAGAAGACATCGGTCCGCATCAATTCCCGTACGGTCTGCTTCTCGAGGGTGCCTTCCTCGACATATTTCAGCGCGTCCTTCGCGTAAAGCAGACCCTTTATGTGGTCTGTGGAGCCCTCGTAGACCGGTGTCCTGGAATGCCCCGAATCGATAATTAAGTTTAGCGCTTCTTTAATGCTGTCGTTGATCTCGATCGCGAGCATATCGATTCGCGGAACCATTATCTCGCGCGCGACGAGGTCTCCGAATTCGAAAATCGAATGGATTATCTCTTTTTCCTGCTCTTCCAGGACGCCTTCATCCTCGCCGACCGAAACCATGGTCATCAGGTCTTCCTCTGTAACTTTGCTTGTCCTTGGCCTGATCCATTTTTTCGTGAAAACCCAGATAATTATCTTCGAAATGAACTCAAGGACAGCGGCGATCGGATAGACAATCCTGATGAGGTTGTACGCGATCGGCGCAAACGTGATCGTAATTCGTTCCGCGTTCGTGGCGAAGAGCGCTTTCGGGATAATCTCGCAGAACATCACGAGAATGATAATCAGCAGACCGCCCCAGACGATCAGCCACCAGGCGGCGAGACCATAGGTTTCAACCCCTTGTGTGCCGATATCGGTCCACAAGACCGCAAGTATTACGCTGCACGTCGTCTCCATCGTCAGCATAACCGCGATAAGCCTCGACGGTACCCGCAATATTTCCTGGAGTTTCGATGCCCTTCGGCTGCCGGATGAGACCTTTTCGCTGAGCCAGATACGATTCAGGCTGAGCAGGCCGGCTTCGAGCCCTGAAAAGAGAAACACAAGCATGAAACAGAGAATGACCCCGACGATATGCCAGGAGTATGCGGACAGGTTGAAAACCTCAGGTGACCCTGAAAGGGGAGGACCGGCAAAAGCGACCAGCAGGGGTATACTACCAGGATCGTCCAAAGACGATTTCACCTGCCTTTAAAAAGGGTGGTGATAAGGGTATATTCGAGGCATGCGGATTGACCGGCCTGCCTGCCGATTGTGTTCTGCCCTGATAATTTAACGAGTTGTAATAGTTGGGCCCGTTGTCCCGGTCTTCAGACATCTAAATTTCCTGTCATCATTCTATAAGTATTATATCGAATTGTCACCAAATTTTCAGAATTTTTCGTCCCAACCGAGTTCGGCGAAAAATGACAGGACTTCCGGGACTAGCTCATCCTCGATCCGCTCCATGCGTATTCTCCCGGTTTCATCGACATGGTCGTAACCCAGGAGATGCAGGATCCCGTGAATGAAACATTCAGTAAACCTCTCCGTCAAAGGTTGACCGCGTTCCGCAGACTGCCTTTTTACGGTGTCCAGACTTATAACGATGTCCCCGATTGAGATCGGGGGGATTGTATCACCGCATTCGCTGCCGAAATTAAGGCTGGTTAAGAGAGGGAAGCTGAGAACATCTGTAGGACTGTCTATTCCACGGTATTTTGAATTTAAAAGACGAACCGAGGGGTCATTTGTGATCGTGACGCTGACTTCTATTCGAGACGTGTCCACTATCAAGTTTAATTTTCGGAAAATTGCGGCGACAGACCCGGAAATGGCATCGATGAACGCACCTTCAGGAGGAATCCAGCCTCGGATCTCATTGGGAATTTTTAAACTCACATGGGGTTGGGTCATTATGATCACAACTGATGTTACCGCTTATTCTTCCTTTTCAGCGGGAGCGCCGTTTTTAACCGATTTATCCCCTTCAGCGCGTTTCAACTGGAGTTGACGCCGAAGTTCCTCTTCCTCCGGGTAATCGATTCTTGTGTGGTACGCGCCGATTAGCCTGTCAATGATCGTAACTTTGATGGCTTCCAACTGGTTCAGCGCGAGGCTGCATTCATCGTATTGGCCGTCGAGCAGGCGCTCCTCATAAATTTTACTCACAAGCGATTCGATGCGGTGCGGGGTAGGCTCTTCGAGCGACCGTGTCGCAGATTCCGCCGCGTCGGCAAGGTTGATGCATGCTGCCTCGGGAGTCTGCGGTTTGGGTCCGGGATAGCGGTAGTCGTACTCATTCACATAGCCATCTTCGGATATCGCGAGAGCTTTCCTGAAGAAATACGTGATCAGGCTGGTGCCGTGATGTTGCGGAATAGTCTCGACAAGTTCACGGGGCAGCCCGTGCGCTTTCGCCATCGCCATGCCGTCCTTCACATGGCTCTCGACAATGATTTTCGATAGCCACGGCGAGTACTTATCATGCAGATTTATCCCGCCGTGCTGGTTCTCGATGAAAAATTCCGGCCTTCGAACCTTTCCGATGTCGTGGTACATGCACGCGATGCGAACCATGTGCGTGTTTCCGCCGATAACCTGGCATGCTGCTTCGGCGATCAGCCCGACCATCATGGAGTGATGCCATGTCCCGGGCGCTTCGAGCTGAAGTTTTTTTAAAAGCGGGTGATCCTGGTTGTCGAACTCGGCAAGCCTGCTGGAAGTCGGAATGTTGAACGCCCCGTCGAGCACGTAACTTGCCAGGATCATCGCAAGCGGCGCCGGTGTGACGCTGAGAATGAGGAACCACCGGAGGTCGATCATTTCGGAGATGTTCAATCCGGTGATGAAAATCTCCGAGAAGAAGGCGCAAAACCAGATTAACGGCAGTACGAAGAATGCGCGAATCATTCTCGGCTTCGGACAATCCCGTGTTATCACTATGGCAGCCGCGATCGATGTGATTATTGTCGGTATGATAATCATCGTATTTCCCGCGGCAAGCGAAACCACCACCGCGAGAAATCCCGAGATCGTGATTGCCATCAACCTTGAGAAGTAATGCGCGAGCAGCACCGCCGCCCCGATAATCGGCAGAGAGGCGAAAATAACCAGAACCTGTCCCTCGTTACTTCGTGTCAGCCCGGAAAAGCTTTGAACCAGAAAGAAACTCGCTAAATACGTGATAACCAGTATTGTGTAGAAAAGCAGGTAGTAACGCGGGTCCTTGAGCATTGGGAAAGTCTTCGCTGTCAGGAATCCCGCGCCAAGTATAAATGTAATCAGGAGCACAAGACCGAAGAAGATAATCGACAGCCAGGGCGACCGGGTCTCGGTGCCTGTCGTCATCCCGAGGGCGTTGAGGATGTCCACGTGTTCCTGACGGACCACTTCACCATGACGCAGGAAGGTCTGCGACCGTGAGACCTCCTTCACGACCGGCACTGTGTTGTCACGCGCCACCGCGCGCGCGGTCTCGGTGGCGTCCAGGTCGAGCACCGCGTTCGATCTGAGGAAGTAGCACGCAATCCTGGACGCGATGTCGGCGTATTCGGGATCGATGAGATTTTCGGACGCATTGTCTGCTACGGCGGTCTTCAGAGTGTCGAGCTCGCTCGGAATATCTTCTTCGTCGATCCTGTCCCCCGCGATCCTGATCTTTATCGATTCGTCGATAATTGTCCTGAGCGTCTCCCTCGTATTGTTATCCAGTGACAGGAGCTTCAATAGGTCGGGCTCGGAGACAGGGCTGAGAAGATTACGCGGTATGCTGACAGAGCTGTCCAGGCTCCCGACAAGCTCCAGCACTGCCTGCGCCTTAATTTCCTCAACATCTATCTCGGGAAGCATGGGTCCCACTTCGCCGGTTTCTTCCTCGGGCTGATCGGATTCCACAGGAGTGATCCCCGCTAATAGTTCAGCCTGCGCAAGCTCATTGGAGAGTTCGCTCAGCGTATCGAAGAAGTTCTTTATGTTCGAGAGAGTCAGGTTGTTTTTAACGATATCGATACTGTAAACCGGAAGCACATCGCCTGCTGCGTTATCCCTGGCCGCGTTTGTGGCTTCCGTGTCGATGTACGTTATCGACTCGTTCGCGACATAATCCCTGCCCGCCACATCGCCGACCTTAAGCCTCGGAAGCTTTGGATGAGCAAGATGATTCGCCGTAATGGCAAATATGAGGATGAAGCATACAACAGCGGCCGTTACCCTTGGGGTGACGGGGCTGGCAATGATTTTTCGCCAGAATGAGGTTAAAAGTGGTTGTTCGTCGTTCGCCCGTGACATCTGATTATGCCCGACTTAAAAAATACGGTATACATTGTATACATATAGAATCGTCGTATACCCCGAAAACCAAAATAGAATATACAATCTAGTATCGCTAAATCCATTAAATTATGCTTAAATTATTCCAATCCGGACAGTTGTAATGAATTATCAATGTCATTCATTAACTATTTTATGGTTTCAGTCGCCGTCAGACGGCTTCATTTTTGCCTTTATCTTGCTCTCCTCTTCCTCGTACGCCTCAACAATTAGTTGAACCAGCGAATGGCGCACTATGTCGCCTTCATCGAGCCATGTAAATCCGATCCCGCCGATTCCGCTCAGGATATTCAACGCGTGGGCAAGGCCTGAGATCTGACCAATGGGAAGGTCGACCTGTGTCGGGTCTCCGGTAATGACCATTCTCGACCTCGGACCCATCCTGGTGAGGAACATCTTCATCTGGCGCCCGGTAGTGTTCTGGGCTTCGTCGAGAATTATAAAGCTCTTGTTGAGGGTTCGTCCACGCATGTAGGCGAGGGGGGCTATCTCGATTACCTCCCGCTCGATCAGCCTGCGGGTTTTCTCGATTCCGAGCATCTCGTAAAGTGCGTCGTAGAGGGGGCGGAAGTACGGATCGACCTTGTCCTGGAAGGTCCCGGGAAGGTAACCGAGGCTTTCGCCGGCCTCGACCGCGGGACGGGTGAGGATTATCCGCTGAACAGTTCCCCTCGACAGATGATTTACCGCCATCGCGACCGCGAGATATGTTTTCCCGGTCCCGGCGGGTCCTGCGCAGAATGTGATGGCGTTGTTTCGCATCGCTACGACATATTCCGCCTGCCCTTCGGTTCGGGGACGGATTTTCAGCAAGCCTGCGTCGATGATGAGGTTGTCGAAACCCTTCACCTGTACTTCACTGGCCTCGACATCACCGGTCAACGGCTCCACAAGCTGGACCTGCTCGTCCAGACGGCTTCGTTCATTGTTGTAAAACCGCTCGATATCGTCCTCGCTGACCTCGTCGCCAGCCTGAGCCATTCTCACCAGGTTTCCGAGGAGCTGTTGGACAACGGCGACCTCTGCTTTCGGCCCGGTTATTCGAACCGATGAGCCCCTTGGAACCACCCTTGCCGATGTGTATTCCTGGATTGTCCTGAGGTTTCTGTCCGCTGCGCCGAGGACCTGTATCGCTTCGACATCATTTCTGAAATGGAACGTTAATGTGGTTAATTCATCGTCCTTGAGACGTTTTGCCAATCGTATCATCTCCAGACGCGGGTAGGTGTACCCGCATCCACTAAAATTGTATCACAAAATAGGATAACAGGCATGCCCAGGATGGGCATGTCGCTGAAATACCATCGGCAGGATGCCGATGACACGTAAGTGACAGTGACACATGGTCGTGTCATCGGCATCCTGCCGATGGTATTTCAGCGTCATCGGCATCCTGCCGATGATTCGAATACACCCACTCCGGTACAATCGCCCCCGCCAGTTCCGATCTTAGCGTCCACGGCCCCAGGCTGGCAACCTCAAATCCTCTTTCCATCGCTGACCTAACTTCATCCCTCTCTAATCCCCCCTCCGGACCTACCAATACAGTTACAACCTTACCTTTATCGAACGGGCCTACCGATATATCCGGATCTGCCTCCTCATCGAGAAGAATCACCCGTCCTGAATCGACCATGAAATCAGTAAACCGCACGGGATCCTTTATTTCCGGAAGCCATGACCCTCCCGACTGCGCTGTTTCGCTTATTGAGATTTTTCGCCAACGCTCGAATCGAGCCATCATTTTTTCGGGATCGTCCGGCACATCCGACCTCGTGAAAAAAACCGGTATTAGACAAGCCACCTCCATAGCGGTAGCCATACGTATCGCAGTCTCTTCCGCCCCACCCTTGAGCGGATTTAACCCGAGTGTCAATTTTACCGGAGCCCTTCGGTCAGTTGTTTTTCCGGTACCGAGGTTCCTCATGCTGACATTGCGCTTCGCTATCGATGTGATTTCCCAATTTTCCGAATGTCCAACACCATCGAAAGTCTCGACAACCTGACCGGGGCGTGCCCTCAGGACATGGCCGAGATAATGGGCATCTTCATTCTCCAACTGGAGAATGTCCGGGACTTGATACAATGACTTGTATATTCTGATTGTCCTAATGTCACTACTCCATTTAGGAAAAACGAGGCGACAGCTCACGCGAAATGAGCACTTTCGACAACAAATCCGACATTGAATTTACCAGCGCCATCTGACGTCCGTACGGCATTCTGATCGGGCCGAGTACGCCCAATCGCCCGCGCGACCTCGAATGCAGATGATAACTCGCCACGACAAGCGATAGCCCTTCGAGAAGCGGATCGATTTCGTCGCCGCCGCTCCCGCCGATTATCACGCTGACGCCCTCGCGCTTCGGGACCTTGCCAAGGGTCCGTTCGATGTTTCTGCGGTCGTCGAGAAACTCGACCGCCCTCGCGAGTGTTTCGGGGTCGTCGCCTGACGCTTTCAGTAATCCGGCAGTTCCGTGCAGGACAGTGATCGGAGCCTCGCCAAGCCTCGCGTCGGTGATTAGATCATGCAGCGGATGAATGAACAGGTCGTATCCCTTGCCCCATTCCGTGGCGTGATTCACAATGGCAAACAGCTCCGATTCAGTGACATCTCCGAGCGTCCTTCCTGATAGTCGATCGGTCAGGAGGCTCGTGAGTGCGTCGAGGCGGAACGACCTGACATGCACCGGCAGCTTCACGAGATGATGGTAGCTCCGTCCGGACGCCAGCTCCAGCCTTAGTAGCAGCGTTTCAGCCTCGATCGGGTCGATTTTGAATCTCGTGATCCGCGCATCTGCAAGGCTGGGGCTTGTCGCGAAGCCGAGACATCCCGACTCCTCGGCAAGAACCTCCCCGGCGTATTCGAGAAGCCGTCGAAGCTCACCGGATAATGCCCTGACAGCGTCGAACCTTCTCCTCATCAGTTCGGCATCGGTGATTCCCGGCGCGATTGAATCGACATAGGCGCGGTAGGCGGTTTCGGTCGGGATGCGTCCGCCGGACCGATGCTGCTTGGTCAGAAAACCATCCTGTTCGAGGCGGTTGAGTTCGAGCCGGACGGTCGAAGGGGGCACGATTTCACCCTGATCGGCAAGTGATTTACTGAGGCTCTCGCTTCCGACCGGAATGCCGGAGTCGATATACAACCCGACAAGCGAGATTAAGAGCCTGTGGGCGCGATCATTCACAATGCCGCCGTTTGATAGCATCGATCATATTATAGCGAAAAAAATCGGTTTGGGCATGCCGGCATTGACAGATACTTGCAATCTTTGATTCAATAAAACACATAATCCACTTGAATTGATGATAATTTTAGTTTATCATGATTATGTAATAGAAAGGCTGGACCATGCCGGGGAGGTGTGGCGATGACGAGATTTCAGGGATCTTCAATCGGCCTTTTATGCGCTCTGCTTTTAGGATGCAGCGGGAGCGGACCTATAAATCCGGGAGATATCGATACCGACCCGCCCCATTGGGTGTCCGGGATCGGTATAACATCGGTCGTGCAGACCGATGATGGCGTCGCAGTGTCCTGGGGAACCGCAACGGACACTCTAAATCCCCCTGTCGAATATCTCGTATACGTCGATACCGATGATGTCCCATGGGATGTGAATCCGGTCAGGGTTTCGGGTGTAACGACTCACACTTTGAAATATTTTAATTTCCGGAAAGAGTACACCATAGGCGTGCGATGCCGGGACTCCGCGTCCCCGCCAAACATCGATGATAACACGCGAGTTTTAAAAATAATTCCGAAACCCGGGGGCTGGGTTCGTTTAACGGGCGGAGCGGGGAACGAATACAACTGGAAAGTCGATGTCGACAGCCTCGGAAATGTCTATGTCGCAGGGGCGTTTCAGGACACAGTCGATGTGGACCCATCCGAAGCGGTCGATACGCGCAAATCGACCGGTCATTGGGACATGTATGTCGCGAAATTCGATCCGGACGGCGACCTCGTCTGGGCGCGGACATGGGGAGGCGTCGGCTGGGACTGGTGCCGCTCGGTTCATGCCGGTAACGACGGCAGAATTTACGTTGTCGGTGAATTTACGGGCACGGTTGCTTTTAAGTTCGGTGAAAATCCGATAATTCACTGGTCAAAAGGGCAATGGGACGCTTTCCTGGCGGTCTTCGACCAGGACGGAAATTACGTCTTCTCGAAATCCTGGGGAGGCGTGTCATGGGATGAGGCGCTGGACGTTGTCACCGACCCAGACGGGAACATTTATGTCGCGGGATCGCTCGCGGGGGATGTCGACCTCGATCCGGACGATGGAGTCGACCTTGTTCACGGTAACGACCTTCCCGACGCGTTTCTAAGCAAGTTCGATTCAAGCGGAAATTACATCAGGGGATGTCATTTCGGGAGCGTTGGCTGGGACTGGGCAACAGGGATTGATGTAGATGGTCAATCGAATGTTTTCCTGACCGGCTCTTTCACATCGTCAATCGATTTCGATCCGGGTCCTGATATAAACACAATGACATCCAACGGAAGCTGGGACGCTTTCCTCGTTTCGCTCGACTCCGGAAGCAATTTCATCTGGTCGAGATCATGGGGCGGAGCGCTCTGGGATGAAGCGCTGGAAATTTCAGTCGACGATGCGGGTAACGCATGTGTGGTCGGGTTTTTTGAGGATATAGTGGACTTCGATCCGGGTCCCGGAATCGATTCTCAGGGTGTGCCCGGGACACGTAGCGCTTACGTGAGCGCGTTCGACCCCTCCGGCGACCAGGACTGGACCGCGTCGTGGGAGGTCGGACAACGGAACTACGCGTACGGGTTGGATCGTGACACGGCGGGTAACATTTACGTCACCGGTTTTTTTGCCGGCACTTCGGATTTCGATTACGGTCCCGGTACAAGCTTAGCGACTGCGATCGGGGGCAGCGACATTTATCTCCTGAAGTATGACAGTTCAGGCGGATTCGTCTGGTCGAGATCGTGGGGCGGTTTTGCGGACGATTACGGCCTTGGGGTGGCCGTTTCCAACGACGGAAAAATTTATACATGCGGTGCGGTCAGCGGACCCGCTGACATGGACCCGGGTCCGGGAATTTTCACACAGCCCACGGAGGGAGGGTTCGACAGTTGGGTAATGATGATGCCCGATACAGGATTGTGGTGACCGGAAACGGAAGGATGGTGGCTCTATGAGGATTTACAGAAGCATGTTAGGCATTATTGTTCTGTTACTGTTATCCGGATGCGGTTCCGGGGGAACTGCGATCATAATCGGCTCGATCCAGGGACCTTTGATAATAACCGAGTACACCTCCGCAAGCTACACTACAAATGTCAGCGATGCCGCTACCAGTGAGTTTCTCTGGACCGTTAATCCGCCCGACCGGGTCAGGATAGCAAACAATGCGCTTCAAACAATCACTATCCAAACCGACGGAGTGGCGTCCGATACCGTTGTAGAACTGAGTGTGCAGGTCAAGTCCGCGGAAGGCGACATCGAAACATCGACTATTGAGATCCAAATCGAGGACAGACCGGACAGTTGGACAAGAACGATAGGCGGGTCCGGGTACGACCGAGCCACAGGGGTTACGGCCGATTCAACGGGCAATATTTATATCACCGGGTACTTCAGCAACGTGGTTGATTTCGATCCCGGCCTGAGCGAGGAGCTGCGCACTTCGATTGGCAGGGAGGACGCATACCTGGCGAAATTCAGCCCGGGAGGAGATTTCATCCGGGTTAAAACATGGGGCGGCCCGGGTATCGAATCGGGCAATGTTGTAGAGGTCGATGTGGATGGAAATGTCGTTGTGGCGGGGTGGTCGCAGTACGATGTCGATTTCGATCCCGGTCCTGGCGAACTCAAATTCGACTGGCTCGGAGCCAACGACCTTTTCGCGAGCAAGTTCGATCCGCTCGGAAACCTCATCTGGGCTAAGGCCTGGGGAGGTTCCGCGTGGGACATCATTCACGGCATGACGACATCACCGGACGGCTCAATCTATCTCGGGATTGAATTTTTCGAGACAGTCGATTTCGATCCCGCCGCGGCGGGTGTCGATGAGCATGTATCGGTCGGGCACGCCGACATCGCGCTCTGCAAACTCGACCGAAGCGGAAATTTCCAATGGGCGCACTCGTGGGGGAGTGTCGCGGGTGACGGCGCCGACGGGCTCGTATTCGACGACGATGGAAATCTCTACATGACCGGCGATTTCTCGTTCACCATCGATTTTGATCCGGGACCGGGGGTTGACGAACTCACGTCGAACGGCGAAAGGGACGTATTTTTGATGAAGTGGAACGCGAACGATGAATACCAGTGGACCAGGTCATGGGGATCGTCGGGTCCGACTGTAGAAAGTTGGGATAAGGGCAATGGAATCGATGTGGATTTCGTGGGCAATCCTGTCGTGACCGGTATGTTTAAAGGAACTGTCGATTTCGACGCAGGTCCGGCAGAATTTATTCTAAATTCAGCAGGAGAGGCGGATATTTTCACGTGCAAGTACGATCCCGCCGGCAATTTTTTGTGGGCGTACCGGATGGGAGGCCCCGGGTACGACATCGGAATCGAGGTGCAAGCCGATTCATCGGGCAATGTCTATACTGTCGGAGTTTTCAAGGATACCGCCGACTTCGATTCGGGACCGGGATCGCCGACTTTCGTGTCAAACGGCTACCATGATTCGTGCGTGACGTGTATCGACCAGTATGGCAACCATGAATGGACAGCGGTGTGGGGGGGTGAAGGCGCTGACTATGCTCATAACATTTTTGTGACGGAACTCAATGAACTTCTGATAACGGGAAGTATGCGTAATGAGAACGATTTCGGGAATCCCGGAGAACATGACGTCCGCAAATCGAACGGAAAGTCGGATATTTTTGTCAGAAAACTGCAGCCGTCCGCTTATGTGAGTCAGGAATAATCAGTCGCAATTGCCGGATACAACCAGGTCGAGGAACGTCGATTTGATCATGTCGATGGCGTGGACGATCTCCGGGCGTGGATTGTCGGGGACATAACCGCGCGCGATGATGTATTTTTCGTTATAGATAATTGAGAATGTTTCGGTCGAGCCTGTCGGATAGTGGAACATGCCCGGTATGCCGAACGCGAATTCGGATTGATCGAGGAAGATGTCCGGTTCGGAGTTGATGTACTCGATTAAATCCACAAACATGCCTGTTTCTGATGTCTCGCAGCTAAAAACTTTATCAGCACCGGAATAGAGCGCGTTGACATATATGACCTCGGAGTCCGGCGAGTAGGCCGCTTCGAGGAACACCTCTTTCCCGTCTCTGTCGAAACCCCTGAAATTCAGGCTCCAGACATCGATGTTCTCCGGGTCCCCGGACTTAACATCGACCTTTTCAAGCTGTTCGGCGGTAATGGGATAGTATTCGACATTGAATTCAGCCGACTCGTCCGATGGTTGCGATTCGTCCGGCGACTGTCCCGACTTCGCGGATGTCGATTCGGACTTATCGGGGCCGGATGTCTTTTCGACAACCTTGTTCGCACTGCAGCAGACACTGGCAAGCAGGAAAATAATTGCCGGCAAAATACAGGTAATAATACCTGACATGGCTAGAGCGGACGGGGACGTCCGCGTTCCAGCGGGCCGGAGTCCCGCGCTCCTGATGTCAGTGGAATTATAAGGCCGCGCAAGTGAAGACGGGGACGTCCGCGTTCCAGTCCGCCGCGGCGGACGGAGTCCCGCGCTCCTGATGTCACTTGTGACGGCCAACCAAAGTAAAAAATACTTGATAAATGGATTTGACATTATCCGAAAATTTCATTTCTTAATGACATCCGCGCTGTCGAGCACTCCAAGGAACAGGTCGATCTCGTCACTGGTGTTATAAAAATGCGGGCTGACTCGGACCATCCCCATCCTCACCGCGACAGTGATATTTTGCTCTTCGAGAGTTTTCAATAACTGATCCGTGTTTTCCCATCCCGCCGATTTCGCGTCGAATGTTATAATCCCGGCACGCCTGCGGTCTTCGCGAGGCGTCAGAACGGTGATTCCCCGCGACGTCAACTGATCATGCAGGTACCCGGTCAGTCCCATGATGTGCGTCTCGATATTTTCGCGCCCGAGATCGAGAAACATTTCAAGATTCGGGAGCATCCCGTGATGCGAAAGATGCGCCGAACATCCGGCCTCGTATCTGAGACACTGATTTAACAGTGGTTGTTGATAGTCGAAGAAATTCCACGCGTCGGCGACCGAGCACATCCCCATCTGCGGAATGCGGCACAGGTCGAACTGTTCTTTGTCGAGATAAATTGTGCCGACTCCCATCGGTCCGAACATCCATTTCGGGCTTCCGAAACAAAGCGCGTGACATCCCAGTTTCTTCACGTCGATTTTTATCGCGCCCGCGCCCTGTATCGCGTCAACCGAAAGGAAAACACCGTTATCTCTGCACGCCTGCGAAAGATGGGCGATATCGAGCCTCAGTCCGGTCAGAAAATTGACAAGCGGGACGATCATCATCTTTGTGTTACTGTCGATCGCGTCGATTAATTTGTCCTCGGAGATAAGCCCGTCGACCGTTTCGACAATCCGCGCCTCGACCCCGTCCTGTTCAAGCACGCGTGCCGGATAGACGATTGACGGAAATGCGCGATCGGGGACGATGATGTTCTGTCCCGCTTTCCATGGAATCAACTGCGAGATCATGAAGAGCGAGAGGGATGTCGTGAAATTGAATCCGATCTCGTCGATATCGGCGTCGAGAAATTGAGCGAGCAGCCCCCGTGTCTTCTCGCGGACATCGTCCCATTCCTGATACGGCCGCATTGGTCCTTCGCAAAACGATTTCGCAAAACCGTCCATCATCTCGACAGACCTGGTCGACCACGGCCCATGTCCGGCGTGATTGAGCCATGTGTGGGTTTTCAGAAATGGGAAAAATTCCCGGTAGTGTTTTCGTTTTTCTTCGTAGTTCATTTTCTGGTATTTAATCCGCTCCATAACTGTCGCGGTTCTGTTGGTGATTAACTGTCGCGGTTCTGTTGTTTTCCTTTTTGCCATAAGCTGTAAATAATTCCACCAACAGAACCGCGACAGTTATGGAGCGGATTCCTATTCTGCGACGCATTGCCATGCGTCGCTACAAAAAATCATGGCTCCATCGACTCGTACGGCGGGAGGGTTTCGCGGACGAAATCGTGGAGCTTTTTAATCCTCGTCAGAAATCCCTCGACCTTGTCCATGGGGATCATATTCGTGCTGTCGCTCTTCGCCTCGTTCACATCCGGATGGGTTTCGAGGAACAGGCCGTCGATTCCCGACACGACCGCGGCGCGAGAGAGAGGCTCGATGAATTCACGTTGTCCGCCGGTCGATTCGCCCATCCCGCCGGGAAGCTGGACCGAATGCGTGCAGTCGAACACGACCGGGTAGCCGTACGACCGCATCACCGGGAAGCCCTTCATGTCGACAACGAGGTTGCCGTAGCCGAATGATGTACCCCGCTCGGTCAGGCTGAGGTTCACGTCCTTGAGCGCTCCGGACGCGGCCTCCTCGACCTTCACGATAATGTTTTTCACGTCCCAGGGGCTTAAAAATTGGCCTTTTTTGATGTTGATCGCGTTGCCGTATTTCGTCGCTGCGTGCACGAGCGATGTCTGCCTGCAGAGGAACGCGGGGATCTGTAAAACATCGACCACCTCGCCGGCGTACGCGGCTTCCTGGACGTCGTGAACATCCGTCAGCACCGGCACTCCGACGCGCTTCCTGACATTCGCGAGGATTTCGGTGCCCTTCTCGAGTCCGGGTCCCCGGAAAGATTTGATCGACGACCGGTTGGCCTTGTCGTATGAGGCTTTGAAGACGTAGAAGATGCCGAGCTTGTCGCAGACCTGCTTCAGATGTTTCGCGACAAACATGCAGAGGTCCTCGTCCTCGATCACGCACGGGCCGCCGTAGACGAAGAGCGGGTCTCCGGGCTTCCAGGTATGGTCGCCGAGTTTGAGCGAGTGTGTGGCAGTCATGTCGGGGGGGATTATACCACGACAGTTGAAGCCAGTGGTGATGCTACCAGTAATCCTCCGGCACGTAGATCCATGCCCAGAAGTCGGAAAAAATCACTCCCCGATTGCGCAAGTCATGCATCTGCTCGCGGTAGTCATTGTTGTTAAATGCTAAGCTCCAAACCAAAAGAGTGTCGCCTTCGCCGATTCCGGGGTTTTCGAGAAGCGGAGTCAAATCAAATATTTGGTTTTGGGAAATATCGACGTAATGCAGGTTGATAAGACCTGCAAGCGGTGTTATATCTGTGATCTCATTGGAGCATACTGACAGGACTGTCAGATCGATGAGATTCGATATGGGATTGATGTCTGTGATATCGTTATCCATTAGATCGAGCACCTTCAACCCGGTCAATTCCGTAAGTGCGGTGGTGTCGATGATATCGTTATCCCCAAGCTTAAGGTTTTCAAGTTCATGGAAACGGGCGATAGGGCTTATATCGACGATTTCATTGTAATAAGCCGACATTTCTGTAATATGAGTAAGGCCTGTCAGAGGCTTGATATCGGAGACATTGTTACCGCCGAAATCAAGCGTTTCAAGGCTCACCATCGATGATAATGCTGTAATGTCGGTGATGTCATTTCCGCCAATATCAAGGTCGGTGAGATTTACAAGTCCGACGAGTGGACCGAGATCGATAACAGCATTCCCGCTGATGTCGAGGGATGTAAGGTTAGTTAATTCAGACAAGGGAGTTAGATCGCTGAAATGATTTTGACTCAGCTGCAACTTGGTGAGAGATGTTAACCCGCGGAGCGGCTCAATGTCACTGATATCGTTAACACTGAGTTTCAAAACACGCAGTTTTTTCAAATTCTGCAAAGGCGACAGGTCACTTATCCCGGAACATGGGCTGTTCCATTCGCAACACTGGGACGTGAGGTCGAGAACCTCTAATTTTTCAAGCCCTGCAAGCGGACTAAGGTCGGTGATTTCGTTATGATGAAGATTTAGAGTGGTCAGATTTATGCAGTATTCCAGACCCGAAAGGTCTGCAACATTTTTATTATTAATATGCCACTCTAATGGGATATTCAACTGTGTCAGCTTTTCGAGGTCAGACACCCACAGGTCTCCCCCAAACATCTGCAGTTCGAGACGTATCGAATCCTCGAGGACAGGGTCGGGGATTTTTACGACCACGACATCGGCTTTCAGTCCCGGCGAAACCGCCAATGAAAAAAATAGGGCGACTAATGACAAAACCGCTTTTTGAAACGTATTCATTTCGAACCTCCCATATCCTGGATAAAAGCGGACTGAACCGACAACAAACCATAACTACCAGCAGCCGTCGGACATATATTTGACAAGGAAGAAGTCCAGCGATGCTGAAATGTTATGAATGTCCGAGTATGTGGCGCATGACGGGTCGTTGGGCGCGAAATCGACATTTATCGATCCCCAGGCTCCTACCGTCCATGCCGTGCCTGAGGAGTCGACAGCGACAGCCTGGACCACTTCGACATCGGTTCCAGAAACCGTGTTTGCCAGTAAATAATTCCCGGACGAGTCGAATTTCGTTAAATAGCCGTCCCAGGCCCATGATGCCGAGGTGCGGATGTCCTCGCCGGGACCCGGGTCGAAATCCACCATGTCCTCGAACCGGCCCGCCACAAATATATTGCCGAAACCGTCTACCGCGACTCCATCGGCCTGATCACCGTCGACAGCGCCGGGACCTCCGCCCCAGATTCTCGCCCAGCTATACACCGCGGAGGAATTGAACTTCGAAACGAACGACGATGACTCGGGTCCCGTTGTCGACTGGATGTCGGTTGTCCCGGTCGGGTCCATATCCACATCCGTTCCGAAAACCGAGCCACAGACATAGATATTGTCGGATGAATCTGACGCGACACCAGCGCCGCAGTCTGCGGTTGTTGTCCCGCCCCATGTGTATGCCCAGTTATGCGACCCGTCGGGATTGAAACAACTGAGAAAAATATCCTGTCCGCCGTTCGACGAATGATTTTCAGTGCCTGCGCCCGGGTCGAAATCGACACCTGCTCCCTTGAAACCGCCGGTGACGCATACAAGGGTTTGGGAACCATTCAGAGCGACATCATAGCCCACGTCGTCACTGGCGCCGCCCCATTGTCCCGCGGTTACAAAATTACCTGCGGAATCGAAAATAGCCAGGTACGCGTCGTATGTTCCCGACGGCGACATGTCGAAATTTTCCACAGGATCGGGATCGAAGTCGGTTTCCTGGCTGAATTTCCCGGTAATAAAACACTTGCCGGAGCTGTCGACTGCCAGTCCGTATGCCTCGGTGATCCCGCCCGCTCCTCCCCAGGTTACACCCCATTGATATGTCCCGGTCGAATCATATTTGACAAGCAGAGCATCCTGAACCCCGATTTTCGTATGGTTGTCGGTGCCGGGACCCGGGTCGAAATCGACAACGCCTGCGTCTGTAAAATTGCCGGCAAGGTAGACATTTCCCAAACCGTCAAGGCCGATGCCCCATGTTATATTACTGCCGTCTGAACACCATTCCTTCTGCCAGATCTGCTGACCATAAGCGTCGTATTTCGCAAAAAAACAACGTTCATTAAACGTACCCGCGACATAAGCGTTGCCAGTACTGTCTACAACGACACCGCCGCCCTGGTCCTGCACAGGGCTTCCGGACGTTTTCGCCCAGCCATGATCGACAATTGAAAAATTCGAGTCAGAATCGTCGTAAAATCCGGGCTCATCATGCGACCTGATCCTGACTTTCAGCGTGTCGGAGAAGTCCATCGGAATGTCGTTCCACGTGAATGTACCGGAGTTGGGAACATTGTCGGCGATGATGTTTACATCGGACGAAAAATTATCCGACGAGTACCGGATATCGACATTCCCGGTCACTCCGCCGGTAGTCCAATTGATGTCTTCGCTCGTCCCGAACCAGAATTCCTCGCCACCATTCGGATACTGCACCGTAAGCGGCACAGCGGAGATCGAAAAATCGGCATCCGATTCATCGGAGATGTCGGGATTGACGATCGACTCGATCAAGATGCGGACAGTGCTCGATTCATCGTCCGGGATGTTCTCCCACAGGAAGCTGCCGTCGTTAGGGTCGAACAATACAATCTGGTGCCAGTCAAGGTCGAAATGGTCCTTCGAGTACCAGATATTGACATTGCCGATCACGTTCTGAGAGTCCCAGAGAATTTCGTAATTGCCGAATGTCGGGAGATTTTCGCCGCCGTTCGGGTCGAGCACCTGCAGCCACGCTCCGGAGATTTTGAAATAGTCGTCCGAGTCGTCGTAGTATTGAGGCATGCCGCTGGCTTGAACCCGCATGAGCACATAGTCCGACGCATCGGACGGCACATAATCCCAGAGGAAACTGCCGTCATTTTCGGTGCTCTGAACAATGTACTGGAAGTCCACATTGAAGTTGTCTTTGGAGTAAAGGATATCAACGGCATCGTAAGTATCGGACGGTATCCAGGTAATCTCGTGCGATGATCCAACCGCCCAGTCTTCACCACCATTTGGCGCGGTGACAATAAACTTCGGGCCGATAACGGTCATGCTGTATGTGTTTGTATCGGTCTGGGGCCCGGCAAGGCATGAGTCCTGCACCCTGACGAAAATGTCGGGCCAGATTCCCTGGGTACCGTCCACTGGTATTCCGCTCAGAAGACCCTCCGAGCTGAATTCGATCCCATCCGGAAGTTCCGACCCGGGATCAAGCGACCACGTAAGTGCTCCGTCGCCCCCGTCTGCCAATAACTGCAGATGATATACTTCGCCGACATAAGCGGGATAAAGTGTGTTAATAATTAATTGAGGAGGCTCCTCGCACGGCGGCGCTTCGTTATCGACCATTAACGGCGATCGGAAATATGCTGTAAGCAATCCGTCGGCAGTGTTAGGCACGCCGAATGGATTTGAATAATCGAAATTGTCGTACCGGGGCATTACCCACATTTCATTGCCTGTAAGCCCGATGACATTATCCGCCGGACAAGTTATGTGATAATCGACCCAGGTCGGTCCGGACGCTGTCGGGACCATCTGCTCCGGTGTTGCGGTATAGACCCCGCTCATGACGGTGGATTCGACGAGAATGGTCGACGGCTGTTCGCCCCATCCATATAGCCGCACGTCAAAATCCAGAATCCCGCCGTTCGATGTTTCGTCGACATAGAAAAGAATGCTGTTGTCGGTAATTTTGCCCGCGACCGCCTCGGGAGTGTTCGCGGGATGGTCTTCCGGTTGCCCGCCCGCCCAGCTCGCTACAACCGCATAAGCCCAATGAAGCCCCGCGGTTTTCGGGAACCTGATGTAATAATTGCGGGTGTTTGTAAACCCGGCTGTGAAGACCCCGTTGGTTTCGGGATTATTCAGAATCCAGTCCTTGACATCGTCGTTTGCGCCGAGGAAATCGGTGTAATATTTATACGGGCACAATGTCGCGGCAATTGTAAAATCGGTCATAAAGGCTTTGGAGCCGTGCGTGTATCCGAAAAGTCCCGGGGTCGCAAATTCTGTCGGGTTGAACCATCGTGTGTAGCCGTCCGGACTGCCCCCATCGCCGTAGTTGGGGTCGTCTCTCATGTGCATGTCCTGGGAGAAGACAGGATATTTCAGCCCGTTTGAAACTAATTCTCCCGATCCGTAACCGATGAAAACGCACCTGACGTCATAACCGTTGAGCTTTGTCTTTCCGGTGAAGGGATGCTTAATCGAGACATTGATATCGACGTCCGTAAATTGTGATGACGCCTTAATGCTATTAATGGAAAATGTGAAAAACGCGGGATTGGCATTGAGATAGGTCACGACATTCGCGTTGAACATCAGGCTGCGATTCGGAACCGCTTCGACAGCGTTGTTTTCGACATCGAGGTAGCAGTCGTAATAGCCCCAGAGGTAATTTTTGGGGTCCGGAGCCGATTCGGGTGTCCGATCGGCAGGCGATGTCAGGTCGGTTGGTGTGTCTCCGGTGAGTTGTGAATCCGGTCCGGGTATGACCGGACTGTTACCGACACTGTCCGCACAGCCGATCATCGCCGTAAGACCGAAAATTATACAGAAGAACTGGAATATCCATCGATTCATGACAGCCTCCGGGCAGGAGTCCTTTATTAAGCCCCGTACCGCGATTATTTATGTCCAAGCCTAATACAATATATCACCAAGATCGCTTATTTTCGAGGTTTTATCGATGGAATAACAGCATGTGCCCGCAGAACCATCAAATTTATCAGTATGAAAGAATTGAACCTACTCCGGGTAACCCTCAATGTTGTATTTCGCGACGAAGATGTCAGTACCACCAGTTGAGGTTCGGATATCCTGGTTCGGCCCGAAGTTCAGGTCTATTGCTCCTGTAAAGACCCCAGCAGCGCGGATGTAACTATCTGGACCGTTTGAAAATATCATATTTGAAATTTGGCCATAATTATATTTATAATGAGATCTTCCCCAGACATAATCGCCAGATGGACTCAGCCTGACCATGAAGTAAGCGTACGGATTACCGTGCATGTCGATACCCGGTCCCGGATCTAGATCCAAAGGAGACCAGGAGAACCCGCTGAAATAAACACTGCCATCGGAACCGGATGAAACAGAGTCGGTGTATATACTGCTATCGCCCAAAAGGCTTTTTACCCAGAGGAAATCGCCATCCGTTTCGAATTTTGAAAGGTAAAGGCTGTAGTATGAGTTTCCAGTCACCTCAAGGACGCCTGGTCCGGGATCAGCGTCCATGTTATCCTCATATAGTCCAAGGACATAGACTCCATCCCCATTATTAACTGTTATGGATCTCGCACTATCGTTGCTTACCGATCCCCATTGGTTTGCCCACCGGAGTTCAAAATTCGGGCCGTATGACGCGACAAAGCTGTCATAAGCGCCGATCAGTTCTCTGAAGACCTCACCGCTTCCGGGATCGTAATCGAGTTGGCCCATGGTGTATCCCGAAATGTAAATGTTGCCGTCGTTATCACTGTCGATCCCGTTGCAAACATCTACGCTCGTTCCGCCGATTGACGCTGATTCAAGAAACTGGCCATTGGCATCCGTTCTGGCAAAGAAAATATCACTGCTATATCCCATTGCGGTAATACTCAAAGAGTCGTTCAAGGGATCGAAAACCATGGTGCCACTGTAAAAACCTGCTATGGCAACCTCTCCGGAATTATTTACCTTGATCCCAGTTATTGCATAAGCTGGTGAAGAACATGACCATTGAATGAACCATATTAAATTCCCTTCATTGTCGAAAGACGCGGCGAGGAACTGCCCGTCATCCGAGTGTATCATTGTCACTTCCGGTCCCGGATCGATATCCAGCTCTTGTTGGAATCTACCCGCGACATAAATCCTTCCGTTTTCGCCAAGAACAAGCGCATCCCAATATTCGTTGTTGTCGGGTGTCCCCCAGTCCTTGAGCCATTTCAGGTTTCCGTCGGGGTCGAAAGCTGCCAGCAGGAAGTTAGTGGCAAAACCTGATCCATTCTGATTGTAATAGGCGGTCGTATAACCGCAGACTACAGTTGTCCCGTCATTAAACACCCCGATTCCGGTAACGTCATCATTGCCGACCGATCCGATCTGCCTTACCCACCCAATGTTCTCTATAGGCGGTATAGGTGTAACCTCAATAATTAATGGTGCATCTATTACATCGGTCTCGCCCTCATCGTCGGTCACGCGCAGTCTGACCTCGTAAATCCCCGGAGTTGCCCAGAGATGCGTTACCACGACACCCTCACCTGTGTAATCCAGACTGCCGTTCCAGTCCCATTCGTACTTGACAATATCGCCACCGTCAGGATCGTACGAGCCGGCATCGAAAAATGTGATCTCCTGAAAAACCTGCGCCTGCACTGACGATGCCTGCGCGAGCGCAACCGGTTTTTCTTTCACCGGCGGACTTGGCTCCTTCTTGATAACGATATCGTGGCTTCTCAGCACCGGGTCGCTCTTGTCGGATGCGACCACAACGCTGATAACGGCGTCCAGCGATTCCGTGTCGGACAGCGATGCAGTGAATATCGGATTGGGACTGCCAGTGTCGTTGAAAGTGCCGGACGTATATGGGTCCACGGCCCAGATATAAACAATCCCGGAGTCACCGCCTGCAGTTATCGAGAGCTGGACACTGTCGCCCTGATAGACTGAGTCGGGGCCGGAGATATCGCCCACGATCAGCTTGATTCCGGACCCGTTGCAGCCGAGAATGAGAATACTGACAAGTAGAAGAAGGGGAATTGTGAACCTCATAATTTACCTCCGCGCCTATGTCTCTAAACTTGAATATAAATCCATCTTGATTGATTGTCAATGGCATCGAGCGGGCATATGGAGGTAAAAAAAGAACCTCCGTACTATGGAGGCCCTTTCCCGAACGTATGTTTTTCATTTGCCCTGAAAAACGTTCGGCTCTTAATAGGTGTCTATAGGAAGTACTGACTACATCCAATTTATTTTTACCATGAAAAAATTAATTCCGCAAGGGGGGGAAAGATAAATCATGGTAAAGCACGGGGAAGCACGGGGACTGGCAACGATTTTGCGCTGCTACCAATTACCATCGATGTAAAAATCCACTTAAGCAAAATCGGTGCCTGTCCCCGTGCTGGCTTGATACGAAAATGGGGACAGGCACGAATGGCGCTTTTTTAAGAAGTCTGCGAACAGGGAATAAAAAATTGAAATGGTGCCTTCTATACCTTAATATTTATCTTGCAGAAAAAAATTAAGAA